>OGQT01002541.1_pt1 | contig 12801 bp, 11 predicted proteins | sample 1553261 | NCBI WGS metagenome assembly OGQT01 (sample SAMEA2579992, study PRJEB22360) | human gut metagenome | biome: human gut; feature: human-associated habitat; material: faeces | place: Denmark | collected 2008/2010
GTAACCGTAATGGTTCCCACCTTTCTTGTTTTTTTCTTCAACTTCTCTTTTACGGTAATTTTAACTTTGCCGGCTTTTTTTGCCGTGATAACGCCGGATTTACTTACGGAAGCTTTTTTGTTGGAAGCTTTGAAAGAATATTTTGCTTTTTTCTTTTTTGATTTTATCGAAATCTTTTTCTTTTGTCCAACGGTTAATGTAAGTTTCTTTTTGACCAGTTTTGCTTTTGCAGCCGCTGTTGCCGGAGTAAAGGCACTAAGTGTCGATACGGCAAGCGCAAAGCATAAACCGATGCTGATGGTTTGTTTTTTTAATATGTTCATGATAAATCCTCCTCATATAATTTTATGGTTATACTTTAGCATAGTGTGATTAGCATGAACATGATTTATCATGTCCAAAATATGAATTATTCACGCTTTTTGTAGAGGATGATTTGACTACTGTTCACTATTATGCAACAAATACGGAATTAACTCCGATTGATAAATGGATTGTAAAGATTCAATTGGAAGATTTATAAAAACTTTGAGCGTAGAACGCCCCTTCTATTGGGGGTGTCGTTTTACGCTCTTTTTATATGCCGGAATTTGGCATGTTTGGTACGATTTAATGTTCTTTTTGAGGGGCGTAAGTCGCCTGACAATTGTAAGTAAATATATTGACTTTGTGTTTTGCTTGTGCTAGTATATATACAAACAAGGGTGGGGCGCAGATGTTCTCCTTGTAGTGATAGAAATAAAAGAATTTAGGTAATTAAGGAGGATACTGTTTGGGAGCAAAAGATTTAGCAGAGAAAAATTTACTACAATACAAAGATGTATTTTCAGACATTGTAAACGTAAACTTATTTGGTGGCAGATGTTATGTGTCAGCAGAGGAGTTGTCGAGAGAACCCGGCGAGTTGATTACGAAAGCCGTATCGGATGATAAACTTCGGCAGTTACAGATGGATGTGCCGATGAAGTGTAAGAAGCACAATAGAAGTTTTTTCTTATGTCTGGAAAATCAGAGTGACAAAAACAACGTTATGCCGGTGCGTGATATGGGATACCAGCACGCCAAATATATGGAGCAGATCAAGGAAGCGAAAGAAAGTAATCGAAAAACCGGCAATTATCCAACCCCGATGACAAAAGAACTTAACGATTCACAGAAGTTAAGCCCGGTCATCACTCTGGTTTTGAATTACAGTCAGAAAGAATGGAAAAAGCCAAGATGTTTGAATGATATGCTGGAATTTCCGGAGGATATGAAATGTGAGTTGGAGTCATGGATCCCCTCGTATTCGGTTTGTGTGATTAACCTAGCCAGCCAGCCGGAAACGACAATCCGCCAGTATCAATCAGATTTTAAATACATAGTCCGTTATCTGTCTTGTGGAAATGACAGAAAGAAACTGGATGAATATTTTCAAACAACGGAGTTTGAATTAGACCATCCGGAGGCGTTTTTAGACTGGTTGTCTGCGGTGACAAACGACACGAGATATCGGAAAGCAAAGGAATTAATTGAAGAAACTGAAGGAAAAGGAGGAAAAATCAATATGTGTGTATTATTAGATATGTATGAGGAACGAGGAGTAGAGAAAGGAATTTCACAAGGAATCTCACAAGGAATTTCACAAGGAATCGAGGAAATCAACACATTATATTATTGCCTATTAGCAGATAATCGAATGGACGATATACAAAAAGCAATCATAGATACAGAATACCAGAAAGAATTGTTACAGGAGTATGGGATTGGAGAGTAGGAAGAAAGAAAATTCCACGGAAAATATGTGGAGTATCCTATGTTGATTTTATAATTAGTTCTCTTTACAGACTTCTTTTGCCATATTAAAGGCAGCCCAGGCTTTTGGCCAGCCGGCATAAAAAGCGGCGTGTGTGATAATTTCAGCAATTTCTTTTTGTGTTACGCTATGTTTTTTTTGCATTTGCGAGGTGAAATTTCAAAGAACTATCAAGGATACCGCTTGCCATTAGGGTGGTTACGGTTACGATGTTTCGGTCTCTGGAAGAAAGTTTGTCCTCTCTGGACCATACCTATCCAAACAATACATCATCGTTTAATTCAGCAAATTGTTCAAAAAAAGTGAAGACGGCCATCGGCATGGTGCCCCAGTAATTTGGGTGGTCAAGGTAGATTACATCATATGAGTCGATACTTTTCAGGTATTCTGCAAGAGCTGGTTTTGCGTTTTAGTATAACATGGCGAGTCTTGACAGAGAATTTCCAATATGTTATTGTTGCATCAACTAAAAGTTTACGCGAAGAGAAATCGTTATTGCATGAGGGGAAAGCAGTATGTATGAACCAATGTTGGATACATTTCTTGCCGTTGCGGATTGTGGAAGCTTTACGAAAGCAGCGGAACAATTATTTATTTCACCGACAGCAATTATGAAGCAGATGAATTCGTTAGAAAATTCCGAATTATAAGCTGCATTTGATTCCTTTTGAGGATGACCACAATGGTATTTTGTTGGAGATTGAACAGCTTGGCGAAAAATTTGATTTTTTAATTGGCGTATGTGATTCGCAGACATGGCTTTCTATGTGCGACTTTCTTTCGATTTGACGTTATAAGAAAAATATATTCAAAAAAATTAGAAGTGGAAAGGAACTGACGATGAAAGCAAATTATCATACACACACAACACGGTGTCAGCATGCGTTCGGAGAGGACAGGGAGTATGTAGAAGAAGCAATTCGGGCAGGACTTCGGATATTGGGATTTTCCGACCATTGTCCGTGGATTTATAAAAGTGATTATGTGTCGAATATCCGAATGACGCCACAGGAAACGGATGGTTATTTTTCATCACTTGAAAAGCTTCGCAGGGAATATGAAAAAGATATTGATATTTTTATCGGATTTGAATCCGAATATCTGCCGGAACTGATGGAGAAGCAGGATGCTTTTTTGAAGGATTACCCGGTGGATTACATGATACTTGGACAACATTTTCTTGATTCTGAGAGTGATTTTAATTACAGTGGACGTATGGCAGATGATGAAGATAGATTGATTCGTTATGTGGATTTGTGTATTGAGGGAGCAAGGTCCGGACGCTACTTATATTTGGCACATCCGGATTTGATATACTATACCGGTTCTGATAAAATTTATCAAAGAGAAATGAAACGGTTGTGCGAAGCAATGAAACAGATGAATATTCCGTTGGAATATAATTTGCTTGGTTTGGCAATTCACCGCAACTATCCGGAGGAGCGATTCTGGCAGATTGTACGAAATACAGGTAATTCAGTGATTTTTGGAGTAGACGCTCACAGACCGGAACAGTTTGCCGATAGACAGACATTAGAACTGGCGAAAAAACAGTGTGAGGGAATGAATGTTGTGGAACAATTGACGCTTGACAGATGTAAGACAGAATGATAAGATAACAGCGTTATGTTGCGTATCAACAGGAAAGGAAAGAAAATGGCAGAAGAGCAAAAAGACAGTGAAACAAAAGAGAGACTGCTAGCATGTGCGAAAAAGGAATTTGTGGAAAAAGGGTACGCAAAAGCTTCACTTCGTGCAATTTGTAGAGAAGCTGGCGTTACGACAGGTGCATTGTATTTCTTTTTTCAGGATAAAGATGATTTATTCTGCTCCCTTGTTTCGCATGTGCTTATTCGTGTTCGGGAACTTATTGCGGCTCATCGTGAGACGGAAGCGGATGAAGCGGCAAAATCGGTTATCTCCAGCGGACATGATGATTCGAGTGAGGTCGAGTTGACAAAGATTTTGGTACATGAACTCTACCGGAATCGAGAGGAAGTTCTGCTTTTGATTAATGGAGCCGGCGGCTCTTCGATGGAAAATGCATTGGATTTGATTATTGATGAAATGGATGAGCATAATTTAATGCTGACAAAGGCGATGTGTGACGAATTGCAGATTCCGATGATTCATCATGCACTTGTGCATTGGATGTCGCATAATCAAGTTGATATGTTCCTTTATATGATTCAGCATATCGAAGAGGAAGAACAAGCACTCGCATTTGCCGGGCAGGCGATGAATTATCTGCTTGGTGGCTGGTATGGAATGTTTGGTGTGCGTGGGTAATATTTTAAAGACCTTTTACAGGTCTTTTTAAATAACATTAACATAACGGTGTTATGTTGGAAAGGAAAAAATATGTATTTGGAAATTAAAGATGTCAAGAAAAGTTATGGAGAAGATGGTAGTTTTGTACAGGTATTAAATGGGATTACTACAGAGGTAGGACAAGGAGAAATGTGTGTTATTCAGGGAACGTCAGGTTCTGGTAAGTCTACACTTTTAAACTGTATTGGCGGACTGGATACAATGGATTCCGGATCTGTAAAAGTAGCAGGGACAGAAATTTTCGGAATGAAAAGGGAAGATTTGTTAGAATACCGCCGTGCAAATTTGGGATTTATTTTTCAGTTTTACAATCTTGTACCGAATCTTACGGTAAGAGAAAATATTCAGGTGTGTGAATTTCTGACAGATAATCCGCTTTCGGTCGATGAATTATTAGATACTCTGGGATTGACAGAACACCAGAATAAGTTTCCATTCCAACTTTCCGGTGGACAGCAGCAGCGCTGCGCAATTGCAAGGGCATTAGTGAAAAATCCAAAGTTGTTATTGTGTGATGAACCGACCGGAGCGCTGGACTCAAAGACGTCACGGGAAATTTTGATTTTGCTCGAGAAAATCAATGCGCGTTACGGAACAACAATGCTGATTGTAACGCATAACAACAGTATTAAACAAATGGTTCATCGTGTGATTTTTTTGAAGGATGGACAGATTAAAAAATCGTATACGAATGAAACAAGAGTACCGGCAGACAAGTTGGAGGATTTATAAGATGCAGAAAATTTTAAGAAAAAGAGTTTTACGGGATTTGAAAGAAAATTTCTTTCGCTATCTGGCACTGGGATTTTTAATTATTCTTTGCATGTATATGATTGGCTCTTTAGTTGGTGCAGGAGAAACAATTGTGCAGGGAGTGGATGAACAGGCTGAGAAAAATCACATGGAAGATGGTCAGTTTACCTGTTTTGTGCCGCTATCAAAAGATAATAAAAAAGTGCTTGCAGAACACGATGTGGAACTGGAAAAGATGTTTTACCTGGATTTTGCCAAGCAGAAAGAGACGATTCGTGTATTCCAAAACCGTCAAAAAATCAATTTGGTTGCACTGCGCGAGGGCCGTTTGGCAGAAAAAGAGAACGAAATTGTGTTAGAGAGACGTTATGCGGAGGAACATCAATATACGGTAGGCAGTCAGATTACGCTTGGAAAAATCAAGCTTCGGGTGACCGGTATTGCAACGACACCGGACTATGATGCTCCGCTTCGCAAAATGTCGGATACGATTGTAGACAGTAAAAATTTTGGTACGGCGTTTGTCGGTAAACGAGCGTACATTAAATTGAAACAGTCTCATCTGGCAGCACAGTCAGAGGAATACTTGTATGCTTACCGTCTCAAAGGAACGACAACTTCTGACGACGTCAAAGATATTTTGAATGATTTTAAAGTGGATGCGGACGAAATATCGGATTCATTCTTTCAGGATTATTGGGATAGAACCGGTGGTAAAGTGACCGATATCGATGATGGAATTGATGATTTGTCAAAAGGTGCAAAAAAACTGGCAGATGGACTTCGGAAACTTAACCGTTATAAAAACAAACTGAACCTTGTGCCGGAAAAATTGTTTGAAAGCGCATTAGAGCAGACCGAAGATGCATTAAAGGAAAATGGCACATCAGTATCGTTGTCTGAGAAAAATTATGCCGATGAGTTGGAGCGTATGATTGCATCACAGTCGGGTATTACTGTTATGGCGTGGAAGAGTGCCAAAGAAAATCTGGATGCCCTTAAACAGTATAAGGATGGACTGTTGTCGTATACCGATGGCGTGGAAAAAGCAGGTGAAGGTGCTTCTAAATTGCAGGATGGTATGGATGAACTGAAAAATGGCGCAGATGAATTTATCGATGAGATGGATGTGAATCTTGCCAATTTGCAGTCTTTTGTGACGGCGGAAGATAATCCGAGAATTGGTGCCTCGGCAGATGATCAGAAAATTAATATTTCGGCAGGGCTTGTGTTTGGTGTCATTTTGATTGTTTTATTTGCCTATGTGATTTCTGTCTTTACTGTACATAGCATTGAAAAAGAGAGTTCTATCATTGGAACTTTGTATGCACTTGGGGTAGCCAGACGTGAACTGATGCGTCATTATCTGATGCTGCCGGTCGTGGTAACGACCCTTGCCGGAATCCTTGGCTTTTTGGCAGCAGTCAGTCCGGTCGGAATCCCTGTACAGATGCAGGATTGCCTTGCGTACTTTTCTATGCCGGAAATCACAGTTCAAGTACCGATATATTTGATTCTTTACGGCGTATTTATGCCGCCGGTTATGGCGTGTGTTGTCAATTATATTGTAATTCGGAAGAAACTTTCAAGAACAGCTCTTTCGCTGATACGAAATGAGACGAAAAAGAAAAAGCAGAAAGCGGTACAATTAGGGAAAATGAGCTTTTTGAAAATGTTCCGTATCCGCCAGATGTTGAGAGAATCCCGTGCGGGTATTACAGTGGCAGTCGGTATGTTTATTGCTTTGCTCTGCATGATGATTAGTTTAGACTGCTATGAGCTGTGTGTTCATGTGCGTGATAATAACATTGCCGACACGAATTACGATTATATGTATACGCTGAAATATCCGGAAAAAGAGGTGCCGGATGGCGGCAGTCCGGCGCTTGCTAAGACGATGAAAAAACAGATTTACGGTTATAACTGGGATGTTACGGTTCTTGGAATCGAAAAGGGAAATTCGTACTTTGATGCTAATGTTGAGAAGGGAAAAGGGAAAGTAGTTGCTTCATCTGCCCTTGCCCAGAAATATGAGTTGTCTATTGGTGACGAATTTACGTTAAAAGATGAGGAAACGGATACCTTATATGCGTTCGAGGTGACCGATATCTGCCAGTATGCTCCGGCGTTTTTTGTCTTTATGGACATTGATAGTGCCAGAGATTTGTTTGGTGAGCAGGATGATTATTATAATACCATTTTTTCGAATAAAGATTTAAAGATTCCTTCCGGACGTTTATACGCAACAACGACGAAGGAAGATATTGAGAAATCAGCGGATGTATTTATGCAGATGATGGTCAGCATGGTTATTACCATAACGATTGTTTCCACGTTAATTTTTATCCTTGTGATGTATTTAATGATGAAAGTGATGATTGACCGCTCTGCATATTCCATTTCATTAATGAAGGTATTTGGATTCCGGACAAGAGAAATTCGGAAACTTTATCTGGATGGAAACCTTTGTATTGTGCTTGTTTCCGCAATTGTCAATATACCGTTATCAAAGGCAATTATGGATTGGATGTACCCAAGATATCTGGTAAGCAACATTGCATGTGGACTGGATTTATCGTTTGAGCCATGGCTGTATGTGGCAGTCTTTGCTTTGATAATGATTTGTTATTTTGTTATCAATCGTGTACTGGTTGGCCGATTAAAGAAGATGACACCGGCAGAGGTACTTAAAAATCGAGAGTAAAAAAATGTGGTGGGAATTGAAAGGATGTGTTAGAATAGAGAAAATTGCAATGGAAATAAGTGAGTGATAGGTATGAGCCGGTACAAAAAAGAGATTGTTAAGCATTTGTCTGCTCTGATGCAGGAAGGGCCAATTGAAGAAAATAAAAATTATATCCAGCACGGCGATGTGACGGTTTTTGATCACTGCATCGCTGTTGCGGAATACAGTTGTAGAATAGCGGAGTTTCTGCATCTTTCCGTGAATCGAAAGGTGCTGATACGGGGAGCACTGCTTCATGATTACTTTTTGTATGACTGGCACGATAAAGCCAACGGCCACCACTGGCACGGTTTTACCCACCCAGGCACCGCCCTGCACAACGCAAGCGAGGATTGGAAGCTGACCCCGGTGGAGCGGGAGATCATCAAAAAGCACATGTTCCCCTTAACCCCCATCCCACCCACCTGCCGTGAAGCGTGGCTGGTGTGCCTGGCAGATAAAATCTGTGCCGCCAAGGAGACGACCGGCGGAATCTATGGCAAGCTGCCGTTTGCCGCGAAGCATAACGCGCAGGATAAGTAAATTAACGTTTTATATGCAGAAAATCCAAAAGCCCGATGCCGTGTTGACATCGGGCTTTTGGCATTTTACACGGAGAGGGGAAAAATTAGGAATTCAGAATGGGATGGCGGGAAAAAGTTCGTGGCAAGGGCTGAACCTGCTGTAATTCCGCATAGGCAGGGATCATAAACAGGAACAACAAAAAACAGGCGCACCACAGAATAATCCCCGTGGTGCGCCTTATGTATACGATTGTACCTATTGAATTAAAGGTTTTCGCCGAAGCCTTTTTTCAAAAAGGTTGGAAAAATCCCCCGTAAATCCAAAAATCACAGCGTATCGCAGATGGTGCTCATCATGGAACGGATGTCGATGTGCTGGGGGCATTTGGGCAGGCAGGCACCGCATTTGATGCAATGCTCGGCGCGGGTGGCGGCGGGGGCGTCCTCATATTCCTCTTTTAGGGTGGCGAGGCGGTCACCACACAGGCGGTATTCGTTCCAGGCGTGCAGCATGCCCGGAATGTTGACCCCGGCGGGGCAGGGCATGCAGTACTTGCAGGCCGTGCAGGGGGCAAGCTTTTGGGCCTTGAACACATCCAGCGCACGGGCGAGGGTGTCCTGCTCGGTGGTGGAAAGCGGAATAAAGGGATCCATGGAAGCCACGTTATCCTGTACCTGCTCCAGGGTAGTCATGCCGGAAAGTACGCACAGCACATTGGGCAGGCTGGCAACCCAGCGAATGGCCCAGCTGGCCAGGCTCTCTTCCGGGGCGGCCTGATGCAGCAGGGCGGCGGCTTCAGGGCAAAGGGTGTTCAGCATCCCGCCGCGCACCGGCTCCATAACGATGACCTGCAGCCCGGCAGCGGCGCACAGCTCGTATTTTTTGCGGCTCTGCTGATAGTCCCAGTCAAAATAATTGAGCTGCAGCTGTACAAAATCCCAATCGCCTGTAGCAAGGATCTCTGGCAGCTGCTCAGCGCTGCCATGGAAAGAAAAGCCCAGCCGCTTGATTTTGCCCGCCTTGCGCAGCTCGTTCAGCTGGTCATAGGCGTGGTACTTGGCGTAATTGGACCAGCTGCTTTCATGCACAGAGTGAGCGAGATAAAAATCAAAGTAATCAGTGCGGCAGTTGGCCAACTGCTCGTTAAAAATACGGGGCACATCCTCATCGCATTTCAACATCCAGCCGGGCAGTTTGCTGGCAAGGTGATAGCTGGCGCGGGGATACTTGGCCAGAGCTTTGCCGCAGAACTTTTCGCTCATGCCGCCGTGGTAGGGGTAGGCAGTATCGAAATAGTTCACGCCGTGGGCATAGGCATAATCAAAAATCTCCTGTGCCTTTTCCTCGTCAATGCTGGTCTGGTCGGCGGCGTCCCGCAGGGGCAGGCGCATGGTGCCAAGACCCAGCAGGCTGATTTTGCCGTTGAGGTCATTATAGGGGGCAGGGTTATTGCGGCAGACACGGTATTCCATACAAGTTACGCTCCTTATTCCGGCTTTGCCAGATGAATTTGATGGAAGATTTGGTGCGGGGATAAACAAGAAACGCCGATTTTGCTGGCTCGGCGGTTAAGGTGTATCTGAAAACAAAGAAACAGCCGATATTTTCGACTTTTCAGATACACCCTGGGAAAAGGAAATTATTCGCAGGAGGAACAGTCGCCACAGTCCTCGTCGGTGGCAGGAGCTGCCGTTGCGGCGCGGCCTGCCAGCTCGGGATCAAGGCTTTCGGCTACTTTGATCATCAGGGCACATTCAATGCGCTTGCGGAACACTTCGCAGCCATATTCATACACACCGTGGATATCGCCGGTGGCGTGCAGGGCGTTGGCGGCGCAGCCGCCCGCGCAGTACAGGCGTGCCCAGCAATCCTTGCAGTCGGGGCGGGCGTACACGTTGCACAGCTTGAATTCATCCCGCAGTTCGGTGTTGGTAACGCCGTTCCAGATATCGCCCAGCTTGTAATCCGGGTCGCCGACAAACTGATGGCAGGGGTACAGGTCGCCCCAGGGGGTAACGGCCATATATTCGGTGCCGGAACCACAGCCGGAAATGCGCTTGTAAATGCAGGGGCCATGGGCCAAGTCGATCATGTAATGGTAGAAGGTGATGGGATGACCGGCTTTTTCACGGCGGAGCATATCCTTGGCCAGCAGCTCATACTGGTCAAACAGGATGGGCAGGTCGGCTTCGGTCAGGGCTTCGGGACTGCCGGCCTTGCTCACGACCGGCTCCATGGAAAGCTCGTCAAAGCCGAGATCATCCGCCATGTGGAACAGGTCGTTGGTGAAATCGGTGTTGTAATGGGTGAAGGTGCCGCGCATGTAGTAGCCCTTACCGCCGCGGGCCTTGACCAGCTGCTGGAACTTGGGCACAATGCGGTCATAGCTGCCGCGGCCTGCAATATCCTTGCGGAAACGGTCGTTGATCTCCTTGCGGCCATCCAGAGAAAGAACCACGTTGTAGCACTCTTTGTTGGCCCACTCAATGACTTCATCGGTGATGCCGATGCCGTTGGTGGTCAGGGTGAAGCGGAAGTTCTTGCCTTTTTCTTTTTCAATGCTGCGAGCATAGGCAACCAGCTGTTTGCAGACCTCAAAGTTCATCAGCGGTTCGCCGCCGAAAAAGTCAACCTCCAGGTTGTGGCGGGTGCCGCTGTGCTCCACCAGGAAATCCAGCGCACGCTTGCCGGTCTCAAAGCTCATCAGGCCGGACTGGCCGTGGAACTTGCCCTGGGCGGCAAAGCAGTATTCGCAGTTCAGATTGCAGGTGTGGGCCACATGCAGGCAGAGTGCCTTGACAACGGTGGAACGATTCTTGAAGTCAAAGGCATGGTCAGCGTAAATATCTTCGGCAAACAGCTTGCCATCGGCCTTCAGTTCTTCGATATCGTCAAAGCAGTCGTTGATGTCCTCGGCGGTCACTTCGGGATGGTCAGCAAATTTCTTTGCCAGCAGGTCGGCAGCTTCTGCGCGGGGGTGGCCGGCATCGACCAGAGCGATGGCGTCATACGCCAGTTCGTCTACGGCGTGAACGCTGCCGCTGTAGACATCCAGCACAATGTTGTAGCCGTTGAGTTTATATTGATGGATCATACTATTCCTCATATCCGAATCAAAGTGGGGTTACATAAAAAGAACCGGGAGCGCCTTTTTGGTAAAAGGCAGTCCCGGCAGAAAGCCAGTTCAAGTAAAAATTACTTCTTCTCGCAAGGCTGGTTGGCAATGCCGCAGCTGGTCTTGCAGGCGCTCTGGCAGGAAGTCTGGCATTCGCCGCAGCCGCCGTTCTGGAGGCTCTTAGCCATATCGCGGGTGTTCAGAGTCTGAATGTGCTTCATGAAATTTCACCTCTTCTATAAATATAGATTATATTAAATATACACGGAAACCATAGGGTTTGTCAAGCAAAAGCGGGGATTTTTGCGGGGAGGCGGGCAGTTTTTTGCCCACAACAGGAATGGTGCTATGGCAGAACATCCAAAGTGGAGCCACCGCCAAGGCCAGTGTGGTGCAGGTGGGTGCCGCAGGCAGCAAGGGCGGTGCAGGCCGCGATGAATTCCGGAGTGATCACTTCGCCCGGTGCCAGCAGCGGAACGCCCGGCGGATATGCCCAGACATACTCCGCCGAGGTGCGGCCAACGGCATGTTGCAGTGCCAACGCGGTGTGCGGGGCAAAAAGCGCCTGTGCGATGGAACAGGCGGCTGGGCCGGGGGTGGGCAGCACCTGCGCCGAGGCGGGCAGGGGAGCGTTCTGCGCCGCCGCCGCATCGATCACCAACAGGGCAGCGGCAAAACGGTCAAGGGCGGTTTCTTCATCGCAGGGGGAGGTCATGGCCAGCACGTTGGCACCACAGGACATCTCGGTTTCAAACTGCCAGTCCCGGCGCAGCAGTTCCGCCAGGGCGGGGCCGGTCAGCCCGGCAGCAGCACCGTTGACGAGGATCTTGCCGGAATCGTGGGCAAAAAAGCCGGGGTGGGCAGAAACATCATCCATCCCATGGCAGAGCACGCGCAGGCGGCGCAGTGGGCGCACAGCGCCGCTGAACCGCTGCAAGCGGGCACGCCAGGCGGCAAACCAGGCATCGCCGTGTTCGGCCAGCAGGCCGGTGCAGCCGTCCAGGCTGGCCATTAACGGATAGGAGGGGGAACTGGTTTCAAACACATCCAGCTGGCGTTCCAGCTCCTGCGGCGGAATGAAAGAACTGTTCCAGTGCAGCAGGGCGGTCTGAGTTAGGCTGGGCAGTGTCTTGTGCGGGCTTTGAATGATGACATCCGCCCCGGCAGCAATGGCACCGCCCTGCCAGCCGTGGGCGGCGGCCAGTGGCAGATAGTGCGCGCCGTGGGCTTCGTCCACGATTAGGGGAACGTTGGCGGCGTGGCACAAAGCGGCAATGGCGGCAAGATCACTCAAAACACCCTCATAGGTGGGGCTGGTAAGGATGACCGCAGCGGCATCCGGGCAGGCGCGCAGGGCATCCGCTACCATGGCGGGGGTGATGCTGCCGTAAATGCCGAACGCCGGGTCCACGGGGGGCACCAGCCAGTGTGCCGTTAAGCGGTTGAGCTCAATGGCGTGGTAAACGGATTTGTGGCAGTTGCGTGCGCAGATGACGGCGGTGCGGCCGGAACTGACGACAGCGGCCCCGAAGGGGGGCCGAAAGCCCCTAACTTATG
>OGQT01002564.1_pt1 | contig 12745 bp, 13 predicted proteins | sample 1553261 | NCBI WGS metagenome assembly OGQT01 (sample SAMEA2579992, study PRJEB22360) | human gut metagenome | biome: human gut; feature: human-associated habitat; material: faeces | place: Denmark | collected 2008/2010
CGTCGGTTGGGTGCTGCCTGTTTTTGTACATCTAAGGGTTGAAAATCACCGGCTTTCTGCTCTGTAAAGCAAGGATAGTAAAAAGGGTGAAATAGTTATCGCTCTCATGCAGTTCCTTTGTGAAACAGCGAATCGCTGTATAAGGTATACGGTTCGCTGGGAAGTGCGCATATTTACGGTCGTGCAAAATACCCCACAAAACCGTAAAGTCGATAGAGGGGTATTTCGATGCAGAGTATGTTCGACACTGGGGAAACTGAAAATCAGCTTATATTCGTAGAAAAGTTACATTTTAGGGCGATAAATTCTGGGTATCGTATTGAAAACAGAGCTATCCTTGTGACATAATGTGTGTACACACTTTCGAGGAGGTGCAGCATGGCTATACCTAAGCTGAAAAAGCAGGATGTTATTGATGCCCTGAAATTTATCGACGAGAACGGAGTTCCCGAACATAATACGAGCGTAAAATATGTTCTTGTGTCTGAGAATGGGAAAGTGTACCAACTTTGCTCAGCGTTCCGAAAAGCACCTCGGATTTTCTGTCTCGAAGGATCCACCCGCTCCGATTTGGGCGCGCCAAGCGATTGTTCTGAAAGCTTCTATGCTGTCGATTTAGCCGTTTGCGACGGGGTCGTGTACCTGTGCGGTTCAGACGGCGTCCGTACAGTAGTTTGGAGGCGCGCCGGATCGAGCTGGTCGGTGGTGGACGAGGTCGCAGTACCTGCGACAACGCCCGTCTTGGGGGTGGCTGCGCATAGTGTCTATCTGTTTGCCGATAATTGTGGTAGCGGGGGGTCGCTGTATCGCGTCGGGGCTGGTGAATTGTCGAAAGTCGGATCCGCATTGGCTATCGATCGGGTGTACAATCCGCGAATTATCGATCGAGCGGGTTCTCCTGCGGTAGTTTTTGGCAGCGGATCGAAAACGAAAATGGCATGGCCGGCGGCGGGAGCATGGAAAGAGAGCGTGCTTCATTCGGGAACTTCGTCGTCGATCTCGACGACTGAGAGCAATGGCGTCACTTATATAGCGAGTTCCGATGGCGAACATGTAAGCATCTCGTCAATTACGGCAGATGGCTTTGTTACGGCTGAGGTGACTGAAGCTTTCCCGAAGCCTTACAGTGTTGCTGTTGCCGCTAGAAACAACATGCTATATCTAGCTGTGATAGAGTCGGGAACGCAATTGGTTCGTGTCTACAAGGCATCCGCGTCGAACCTCACGCAATGGGAGCATCTTGGGGGCATTGTCGTCACTTCTGCCACGGCGGTTGGCCTGACAGTGCGCGATGCGAGCCTTTTCTGCGCCACAGTGGACACGCTTGACTCGCCTGTTGGACTAAGAAGTTTTGTGCTGCCGTCTGAAACGGGTGGCAAGCCCGATATTCCCTCTGGTAGTGGCGGAGCTGGAACGACAGTGCCCGGCGATGGCGGGTCGGGTAGTTCGGGCTCTTCCGGTACGGGGGGCTCGTCAGCGGGATCTGGTTCCGGCGGTGCAGGCGGCTCTTCTGCCGGATCCGGTTCAGGCGGAACGGGAAATGGATCGTCGACCGGAGGCGCGACAGGGGGTAGCAGCGGAGCTGGTGGCTCTAGCTCTGGCTCATCTTCGGCATCCTCGAAGCCTGCAGCGGCAAAGCCTTCGGGGGTTTGGAAGAAGTCTGGGGGGCGGTGGTGGTACCGGCACCACAACGGCTCTTATACGCGCAACGGGTGGGAGCTTATAGACGGCTCCTGGTATCACTTCGATCGTTCTGGCTGGATGCAGACTGGCTGGCTGAAAGTTGGCAGATCCTGGTACTATCTCTCCGCTTCAGGCGCTATGAAGACCGGTTGGCTCAAACAGGGGCGCACCTGGTACTACCTCAAGAGCTCTGGGGCTATGGCTGTGGGATGGTACAAGGTGGGAGGCGACTGGTACTGGTCGAGCGCTTCCGGAGCCATGGGCGCCAACCGCTGGATCGGCAACTATTACCTGAAGGGCTCAGGGGCTATGGCGACCAACCAGTGGATCGGCCGTTACCATGTAAACGCTAGCGGCAAATGGGACAAGACGCGCTAGCGTCCCCTGAGACGTCGTCCGCCTAAGAAATGAGCGTAAAAATGGGCCGCTTTGAAAGCGGCCCATTTTGCTTCAGGAGGGCGTTTGCTTACCAAACGTAGACTTTGCTGCCGCGGGGAACATTGTTGTAGATCCATTTGGCGTTGGAAAGCTGCAGGCGCACGCAGCCGTGGGAGGCGGGGCGACCCATAGTGCCGTCGGTCACGTACTGAGGGGAGGAGGTTTGGGAGTACAGCACGGAATGGAACAGGTAGTTGCCGCTGAATTGGGTGAAGTAGAAGCAGCGTGCAGAGCCGGAATCGAAGTAGTAGCCCTTGCTCCCTACGGTGAATCGGCCCTTCTTCGTAGGAGTGGAAGATTTGCCCGGAGCGCAGTCCATCATGCGCTGCAGATTCCAGTTGCCTTTCGAGCCATAGAATACGCCGACCTTGCAGCGTTTGGTGTCGACCAGGATGAGCCCCTTTTCGGCAGCCATTTCTGTGCCGCGCCTGAAGAGTCGGCGGGTGTATTCCTCCATGACCTCGTAATGCTCCTTGCTCACGATGCCGCGGGCTATGATCTCCTCGCGCGAGATATTCTCGTCGTGGCCTTCGGCGGCTTTGGTGGTGGGGGTTATGATCGGCTCGGGGAAACGCTCGTTCTCGCGCATGCCGTCGGGCAGTTTCACGCCGCAGATTTCGCGGGCGCCTGCGGCATACTCGCGCCAGGCGCTGCCGGTGAGATAGCCACGGATGATCATCTCTACGGCGAAACCCTCGCAGCGTACGCCGGTCGATACCATCGGGTCGGGGGTGGTCATGAGCCAGTTCGGCACGATGTCGGCCGTAGACTCAAGGAAATATGCGGCGATCTGGTTCAGCACCTGACCCTTGAAGGGGATGCCCTTGGGCAGGATGACATCGAAGGCCGAGATGCGGTCGGTAGCCACGATGGCCAGCAGGTCGTTGTTGATTGTGTAAACGTCGCGCACCTTGCCGTGGTAGACGGCGGTCTGGCCGGGGAAATGGAAGTCGGTTTTTACGAGAGTCTCCATTGTGTTGTTGTGAGAAGATATGAGTGGTTTATATTGTTCTGCGATATGTCATAGCCGGTCGTCGGCCGGGGTGTCGGCATTCCCTTCGGATTCCGGTTCGCGCCGGGCGTCGCTTTCGGCCTTGTGCTCCTCGTCATAGGCCTGGTATGCCTCGACGATGCGCTGCACCAGCTGGTGCCTTACGATGTCTTTCTTGCCGAATTCCACGCGGCCTATGCCGTTTATGTCGTGGAGTATGCGCAGGGCCTGTATCAGGCCCGAGCTTACGGTGCGCGGCAGGTCGATCTGCGTTACGTCGCCGGTGACGATCATCTTGGCATTGACGCCCAGACGTGTCAGGAACATCTTTATCTGGTGGGTTGTGGTGTTCTGGGCCTCGTCGAGCACGATCACGGCATCGTTGAGTGTGCGGCCGCGCATGAATGCCAGCGGCGCTATCTGTATGACCTTGGTCTCCATGTATTCTTTCAGCTTGACGGCTGGAATCATGTCTTCGAGCGCGTCGTAAAGGGGCTGGAGATAGGGGTCGATCTTGTCTTTCATGTCGCCGGGGAGGAATCCGAGCTTTTCGCCGGCCTCGACTGCGGGGCGCGAGAGTATGATTTTCTTCACCTCGCGGTTCTTCAGGGCGCGCACGGCCAGGGCTATGGCCACGTATGTCTTGCCGGTACCGGCGGGGCCCAGGGCGAATGTCAGGTCATTCTTCAGCACTGTCTCCACCAGGCGGCGCTGTGTGGGGGTGCGGGCAGTGATGGGCTTGCCGTTTACGCCGTAGATTATCACGTCGTCGGCATGCATCTCGCGGGGCTTGTCGCCCTTCACTACATCGAGTATGACCTCTTCGGTGAGCTTGTTGTATCTTGAGCAGTAGTTTTCGAGCTCTTTGATTTTTTTCTCGAACTCGGCGGTCTCGTGGTCGTCGCCGATGACCTTTATGACCGAGCCGCGGGCAGCCATCCTCAGTTTGGGGAAGAGGTTGCGGATCAGCTGCATGTTGGTGTTGTTCACGCCGTAGAAGCTGACCGGGTCGGCCTGGTCGATGATGACGATACGTTCTATCATAGTTGGTGATGCAAAGTTACAAAAAATATCCCTCTGTGTCTGTATCGCGGGGCTAAAAATCATCCCCGTATAAATATAATGGGTCCCGGCCTGATATGGTTTGGCTTATGTTGTGAGTTTTTATTAAATTTGTGTCATTCATCACACTGTATGATAATATGGAGGATTTAGAGTTTATCAAGTCACAGATTCATGAGGTCAGCGAGTAATGCTTGATTCCGACCTTGCCGTTCTTTATAAGGTTGAGACGCGTGTGCTCAATCAGGCTGTGAAAAGAAACATTGAGAGATTTCCACCCGACTTCATGTTTCAGCTTTCTGAGACGGAATGGAGCGACATGTCATCACAATCTGTGACGACATATGGATCGAAACGTCCGAAAAAGTCTAAACCTTACGTATTTACCGAGCATGGTGTGATTATGCTTTCAAGTGTTTTGCGCAGTGATGTGGCAGTTCAAGTGAGCATATTGGTTGCCAGGGCGTTTGTGGCGATGCGCCAGTTCATGTCGTTGCCTAAGACCGACAAAGTGATGGTTCTGGAAGAGCGGATTGACCGGCTTGAGGCATATATCGAGGATGTCCTTGCTGATGTCAATGAAATCAATGAGGATACACGGATGCAGATTGAGCTTATTAACGAATCTCTTGCTGAACTGCAGGCCCGGAATGGCCGTCCTGACCGTTCCCGGCCCAAAATTGGATTCGTGCCTTGACAATTACATACAATGCAGACACAGTACCAAGGTCAGATTCTGCAACATCCCCGTTATACAACAGCCCCCGGCCAAATACAATGGTCGGGGGCTGTCGTTTTATATGGTATCGGCGGGCGGGCAGATAGTGCGGGGTTATTTCTTGTCGGAGTCGGCTTTGGCGGCAGCTGCTTTCTTATAGCGGGCGTTCAGGCCGGCCAGCACCTCGTCGGTGATGTCGAGCGCGGGATTGAAGATCTCGCCGGGCGAGTAAATCAGGATTGCGTCGTAGTGGTGGGTGCGGTTGTAGTCGGCCAGGAAATTGTTCAGCGAGTCAAGGAACACCTGCTGCTGGCGCACGGCCTCCTGCTGGGCTTTGGCCTGGAGCGAGCCGAGGTAGTTCTGGGCCTGCTGCTGTTTCTGGTTTAGGGCCGTCACGTCGGCGTTGTACGATGCTTCGCTCAGGTAGCCGTTCGACTGTGCTTTCTGCTGAATCGAGTTGGCCATGCGCTGCAGTTCGTTGCCGCGCGACTGTTCGGCATTCTGCAGCTCGGTCATGGTGCGCAGGTTGACTTCGTTGAAAGTCTTCACCATCTCGTAGTTGTTCATGACCGAGTCCATGTTGTAGTAACGGATGTTGGTCGTGGGCTCGAACTTGTCAGATGTTGCTTTTGCCGTTTCTTTCTTAGCTTTGTCAGCATCTTTGGCGCTGTCGTTGGTCGAGTTGTCAGAACAGCTCATGGCCGACATAGCCAGGATGAGCGCCGAGACTGCGAATGCAGATTTTTTCATGTCAGGAAAATTCAGATATCATGGCGCGGGCAGTTGAACCCGGCACCTGGAAATGGTGAATAGTTTTATTTCTTTTTGTCGCGGCGCATGGCCTCGCGCAGCTGTCGCTGGCGCTCGGGCACACGGGCCAGGTCATGCGAATGACCGGTGGGGAACCCCTTGCGGGGCCTGAAAAGGGCGTTGACCCCCAGCAAAACGATAGCCACTGCTATCAATGCAAGTGAAAGAAATATGGTTTTCATGGGTTTTGTGCCATTTTCAGCGCAAATTTAAGAAAGTTACCACGAATTTTCACCCGTTTTCAGTTTTATTTTGTAACTTAGGCACGGGAAAGAGGCGTTTTTAACAGATTTTTAAATTCACAAACGAGTTTTAAGAATCCTGTCCGCACATTCCCGCAGTTTAACCGACAATCAACTAACCACCTTAGTATATGGAAGTAAAAGACCTTCAGCCCAAACAGGTGTTTGAGATTTTTGACCAGATCACAAAAATCCCCCGTCCCTCTAAGAAAGAGGAGAAAATCCGCGAGTATCTGCTTGATTTCGCAAAGAAACACGGCATCGACGCCCATGCCGACAAAACGGGCAATGTAATCATGCGCAAACCGGCCACGCCGGGTCACGAAGATGCCCCCACGGTGATACTCCAGGGACACATGGATATGGTGTGCGAGAGCAATGACAAGTCGTTTGACTTCGAGAACAGCCCCATACAGACCATCGTCGACGGCGAATGGGTACGCGCCAACGGTACCACCCTCGGCGCCGACAACGGTATCGGCGTGGCCGCCTCGCTGGCCATCATGGCTGACGAGAAGCTGGCGCACGGCCCGCTCGAGGCCCTCATCACTGTTGACGAGGAGACCGGCATGACCGGCGCCAACGGCCTGGAGAAGGGCGAGCTCAAGGGAACCATCCTCATCAACCTCGACTCTGAGGATGACGCAGAGGTGTTCGTGGGCTGTGCCGGCGGCATCGACACCGTGGCCACCTTCACTTACAAGCGCTCGTGCGCTCCCGTCGATTTCCATTACTTCAAGATGGATGTGCGCGACGGTCTGGGCGGCCACTCGGGCGGCGACATCCACCTGGGCCGCGCCAATGCCAACAAGCTCGTGGCACGTTTCCTTTTCAACCTCATGAAGAACTCTGACGTGGCAATCTCGGAGATTGACGGCGGCAACCTGCGCAACGCCATTCCGCGCGCCGCCCACGCAGTGTTCGGCGTGCACACCTCACGCAAGGAGGATGTGCGCGTGGCCTTCAACAAATATATGGCCGACATCGAGGGCGAGTACGCCGGTCTCGAGGTCAACCTCAAGCTCGACCTTGAGTCGGTCGATAAACCCGAGTTCACTCTTGACAGCGCCACATCGCGCAACCTTATCCTGTCTCTCTACTGCGCGCCTCACGGCGTGATCTCGATGAGCCGCGACATGCCGGGCCTTACCGAGACCTCGACCAACCTGGCGTCGGTGAAGATGAAGGGCGACGACAAGATTCTCGTCACCACATCGCAGCGTTCGTGTGTCGACTCGCGCAAATATGACATCGCCAACCAAGTGGAGGCAGTCTTCACTCTGGCAGGCGCCGAGGTTGAGCATGGCGACGGCTATCCCGCATGGTCGCCCAACCTTGACTCGCGCATCATGCACATCGTTTCCGACGCATACGAGGAGCTGTACGGCGTTAAACCCGCCATCAAGGCCATACATGCCGGTCTGGAGTGCGCGCTGTTCAAGCAGAACTATCCCGACCTCGACATGGTGTCGTTCGGCCCGACCCTGCGCGACGTGCACTCGCCCTCTGAGCGCATGCACATCCCCGCTGTTGAGCGTTTCTGGGGCCAGCTGCGCCGCACCATCGAAAAGGTCGCCGACCTTAAGAAATAACCCGGCGCCGGGTCATTTCCGGCTGCCGACTGTTAATAAAAACGGCGTGTCACTGATTTCACGTTGGTGACACGCCGTTTCCTATATTCTTCTTACCCGATTAATCCACGACATCCCATGAAACAACTGCCCCTTCTGGTAGCCTTGACGGTTGCCGCGGCATCGCTTGCCGCCCGGGAGCCTGAATCTACAGCTGTTCCTGACACGATACCGGTATTCGGTACCGGGCGCCAGGTCGTGAATCCCGAGGAGTGGGTCGACACCGCTCTGCTGCATCCGCATCAGCGCCCGGCCGATGATCCGCGCCGCTATGACCGGCTCACCGAAGATGATTACCGCGAGGTGGCCGAGGAGCTGGGGGTTGAGGTGGCTGCCATAAAGGCCGTGGTTGATATCGAGGCCGGCAAGGCACACAAAGGGTTCTGGGCACCGGGAAAGCCGATTATAAACTTCGACCTTACGATGTTCCGCAAGTTCGCGCCGCGCAACGGACTTTCGCTGGCCACGGCCAGGAAAAAGGCTCCCGTGATTTTCTCTCGCCCCGACGCACGCAAATATGGTTCGCAGCAGGCCGGTCAGCAGGCACGCCTGGACGCTGCATGTGCCCTTTGCCCGGCCGCCGGTATCGAGGGCACTTTCTGGGGCATGTTTCAGATCGGCGGTTTCAACTGGAAAAAACTCGGTTTCGAGTCGCCCGAGGCGTTCGCCAAGGCTATGTCACATTCCGAGCGCGCCCAGCTTGAGATTTTTGCCCATTTTCTAAAAACATTTAATATGGTCGACGACATCCGCAACCGGCAATGGCTTAAATTCGCGCTGAAGTATAATGGCCCGCGGGCAAAATCTCGCGGTTATCACACGCGCATGGCCGCCGCCTATAATCGCTATAAAAAGGAATAGGCCGTTGGAGGGCGCCCGGAGGTCTTGAAGAGCTAAAAAAAGTTGAAAAAATATTGAGTGTATAACATGCTGAAAATTTGAAACTTGATGGCGCCGGAGACAAAAATGTCAAAAAAACTTCAAAAAAAGTGGTCGAAAAATTTGCACGGTTCCAAAAAAGGCTATAACTTTGCACTCGCAATCGGGAAACAAACCCACGATGCTCAGAGCGCTGAGCGGAGGCAAGTAACCCGGGCAACTTCTTAAAACTGGTGCGGTAGTTCAGCTGGTTAGAATACCTGCCTGTCACGCAGGGGGTCGCGAGTTCGAGTCTCGTCCGCACCGCTGGAGAGAGAGGAGAATGAGTAAGTGTCAATTTTCGGATTGCCTTGCTCATTCTTTTTTTGTGCCTGCAGGCGTCAGACTGGTCGGACAAGTCGGACTCGTCGGGCGGGTCTGACCCCGGGAGCGCCCCAACCATAGTAGGCCGCCGGTTGTTGTGATATCGGATATCATCAACAAAGACTATGAAACAGATCATAACTATAAAGCGTGCGTATGATGCCGCCTCGCCCGACGACGGCTACCGGGTCTATATCGACCGCCTTTGGCCGCGCGGACTCTCTCACGAGACTTTCCATTACGATTGGTGGGACAAGGAGATTGCCCCCTCTACAGAACTCCGCGAATGGTTCCATGCCGACCCCGACGGGCGGTGGGATGCTTTCCGCCAGCGGTATGCCGCCGAACTTTCCGCCAGTCCGGCTTTCGCCACACTGCGCGCCGCCATAGCCGGCAAGCCCAGGGTCACGTTGCTTTATTCCTCGCATGACCACGAGCACAACAATGCGGTGGTGGTTCAGGATATGCTTTCGCGTGAATGACGGCTTTTTCGGTGAAAATTGTTATCTTTGTGGCTGATAACTTAGTCAAGATACAATTGGAGGTTGTCTGGCATCTGTTTCAGGCACTCTCTTAACCACCGAATAATATGTTTTCAGGAATTGTTGAGGAGGCCGCGCGCCTCGTCGGTCTGCGCCGCGAGGGCGGCAATGTGCATCTTACGCTCAGCTGCGGATTTGTCGACGAACTCAAAATCGACCAGTCTGTGGCCCACAACGGCGTGTGTCTGACAGTAGTGGCCCTGCCGGGCGACGGCACCTATACCGTGACCGCCATAGAGGAGACTCTGCGCCGCTCGAATCTCGGCACTCTCGAGGTTGGCGACCTGGTGAACGTGGAGCGCTGCATGCTCATGAACGGGCGCCTTGACGGCCATATCGTGCAGGGGCATGTTGACTGCACCGCCCGCTGTGTGGAAGTCACCGAGGTCGAGGGCTCCACATATTTCAAGTTCAGCTATGAGGTTGACCCGGGCATGGTGCGCAAGGGCTACATGACGGTCGAGAAGGGTTCGGTGACCGTAAACGGCGTGAGCCTCACGGTCTGTGACTCGGAACGTGACTCGTTCAGGGTGGCGATAATCCCCTACACGTTCGAGCATACCAATTTCTGCAACATCAAAGTCGGGTCGGTGGTCAACCTTGAGTTCGACATCATCGGCAAATATATCTGCCGCCTCAACGAACTCTCGTAATCTGCCCTCAAAACCGCAAACATATCTTACTTACACCATGAAATATAGAATAGCGCCGGTGATGCTTGCCGGCGGCATTATGCTGGGTGGCATCGCTGTCGCCGAGAACCGCATCAGCGTCGACACCCCGCAGGGACGCACAGTAACCGTCGAGGCCGTGACCCCGACAATCTTCAGAGTATCCAACACGGCACAGGGCACAGCCCCTGCACCATCACGCATAGCCCTGCCGCAGAGCGGCACGGTGGCCGGCGAGATCGAGAGTCCGGGACGCCCCGGGTTTACCTCGCTGCGCCTCCCCTCAGGGGCTGTGGCGCGCATCGACGCCAACGGCATCGCCGGTCCCGGTGGAGCCAATCCGGTTGTGGATTCGGGCACACGCGGCACCGACGCGCGCGGCCGTCGTGTGGTAAGGCTTACCGGATCGCATGCCGGAGCGCATGTATACGGCGCGGGCGAGCGCGGTTTCACATACAATCTCGCGGGCGATACCCTTGAGGTCTACAACACGCAGAATTACGGTTACACCGAAGGCGACCCGCGAATCCGCCGCATGAACATAACCATGCCCCTGCTGGTGTCGCCCTACGGGTATGCCGTGCTGTTTGACGACATCGCTGCGGCCGACATGGTCTTCGGCGACACGATAGCATATCACTCAGAGGCGCCACAGGACCTGTCGTATTACGTGATCTATTCGCCCGAGGGTTTCACCGGCGTCACAGGCCAGGTCACCTCGCTTGTAGGCCGTCAGGAACTCCCGCCGTTCTGGGCTCTGGGCTACATAACTTCGAAATACGGCTACCGCACCGAACGGCAGGCCCGCGAGGTGGTGGATTCGCTCAAGACTGCCGGTTATCCTGTCGACGGTATGGTGCTTGACCTCTACTGGTATGGCAAGGAGCAGGATATGGGGCGTCTGGCCTGGGAACCCGAGCAGTGGCCCGACCCGGTGAAGATGCTCGCCGACCTCAAGGAGAAAGGTGTCAACATGGTGGCCATCTCGCAGCCTTTCGTGCTGAAGAACGGAAAGGCGCTCGACAATTTCAATTTCATGAACGACCGCCGCATGTTCGGCCGCGACTCGCTGGGCAACACCCATGAGGTGACCATCTGGGTAGGCGAGGGGGGCATGTTCGACATGTCGAATCCCGACACACGCGCCTGGCTGCGCCAGCGCTACAAGGAGCTGACCGATAGCGGCATGACCGGCTGGTGGGGCGACCTTGGCGAGCCTGAGGCACACCCCGCCACGATGCGTCACGCCAACGGCCTGACGGCGCGCCAGTATCACAACTATTACGGCAACGACTGGAGCTCGATTGTCTACAATCTGTTTGCCGAGGAGTATCCCGAAACGCGCCTGATGGCGCTGATGCGCGGCGGCACCACAGGACTCCAGCGTTACAGTGTGTTCCCCTGGTCGACCGACGTGTCGCGCTCGTGGGGCGGTCTCCAGCCTCAGATAAAGATCATGCTCAACGCCGGACTGTCGGGTCTGGGCTACATGAGTCACGACGTGGGCGGTTTCGCCATCGACAAGGAACACCCCTACGACCCCGAGCTTTATGTGCGCTGGCTGCAGCTTGGCCTGTTCTCGCCGGTTCTGCGCACCCACTCGCAGGAATTCGCCGAGCCGTATATCTACACCGATCAGCAGGACATTGTTCTGCCCCTGGTGCGCGAACGTTACCGCTGGCTCCCTTACAACTACACCCTCGCATACGAGAACGCCACCAAGGGTATGCCGCTGGTGCGCCCGGTCGGTTTCTATGAGGAGAACCCCGCCGCCACCGACACCATCGTCAACGAATACCTCTGGGGGCACGACGTGCTTGTGGCCCCGGTGCTGACCCCTGCCACCGACCGCCGCGAGGTATATTTCCCCGAAACGGGGGCATCGTGGGTCGATATCAACAATCCCTCTCATGTATATGCCGGCGGTACTTCGGCCACTGTGGACGCTCCGCTGAGCGTGTTGCCGCTCTTTGCACGTGCCGGAGCGCTGATAGCCACCGCCGACTATCACATGGGTAATGTGGGCGACTATACCCCCTCGCGCTACACTATAAACTATTATCCCGGCAAGCGCGACGGCGAGTCGCAGTGTGTCGTGTTCGAGGATGACAGGCAGTCGCGTTCGTCGCTCTCGAAAGGCAACTACGCGCTGCTCACGGTCGAGGCCGACAACCAGCCCAAGTACACCACGCTGACTGTGACTGCTGAAGGCGCATACCCCGGCATGCCCGAGGCCCGCGACCTCACTTTCAAGGTCAACGGCATGGCCAAGGCGCCGCGCTCGGTAACTGCCAATGGCATGCAGGTGAATGCCATATTTGACCGCGGCACACTCACGATACCCGTCACGGGCACCGCGCTGCCGCTTTCAATCATCATAGACAAATGACGGAATTTATCGCAGACAACAATCTGACAGGCCTCCTTCTGGGGGCCTGCAGTTTCCTGATCATAGGCCTTTTCCACCCGTTGGTCATAAAAGGCGAATACTACTTCGGCACCCGTTGCTGGTGGGCGTTTCTGCTCCTCGGCATCGGGTCGGCCGCGGGGTCGGTGTGCGTCGACGGCTTTTTCGGGCAGACCCTGCTGGGGGTGCTCGCCTTCTCGTCGTTCTGGAGCATCCTTGAGGTGTTTGAGCAGCGCGACCGTGTGGCCAAAGGGTGGTTCCCGCGCAACCCCAAACGCAAAAAATGACGCCTGTGGCGCCACATCACC
>OGQT01002577.1_pt1 | contig 12681 bp, 9 predicted proteins | sample 1553261 | NCBI WGS metagenome assembly OGQT01 (sample SAMEA2579992, study PRJEB22360) | human gut metagenome | biome: human gut; feature: human-associated habitat; material: faeces | place: Denmark | collected 2008/2010
GCCGGGGCTGTTTGACGTCGCCCCGTACGACAGTGCGATAGCCGGAATCGCCACAAAAAAAGCTGCCCTTTCCCCATGGGTATGTTTCCTGCGCGGAATCGGGGCGAACTGGTGCGTATGTCTGGCCGTCTGGCTCGCCATCGGCGCAAAGACATTTCCGGGCAAGGTCATAGCATGTCTTCTGCCGGTGGCGACCTTTGTGGCGCTGGGGTACGAGCATTGTGTGGCCAACATGTTCTTCATCCCGGCCGGCATGATGACCGGGGCAGACGTGACCATGGGAGAGCTTGGTGTCAATCTACTGATGTCGACTCTCGGCAACATAGCCGGAGGCGCCCTGTTCGTGGGGTGTCTTGCCTACTGGCTACACCGCAAGAGCCTCGGCTGACAGTGCCGGGGCTTTTTTATGCTTGCCCAATGGCAAACATGCTTTTAAACATACAGGTATCTCATCTGTCCGATGAATAAATTATGTATATTTGCCAAATCAGATGATCATGAGACAATACAGCGATAACAATCATCATTTACGTCACGATTTCTCAACCTTCCTATACCGATGAAAACAAAGAAACTTCTGCTTGGCGATGAAGCTCTTGCATCAGGGGCCATCAATGCCGGTCTGTCCGGTGCCTACGCCTATCCCGGGACGCCCTCTACAGAAATTCTTGAATTTGTGCAGGCGTCGCCCGTGGCGCGTGAACGGAAAATCCACAGCCACTGGTCAACAAACGAGAAAACTGCAGTCGAGGAGGCCCTCGGCATGAGTTTCTGCGGCAAACGCTCAATCACCTCCATGAAACATGTGGGCCTGAACGTTGCCGCCGACGTTTTCGTGAACTCGGCCATGACAGGTGCCAACGGCGGCATGCTTGTCATATCGGCCGACGACCCGTCGATGCACTCGTCGCAGAACGAACAGGACTCGCGTTTCTATGCCTCGTTTGCCATGGTGCCGTGCCTCGAACCATCGACACAGCAGGAGGCTTACGATATGGCCCGCTATGGTTTTGAACTCAGCGAGCGTCTGCGCATACCTGTGATGGTAAGGATGGTGACGCGCCTGGCCCATTCGCGTGCCGTGGTGGAGACCGATACCGAGGCCGATGCCGAAAAACCGCTCTCATACCCCGAGAATCCGCGTCAGTGGGTGCTCATGCCGGGCAACTCGCGTGTGCGTTACCGTCAGCTTATCGCCGACAACCGCATAATGGAGGCTGAATCGGAAAATTCGCCCTTTAACCGTCTTACCCCCGGTACCGACAGGCGCATAGGGGTGCTCACATCGGGCATTGCGGCCAACTATGTGGCCGAATGTTTCCCCGAAGGGTGCCCGTTCGCAGTGCTGAAGATCTCGCAGTATCCGCTGCCGAAATCGCTTGTGGTCGAACTGGCCGGCAACTGCGACGCCGTATTTGTGGTCGAGGAGGGGCAGCCGGTCATCGAACAGGCCCTCCGCGGTCTGCTTGACAATTCGCTCAAGGTCTACGGCAAGCTCGACGGAACCCTGCCGCGTACGGGCGAGCTTAATCCCGATATCGTGGCCGAAGGGTTCGACAAGCTTGTGCCCGGACTTGGTCTGAAGGCAACGGCCCTCAATGAGCCGAGCGAGCTCGTGGTGCCTCGTCCGCCGGCTCTGTGCCAGGGTTGCGGTCACCGTGACGTATATCACGCGCTCAACGACACTCTCAGGAAATATGAGTCGCCCAAGGTGTTCGGCGACATAGGCTGTTACACCCTCGGGTGGCTGGCTCCGTTCAACGCCATCGATACCTGCGTAGACATGGGTGCCTCAATCACCATGGCAAAAGGCGCCGCCGACGCCGGACAGCATCCTGCCGTGGCAATTATCGGCGACTCGACATTCACGCACTCGGGGATGACGGGTCTGCTTGACGCCATCAACGAGAACACCCCGATGACGGTCATCATCTCCGACAACCTCACCACCGGCATGACCGGCGGACAGGACTCGCAGGGCACCGGAAAACTTGAGGATATATGCCTCGGTCTGGGTGCCGACCCGGCTCATGTGCGCACTATCGACTCGCTGCCGAAGAACCACGACGACATGATGGCCATGTTCGCCGAGGAATTCGACTATCCCGGCCTGTCGGTGATTGTGTCGCGCCGCGAGTGCATCCAGACGGCCCGCCGTCATGCCAAAGCTAAGAAATGAGGTGTATAACAGTATTTGAAAGACTATTATGAAATCAGACATCATACTGGCAGGCGTGGGCGGTCAGGGCATACTTTCTGTCGCCACAATTCTCGGCGCCGCCGCCCTTGCCGACAATCTCTATCTCAAACAGGCTGAAGTGCATGGCATGAGCCAGCGCGGCGGCGATGTAATGTCGTGCCTGCGACTCAGCTCATCGCCCATAGCCTCGGATCTCATCGGACTGGGCAAAGCCGACCTCATTGTGTCGCTCGAACCGATGGAGGCCGCACGCTACCTGCAGTATCTCGCCCCCGAAGGGCGAGTGATCACCAGCACGGTGGCATTCGTGAACATTCCGAACTATCCTGACACCGAGGCTGTCGTGGCACGCCTGAAGGAACTCAAAGGGACTGTCGCTTTCGATATGGACGAGGTGGCCAAAGAGGTAGCCACCGTGCGGTCGTCGAACATGGTGCTCCTCGGCGCCGCTGCGCCGTACATCGACATCGAGCCGGCCAAGATAGAGGCCGCCATCGAGACCGTATTCGGCGCCAAGGGTGAAAAACTCGTCAGCCAGAACATAGCCGCCTTCCGCGCAGGCTACGAGCTTTCGGCCAAACACTGAACTATCTAAAAGCAAAAGACACGATATGCAACCTGTATCACGACAGCAGTTTGAGGCGACTATGGAGGATCTCCATATCGTCAACATAGCATCGGCCACAATCAGGCAGATCGTCTCTCTCTCGACGAGACTTGAAGAGATTCTCGGCGAAAAATATGTGCATCTTGAGATGGGCAACCCCGGTCTGCCCCCCAACCGTGTGGGCATCGAGGCCGAGCGCGAGGCGTTGGCACGCGGCGTGGCCGGCGTTTATCCGAATATCGCCGGTATTCCCGAAATCAAGAAAGCCGGGTCTGACTTTCTCAAGGCGTTTCTCGACATCGACATCCCCGGCCGGTGCATTGTGCCCACGGTAGGCTCGATGCAGGCCACATTCACGCTGTTCCTGCTCATGGGTCAGCGTCTGAAAGGGCGCGACACCATCCTCTTCCTCGATCCCGGGTTCCCGGCCCAGCACAACCAGGTGAAACTGCTGGGACTGAACCAGGAGTCAATCGACATCCATGACTGTCGCGGCGAGGCACTTGAGGCCGAACTCGACGCCATGCTCTCGAAGGGGAACATATCGGCCATAATATACAGCAATCCCAACAACCCGGCGTGGACCAACCTCACCGACACCGAATACAGGGCGCTGGCACGCATGGCCGAGAAACATGATATAATCATCATCGAAGACCTTGCATACCTCGGCATGGACTTCCGCAAGCGTTTCGGCGTACCGTATCAGGAGCCGTTCGTGCCAACGGTGGCCAAATACACCGACAGATGTATCATGCTCGTTTCGTCATCGAAGATTTTCAGCTACGCCGGACAGCGCATCGCAATGGTGTGCATGACACCCGCAGTGGCCGACCGCCGCTATCCCGAACTGGAGTCATTCTATGAGATGCCCACTTTCGCCGACGCCTATATATACGGTGTGCTTTATTGCGCGTCGTCGGGCACGGCACATTCTGCTCAGTTCGCGTTCGCATCAATGCTTGAGGCGGCTGTGGCCGGCAAGCTCGATTTCGTCACCGACTGCAGCGAGTATGGCCGCCGTGCCGCACTTGCAAAAGAGATTTTCCTGCGCCACGGTTTCCATATCGTTTACGACAAGGACGGTGGCGCCGACGGCGCCGACATCTCAGACGGATTCTTCTTTACCGTCGGCTACGGCGACATGCGCGGTGACGAACTTCAGGCCGACCTGCTCCGTTATGGCATATCCACAATCTCGCTCCCCTCGACCGGCAGCCGTCAGCAGGGTCTGCGCGTATGCGTGTCGATGCTGTCAGACCCCGAGCTGTTCGACATGCTCGACGAGCGCCTTGCCGCATTTGACCGTTCAATGAAGTCCCACTCAGACAAACAAGCCGAGCCATGCCTTTCATGACAGCAGACGAGGCCATGAGCCTCGTCAAATCCGGTGACCATATCTACATTCAGGGCAGTACCTCCATTCCCGAGACCCTGGTCGACGCCATGACCCGTCAGGGCGACCGCCTGAAAGGGGTGGTTCTCTATTCAGGCTTTTCGGTGGCGCGCCGCGAGGCTCCGTACTGCCACGAACAGTATAAGGACTCGTTTCTGGTCGACACCTGCTTTGTGTCAAATAATGTCAGGAAATGGATTGCCGAAGGGTATGGAACCACGACGCCATGTTTCCTCGGCGAGGTGCCGTCGCTGTTCCGTGACGGTCGCTGGCCGGTTGACGTGGTGTTCCTGAACTGCAGCGAGCCTGATGCCGACGGATATGTGAGCTATGGAGTCTCGGCCGACCTGGCCGTCTCGGCCACGGAATGTGCCCGGGTGGTGATAGCGCAGATTAACCCGCACATGCCGTTCTCGTATGGCGATCCGGTGATACATCTGTCGAAAATCGATGCCGCGGTCAGGGTGGATGACCCGCTGGTCGAGGTGCCTACGGCTGTTCCCGGGCCGGTAGAGACGGCCATCGGCCGTGCCATCGCCGAACGCATCCCCGACGGCGCCACGCTGCAGATCGGTGTGGGCGGAATCCCCAACGCCGTTATCAGCGCTCTGGCCGATCACAAACACCTTGGCCTGCATACCGAGGCCATGACCGACGGTGTGTTGCCGCTTATCGAATCGGGGGTGATTGACAACTCGCAGAAGGTCATCGAACCCGGAAAATCGGTGGCGTGTCTGGCGCTGGGTTCACGCAGGCTATATGACCTTATGGATCACAACAAAGATATGATCTTCAAGGATGTGGCCTGGACCAACGATCCGTTCATCATCAGTCGCAACCCCAAGGTAATGTCGATAAATTCGTGCCTGGAGATAGACCTTACGGGGCAGATATGCGCCGATTCTATCGGTACGCGCATCTTCTCGGGTATCGGCGGTCAGCATGACTTCGTCTACGGCGCGATGCGCAGCAAGGGGGGCATGTCGTTCCTGGCAATGACCTCGACGACCTCGAAAGGGATGGGCAAGATCAAGCCGGTGCTGACCCCCGGCGCAGGGGTCGTTACCACCCGTTTCCAGACCAACTGGGTAGTCACCGAGCATGGGGCCGTCGACCTGCGCGGACGCTCGCTTGCCGAACGTGCCAAACTGCTCATATCAATTGCCAACCCCGCCGACCGCGAAGACCTTGACCGCGCGGCCCGCGAGCGTTTCGGCCACATCTATTCGAGGATATCGTTGTAATTACGCCCGGTTCCTTACCATAAACATATGATGCCATAATGTGCTGATATACTCACATTATGGCATCATGTGTTTTGAATTGCCTGTAAAAATCCGGAATCAAGAGATGCGGGTTTCGATGGCGTCAGTCATTCCGTCAGGATCTTGGCAACTGATTACGTATTGGCGTCCGTTTTTCAGTTTGACAAGTATGCACTGGTTCCGGTTGCCATAGTAGCCGAAGTATGAGCCGATGATGATGTCGCTGAAATAACCCCAGTATCCGAAATATCCGCCGCTCCCGCAAACGCGGATGCCGCCCGCCGAGGGGAGGCAACGCTCGGCACTGCTGATATCCTTCCATGCGATTACTTTGTTCCGTAGCGGGCGGTGTATTACAAGTGCGTCCGCGCTTGCCTCGATGCTGAGAGGGCAATACCATAGCACTGAGCCGAAAACCGCAACGGCAATCATCAGTCCGATTGCCGGTCTGTCCTGACTCAGGCAGGCAGTGGCAATGGCGGCTATAAGTAGACCGCTGACAAGCCACGTCATGAGAGTGCAGAAGGTGCTGAATTTTACTTTGCTTTTCATTTTATTGATTGATTAATCGTTGTCTTCGAGAATGAATATTGATTCGACCGGGCGCGCGAAATAGCGCGCAATCTTCAGGGCAAGCGGCGTGGATGGCATGAACCGGTTCTTTTCAATGGCCACTATGGTCTGGCGGCTTACACCGACCGCCTCGGCCAGATCCTGCTGTGTGATGCCGCGTTCAGCCCGTTCAATCCTGATTCTGTTCTTCATCCTGTCCCATCTGATTGTAACGCCGCATCTCCAGTCTGAAAATGACCACGAATATCATCGGCAGCAGCACTAGATTAACCATCATGAACCGGAAATACGCAATGCCGTTGACAAGAAGAGTCGCGGTCACGAGCAGAATCACGTAGATGTAGAGTGAGTTCAGCAATGAGGCCAGCCTGATTGAGCGCGTCATCTCATCCTCATGCGGTTCTTTAGAACATACAATCATCAGCGCTCCGACAACAATGCCGATTATCACGGTATCGTTGACAGCGGTCTCGATGGCACCCGAAAGTGTCAAGACGTCGGCCTCACACATTATTCCCAGAATGACCGAGGGAATGAACAGCACCCAGCCCAAAATCCGGCACCAGGTTGGAAACAACATATTCTTCATAGTCGCGGTTGCTTTGTTGGCAGATGCACAAAGGTAAAACAAATTTTACAAAAAGTCAAGTGAACTTTACATTTTAACTTTTTGGAAACTGAACGCTGCCATTACCGGATAAAAAAAGACCGGCAACATAATGTACCGGTCTGCAAATATTTAGTGATGACGGCTTTATTCGCTTTTGCGCCCGAGCGTGTTGCCGGGATAAGTTTCAAGGGCATGCCGCAGAACCACCATGGCCTTGCGCAGTTCCTCTTTTTCAAGCACGTAGGCAAGACGTACCTCATCGCGGCCAAGACCGGGCGTGGTATAGAAACCCGATGCGGGCGCCATGAACACGGTCTGTCCCTCATATTCAAACTCTTCAAGGCACCAGCGGCAGAACTCGTCGGCATCGTCAACCGGCAGGCGTGCCACCGTATAGAACGCGCCCATGGGGATGGGGGAATAGCACCCCGGAATCTTGTTGAGCTCGTCGATAAGGAATTTTCGGCGCTCGACATATTCGTTGTAAGTGTCGAGCATATATTCCTCGGGTGTGTCTATAGAGGCCTCGGCCACAATCTGACCCAGCAGGGGAGGACTGAGGCGCGCCTGACAGAACTTCATGATGTTGGCCCGCAGGGTAGGATGCTTGGTTATCAGCGCGCCAACGCGGATTCCGCACTCATTGTAGCGTTTCGACACGGAGTCGATGAGTACCACCTGCTGTTCGATGTCGGGCAGATGGAACGCCGAGATGTAGGGTGCCCCCGTGTAGCAGAACTCGCGGTAGACCTCGTCAGAGAAGAGAAACAGGTCGTGGCGTTTGACGATGTCGCGCAGCTGCAGCATCTCTTTCATCGTGTAGAGATAACCGGTGGGGTTGTTCGGGTTGCAAATCAGGATACCCTTCGTGCGCGGGGTAATCAGTTTCTCGAACTCCTCCATAGGCGGGAGGGTGAAACCGTCGTCAATCGACGAGGGGATAGTCACGATTTTGGCTCCGGCCGAGATGGCGAAGGCCATATAGTTGGCATAGGCCGGTTCGGGAACGATAATCTCGTCGCCCGGGTCAAGTGCCGCCATGAAAGCGAACAGTACCGCTTCCGAGCCGCCGGTGGTGACTATGATGTCGTCGACATCGACCGAGATGTTATAGCGCTTATAATACTCGCGCAGCTTCTGACGCAGGGTCAGCAGACCGTCAGAAGGGGAATATTCGAGAACCTTGCGGTCAATGTGCTTGAGGGCGTCGAGGGCGGTCTGTGGGGTGGGCACATCAGGCTGGCCGATATTGAGGCCGTAGACCTTTATGCCGCGTGCGCGGGCCTTGTTTGCCAGCGGAACAAGTCGCCGAATAGGCGAGGCCGGCATTATGTTGCCGCGTTCAGAAACTTGGGGCATATCTGATAGAATATTACGATTCGTATTAATAAGACTGCAAAGTTAGGCGCTTTTGCGGCAAGTTCAAAAGATTTTTCAGATTAATCTCACATACGCCACATGAGTTACATAAGTCACATAAGTCACATACGATACAGGTGTGACTTATGTGACTTATGTTCGGCTTAGCGGGCCAGATTGAGGTTCAGCGAAAGCCCGTATGACGATGACGACGTGGGGTAGGCGCCGCTTGATACGAGCGGGGTGTTCACCTGGTGGTCAAAATAGGCTGCCAGGGTGAGGCGCCGCGACAGGATGTACGACGCGTTGAACTGGATGTTCAGCGTGCGGGTGCCTGACGTGGGCTGTGTGTAGTTGGTCTCGATGCGGCGTATGAGCGCTTGAGTGTTCTGCAACGAGAAATCGGCGTTGATGGTAAGGTCGTTCGACACGCCCGACTGCGAGCCGCGCATCTTGAGCACGGTGTTGAACCCTACGATCTTGTAGCCGAGCCCGAGCGTGAGGCCGCGGGTTGTGGCCTCCACGACCTGACCGGCCGAAGTATTGAGCGTGAGCGTGCGCTGGTCGCGGTATTCGGCGCTGATCTGCATCTCGTTCTTCAGCGTGGTGGTGACGCCGAACAGCGGGGCGAACCTTTCGGTAATGGCCACCGACGAGATGTTGTAGGGGGATGACGGGATGGGGTTGCCCGACAGTTCGTCGAGGGTGAAACCGATGTCAGAGCCGGGGGCGGCCTCGATCCAGTTCAGATATGAGTTATATGACCCGACAGAGTATGTGCACTGGTAAGCGTGGTTCAGCGTGAACGACTTGAAGATGTTGCGCAGGTTACCGAGGTTGATCAGGCCGTCGTAGGTGATGCGCCAGTTGGGGAGCACGAACCTGAACGAGGGGAACGGATCGAGATACTGCTTGTGCGCGTCGGTGCCGGTGTATGCTGCCAGGAACGCGGGGATCAGCACATCTGACGATGTCTCTGATGCCGCGCCGATTTCGGGATTGAACGGCTGGCCGGCCAGCGGATTGTCCTTGAGGAAACCGCCGGTGGGATAATTGATGCCGTTGTAGCGGTCGGTATACCGGGCGGCGATGACAGGGATATTGTCGAGCATCTTCTGGAACGGTGCCGAATAGTAACCGTTGTCGGCCTTTGACGACCCGAGCGACGTGAGGATTGCGCAGTGGGTCTTTGTGTAGGAGCCGGAACGGGTAACAGGCATGTCGGCGTACATGAACTGAATCTGGTTCGTGCGGTTGTCGGTGCGGTTCATGGTGAGTTGCACCTTAAGGCCCTTGACAGGTTCAAGCGTGAACTCGAGATTGAGTTCGTTGGCCTTCGACCACAGCGCGGGCGATGTCTGGCCGTCGTCGCACATCAGCCATCCGCGCTCCTTGGCGCGGTAGATGTAGTTCTCGTCGGTGAAACCGAAAGCGAAATCCAGACCCGGCGACATGGGGCCGTACTGTGTCGACTGGCCGAAGATATCGCCGATGCTGTTGCGGAACAGCGGCAGGGTGGTGGTGGATGTGCGTTTCCAGCGTATCGAGGCGTTGCGCGGACTCATCGCAAGGCGCAGGGCGTATTCGCCGATCTCGCGCCATACCGACTTCTCCTCTTTCAGAATCTCCTCGATCGAGAACTTGATGGCTTGGTCGCCGCGGGTCAGAATCTCCACGTTGTTCACGTCGACCACACGCGACCTGACGCTGAACGGCTTGCCGTCGGCAGTCGTGGCCGTGATCTTCACCTTCTTGTTACGCAGGTTGTGGCGTATGGTCAGGGTGGTGTCGGGGAGCAGGTTGAAAGTCTTTTCGAACTTCTTCGGTTTCTTCGGAGCCACGTTGGCCTTGCGGGTGTTGGCAAATCGCTTGTTCACATCCTTTACAAAAGGTATCTTGTTGTAAAGGCTCTCGAAATTCAGACGGCCGTCTACCGAGAGCGACGACTGGTTGGCGATGGTGTTGCCCACCGAAACGCCGTCGATGTCGGCGCCGCGGTCCCAGCGGTATGTGGCGTTGTATGAGGCGTTGGCCGTTATGAAGTCAAGCACCGGAATGCGCGAGAAAGGAGCACGGTACGACGCCACGAACGACTGGTTGTAGGCCCAGGGGGTACCCAGCGAGCGAATCGACTGCCATACGGTGTCTTTCCACTCCTTGTACTGGTCGGGGAAGAGCTTGCGGTTCACGGCGCCGACGGTCTCCTCGATACGGGCCGAGGTGTTTGAGTTGAACGAGAGGTTTATCGATTTGGTGAGGTTCCAGGTAATCTGGAACTGGCGGTCCCAGAGGAAATTCTTGCTCACCGACACCGGGAGCTGGAACATCACGTCGGCCTCGGAGCGTGTCTGCTGCTCGTAGTAGTAGCGCGACATGTTGGTGAGGAACGATATGGTGTTGGGCAGATAGTTGATCTCCCATTCCTTGAAGAATTTCAGGTTCTTGTTTTTCGACTTCAGCCAGCCGAACGGTTTCAGCCCCTTGATCATCGGCGAGTAGTTGTAGGCGAACGAGCCGCGGTAGTCGTTGGTGTTCTCGTACTCGGTCACGGGGTCGGTCTTCGACTGTTTGTTGAACGAGAAGTTGAATGTGAAGTTAGCCGGATCCCAGGGCATCGGTTTGGGCGAGCGAACATCGAATTTCAGGCCCGAGATCGAAAAACTCTTTATGGTCGAGTTCTCGACGGCGAAACCCGAGATAGAGTCGCGGGCATGCTTGTCGGGGGCGTCGTCGAGGGCGTCCTTAAGCAGCACATCCTGGTCGAGGGGGTTGTATTTCGGGGTTGTCTTCTCTTTCGACACCGAGTAGTAGATGGGCGCGCGCAGTTTGGCCTTCTCGGGAAGAAAACGTCCCAGATCAGCCTGCACGGCGAAGTTGTACTGCTCGTAATCGTCGAGACGGCGGTTGTTGAGGCTCTGGTCGACGCCGCCGAAACCTGCGGTCTCGCGGTGTGTGGCGAAGTTGAGCGAGGCGATGTCGCTGACGGCCAGATTAACGTTTGCCTTGGCGGCCCAGCCGCCCGCCTCGTCGAAATCGGTGACCTTAAGCTCGTTAACCCAGACGATACCGTCTTTGCGGGTGTTGGCGTTGTTGCGCACGCCCACCAGGAGCACACGCACGTCGCTCAACGAGGGGTTGCCCATCACAGCCATGCGGTTACGTTCGTTATCAGGGTCACGGCCGGTATAGAGGGTGGCATACCCCACGCCCGAACCTTCGGTGTTTTTGGCGCGGTTACGCTCTTTCTTCAGTTCAACAAGATTCTGGAGCTTGAAGTTGAGGAAGTTGTTTATCGGCCATACCTTTTCGCGGTCGGTGGGGAGGTAGTTGTTGTATTTGTCGTGCGGAGTGAGTTCCAGGGGAATCTCGTACTCGTAGAAATTCTGTTTCACGTCGCTGCCCAGACGCACGAACACCGACAGCTCTCCCGAGCGCAGGTTGGTCACATCGTCAATCAGCGATTCGCCGTGAACCCACATCTGCATGCGCTTGTAGTTGCGCAGGTCTTGCTGGGTGTCGCGGTAGACGGCGCGGGCGTCGCCGGCGTCGAGGCCGGTAACCTTCAGTGACATCGACTGTTCGTTGAGCTGAACGATCTGCGACTGGCCGGGATCGGATATACGTGTCACGCCCGGGGGAAGGACATAGTTCACCGGCTCGCGCGAGGCGTTCTCCTCGATGTTCACAACCGATACGTCAAGGTCACCCTCGGCAGGGGCGTCGCCGCGGGTATTGAGGTTGAAGTCGTATGTGCGCCACTCGCCGCGCACAAGCTCAAGTGTAGCGAAACGCAGGTGCGTGGGTTTCTTGAAACCGGTCATGAAGATACGGGCGAACCTGATGGCCGAGAAATCGTTGATCGAGCCGACGACCTTCTCATAGGCGCTCAGGGGTATCTTGAACTGGTACCATTCAACGGGGTCATCCTTGCCGTTGCGGGTTATGGGGTACGACACCTGCTTGTCGGTGATGAAGTTCTTGCCCACGACAAGATCTTCGGGGCGGATCGACACGCGGTACTGGAAATAGCGCTCGTATTCGTTGAGTGTGTTGTCCTGGTTGATATCCTCTACATCCGGCACGCTGCGCGAGCTCTGGTAAAGGGGCTCGGCCACATCCTCGGGCGCCAGCGAGTTGCCCTCGACACCGTTGTAACGTTTGTAACGTTCGAGAATCGAGAGGCGCGCCTCGTCGTAGTCATATCCGCGGAAGAAGTGGTAGTTGTCGCGTATGGTGTACGTAAGAAAGGAACAATCGCAGGTTCTGTATCTACGGTAAAAGCTGAAAAGATGGAAGATGTTCCTGCTCCGAGTTTCGACCAGGCACTGCAAGGACAGGCGCCAGGATTAATGGTGCTTTCTGATTCTGGTGAACACAGTAAGGCAGCCACTTTTCGTATTCGCGGAACAAATTCAATTAATTCGGGAAAAGATCCTCTTTTTATATTGGATGGCTTTGAGGCGAGTGCGGTGAAAATCTTCGATTTGGATATTAATCGTGTTGAGTCGGTGACAATATTGAAAGATGCTGCGGCAAAAGCGATATATGGTTCGAAGGCAGCCAACGGGGTTGTGGTTATCGAGACGAAAAGGAATGTTTCCAAGAATCTCCGGGTAAGTTATTCCGGAAGTGTGGATGTTCAGGCTCCGGATTTGTCTTCTTATAATTTGT
>OGQT01002581.1_pt1 | contig 12664 bp, 10 predicted proteins | sample 1553261 | NCBI WGS metagenome assembly OGQT01 (sample SAMEA2579992, study PRJEB22360) | human gut metagenome | biome: human gut; feature: human-associated habitat; material: faeces | place: Denmark | collected 2008/2010
CTGCCGTCATTTTGGTTCTTTCCAGGATAACCTCCGCCATACGCTCTCTGCTTCTTTTTGCAAATCGTTGGCAAATTTCAACATCATGCAGATAATCCTCCATAAAGGATCCATAAAGCCAGCAAATATCATGGGGTGCATCCAACTCCTGTGTTTCATAATTCTCTTTTAATTGCTTCAATGCCTCCTGGATTTCTGCTTTTCTTCCCTGCTCTTTGTAGGTACGGATCAATTCATCCCGTTCCTTAAAGTACGCTTCTTTTCCCGCATGCAGATCGATTGCCAGCTGTTGATAAATCTCCGCCACCTGTTTTCCCAAATTTCTGCTTCCCGAATGAATGACCAGATAATACGTACCGTCTTTTGCCTGATCGATCTCAATGAAGTGATTTCCTCCGCCCAGCGTTCCAAGCGATCTTTCCAATCTCTTTGCATCCCGTAAAGCTCTGTAGCATTTCAGCGATGTCAGATCAAACCGCTCCATTCTCCCTTCCCACACATTCCTTCCGGAAGGAACATAATGGCATGCTTCATCTATTTTTTCAAAATCGATCCTCTGATCCTGCAGTTTTACAGTATACATTCCACAGCCAATATCGACTCCTACAATATTCGGACAGATCTTATCTGTGACTGTCATTGTCGTCCCGATCGTACAGCCTTTTCCGGCATGGACATCCGGCATGATCCGCACCTTGCTTCCCCTCGTCAGATCATAGTCACACATTCTTCTGATCTGCTCGATTGCCTCCTCTTCTATGACATTTGCATAGCAGATTGCTGTTGTAACTTTTCCCTTTATTTCAAGCATTTCGTCCCCGTCCTTTCTTGTGTTTTGCTATGATCTGAGTTTATCTCTTCCGATTTCTTTTATCATGAAAAAAAAGTTGCGAACTTTTACAGTCCACAACTTTTTTGCTCTGACAATCTGTCCTTTATTAAATGCATAAATGCCGCAGGCTTCACAACACGAAGCATTGGTCCAAAGGAAAGCACACGGATCAAAATCTCTGTTTCGTCTTCTTTCTCATAGTGCAACGTCACCTGATACTTTTGATCCTCTATTTTCTCGACTTGTTTTTCAAAGTGGGCGAAGTGCATCAAAACACGTTCCAAAGCATTCCGATCATCCACCAGTTCAAATATCACTTTACGCGGCCGCGGCAGATTTCTTTTTCCAACCTTTTCCCCTTTCTGACTCTCGCACTTTTCACAGGAAGTGATCCTCCCAAGGTTGATCGTATTCCCCAGTCGGCTTCCGGTACCGATCAGCCGGAATTTATCATCTTTCTCGGAATATTCCAGATATTCCGGAATCGTTTTGGCTGTGATTCGTTTCCCATGACGATTCGTAACGGTGATCTGAATCGGATACTGATGCCTGATCCCATCCAGTATCAAACGGAAGTTTTGGATGTATCCTGCATCCTCATACGGATCACCATCCAAATACTGATCAAAGACAGATATATCTTCCGGAAGAAATAACGGCTCGACATCTGGAAATGTGACCGGATGATCCGTAAACAGACGGATCCTTGGATCTAATGCAACTGCATTGATCCAGCGCTTCTGCAGAATCGTAAGGGGCATCGTCGGCTTTTTTTTGAGAATGGTTGTACCATCCTCTTTCAATAATTTCCAATGTGCTATTCCCAAAGACTCTGGTATATTTAATGTGCTTTCGTCAAATGCATACTCCCGGACGATAGAATCGATTTCTCCACTCGTAAGCGGATGATCTACTGCTTCTGTCAATATCTTCGCTACGGTCTGAAAATATGTACTGTAAATTTCATGAAACAGCATGATCATTTCTCCCCTTCCAGTCCATACATTTCATACATCGCCTGCAAATCCTCTTTAAACTGTGTTTCCAGGCTCTTATTCGAAATGGAAATATCTGTGATCCGACAGATAAAGGTGCGTATCCATGGTATCAATTCGCTTGCATCATAAACATCAGCCGAAAATCGACAGGCATGTTCCCCCAGGTATTCCACCTGCCCGATTCGTTTTTCCCGTTCCAACCGTCTTGGGATATGCTGTTCTCCATCCGCATACTGAACGGTAAATTCAATATGCTCCATGCGATTTGACGCACGACTGTCTGTAGCGACTCCCCACATGTGTTGCTGCATTCCAAGCAGTTTATCTCTCAGTTCATCAAATCGATCTGCAGGCTCACCCTTTTTCACCGTAACAATACTATCAAGACGATACGCTGTGATCCGTTTAAAATGCGGGACATAGACCATGATATATTGTCTTCCGCTCTGTACACTGAGCATCACCCGAAGCGGAACAACCTTTGTTTCCGTAATATGATCTTTCTTACGATGGATCATTTCAACCGTTATGGTTCTTTTTTCATGAATCGCTTCCAGAATCGTACACAAAACCTCACTGTCCATTGCCCCTGTTATGTAATGATGTTTGAATGCAAAATGGTCCGCTCTGTCCTTTGTTTTATCCCTCAGAAATGATCCGATCACACCGCAGGGTGCAATTTCTGAAAAGAAATCCAAAACATCCGTATCCGGCAGTTCAAATTCTTCTGCACGACGATATAAGATCGTTTTACCTTTTTTCCTGCTTATCAACAATCCTTCTTTTACATATTCGTTGAGTTTATTCCTGATGGTAGCGGCATCGAATACTCTTGCCTGCTCAAAAGCTGTCAGATATCCGTCCACCAAAGACGCAATATCCATAAGAGATCGTTCTTGTCCGTCAGAAAGAATATCCATAAGGATAAAATGAAGGGTAATATCTCCGTCTGTAAAGCTCTTCGTCTTCCATGCCTTATAAAGCGGATTGTGTCTGGTTACTCTGCTGTCAATTGACAAAAATACTTTCTTACCATCCGCATCCTGGCGAAACTTCATATACTCCCCAAGCCAGCTCTCTATCCGACGTTTCTCATCATCATAAGACCTGGTACTTTTTCTCGTATAAGCCTCCCGGCTCTTGAACCCATAGATATAAAAATCCCGCATATAATCCCGAACCTTATTAAAATTTTTGATCAGCTCATTATATGCCATGATTTCACGTCACCTCATTTTCTATTCTCGATACCTTCAGTTTTCAGAGCCTCCCATTCCTGCACACTGTCGATTTTTGTCCCGCAATATTCACATTCTCCCTTTGTTACATCTATATTTGCATTGCATTGAGGGCATTTTATTACCTGGATTCCTGAATCCAGTTTCATAACTCTGTCATTTCGGCAAAGCGTCAAGGTATCCTTTTGATATTCGGATCTGATTTTCCCATTTCGCAGGTACACCAGTCTGACCTGCAGCTCCACCCTCACCCACAGCCTGCCGTTTTCTTCGTGTTCCTGCAGGTCCGTATAGTCAATCACGTCGTAATCTATGACATCCGGTCTGGAATAGTAGCGTCTGCCGGCTTCATAGTTCAGATTATTATAGAATCGCTTTTTGTCGATCCCGGTACGGCTCCAGAATTCTCGCTGTCTTCTGTTTTTCCGCTCTTTGCATCGTCTGATGAACTCCAGTACCGCATAAGCATCCCACAGATAAAAAAAATAATAGAGAATCATGGCCAGGATCATGCCGTAAAGGAAGATCTTGCCCACATCATAGCCATTGAAGGTCCTGGAGATATTCAGGATCCATAAAAAGCATAGCAATAAGGAGATTCCGTAATCCACCACGCCGGTAACAAGGCGATAGATCGGGTTTTTCAGCACCAGGTCATAATGATACTTGCTGCCCAGCTCTTTCTCTACATAGTCAATGTTAGAGGATGCACCACAATAAGGGCATCCGTTTATAAATTCCTTTATTTTACCGGTAAATCCGCAGTTTTCACAGGTATGCTCTGCCTCCCCATCGATTCCGGATACGTAGGTATACTCGATACGGGAATCAAAGATTTTTTCCGTATGAAGCAGTTTTCCCTGTCTGAAATACTCCTTTCGGCAACGGATGCCATGCTTGACATCCTCCTGGGTAGTCCCATCCGTGGTCCGGTATCGCAGGCTCCCATCCACAATGTAGGCGGTCCTGATATTGACGCCGTTTTCCGCAAGCCTATGCTGGTGAAATGTTTCGGATATAAATGCCATAGCTTATGCGTCCTATCTGTTGTTATTATTGTTATTATTATTGTTATTATTGTTGGAAGAAGAGCCGCTGCTTCCTGCAGAGCCAGAGGACGGCACATAATGGGGAATCACCTTGAATACCGTCTGGGACATCAGAATCCCATCTATACTGCTATCGATGCAATTTGCCATGATCACCTGGGCATTTTGGGTATCCTGTCCCCTGATGAGAGCGAGATTCTGCCTGCCGCCCTTAACGGAAGCCTCTGGATTTTGTTCCAGGAAACGGTAGATCTCCTCCAATTCCCCCTCTGTCAGTTCGTAGTATTTTGTCAATTCCACACAACGCTTCATGCGGATCAGTTCTTCGTAGGTCTGCGGTTCAAAATTCATGTGAAGCCTCCTCGTCCTTCTTCTGCTCCAATGTCATATAGTAAAATTCTATATTCTGGAACGGCAGATTGATGGCCTGTATGTGATAATAGGCATTATTTTTCTGCTTCTGGTAATGGTAATCTCTCAACTCCGTTGTAGTGAAAAACAGGTTGTTTGGCTTGTCCTGAGCATATTCCTTCGCATATTCCCCCAAAAGACCGGAAATGTCGTACACATACCATTCTACTTCGTTTTCCCTGGAATGATCCAGCACTCCTTTGTAAATCTGATGGGTGGCAAGATGCCGCTGTTTTGTCCGTCCCTCATCCCCATAGATCACAAGCTCTCCTGACAGCAGCATCAGATACAGGGCATTGTTCTCGGGATAATCACATTCTTCCTTCAGCATATGTTTTTTCATGCGGATCTTCACCGTACTGACAGGTGTCAGATATACGATATCCCTGGATTTTCGAAGGAGCTGGGAGATCAACGGATACCGTTTTCCATCCACTTCCAGTTCAAACACACAGCTGTCGTAAATATATTTCAGTTTTGCATCTTCCGCAATGATCTGCTCCAATCCGGGATATTCTACAGATTGCTTTGCGGGTCGATACCTTTCCGGGTCTTCCAGGCGCATCTTTGTCACATATTCATAGACCGTCTCCTCCAGGAAAGGATCCTTACTATAATTGCGATCCTTATACATCTGCTGCTGCAGCAGACAGGTGTAGCTTTTTCCGGACTTGTATACATTTTTTACAAAGGGACACCCCGTTTTGCACAGATACAAATATCCGCATTTCGCGCAGGTCTCAGAAAATGGTTGTTGATTATGGCTCTGGAAAATCTTCCGGACAGCGGTTTTTAATATAGCTTCCACCGTATCCCGATAGATATTGCCATAGTAAAAATCTTCCTTTTTCTGCCCTCTGACACAGGAATAAAGGTCTCCGTTTTGCTCCAGCAGGAAAAATTTCTCCCCGCAGTTGTCACAGTTGGTGCAGTATTCCGGTCCGAACTCATCGAACCATGGGCCGTTTACACCTGTATCCAGATTGGTTCCGTCAAAGGCCTCATGCATCCGCCGGTAAAAAATCAGCTGTTCCTCTTCGCTCATGTGATGCAGCAGACCGCAGGAATTGTAATCAAAGCCTATCATGAAGTTGAAATCATTCATGTCCAGGCAGGTATTCTGATCCAGAAATCGGATATCCTCAATGATCTGATCGATCTGCTCATAATGTTCCTTAAAAATCGTGGCAGAGACCTTTTTCTTGTTGGGAATTGACTCCAGCAGCTTGATATTCTCAAGAATCCGGTCAAGGGTACCCTCACCGTTTTTGGTCACTCTGTATTTTTCATGCAGCGAAAAAGGCAAATCCAGGCTCCCGGACACAGATACCCTGAACTCCCGGATCGTTTCCATATGTCTGTCCAACCCATACAGATTTGTCTTGATATGAGGACGCCCTACTCTAAAGCCGGCGTTCGTGATCTGCTCCCGGTTTTCCTGGTAGTATTCGCTGATGTATTGAATCAGATCATGGAATTTTTGCTTTGACAGAGTGGTAACCTCGCCGCCATGCAGGGAAATGTTAAAGGGTACTACATCTGCTTCCCTGAATTTTGATATGGCATAGCGCAGCGTCTCCACACAGTCCTCCCCTTCCAGGGTGTCTACGGTATTGTCCTCCAGGTAGCAGTACCGGCACTGCATGTTGCATGCCATGGTAGGCACATATAATAGATGAATAAATTTAGTATTCATAGTAATTGATCCTTACCGGTGTTTCCTTAAAAGCCCGTCCATTCACAAAAGTGCTCTGCGGCAATGTGATCTCCCGCAAAGAATCACAGCACCGAAAGGCAGAGGAACCGATCTCCTGAAGTTTGCTGTCGGGTGAGATCACTACCTCTTCCAGACTGATATTGCCATAAAAAGCATGTCCGCCGATTCTGGTCACGTTGTCCGGAATTTCAATGCGCTGCAGACTGCTGCATTCTTCAAAGGTGCTGCCTTTGATCTCTGTCAATCCATCGGGCAGGTTTACTTCTTCCAGGCTGGTACAGTGATAAAAAGCCTCCCCGCCAAGATACGTCAGATGCTCCGGCAATGTGACACGTTCCAGGCTTCTGCAGTTTTTAAATGCCTGTCCTCTGATTTCCGTAAGGGTATCCGGCAGTGTCACCTCTCTTAAAAAGGGCATATTGGAAAACGTGTTTCCGCGAAGGCCTACTACTTTTTCTCCCTGATAGGCAGCAGGAATGGTCGCCGTGGTCATATTCGTCAGACCATACGTATAAAACCGTACATAATATCCTTCCTGGGACTGCTCATAGAAGATTCTGGGCTTACTAAACAGCAGCAGGGATCCTGCGACAGCCACAGCCATAAGGATCCATTTCAGCTTTTTGCTGTAATCCTGTACCAGAGCTGCCTTTACATTCAGGACAATGTTGGAGATTTTCTCCTGGGGTCTGGATTTGATTTCTTTTTTCAAATATCTCATCAGCTGATACCTGCCGGTACAAAACGCATATACTGCCAGGATCAGGAAGCCAAGGACATAAGTTATCATCGGAAAATGGAAGAAAAACAAGGAGACATAAACGAACAATAAAACTGCAAAAATAATATTCAGGATATTTTTTCTGCGCAGCATATCTTCCGGAATCAGACCCTGCTCTTCCGCGATTCCGGCACGCTGCATTTCTCGCTTGAGAAACGCTTCCACACATTTCTCTTCGGGCATGGCAAACAAAGGATCGAAATCAGCTGCATGCACTGCCTTTTTTTCAGAACCCTGTTCTGCAGATACCAGTATTGTTTTTTCAGACGGTGTATCAGACGGTGCACTGGTCTGCGCATCGGACGGTGCACCGGACCGCTCACTGCCCTTTGTAATCCGGATACCCTTTTTTATCGAAATGGGAGTCACAAGGAACGCTCCCACAAATACGGCAAGGAAATCCACCACTGCGATTCCTGTAGTGATGAAAAAATCAAAGCATAATAGTATCGCGATTCTGATCCAGAATAATATCCAGAAGATTTTTTTGCTGTTTTCCCTGGAAATCATCTTCGATAACGGCAAAAGCACAAACACAGACATATGTATCGACACAAATGCCTCCATAAATAAAGCCATTGCCAATCCCATACCATGATCACCCATTCCTCGTATCCCCTCTCTGAATTGTTCGCTAATGGCACAAGAAAAACAAATGCCGCCTTCGGCGTCGCTTGTTTTTCTTTCGTGCTCATTATATCATATTTTCCATGCGATGACACCGCTGAAAAAGGCGCTGCATGCCTTTTTCGTTGCACGCAGCGCCTGTCTTTTGATTGAATTTAATATGCCTTGCCCCAGTAAACCATCTTCTTTGCAGGCTTTCCGCAGCATACACAGGTATCGGACAATGTTTCCTGCTCGAACGGCATGCAGCGGCTTGTTGCTGCAAACTGCTCTTTGATCTTGTCCTCGCACTCCTGGCATCCGCACCACATCGCCTTTACAAATCCGGGAGTGTTATTTAAGATATTACCCATTTCTTCCATATTCTTTGCAACATAAGTATGGGATTCTCTGTGCTTTCTTGCTTTTTCCAGCATATCCTTCTGGATCGTTTCCATCAGCTCTGCAATCTTTGCTTCCAGCTCGTCTAATGCGCATTCGAGCTTTTCACCGGTATCTCTGCGTGCCAGAACGCATTTGCCTGCTTCGATATCCTTCGGTCCAATCTCAACACGAACCGGAATACCACGCATTTCAGCCTCTGCAAATTTCCAGCCGGGGCTCTTATCGGTATCGTCCACTTTTACGCGGAAGTTGGAAAGACGATCTTTTAATTCATATGCCTTATCCAGTACGCCCTCTTTTCTCTGCTGGATCGGAATGATCACAACCTGTGTCGGAGCAACCTTAGGAGGCAGAACCAGACCGGAGTTATCGCCGTGTACCATGATCAGCGCACCGATCAGACGGGTCGTCACACCCCAGGAGGTCTGATGCACATATTTCAGCTTATTATCCTTATCTGTAAACTGAATACCGAAGGCTTTTGCAAAGCCGTCGCCGAAGTTGTGGCTCGTACCGGACTGCAGTGCCTTGCCATCATGCATCAGCGCTTCAATTGTATAGGTTGCTTCTGCACCCGCAAATTTTTCTTTTTCCGTTTTGCGTCCCTTGATCACCGGAATCGCAAGTACCTGCTCAGCAAAATCCGCATATTCATTCAGCATCCGGATCGTACGCTCTTCTGCTTCTTCAGCAGTTGCATGTGCCGTATGGCCTTCCTGCCACAAAAACTCTCTGGAACGCAAAAACGGACGGGTTTCTTTTTCCCAGCGAACAACGTTACACCACTGATTATATACCTTCGGAAGGTCTCTGTAGGACTGGATATCATTTTTATAAAAATCACAGAACAGTGTCTCAGAAGTCGGGCGAACGCACAGACGCTCCTGAAGCTTCTGCAAACCACCATAGGTTACCCATGCAACCTCGGGCGCGAATCCTTCTACATGATCCTTTTCTTTTTCCAGAAGGCTCTCCGGAATGAACATCGGCATATATACATTCTGTACCCCTGCCGCTTTAAATCTCTCGTCGAGCTGCTTCTGGATCAGCTCCCAAATCGCATAGCCGGCTGGTTTGATCGCCATACAGCCCTTTACGCTGGTATAGCCGATCAGCTCTGCCTTCAGAACCACATCGGTATACCACTGTGCGAAATCTTCTTCCATGGACGTGATCTGTTCTACCATCTTTTTGTCTGCCATGTTATTTCTCCTTTTCCCTGTAAATCTAAACTGGCGGCTCCTCATTTTTCTTTCAAAAACAATAGAATGCACACTCTGCAAGCATTTTATTGCCATGAATAAAAAAAAGATACCTGATCCCCAAAGGGACCGGATATCCGGCGGTACCACCCCAATTAACATGCACTCTGCATGTTCGCTCTGCATCCGTTAACGCCGGACCTACGCTGCCTTATTGGGGCAAAGCTCCAAGGGTCGGTTCAAAATGTTCTGCACAGCTGCTTCCACCATTGCAGCCTCTCTGAAGTGCGCTCCCATCTCTACTATTCCTTTTCTGCGCTTCTTTTCTATCTGTTATTGATGATAAAAAAAATCTTCGGATTTGTCAACCGGAAAACACAAAGGATTGGCGCGTCCGGTGGATGAAATGATGCCGGGCGCGCTGCTCCTGATTATTTCAGTTTATACTTTTTCCCGCTCCTCGTCCGATAATATCGATCAATCCGTTTTCACTCATCTGACGTGCAAGCAAATATGCTCTCGTTTTTTTGATATTCAGCAGCTCCTGCAGCTCTTCCTCCGTCATTTCCTGATACTCCGCCAGATAATCCAGCACAATTTTCATCTGCGACGTAATTTCCGTCGAAGGTTTCTCTGCTGCAACTGTCAAAGCTTCCTGCTCTGGCATGTCTGCATTTCTGTTTGGCAAGATCATTTTAAACGTATTTTGCGTCACGTCAATTTTAGGTTGCACCGCACAGCCCTTATAGAGTGCAAATATTTTTCGAATGCCAGTCCCATAGGATTCTATCAGTTTTAATCTGTGAAAAATTTCCGCCAGTCTCCGGTTGCGCGGTTGGGAAATTCCACTCCGGATATCTTCCGCTGACAACCCCGGCAACAGCCCTCCAATCGAAATAAATTCCATACAGGAATTATTGACATTGATAATAATGCTTCCACTGTAACTGTAATCCCGATGAACAAGGGCATTCAGCAGCGCTTCTCTCAAAGCTTCCTCCGGATAATCCGATTTTTCGATCCGCTCCAGCCCTTTAAAAATCGCTGTCGTCCGGTTACAGAGGGACAGATACGCATAGCTTTCCTCCAGCTGTTTCAAAACAGAACCGTCAAACTCCTTCGCATCCTTGAATACCGTATTGGCATCGTCTCCGAATACCGCGATTTTGGTCGTATGCTTACATTGGTCTGATAAGATCAACGCTAGGTTTGTATACTGATCGTCATGGATATTTCGCAGGCCCAATGCAATATATTTATCTTCTGTGAAATCTACATGATATCGCGCAAATGCCTCTTCTGCTTCCTGAAATGTCAATCCTTGCTCAACGGTGCGCATCTCGTGAACCTCACATGACTTAAATCACTTGCTTCTCAGTCGTTTTAAACAACAAGATTAAATATCGGCGGATACGCCAGTAACTTAGAATTCGTGCGGATACGCACTTTTTCTGCGCCGGATACGGCCAGTTTCCACATTACAGGTAGTCCGCTGTATATCTGCCTGTGTTTATGCTGCTTTTAATTCTGCATAAAGCTTTCTTAAATCCGCATAAACACATGAGGTTCTGCGCTTCACTGCAGGTACTTTTGCCTCCAGAGAAGACCTTTCCGTTTCCGGTAAGGGTTTTAAAAGTTCCCGTATAAAATATCTTGCTCCAATATTATAGGATGCTGACAGGTCGCAGTTATACTGTTTTCCTGTCTGAAAGGTACACAGGCTATGGTTCTCCGGATTTCTTACCACTGCTCCACTTCCATCACAGGCCAGCCTGCTGGTGTTTTGGGCGCTGACTCTGGATACACGGATCCCGTTCCGATGAGCCTGATGCTCACACAGCTTCTGAATGTCCCGCTTTCTCCATAAATGGAGCTTTTGTTTCTTTTTTCCGGATAGCTTCCCCTGCGTTTCCAGATATTCGAACACAATTACATCCGCCTGATATTCTATGGCACATTTCGTGATCGCCGCAGCTATTTTGCGGGACAGCTCCATATTCAACCTTTTTACATAATTCCATCGGCTTTGCACCTGTCTGGAGGAATGTTCTCTCTGAAAACGGCGGATTCTGCCAAGTACATGATACAAATGGTCTTTATCACTGGTAAAATTGATAAATTTCCGTCCCAGGATAGTGCCATCCGTACGCATGCTACTGCAGACCGCATCCGTATTGATTCCTAAATCAACACTGCATATCACCTGCTCTTTTACGGCTGTTTTCGATAAGCTTACTTCCTCTGTGTACGAAAATCGAAGGAAATATGTATGATGTTTCTTTTCCAACGTTGGGGCGGTTGCCTTTTTCCCGCTCCACTTTTTCCGAAGATATTCCATATCCGTATGGAGTAATTTTACCTGGAACCATTTCCAATCGCGTCCGTCAAATAACTTTAAATAAGCAACATCTTCTCCATATTCTGCTTCCTTATACATGACATCCCGATAGAATACCGGCATTGCATGATTCTCACAGACCAGCTTTGGTTTCCCCTTTAACTCTCCCTTTTCCCACAAACCGAGACGTGTTTGATAGGAGGACACTGCTCCAAATGCGTGTTGGATCGCCGCTCTTCTCAGGTAAGATGGCATTTTAGGAAAATGCCGATCAAACGCAAACCTGGCATGATTCTTTTTCGTTTCATGTACCAGATGCTCCGCTGCATTAAAGCGTTTTTGTGGATTCCGGATTTCTGAAAGTTCTTCCCAGGTCTCTGCATACACCGGAATCAGATAGGAAACTGCTTTCCGAAAAATATCCAGCGTAGCGCGGAGCGGTATATTCTTTTTTTTAATTTCTACTCCATAGCTGGATACAATCTGCATAAAGTTCCCTACTTTCTTTTTCCCTTCTCTTTTTGTCCCTCGATATATGCCGTTACCTGATCCCGACTTCGGTCACTTACGGTAACTGCACAATACGATGGATTCCACAGACCAGATGGTACTGTAAAGAATACACATATCCTCTACCATATGAAAGTTCATTTTCCTTAATAGTAAACATATCTTTTTTCATATTTGTATTATACAATACGTCTCTCTGTATGGCAAACATTTGTTCTGTGTTTTAATTAAAAAATTTGGCACACCTAACTCATCACTAAAGTAACGAGAATGCGGTGTGCCGTTTTTCAAAACTGCTACGCCGTAGCCTGGCTCGGAAAGGTCGGTATATTTATGGTTGGAAACCTCGAACTTCGCCTTTTCCCAAGACGTGTTGCGGTAGGTTGCACGCTCGATATAACCAAACTGTACTTCATTTCTTGCAAAACGGCTCTGAACCGAAGTGTCAAACGCCGCCTTTAAGAAGCGGTGATCATCCTGCCAGTTCGTGACGGTATCAAAAACTGTCCTGGCACATTCTCGCGCCGAGCGCGGTCGCTTGCGACATAATTCTTCTTCACGCGAGTGTGCATCCACT
>OGQT01002592.1_pt1 | contig 12625 bp, 10 predicted proteins | sample 1553261 | NCBI WGS metagenome assembly OGQT01 (sample SAMEA2579992, study PRJEB22360) | human gut metagenome | biome: human gut; feature: human-associated habitat; material: faeces | place: Denmark | collected 2008/2010
GGGGATTGGGGTTCTCCCCAAAGTGCGTTTGGATATCCAAACGCTATGCTTGCAATACGAGTACCACCAGTTTCTGTAGCACTGGATTGACTCGATTCTGATTTATTTTGATTCTTTTATCTGTACCAGTCCATCAAGTGTCGTACAAATGATATGGAGTCTGTCTGCCATACTGATTTCGGTATTCATTGTTCCTGTCACTTCTTTTCCACATACGACTACCATCCGGCATCTCCGTAAAAGGATATGGGACATTCTTCCATATCCCTGCATATCTTCTGCATCAGACTCTTCCAAGAATGGTGAGAATACAAATCTCGGACAGATTGGTACATACCCAAGTTCATAGATTTTTCTGCAATATTTCTGCACTTTTACCCGGCTTTCTTCTGCTGAACAGCACACATAAGCCAGCGCCTGTTCCATACGCTCCATCTCCTTCCTGCATCCAGTTGGATGCCACTCATTTTCTCTATAAAAAACAAGATGTCCAATTGGACATCCCGGCTACTTTTCATCCTCTTTCTGCTCTGCTTCTAATGCAATTTTCACTCTGTCACTTCCCAGTTTGTAGTAGGCATCTGTTACCTCAATTCCCACTGCACGATAACCTGTCATAACCGCTGCAAGGACAGTCGTTCCTGCTCCGGCAAACGGGTCCAGGATCAGACCTCCCGGTTCGCAAATCTGAATGACATCTTTCATAAGCTGCAACGGTTTCTCTGTCACATGAATCCGGTTCTGCGGATTTCCATATCGAAAAACACCCGGCAGACAAGATACCGGACGGTTGATCGGCATCGGTCCGTTACTGCCCCACACAATATATTCAGCCTGCTGGCGGAAACGGCCTTTCTGTGGACGGGAGTTTCCCTTATCCCACACCGCTGTTCCTCGCCAGATCCATCCTGCCCACTGCAATGCATCGGTAATCGATGGATACTGACGCCAGTCAATGAACAGGCAGATCGGAGCACCTTTCTTACAGGCTTTCCGCACATCATAAAGCCACTCAGCCATCCAGTGTGTCCAAGATCTCTGGTCTTTATTATCTCCATCGAAATCCGGAAGTGCATTCGCAGCACTCATACTGCTGTATTTCTGGTTTGTAGTACGATTTCTTTCATTCTGCTTTGTTCCACCGGACGCATACGGTGGATCGGTAATGACTGCATCAAAGATTCCCGGCTGGAATGCTTTGACCAGTTTTAATGTATCTCCATGTAATATTCTCCAGTTTTCCCCTTCGGCATATTCCTCTGGGTATGTTCTCTCTTTCATAAGTTCTTCCAAACTCAGGTCGTTTGTCATAGGCATCATCCTTTCTTTTCTCAGCGTTCCGGCTGATTTTTCTTCTTTGTCTTTTTATTTTCTTTTGGTGGTGGACTCAACTCGGTTTCCACATATTCACTGATAATCAAAAGTGCTTTGTAATAGTCCCCACTTTCCAATACCCTTTTACACATTTCTTTTGCTTCTGCTGTCTGTTTATTCTTTTTCAAAATAGTTGAGGCATCGCCCATAATGGAAAAAATATTCCCATTATGTCCAAGGAGCTGTAACTTGGGACGTTGTTTCTCAGGCTTTGTCGGAATCTGCTCTGTTTTCTTCTCATACATTTTCGGCTGTTCTATATCAGGATGCCAAAAATGTACATTCAGCGTTCCTCCATCTACCTTGATATCCCTCTGCTCAAATCCTTCACCCCAACCGTCACTGTACTGTCCTGTAATGTATTCAGTGAATTCCTGTAGTTCTTCCTGACTTAAAAGTTCATTTAATTCCAGTTTGGTACATCCGTACAGGATTCCGTCTTTGTTTTCTATCGTAACAACTGCACTTTGTATCTTTCCCTGAATGGACTCACTTCCATCAAAATACTGCATGAGGTCATCTTCCCCATAGCGTTTCAGTTCTTCTCGGATGACTTCTTCATAATCGGCAAGTTCTGTTCCATCTAACGGCATTCCATATTCATCACTCTCCGACCAATCTTCTTCCCATTCGGATTCTTCTGAATAAAGATTTCCAGTCAGCTCTGTCAACAGATGTATGTGTATCGTTCCTTTTTCTTCCATTCTCTATCACCTTCTTTCTAATGGTCTGTCCCTGCATTTATTTGCCTGCTTTTTTTCTTTCGCAAGGTCTGCATAATCTGCCCCTTCTTTTTCCGGCAGATTGCAAATAATCTGATACGTTCCCTCGTAATGCTTTTTCATCTGTTCTTTCGCCCATCTCCCTGCAAAGTCATTATCGGTACAGATTTCAATTTCTTTGATTTCCGGATGGTTCTTCAGAAACTCTTCCAGTGCATCCGGCAGCTTTTTAAAACGTTCACTCTGTATCTGTGTGTTTTCTTTCGGAGCAGCGATTCCTCCAAGGGAAAGACGATATTTATCCCTATTTCCCTCTTCCAGTGTCATGTGTGCCAATGCATCAATACACGCTTCATATACGGCAACTCGCTTTGTTTCTCTTTCAGGTGGAATGCAAAAGCTGTACTTTTTTTCACTCCCGGTCTGCTCCATCTTGAATCCCTTCCCGTTTTTTTCATAGATTCCTCGCAGGAATGCATATCTTGCTTTTCTGGATTCATCTTTCCCAACAAAAACAGCGTTATGGTACGGGACACTTTCATAAAGGATTTCATGTGAAATACAATATGTGATCACTTCATCGCTGATTCCTCTGTGGTTTAAATAAGCCCTGATTCGTCTGCAATTACAATACCTCTCCGGCAGCTTAAATGGCAGTTTTTCCCTTTCCGCAGCCTGTGTCGGAATAAAAGACGGACTCTCTTCGCACAACAGTTTTACGGCATCTGTAAATTTCATTCCATCTACTTCAATCAGGAACCGCAGTGCGGACACGCCACCGATATCTCTGGATTTCCAATGCCATTTGCTGGACAGTTCATTGATTTTAAAACTGTCATGATCCGTCAACTGCCATTCATTTCTGGTTCTTGTCTTTTGCAACCGCTGTGCCTGATGCGTCCGCAAATACTCATACGCAGTCATATTTTTTGCTGCCTGAATCTCTTCTTCCGTTACCCAGGGCATTACAGAATTGCATCCTGAAGAACCAGTACCTTATCCGTCCGCTCCCAAGGAAACTCCTTTCTTCCAAAATGACCAAAAACTGCCGTCTGCCGGAAAATCGGACGGTTCAGTCGAAGGGATTCCATGATCTGAACAGGTGTCACTCCAAACACCAGTGGGATTGCTGCCGCCAGACAATCATCCGCACACACTTTCCCTGTATCAAAGGTATCCACCTCAATCATAACCGGCTCTGCTACTCCGATTGCATAAGCCAAAGACACCTGACACTTGCTTGCAAACTCAGCAGCTACTATATTTTTTGCGATATACCTTGCCATATAAGCTGCCGAACGGTCTACTTTCGAACAGTCTTTTCCCGAAAATGCACCGCCGCCATGCGGAACCATACTGCCATAAGTATCCACCATCAGCTTTCTTCCGGTCAGTCCGGTATCTGCATCAAATCCTCCGCACACAAATTTTCCTGACGGATTGATCAGAATCTTCGTATCCTCATCCGGCGGCAGTAATCTGAGTGCTGAGCGAAGCACTTTCTCTCTGATCTCGGCATCTAACTTCTTCAGGCTCTTTTCTGCACCATGCTGGCAGGAAACAACAACACTTTCCAGTCTCACTGGTTTTCCATCTTCATATTCTACGGTTACCTGTGCTTTTCCATCCGAAAAGATATCTTTGATATATCCGCTTCTTCTGCAAGCCGAAAGTTCACGTGTGATCCGGTGTGCCAGAACAGTCGGCATTGGCATAAGCTGCGGAGTATCATCACACGCATATCCGACCATAACACCCTGATCTCCAGCTCCCCTGCTTCTATCTCTTAATTTTGCGCCGATATTATCCCGAAATTCTTTCGACACACTCACTGCTTTCGCAATATCTGGACTCTGCTGGTGTACAAACGTATCCATTTCTATCCCATCTGTACAATATCCACACTCTTCTAAAACTTTTCGGATCACATCAAACACTGGTGGTTCATATCCGCTGGTGATTTCTCCTGCTACAAACACATTTCCTCTTGTAGCAAGGACTTCACACGCCACTCTCGAAGATGGATCGTAACGCAGACATTCATCTAAGATTGCATCTGCTATCTGATCGCATACTTTGTCTGGGTGTCCTTCTGTTACTGATTCTGCTGTATAAAAACGTCTCATCATTCTTCTCCTTATATACAGACAGGGCAGAAGCTGCTTTATGCACATCTCCTGCCCTGTCAGATTGGTTTATCCTGTAATTCTTATTTTATTTTTCTTCTGTTTCTTTTTTGTTGTCTGTCATTTTTGACTTCTTTCTGCGGTATACAGTCACTCCTGTAGCTGTTCCAGCAGATGCCAGTGCAAGCAGAACAAACGCCCATATTTTCTGGTTATCACCTGTTTTTGGTGCATTTGTTTTTTCTGTTGTTTTCTCCGGTGTTCTGGCATCTTTCATTTCTACTTTCTGGACTTCCATTGTATCTTTCAATGTAAATGTGACATCTTCCGCAATCTCGTAACCATCCGGTGCTGTGATCTCACGCAGAGTAAGTTCTTCATTGACTGGGAGTTTTTCAACGGAATGTGGTTTTCCATCTGTAATCCACTCTTCCAGAACAGTTCCGTCTTTGCGGATAATCTGAAGCTTTGCCCCTTCCAGTTCTTTTCCGGTTGTAAGGTCTGTTTTTGAAATTTCCACTTTGGAATATTCATCTTTCATCTCAACCTTTGTCACACTGCCATCTTCTTTGACTTCAAACATCACATCGCTGGCAGACACATAGCCATCTTCATAAGGAGCCAGTTCCTCATGTAAGGTATAACTTCCTTCCGGCAGTCCGTAAATGACATGTTCTTCCTTACTGCTTACCCATTCTTCCACAACATTTCCGTCTTTATCAATGACCTGCAGTTTGGCTCCTTCCAGCTCATTTCCGGTAGTTGCATCTGTTTTTGTAATGCGTGTTTCTGTCGGCTGATTCTCAACTTCTTTGTTCAGTTCAATCTTTGCAAGATTCTGATTTTCGTAAGTTGCATCTACATTCCATACTTCCTCATTTGGAAGATATCCAGCTTTTCTGACTTCCTCTTTGACATAGTATTTTCCATGTGGAAGATCACTGTCGAAAGTAAGTGTTCCCTTTGCATCCGTTGCTTTCTTTTCCAGCAAGGTATCTTTCTCTACGAGAACCTCTCCCTGATTAGAAAGAATATCTTCTGCAGCATACAGTCCAAAAATAACACCTTCCAGCTTTTCGCCTGTGACAGAATCTTTCTTTTCTACTGATACGAAAACTTTCTGTCTTTCATTTTTATAGGTAACGCCTTCATAAACAACTGCCTGTGTATCATCCTCTGCTGTCAGGGTAAATTCTTTCTGTTCTGTATTTAGGACAAAATTCTCTCCTGCTACAACCTCTTTCAGATAATACGTTCCCAGTGGCAGATTGTAGATAACTGCTGTTCCATTTTCATCTGTAGTCAGTTTGGCTACCAGGTCATCTTTCTCATAACGGACAACTGGATTTCCTTCTTCGTCCTTTGCTCCGTCCGGTGAATAAATGGTATCTTTGGCATATACTTCAAACTGGGCACCTTCTACTCCGGTTTCTTCATATTTAAAATCTTTATAGATACCTGTTTCTTCTTTTCCAGATACGGCATTTCTTACTTTGGAAACCAGTGCTTTTACTTTTGCCAGAACAGAATCTCCGGTTACTTCGGTAAGCTGTTCTCCCTTTTTCGTCAGGAGCAGGCTTCCCACCTGTTCATCGTTTTTCTGTTCTACCTCTACAATCGCTGCTCCTGTATCTGGATCAATCTGATGTGCAGTGTTTGAGGATACTGTAATTACAATACCACTCTGTGGATTTTCTTTATATGTTCCTTTTGTAGTCTGTTCTAATGGTGAAATAATCGTTGTTCCATCATACAGGGACTCTTCGCTTCCCTGTCTTACAAATCCTTCCGGTGCTTTCACTTCTTCGATTCGGTAGGTAGAGCACTTCAGTTCCTGCGGTGTGATCAGATATCCTTCCTCGTTTGTTTCGAATACACTGATCTTTTCTTTCTTCGGATACTGAACAACCTGTTCCACATATTTCTTATTTGTCACATCGTAAATCTTATAAGATGCTCCGGCCTTTAAAACAGTATTTCCAGTCTGTGCATCCTTCTTTACAATTTTCAGCAAGATTTCAAACGGGCGGTCATCAAATACTCTCCACTGCATTGGCTCTCTGCTGTCATTTTCCACATTTACAACAAATGGATCAATAGTTTTCAGATTCTCAGGGGTAGTGCTTTCCACTACAACATAACTTCCATACGGCAGTTCCGAGCTGACTGCATATCCTTTTGTATCAGTAATTAGTTCTGGTACTGGTACGGCTGTTCCATTCTCGTAAGTAACTGCAACCTGCTCTTTGCTGAAGTCATAATTTTTGAAATCGCTTGCTGTATAGCTTTCTCCATTGGCTGGCTTCAGTTTTCCATTTTTTACCTGTGTCAGGTCGCTGATCAGATATACCTTAAATCCTGCTCCTGCAACCAGGTCTGTTTCTGTCTGCTCTCCATCTTCACTGATTTTGATTAACTGGAATGCCTGTTTCTTTACCTGCTCTTTTACCGTAAGGTCTCTTGTCACTTCTGCAACATCTTGTCCCTCATAGGTTACGGATACCTCATATCTTGTAGTATCCAGTGTATATCCTTCCGGCGGAGTGATCTCTTTTACATACATTTCTCCAAGATATAATTCTGAGAACTCCAGTGTTCCATCATCACCGATGACTCCCTGCGCGATCAGGCTGTCCTGTTTATACAGAACTCCTGTTGTTTCATCCGGATGCACGATGTCCTCTTTGGCATACAGACCATACACCGCACCACGAAGAACACTGTCCCCCTGTGCCTTAAATGCAAGTGTTTCTTTATCGATCTTTGCGATTTTTACCCTTCCGGTGACTCTCTCATCGGTTGCTGTTACAGTCAATGTCTTTCCGGCTGCAACATCTACTTTATATACTTCTGTATTCAGTTTGTATCCTGTCGGAGCAGTGATCTCTTTCACGTACACTGTTTTCAGTGCAGAATCAAAATAATCGCTGACTGCTTTTCCGTCTGTTCCGGTTGCTGACATTGTCATCAGCAGATTTTCACACTTCTTATCAGTATAAATACCATAAACTGCTCCTGACAGTGGATTCTGTGTATTGACATCTTTCTTCATAAGTTCAATGCGTGTCATATTCAGCCACTGTACACTGAAGCTTACCGGCGCTGCTGTTTCGCTTTCAAATACACCGATATCCTGCTTGGAATCTCCGGTTGTCAACACCAGTGTTCTCCATGTCTTTCCGACAGAACCATATAAGTTGCCGGAAGCATAACTGCCTGTCAGTAATAAATCCGCAGACAGATAGAATGTATCTCCACCATAAATCTGGATTTTTCCATTTGTAACACTTGTTCCTTTAGAAAGATTATGTGCAGTCACATTTTCCGGTACACTCAATGTCACATAGTTTCTGTGATCTCCAGACAGTGTGATATTTGGTGTTTTCTGGATGTTTCCATCCCGTACTGCATTCAGCTTTGTGCTTGAAAAGCTCAGTTCACCTTTTGGCGGTTCTTCCTGTCCGAACAGATAATTGATATATGCGATAACCCCGGCATTTACAAGGTCATTATAATTACATCCGGTAAATCCGGCTTCTCCTGCGTAAGCGTAGCTGGCTGCAATATGCGTATACACATACTTTTCATCCTCTGATTTCCCGGACAGATAACTTCCTGTCAGATCTCCTGCCCCGCCATAACCATAATAAAGGACTTTCTGCAGATTTTTATTGCTGTCCAGTACCTGTGCTACATAACTTCCACTCGGTGGGGATGCTTTCTGGGACTGAAGGCAGTATGCAATTTTTCCATTGACTGTAAACAGGCAAGTAAGATAATTTCCAATATAACTTGGATAATAAATAGTTCTCCCCTTTGTCAATGTAACTGTGGAACCGCTGCTTGTAGCTCTTTCAGCCGCAGACAATACCATCACATTTCCCTCTTCGATGTCCTCTTTCAGTTCTTTGATTGCCTGTGCAGATGCATCTTCTTCGGATGTTTCAATTTCTACATCTGTGTAGTTCTGCACAGGCGAATCCGAATCATCTTCAGATTCTGTATCTGACTTCTGTTTCTCTCCACCATTTTCTTCGGAATGTGCCTGTCCTTCGGTATCCGTCAGAGTCACTTTATGGGTGATGGTATAGCTGTCACTCTGATCCTTTGGTACAACCATGTAAGAGGCAATGTAAGTTCCGGCTTTGTCCGGATGGTATTCCCCACCATTTTCATCTTGGATGCTGATAAGCGTAACATCCTCTTTTTCTGCATCATAATGGATTCCTTCCATACTGGTTTCCACTGCAAATGTATCATCTGAAACTGCTTTTGTGATATCATCTGCTGTAACTGATGTATCTTTCTGGCTTGTTACCGCCTGTTCAGATGCCTGTACTTCCGTCTGCTGTTCCGAGCCTGTCTGTTCGGCCGCAAACGCATTCGCACTGCTCAAGGTACTGATGCCCATCAGGACAGCCAGTCCAAAAGCAGCAATTCTGGTCTTTAATTTTCTAACCTTCATGTGCTTTTCCTTCCTATTATAAATAGATTTTTTCAGTAAAATACCGCAGAAGGCTCTCCCTCTGCGGTAACATTTATCTTGTATATTGCTTTTCTGCTTTTTTCATTTCCTGTCTGGTGCGTTTTACTGCATCCATCACTGCCTTTGTCGGCAAATCATTTTCCAGACATCCTTCCAGAATTCCATCCAGATAAAATTTCGATGGTCTTGCCGGAACATCCTTATGAGGGGAGTTCATCGTGTATACGAATACTTCCCTTAAAGCTCCAGCCTGATCCTTTACCTGAATGGTTTCTTTCCCATAAAAATTTGGAAATCCTTCATAAAAATCCAGATTCTTTTCACAAGCTTCTGTGATCCTCCATAAAACTCCATCCACACAGCTTCCTTTTTCCGGAAGCACAGTTGCAACGCCATTTCCCGGAGCTCTGCCACGAAATGCCAGCCGGTAATCTTCCAGCCGGACATTTCCAACCACTTCCGCATCCGGACAGCGGAATCTCATCTGCCCCAGGTTCATGTTACTGCCATATGCAAAATAATATCTCTCTTCTATTTTTCTCACCTCGATCTGACGTCATCCGTCCTTTGCTTTTTCTTCAGACACTCATACGTGCTTTTGTCATATCTCCATGCCAGATCACCTTCCAGATTTGCCAGCAGATGTTTCCGCACATTTTTATATTCTTCTCCGATTAATCCGAGCCGCAACAAAAACGTTCGGAATGTAAACGCCGGGTTTTCTGAGATCGGTGTCTTTTTCATCTGGGTGGATCTCTGATTGATCGCCTGTGCGGAAATCGCAAGTGCCAGTGTAATGTTCGCTCTTACCTTTCCTGCATGAAGGGTGCTTTCAAAACAGCGCCATTCCAAAGTTCCCTTGGAAAACACAGCATGAAGATTTAGAGCATAATAACGGGTATGATCATAATGGGTATGACTTCCATCCCTGCCTCCATACCAGACATTTCTTACTCGGTCCATTGTGATTGATTTATTTGGTATTTTTCGGATTTTCTCCAATACCTCCGGTCGCACCCTCTGACAATAACTATTTGCTCTTCTCTCCTGCACTTTCAGTGCTTTGAACAGGATATCTTCCTTTGCATACATAATTGTCAGTGCATTTTTCAGACTCTGCGGTGTATGATTCGATGCATCTACATGAACATGCTGACCACAGGACTCATTTACAAAACCTCCATGCTGTCGCAGACATCGTACTACTTCCTGTAACTTTCCCATTTCATCATAGGATAATTTCGGTGATACCATTTCTGTTGAATATTCTCCACCTGCGTCTACAATTCGACCGTATACTTTCCGTTGTGTATAAATGCTCCCATCAGACATAAATTTCCACTTTTTTCCTTCCAGATCTATCACTGACCAGACTCCATAAGTAGTGCCGTCATAATATGCTTCTGTTCCAAACATTTCAGCAACAACTTCTGCAGCACGTTGTCTGGTAATCCCTGTCATTTCGATTTCTGTGCCAAAGTATTGGTCTTTTATTCCGATCATGCCTAATGGATTCCTTTCTCAGACACTTTCTGTGTGTTAAGTTCGGAGTCTGCCTTTTGTAACAATCTGCCAATTGCCTCGATAACATTGACAGTTACTCCGTTTCCAGCCTGTTTATAAAGCTGTGCGTCAGAAGTGCTGTCTATGATCTTATCAATCTGCCAGTCGTAATAACCCTGCAGTCGCAGACATTCCCTCGGAACTAACCTTCTTATTCTGCCGTGATACAAGATGCCATGACGATCGGTTGCAGTAATTGTAAACATCGGTTCTTCGGGTTCTTTCATACGTCTGCCGTTCTGACGAACATTCTCTTTTGCTGGTGTTAAGACTGCTCTTGCTCCATCCTCTGCTAATACACCAGAACATTCTCCTTTGTATTTGTGGACACCGCATTGTCTGGTATTCAGGCTTCTGCATTCTTCCGTTACCACCGGCGGAGGTGAAAGATCGACAAAGTGCAGCGTTCCCTGTTGAACACCTGTTGTCAGGGTATGTGCGATCTGGTGTCCGACTCTTCCTCTCCTGCTGTTGAGATTCGCATAACCCAGATCGATGCTGTCCCCTTCTCTTGCAAGTTTGTAGCCGAGCTTTGTATTCTCTTTGATTGGAACACCTACATCATATAATCCTGTCTTGCCGCCCATTCCACCTGCCTGTGATGTCAGGGTACAGCTTAGTCCTTTGGGACTGTAGACTCTTTTCCCCTGACTTCCTGCCCGGACTTGAACAAGAGCTGCTCCATTTGTTTCTGGTTCAGGTAATACTTTTCCGGCACATCGGAAATCAAAATATCCGACAATATACACCCGTTTTCTTGCTTGGGGGACTCCGAAATCCTTGCTGTTAAGCACTTTCCATTCGACATGGTACCCCAGTTCAGAAAGCGTACTGAGGATGGTGCAAAACGTCCGGCCTTTGTCATGCGATAACAAACCGGGAACATTTTCAAGGATAAAATACGAGGGTCTTTTAGCTTCAAGAATCCGGGCAATTTCAAAAAAGAGAGTTCCTCTTGCATCTGCAAATCCTTCTCGCTTTCCGGCGATAGAGAATGCCTGGCAAGGAAATCCTGCACAGAGTAAATCAAAATCTGGCATTCGTTCTGGTTCGATTGTTCTTGCGTCATTACAATACCACTCCCCTTCCGTATCAAACAGCAATCGGTAGTTCTTATCCGCATAAGTATCCACCTCGCAATGTCCGACACAGACAAAGTTTCCTGCCCGTCTTAAGCCTTCACGAAATCCCCCGATTCCGCTAAAGAGATCAAAAAATTGAATGGTTGCGGTTATCAACCTCCTTTGCTGATAAAAACAGGCGGCATGATTTTTCTCATACCGCCTGTTGGTTTCTCTGTGTCTGTTTGTTACCATTCTGTTGGTTCTTCTGCTTTTGTTTCTTCTTCCGGTTGAGTTTCCTCGTCCGGTTCGCTTTCTTCTTTCAGTTCGGTTTCCTCGTCCGGTTCACTTTCTCTTTCCGATTCGGTTTCCTCGTCCGGTTGAGCCTCTTCTGTTCCAGATTCTTCGGTTGCAGGTTCCGTTTCTTCCATGCTGTCTTTGTTCTGCCATTCGGCTTCTGCCTTTTCCAGTGCCTCTTCGATGATCTGAATTAAGAAGTCTTTCTGTTTCATGCCTTTTTTTGCGATGACTGTTTTTAATCTCTGGAATAATTCCTCTGATACCTGTACTGCTACTGTTCTTACTGCTCCCATGCTTATTTCTCCTTTTCCTTCCACTCTGTTGAAATGTTCTTCAATGACCTGTTGTAAAAATTTTTGTGTGCTGCTTTCTGTGAGTTCAATCTCTTCTCTTACTTTCTCATGTAAGTCCATCGGGATCTTTCCGCAGATATTTTTCATCTCTGCCATAACCTTTCTCCTTTCACTTTTGCTACACACAACATACTCCAAAGCCGCATGGAAAGCTATTCACAATACCCACCAAAGATATCGATGCATTTCTTGCCTTACCCCTAGCAGATCCAACAATGTATGTATCGTGCAATCATAGGCCTCACCCCCTTTACAAATTTTCCATTTGAGATAGAAAATCCATCATCTGATCTGGTATTTCTTCCGATGATGGTTTCGTTTTCAATTGTTCCGTAGTGCCACATATTCCTAATTCCCGAACACTTTCTTTTATCGTCTTTTGAATGACTTCTTCCATCCATTTCCGATCCTCTTTTTCCAGAATTGCCTGAACCAGATACTGGCTTTTCTGCCCTTCTGGAACACTTTGAAATTTCTCCCATGCCCTCTGGTGTTCTGGATTTTTCAGGTTCGGGCGGAACGAATATACCGGGCGTGTCATCTCGTCCACATCTGCTCTACAATCCGTTCATACCCTGTTGCGTTGGCATGGACGTCCTCTATAAAAACGGGGCGGCAAATCGCGTCCTGTGCGGTCACG
>OGQT01002595.1_pt1 | contig 12619 bp, 8 predicted proteins | sample 1553261 | NCBI WGS metagenome assembly OGQT01 (sample SAMEA2579992, study PRJEB22360) | human gut metagenome | biome: human gut; feature: human-associated habitat; material: faeces | place: Denmark | collected 2008/2010
GCTCAGTTTCATTCTCTTCATATATAAACCCCTTTACTTATTCTCCCATTGCCATGGCAAGTGCTTCTGCTTCTTCTGCCCCCAGATCAATAGCACACTGGCCAAGTTTGATTTCTTTTGTATAAGAATAACAGCCTTCGGAACTGTGTACAGAATTGATAATAAAACCATTATTATTCTCATCCAGCAGAGCCAGTGAAAAACTCAGCTGCCCACCCATCTGGCTGAATGCATCGTACTTCACCAATCCCATTTTCTGATAAGCGGATTCCATATTCTTATATAAAGTGCGGATATCTTTCTTATTTTTCTCTGTATTTGCTTTTAGGAATTTATTGTCTTCATACAGACCGGCGATATCCTTTTCCAGACTTGCTCCATCTTTACCGCTGAGGAATTTGTCCAGTCTCTTTTTTAATTTGCTTGTTTTTCTGATCTGAACGATCAACAGGATCAAAAAGATGATCAACAGTAAAATCACTGCACCCATTCCGATCAGGCTCCTGTCTCCGATCGTACAGCCATGGATCACGGCATTGTGCCCTACGGTAACATTATTTCCAATATGGACCGGCTTGTTATGGCTTACATGAACTGTACAGTTCTCCTGAATATTCGACTCTTCCCCGATCACAACAGGAGCCTCATCTCCACGGATCACTGCATAATACAGCACACAGCTGTCACGACCGATCGTCACATCACCCAGGATCACCGACTGTTTTGCGATCCTGGCACCTTCTGCAATTTTTACATTTTTATAATTCATATTAATCTCCAAACATTATCAAGGGGATATTCGCGATCCGCAGGATATTTCCCTGATTCAGCTAAACTTTTTTCAAACCACAGACTGTCTTCAGCCCATGTTATATCTGGTACGGATCACGATATCTGTATATTGGAATTCTTTCTCCGGCTTCTTACTGTCAAATAGTAGCTGAAAAAGAATGGTCACCGGGGAATGCCCCTGTACAGCGGCATCCTGGCCGATAAGGAAATTAATGGTACCCTCTTTCAGCCATTTCAGATTTTCTTCCAGAAAATCGTTGGCGATCACATGCATGGTTTTATCTTTTCCAAGTTTCTGCAGAGTCTGGCAGACACCTTTTACTCCATGGCCGGTAATATAAATACCGGTAAGGTCCGGATAAAGCTCCAGAAGCTCTTCCACGATCTTGGATGCCACCCACTCATCATCGTAAGAATACCGGATATCCACAACTTCAATTCCCGGAAAGCTCTCCTTGATCTCTGTTGTGAATCCCTTCTGTCTGCTGATCAGTCCAGGATTTGCAACCTGTCCGGAAATAATGGCAACCTGTCCGTTTCCTCCTGTCATCTCTCCCATCAGGCCCGCCGCCGTACGGCCGGCCTGAAACGTATCCTGTCCTACAAAACATAATCTTTTCGTATCTTCCAGATCCGCATTAAAGGTAACTACCGGAATTCCATACTCTTCCTGATACTGATTGATCCTCGCTCTCAAAAGCTGATCTTCTGATGGAGTCAGCGCGATTCCATTAAACCCCTTTTCCCGGAGTTCTTCCATTGCAGCCATTACTTTTTCCGGTTCCACACCTTCGATCTCATAGATCTTTACTGTTCCGCCAAAGCTCTCCACTTCTTCTTTTGCTTCCAGGACCCCATTTAAAACCTGCTGCATAAAAGGAGTCTCCATATACTGAAGGATCACACCGATACGGATCTTTCTCTTTGCCATGGCAAGGGCACGACCGGCACGGCTGGGCTGGTATCCCATCTCCCGGGCGATCCTTTTGATCCTTTCTTCTACTTCCGGGCGGATACGGCCTCTGTTGTTCAGTGCCCTGTCCACAGTGCCTCTTGAAACTCCTGCTGCTTCCGCAATCTGTTGTAATGTTACTGCCATATTTTACCCTCCAAAACCTCTCCTGTGTGCTTTGCGTTCACGCGCACGCTCTTTTATCTCATTATACACATTTACACTTTCTCAGGCAATCCCTGATTTCATTATTTTTATAATTTTCCTTTACGATCAGACAGGCCCGGCATAAACAGGTGCATTCCCTCAGCCAAAAATGCTTCCGAAAAAATCTCCGGAAGCATTTTTATCATTGCAAAACAGATCCCTTTGTCAGTCCAGAAGCTCCTGTACCATCTCGGGGGTAAAGGTTACAGCCTTCACATGATCCACCTCGATCTGATACAGGGCATTGGCCGCAATATGCTCCGCAGCCTGCTCCAGATCACGGATTCCTGTAGTATCTTCAAATTTCTTAATTACTGCGTCCAGCGCCTCATCCGTTACGATACATTCTTCCTGTTTCAGGCTCATACGTTTCAGAACCTTGGGAAGCGCAAATCTGGAAAAGATGATCTTCTTTTCCTCCGGTGTGTAATCCGGAATATCGATCACTGCAAAACGTGACATCAAAGGTGCGCTGATCTGTGCCTTATCATTGGCTGTGGCAATAGGATAGACACCAACTGTCGGAACCATACATTCCATATAGTTATCTGTAAAACCAAGGTTATCCAGCAGTGTCAGAAGCACGTCTGCCGGATTTCCGTTTCCTTTACCTGATGCAGCCTTGTCAAGCTCATTGATGATAAATACCAGATTGGATTCTCCTGCCATGGAAAAAGCCTCCATGATGATTCCAGGCTTGGCATTTGCATAAACACGAGAGCTTCCTGTAAGCTGTTCCGGATCATTGATCGAACTCATATCCAAGGTTGTCCACGGCATTTTCAGGATTCTTGCAACTGCATAAGCGATCTGAGATTTACCGGTACCTGCCGGTCCTACAAGAAGCAGTCCGTAAGCAGGAAGTGTATGAGTACGGTTGATCTGAATGATCGTCTCAATGATCCTCTGTTTTACACGCTCCATTCCATAAAGCTCCTCATCCAGGATACGGCGTGCTTCCTTCGGATCAATAGACTCAAAATAATTATGCTTCCACTGAATATTCATCATGATGGAAAGTGCTCTCTGGGCATGGCGTCTTTCCTCCTGAGAAACCTCATGAGAACGGGCAACTGCCAGATTTCTTCTTGCCCAGAGACGGATATTATCCGGCATAGTCTTTCCGGCACAGTTCATAAAGTCGGTGATACTCTGAATACTGGTAAGCTTCATATCGTCACCGTCTTCTTCCTCCTCATCGTTCTCATTTTCTTCTGCCGGCGCACTGCTTGCAAACAGACGCTCGATCATAAACTGAAGAAATCCGTCCTCAGCAGAAAGCTTGGTGCCTCCGCCAAAAGCGATCTCGCGGATTTTGTAAACAGCATATCCTTCTTCTGTATTCTGTCCTGAAAGACGGATGTTGATATGATTTTCTCCGAGCCATTTGATCAGGCTTGTAAAACGGGAATCGATCTTCAGGATGTCTGCCGGAAAAACACCGTCCTCTTCCTTAAACTCAAATGCAGTCTGCTTCGCAGGATTGGAAAAATATCCGCAGGAATGATGTTTCCACTCTCTTTTGCTGTTATCCAGGATCAGCATCGGTTTCTCCGGTGTGGCTTTTGTTTCATTAGAACGAAATGTTGTATATGTGCACTGGCTTTTTGTCTCTTTTTTATCTGCCGGCGCTGCGCTGAAATCAAAAACTGGCATATTTTTTACTCCTCTTTCTCTGAAAAATATCTTCATTCAGTTTATCATGGATTGGAAATCTCAACAACTGCTGATATAATTTTTTATGCATTTTTTGTATTCGTCATTTTTCCGTAAGTTGTTTAAACAATTTTGCAGTTTGCCGATTGACACTGCCTGTAAACTATGTTATCGTGCAATCATGTCTGCTTTCATTTTTTACAAAAGCTGACACAGTTACCATGTATGTGATTTACTGTTTTTCACGTCATTGTAATTGTATTTTTTTGGAGGAGGAAATGAGAAATCAACTTTCACAGCAGGATGATTTTTATCCACAGATCGTTAAGCTTGTCATCCCCATCATCATTCAGAATCTGCTAAGTGCAGCGGTCAATTCCGCCGATGTTATCATGCTGAACTTTGTAGGTCAGTCATCCATCTCCGCAGTATCCCTGGCAGCGAATTATTCCAATGTCCTGTTTATGGTTTATTACGGTCTTGGTACGGGAGCCACCCTGCTTTGTGCCCAGTATTATGGAAAGGGAGATTACAAAGCCATTCAGATCATCGAGGGAATCTCTCTTCGTTTTTCCATGATCATCTCTGTTCTCGTGGCACTCGTTGCATTTACCATGCCACAGATGATGATGAGACTGTTCACCAACGATCCGGAGCTTCTGGCCATTGGTTCTTCCTATATTCGCATTATGGGTATCACCTATATCTGCTGGGGTATGACGGAGGTTTATCTGGCTGTCCTTCGAAGCATTGGCCGGGTAACTACCAGCATGGCGATGAATATGCTGGCATTTGGACTGAATATCCTTTTGAATGCGACTTTTATCTTCGGATTGTTCGGAGCACCCAAGCTTGGTGCTACCGGTGTGGCTATTGCTACTGCACTTTCCAGAATGATCGAGCTGATTGCCTGTTTTATTATTTCTGCTTTCAGCAAAAATGTCCGACTGGATCTCCGATGTATGTTCACAAAAAACAAACTGCTGTTCAGTGATTTCGTGCGGCTTTCCCTGCCGGCTCTTGGCAATGATATTTCCTGGAGTATTGGTTTTTCCATGTACTCTGTGATCCTGGGGCATCTTGGTACGGATGCGGTTGCTGCCAATTCTCTGGTTGTAGTAGTCCGTAATATCGGCTCTGTTTTCTGTTTCGGTATTGCCAGTGCAGGAGGTATCCTTCTAGGCAATGTTATGGGGCAGGGCGATCTGGAACGTTCCAGGCGTTATGCTTCCAAAACACTGAAGCTTACTGTTATTGCAGGTTTTTTGGGCGGACTTATCGTTCTTGCCATCACACCGTTCGTAATGAGATTTGCGTCCCTGACACCCACTGCCATGCATTATCTGAAATATATGCTTCTGATCAACAGCTACTATATTATGGGGTCTGCCGTAAATACAACCCTGATTGCTGGTGTGTTCCGGGCAGGTGGTGATACAAAGTTTGGTCTGATCTGTGATACCATTGATATGTGGGTATATGCAGTACCCCTTGGATTCTTCGCTGCTTTTGTACTGAAGCTGCCGGTTATGTGGGTGTATTTTCTGCTCTGTACGGATGAATTTGTGAAGTGGCCATGGGTGATCAAAAGGTATCTCAGTGGGAAGTGGGCTAAGAATATTACCCGCGAGAATATATTTGAAAATAAATAGAATACAGAAACATTTTAGACGGCTGGAATCTGCGTTATTTTTCAAAAATTCGCTGTTTGAGCGAAGAAAGTTTCGGACTTTTGGAAAATAACTTTAGCAGGTTCCGGCCGTTCGTTACTCAACTACCGCTGCAGTCCTTCTATCACCATCTCTGTCAGACGCACAACACTTCCCTGCACCTCCCGGATCTCTTTCTCCGAAATACCATCCTTATGAAATCCCCCGGTGCAAACCACTCTCTTTCCCAGCTCTTTCGAAACCTTCTCCGCCATCCACCGGCAGATCACCTCGTCCTTATGTCCCGGAAAATTCAAAACTGAAGAAGTCGCACTCACAGAACCATCCCCTGTTAGAGACACTCTCGGTTCCGTCTGCACCACACATCCCAGATGAGGTCTCTCTCCGCCTTTCAGACAGATAAGCACATCCTCTCCGATAAATGCAGCACTGACCTCCAGCTCACAGCCTGCAGTCTCCACACACTCTTTTATAATCCATTCCATCTGCGATACTCCTTTGCTTCGATCCCAAACGGTTCCAAAAGCTTTGCCGCAATATGATACACCATATCATCAATGCTTTCCGGTTTATGATAAAACGTCAGCATCGGCGGAATGATCCGCACTCCCGGAAGCATGGAAAGCTCATAAAGATTTCGGAGATGAATCCCGCTTAACGGTGTTTCTCTGGCTGCCAGCACCAGTGTTCTCTGTTCCTTGACCGTCACATCTGCCGCACGCAGAATAAGATTATCCGCATAGCCACTGTGGATCCCCGCGATCGTCTTCATGCTGCAGGGCACGATCAGCATCCCCTCTGTTTTGAAAGAACCACTGGCCGGTTTTGCCCCAATTTCTCCCGGTGCACATACATGATCTGCCAATCGTTTCACATCCTCCGGTTCCAGCTCCGTCTCCTGGCGAAGAGTCAGCTCTGCACTGGAACTCATGATCAGATAAGACTCAAAATCCGGATTCTCCCGGATGATCTCCAGACATTTTACAAGGAGCGGCAGGCCGCTTGCACCTGTCGCACCAACTATAATTCTCTTTTTCATTTTTTCAGCCATTTCTCCGGATCCAGTTCCATAAAACGGGCTCTGTGAAAATCTTCCTTCAGATCATAAGGCACCGTACAGTCAAAAATAGTCTTGCATGCAATTCCATGATCACGGATACTTGGAGAAAATGCAGGATCATTGGACGGATCAAGAGGATGACAACGGACACCCGGAATGGTGATCACATCCACATCCCCCTGGAATCTCGTATTCATCGCCCAAAGTACGTCATTCATATCAAAACAATCCACATCTTCATCTACCAGAAATACATTTTTCAGCTCACTAAAGGCAGAAAATGCAAGAAGTGCAGCCTGACGCTGTCTTCCCTCATCACTTTGAGAAAGCTTTTTAAACTGAAGGACAGCCATATACTTTCCACCTCCGGCACTGTTGCAGTATACGTTCTGAAGTCTTCCAGGCATTGCTTTTTCCACCATGCCATAGATGCTGGCCTCTGTAGGGATTCCCGCCATGGATACGTGCTCCTCACTTGGCCCGATACAGGTCTGCATGATCGGATTTTCACGATGTGTCACTGCTGTAACCTTGATCAGCCAGCACTGATCACTTGCAGGCCCTGTATATCCCGGAAACTCCGGCATGGCGTATCCGGTATTGCTGTTCTGATCTTCCTTTACACGCACACCCGGGATCACTTCTCCCTCGATCACGTATTCCGCATTGGCGATGGCACGCTCGTTAACGGTTAAACATTTACAGAGTTCCACCGGCTCTTTGCGCAGTGCACCGGCTACAGACAGCTCATCATACCCCAGTGGTGTTGTAGGCGGCTCAAAACAGGAACCGATCTCAATAGCAGGATCAACTCCGATACTGATAGAAATCGGCAGCCTTTGTCCCAGCTCCTCAGCACGCTCTGCCATTGCTCCAATATGTCTGGCACCAGGTGTAAAGAAAATGGAAAGCTCATCTTTTCCCTGAATGCAAAGACGATGAATGGTCACATCGTGAACTCCAGTATCCGGGTGTGTGGCGTAGCACATGCCAAGTGTGATATACGGGCCCGCATCATCCGGTGTGTTCGTTGGCGCAGGAACCAGCTTATAGAGGTCAAAATCCGGATCTGCTGCCTTATGCACCACCTGCTGACACGGTGCATCGCCTTCAAGATCGACCGGTGGAATTGGATTCTCCACGCTTTTGCAGAGCATCTTTCCAAGATTTTCCGGCTGAGTGTCAAGTAAAGCAGCAACCCTTTTTCTGCTTGCCAGAAGACCGATAGCTACCCTTGCATCCGGGTGTCCTTTTATACGATTAAAGATCATGGCAGGTCCTTCCTTTGTGGGACGCTTCACCGTTCCACCGGCTCCTACATAACGATATACCCCTGCAAGCTCTGCCATCGGATCAACTTCCACCTCTGTTTCGATCAGCTGATCTGGCATCTGCTCCAGAAGTGCCAGAGCACTTCTCAGATCTCTTACTTTTTCTGCCATAAAAAACCTCCTGCGTTATCTTTATATTACTGTTCACTCCGTTCTCAGTAACATCTTTATTTTCTTATGTTATTTTATCTCTTTTTTACATGGTGAATCAATTCTTTCTATGATATAATTGTTTCCAATATGGAATGATTTGTCACTATTTTCTAAAAGGCAGGTGTTACCATGACTCTTGAACAGATCGACTATTTTATCTGTGCAGCTCAATCCCGGACTTTTTTTGATGCTGCAGAAGCTATGCATATCTCCCAGTCCTCCCTTTCCAAGCAGATCATGAAACTGGAAAAAGAACTGGAGCTTACCTTATGGGACCGCAGCAAGCGTACTGCTGTGCTTACTCCTGAAGGAGAGTTTTTTTACAAAGAAGCACTTAAGATTTCCAGACAGTATCATCGTTCTCTGGAAGCAGTGTACCATTTTAAGGACAGTAAGCTCCAGGCACTTCATATTGGAACACTTCCTTTTCTTTCTCAGTACCATCTTACTTCTGTGATACACAGTTTTTGTGATACACACCCGGAGCTTTCTTTTTCTCTGAAGGAGGTAGAAGACGAAGAACTTCTTTCCGGTCTTGAAAAAGACTTTTTTAATCTGATCTTTGTACGAAAACACATGATAGACCCAGAGCTCTATACTTTTCATGCTCTCACAGCAGACCGTCTAGTTGCTGTTTTTCCTGAAGCTCATCCCTCCGCGTCCAAAAAATCGGTCTCTCTTTCCGAACTGAAAAAAGAATCTTTTATCCTGATGCCTCCGCACACTTCCATTTACCGTTTCTGTATGCAAAGTTTTCATAATGCAGGGATCCACCCTCAGCTTCTGCGTACTGCCCGCGCAGAATCTATTGTCAGCGCAGTGGAAATTGGCGAAGGGATCAGCCTTCTTACAGAAAGCAGCTTTCAGTTCTTTCGTCAGCCTTCGCTTGTTGCTGTCCCGGTTAACGGACTGGAAAAGCTATCTGTTGGAATTGCTCATAAAAAAAATATGGCTCTCACAACCTCTGCAGAATGTTTTCTGCAGTTTGTGAAAAGCCATATGTAAGGTATTTTTTCTATAATCCAAGCATCATTCCCACACCATGTACCGCAAACGCAACGATCCATGCAGTGGCACACTGTACTGCTACAATACCAGCAGCAGCTCTTACAGTTCCCATCTCCCGACGCACAGTTGCAATAGCTGCAACACAGGGTGTATAGAGCAAGGTAAAGATCAAAAATACGTAAGCAGTAAACGGTGTAAATAAAGTCTGAAGCAATGCCGTATTTCCGCCCAGAAGGACTGTCAGCGTAGACACAACGCTCTCTTTTGCCATAAAGCCCGTGATCAATGCGGTGGATACTCTCCAGTCACCAAAGCCCAGCGGAGCAAAAAGTGGTGCCACGATGCTTCCGATCTTTGCCAGAAGGCTCTGATCTGTGCTGGTAACAAGGTTAAGACCTGCATCAAAGTTCTGCAGGAACCACACGATCAGCGTTGCCGCAAAAATAATTGTAAACGCTTTCTGGATAAAGTCCTTCGCCTTTTCCCAGATCAGCTGTCCTACACTTTTTGCAGAAGGAAGCCGGTAATTGGGAAGCTCCATGACAAACGGAACCGGCTCTCCCTTATATTTCGTCTTTTTCAGGATCAGCGCATACAGGATCCCGCAGAGAATTCCTGCAAAATAAAGGCTGATCATCACAACTCCTCTCCACTGCTTCGGGAAAAATGCACTGGTGAGAAGTCCGTAGATCGGAAGCTTGGCACTGCAGCTCATAAACGGAGTAATCAGGATCGTCATTTTCCGGTCACGTTCACTGGATAATGTTCTGGTTGCCATAATGGCCGGCACCGAACAGCCGAATCCGATCAGCATCGGCACAAAGCTTCTTCCGGAAAGTCCGATCTTTCGAAGGAGCTTGTCCATAACAAAGGCTACACGAGCCATATATCCGGTATCTTCCAGGATTGACAGGAAGAAAAACAAAGTAACGATCGTAGGAAGAAATCCGATCACGCTTCCGATACCGCTTAAAATTCCATCCACAACCAGTGACTGCAGTACTGAGCTGACACCTGCCACCTCCAGTCCCCTGCCAATAAGTGCAATTACCCAGTTCACGACCATAGTCATTCCGTCTGAAAGCCAGGCTCCCAGATAATTAAACGTCATCACAAATACAATTGCCATAATTCCCACAAAACAGGGAATTGCTGTATATTTTCCGGTAAGGATACGATCTATGGCGACACTTCGTTTATGCTCACGGCTTTCTGCCGGTTTTACCACAGTTTTCTCACAAAGCTTTTCAATAAAATTGAAGCGCATGTTCGCAAGAGCTGCCTCACGGTCCAGACCGCCATCCTTCTCCATAACATGTACCAGCCCATCAAGAACCTTTTTTTCACCTTCAGGCAAAGCCAGACGTTTTTCGATCAGAGAATCTTTCTCTACGATCTTCGTAGCTGCAAAACGTACAGGAAGTCCTGCTTTTTTTGCATAGGGTTCGATCAGATGAACGGCTGCATGGATACATCTGTGAAGTGCGCCTACCGGATCCTTCGGTGACTGATTGTCAGTACAGAAATCAATTCTTCCCGGTGCTTCTCTGTATCTTGCAACATGGACTGCATGATCGATCAGCTCATCAATTCCTTCATTCTTCGCTGCTGAAATAGGTACAACCGGAATTCCTAAAATCTCCTCCAGTTCATTGATCCGAACAGAGCCTCCATTTGCCCTTACCTCATCCATCATATTTAAGGCCAGCACCATTGGGATTCCAAGCTCCATCAGCTGCATGGTAAGATAAAGATTTCTCTCAATATTGGAAGCATCTACAATATTAATGATTCCTGTCGGCTTCTCATTCAGCAGAAAATCTCTTGTTACGATCTCCTCGCTGGAATACGGGGAAAGTGAATAGATTCCAGGAAGATCCGTTACCGTTGCCTCCGGATGCCTCCGGATGCTTCCTTCTTTCTTGTCAACAGTTACACCTGGAAAGTTACCAACATGCTGATTGGAACCTGTCAGCTGATTAAAAAGAGTTGTCTTTCCACAGTTCTGATTACCTGCCAGTGCAAACGTGATCGGTTCCCCTTTGGGAATCGTATCACCGATCCGGTTCTTGCGATAATCTCGAGCCTTTCCAAGTTCTCCCACACCAGGATGAGCAATCGGCTGATGCCGTTCATTTTCTTTCTTCGTTTCCGTCATGGATTCGATCGATACGATCTCAATCTTTGCAGCTTCCGCCAGCCGCAATGTCAGCTCATATCCGCGCAGCACAAGCTGTACCGGATCTCCCATAGGAGCTGTTTTACGAAGAGACACTTCTGTCCCCGGTGTAAGCCCCATATCCAGAAGATGATGTCTCAGCTCCCCCTCGCCACGAACACTGATGATTCTGCCACATTCTCCAGTCTTTAATTTGTCCAGTGTCATATTGTCACCTCATCTTAAGTACAATTTACATGGTCAATACATATATCTGTATTATCCACTGTTACATCGTTTCGTAAATAACTATATCAATCGGATTCACAGACAAGTGAATGGTATAGTTATTTCAAAAACGATGTACTAATATAAATGTAACACAATTTAAGTTATTTGACAATAACTGATTAATCTGATAAGTTTCATATAAATAATACCAATTCAAAAGTTATTTATCATTAACATTTATATTTTTTCTCATTTTAGCACAATTCCTGTTTGATAAACAAACATCTTCATATTTTTTTTGCAGACATACAATAACATCCATGTATATTCCCGCAATAAAAAAGCGCAAACGACATATTATCTGTCGTCTGCGCCTTTTTATTGCGAGAACCGCTTCGGTGAATCCTTACTCACCAATTAACCAATTGTACATTTCCTCATACTGACGTGCGGAATTGTTCCAGGAAAAATCTGCAGCCATCGCGCGATCTACCATTTTATTCCATTCACGTTTCTTGTCATAATATACACTCTCTGCATAACGGATCGTAGCAAGCATTTCATGTGCATTATAATTTACGAAGGAGAATCCTGTTCCGGTTCCCTCGAATTCATTGTACGGGACAACTGTATCCTTCAGACCACCGGTCTCTCTGACGATCGGAAGAGTTCCATAACGAAGGCTCATCAGCTGGCTTAAGCCACATGGCTCAAACAGTGACGGCATCAGAAATGCGTCAGATGCTGCATAAATTCTGTGAGACATTGCCTCATCATAGTAGATCTGTGCAGATACCTTGCCATGATACTTCCAGTCAAAATGACGGAACATATTCTCATAACGTTCCTCACCGGTACCAAGAGCAACGATCTGAACCGCATCCTGACACAGTTCGTCCATAATATAAGCGATCAGATCAAATCCCTTCTGATCTGTCAGGCGGGATACAATACCGATCATCATAGCTTTCGGATCCTGCTCAAGTCCAAGATCTTTCTGAAGCTGGATCTTGTTCTTGATCTTCTCCTTGCGGAAGTTCTTTGCATTGTAGTTCTTGGTGATATTCGGATCTGTCTCCGGATTGAATTCATTGTAATCAATACCATTTACAATACCACGCAGGCTGTTGGCTCTCGCATTGAGAAGTCCGTCCAGCTTCTCACCATAAAACGGTGTCTTGATCTCTTCTGCATAGGTATTACTTACTGTGGTAATGGCATCTGCAAATACCATACCGCCCTTTAGGAAGTTTGCGTCCTTGTATGCTTCCAGTTTATCCGGCGCAAAGTAGTAATCGGAAAGGCCTGTGATATCCTTAACAGTCTTAACATCCCATACACCCTGAAATTTCAGGTTATGTATTGTCATAACAGTCTTGATTCCACGGAAGAATTCATTCT
>OGQT01002596.1_pt1 | contig 12614 bp, 8 predicted proteins | sample 1553261 | NCBI WGS metagenome assembly OGQT01 (sample SAMEA2579992, study PRJEB22360) | human gut metagenome | biome: human gut; feature: human-associated habitat; material: faeces | place: Denmark | collected 2008/2010
GGCAGCCGAAAAGATTTCCTGCGCATAATTGAAGATCACATTAATCCCGCACCACTGCTGGAAAACAGCCAGTACGATCCCGATTACCAGTACATTCCTCACACCGGGTTGCAACAGAGCACCCCAATTGGCCTTTTCTTGCTTATCTCCGTTCAACTGTCCCAATTCAGAGAGCGTCTGTCCGGCATACTCCGCACCACTGATACGCATGAGGATCTTACCAGCCTCGCCAGACAGTCCGGCCGTAGCCAGCCAGCGAGGACTCTCTGGAATCACAAAGGAAAGGACAAAAAACAATCCCGCCGGAACCAGCTCAGCCCAAAACATCCAACGCCAAGCCCATTCAATACTTTCCGCACTCAGCGTCTCGCTGCCGGCCGTAAAATATTCGCCGATCTGCCAGTTCGCCAATTGGGCCATCAGAATGCCTAACACGATCGTCAACTGGTTGAGCGAAACAAACTTGCCGCGGACGGATGCGGGAGAAACTTCCGCAATATAAACCGGAGAGACGTTCGATGCAATACCGATCCCGAATCCTCCGACAATACGGTAGACGACAAACCAGAAAAAACTGTCCACCGCCCCGGTCCCAATGGCCGAAGCGACAAAAAGGAAAGAGGCCGCGATCAACATTTTCTTACGTCCGTAGCGATCACTCCAGGCACCCGAAAACAAAGCTCCCACCAAGCAACCGATCAGCGCGCTGCTCATTGCCCAACCTCGGAGTGCCGCCGAACTTTCCAGATTGAAAAAGGGTTCATAGAAAATCTTGGCTCCCCCGATTACGACCCAATCGTAACCAAAAAGCAATCCACCCATTGCCGAGACGAGGCAGATCAGTAATAAATAGGTTGTCGTTTGTTTCATGATAATTAGTTGTTAAGTTATTTGCGGTAAATGATGATTTATGGGTGCGTAATAAAATAATGGTGTCTCGTAGGGGTGGGGTTCTACTCCGCCCAATGAAAATAACGTCCGCCTTGCCGGATCCAAAGGGCAGAGCAGAGCCCTGCCCCTACGGGAAGATAATCATTTTGTATCACCATGTCATCCTTGTTCCATACCCGTAAATCTTCATTTACCTGCTAATATTGAATGATTAAGATACGAATGCAAAATAAATGCCTTTTGCAGGAAGAATAAATAGATAAAAAATCGAAGGAGATGGACAATCTTCCGATTTTAATAGTAAGTTTGTACCACACTTAAGTCAGTTAGCCATGATCAAAAGAAAAGACGGTTTCAGCGGAGAACGGGTGCTTGTCCTTCCACAACCCATCATCCGTGAGATGGAAGAAGACCCTATTTCCTCCATTTTACACATTACCGATATCGGATATTATCCGAAGGCCTGGCATCATTTCCGGGAACGGCAGGAGCCGATCACGCAATTCGTCTTTATCTATTGTATAGAGGGATCCGGCTGGTACCGGACGGAAGGCGAGGAATTCCAGGTGACCGCCAACCAATATTTCATTCTGCCGGCAGGAAAACCGCACGCTTACGGGGCCAACGAGGAGGACCCGTGGACAATCTACTGGATTCATTTTAAAGGAAAGCTGGCTTCCCATTTCGCCAGGCAGTGCACACGTCCGATAGAGATCAAACCGGGGATGCACTCCCGCATCAGTAACCGGATCGATATGTTCGAAGAAATACTCCGGACACTGGAAATGGGCTACAGCCATGAAAACCTGCTCTATGCCTGCTCCATCTTCTACCACTACCTTGGGACATTGCGCTATTTGCAACAATATCGGGATGCTGCCCGTCACGAAACGGAAAAGAACGATATCGTAACAGCTGCCATCCATTTCATGAAGGAGAACATCGAGAAAAAGCTGACGTTGCAGGAAATCGCCGCCCATACGGGCTATTCCTCCTCCCACTTCTCCGTCCTGTTCAGCCAGCGGACAGGTTACGCACCACTGACCTACTTCAACCAGTTAAAGATACAGCAGGCCTGCCAGCTCTTAGACTTTACGGACATGAAGGTGAACCAGGTCTGCTATAAGATCGGCATCGAAGACACTTACTACTTCTCCCGCCTCTTCAGCAAGATCATGGGAATGCCGCCGCGCGAGTACAAGAAGATGAAGAAAGGATGATTACCAATAATACGCATCCATAATCTCCTGCATCCGGGGATTTGCCGCATCGGTATCGCCAATCTCTCGGCGGAGTTTCAGGAGTTCGCGTTTCATCTTCTCGATTTCACCAGCATAGGTTGGGGAACCGTAAAGATTATGGTTTTCATGCGGGTCGGCGAGCAGATCATAGAATTCCCAAGACGGAGTGACCGGTGCCTTATCCGATCCCGTTGCATTCAGCGGGTCGCCGTAGAGGAACATCAGTTTATAACGATGGCCCCGAATTCCCATATGAGCCGGACGTATTTTGTGATGCGTCCAGTAGCGGTAGTACATGGATTGCCGCCAGTCGCGAGGAGTCTCGCCTTTCAGGTTGTCACGGAAGCTGCGGCCTTCGCTGCACGCCGGAGCATTCACTCCGGCATAGTCGGCTAACGTGGCGGCAAAATCAGTGTTGAGGATAATGTCAGAATTGCGTGTCCCGGCAGGGATCTCCTTCGGGTAACGGATGACAAAAGGCATCCGGAGTGGTTCCTCGAACATCATACGCTTATCAAAAAAGCCGTGCTCGCCAAGGAAATAGCCTTGGTCGGAAACATAGACCACGATCGTATTCTTCGACAGCCCTTCCTCATCGAGGAAACGCAGCAGACGGCCGATATTGTCATCGATGGCCGCTCCACAACGCAGGTAGTCGCGAATCAACTTCTGATAGATTTTCCGGCGTGCATCCTCCTTGTTCATTCCTTCTATGGAGAAAGGCAGTTCCGGATACTTGCACCACCACGAATCCGGGTCTTTCGACGCAATCCCCCAACGGCGTGCCATGTCCTCCAACGGCTGTCCGGGAAATGTACGCCCGGACTCTTCCGGCCCGAACTCCATCATATTTACCGGTTCGGGAAATGTAACCCCGTCGTAGAGATGTTTCAACCGTTCAGGAAAATCCCACGGTTCATGTGTCGCCTTGAAATGGCAACACATCATGAAAGGCAGGTTCTTATCGCGCGAACGGATCCACTGAATCGTCTTGTCGGTCACCAAGTCGGTCGAGAAACCCTTCTCCATCTTGCCACTTTTCCCTTTATCATCGTCTATCCATCCTTCCGCGGTCTTGAAAAGCGGATCCCAATATTCTCCCTGGTCATGGAAAACCGAAAAGATGTCGAACCCCGACGGCTGCGTCTTGAGATGCCATTTGCCGAAAAGAGCAGTCTGATACCCTCCCTCCTGCATGCGTTTCGCAATATTGTCCAAAGCCGGATCGAGTCTGTCTTCAAGCGTATAGACCCCATTATGATGGCTATAGGCGCCTGTCATGATCGCAGCACGGCTGGGTACGGAGATCGAGTTCGTACAAAAACAGTTGTCGAGCACGCATCCTTCGGCTGCCAGGCGGCGGATATTCTCGTTTTTCACATAATCGCGCAGGATTCCGCCATATATCCCCCACGCCTGCGAGCTATGGTCGTCGGAAAGTATAAAGAGAATGTTCGGGCGTTCGCCAGTCGTTCCCGTTTTGCCGGTAGCCAGCACCGGGGAGGCTGTCGCCAGGAGACCGGCACCAATGATAAGTTGATTTAATATTTTCATGGCATGTCTTTTGTTTTTCTTCTCTGCAAAAGTAACGAATTTACATTATGTACCAATGCGGAAATATGCCAATTTACCAATGGGAGAATGTTCGGACGAGGTAATAAAATATTCCGATAACAAATAAAAATCATAATAAAACAAACCAGACGACAAGCAGCCCTCCAAATCCTCATCAGGAGGCGGAGGCAATGCAGAACAGCCGGGAGAACTATAAAAAAGACGCGGATCACGCAAGAGTGTGTCCTCCGCGTAACCCGCGTCTCCTTTTCATATCTGCGTCTTACTTCACCAGCTTCAATTCCTCTATCAACCGCGGACATTTTCCCCACTTGTCGATCATATACAGCACATAGCGTATGTCAACACTGATCGTGCGCTGCAAATCCGGTTCGAAGGCGATATCACCACTCATGGCCTCCCAGTTACCATCGAAAGCGAGGCCGATCAAGCGAGCGTTCTTGTCGAATACCGGACTACCGGAGTTACCTCCTGTTATATCGTTGTTGGAAAGGAAGCAAAGCTGCAACTCTCCATCCTTATTGGCATATTGGCCAAAATCTTTGCTGCGGATCAGGTCGAGGATTTCAGGCTGAACCCAGAATTCGTCACTTTCGGGATTTTCCTTTTCGAAGATCCCCTTCTCGGTCGTATAATAATCATACCAAGCAGCATCGTACGGACGGTAGCCGCCGATGGAACCGTAGCTCACACGCATCGTAAAGTTGGCGTCCGAAGAAAGTGCCTTTTCCGGGTACATCTCTTTCAGGCCGGCGAAATACAGGCGTTCGCCCTTGGCGATATCGTAATAAGAATCACCTGTGAGCTGTTGCAATTCGAAAAGGGAGATCAGGACGGACAAGCTCAACTCGGCAGCCGGGTCCTTCTTCAGCTTCGTATATTTTTTTGGGTCCTTCAGCATGGAAGCGATATTGTCATAAGACAGGATAGATGTCTTCTTGAATACATCGGCGGCATACTTTTCATAATCGCCTTTATACTTTTTGTCCACCTTCTTGTAGATATCCGGAAGATTCTCTGCCGGAACCCGTTCCTTTACGATCTTCATCATAGCCGCCAGCACCTTCTGGTCGAGGCTTGCGTCATAATCCTTGAAAAAAGGCTTGATATTATCTTCGAGGAAGATATCGATCTCTTCAGGGGTAGAGCCTTTCACATCCACACTCTGGATCATACGGGCCAGCTTCACGATCTCGGCGCCGCTCAGGAACGCTTCGCCCAAGTAGGTGGAGATCTTCTTATATTCGCTGGAAGAAGTATATCCTTTTTCCAACAGGTTCAAGACGTCACCGTACACCTCTTTACGCTTTGCATCTTGTGCCACCCAAGCGGCAAAAGCAGCTTCTTCTTCGCGTTTGCGTTCGATCACTTTCAGGTTGGCAAGCCCCTTATTCATGCCAATCGAATTTTTCCAGTAATTGGAACTGCCAGCATATTTGGAGGCATATTTGATACGCACCTCGTCGCTCTTCAACATCGCGTCTTTCCAGATCGCCTGTTTGATGCCACGCACTTCGATACGAGGCTTATTGCTATCCTCGATACGCTGCTGCACACCCCATGAACAGAGATAACGGTCCGTGCTGCCGGGAAAACCGATCGTCATCGCGTAATCCTTGTCCTCATAACCTTGCAACGACACTTCGGCCACGTATTTAGGCTGATATGGCTTATTATCCTTGCTGTAGGCTGCCGGCTTGTTATCGGCACCTGCATATACGCGGAACACGGAGAAATCGCCCGTATGGCGCGGCCACATCCAGTTATCCGTATCCCCGCCGAATTTTCCGACCGAGCTGGGCGGAGCGAACACCATACGGACATCATTGAAAACATCGTAGACGATCAGGAAATACTTGTTATTATTATAGAAAGGTACGACATCGGCAGCCTGAAATTCCGTGTTTCCCACAGAATCGGCCATCGCCTGCCCGATCGAGTCGGCAGCAGCCAGACGCAGGTGCTCTTCCTTGATCGAAGCTATCTGTGAATTAATGCGATCACTCACATCCACCGTCTCACGCAGGTAGCGGACTGTCAGGCCCGGAACCGGCAACTCTTCTTCCTTACTCTGGGAAACGAAACCGTCTTTCAGGTAATCGTGTTCCACACTGCTTAACTGCTGGATCGAACCGAAACCACAATGGTGGTTGGTGAAAATCAGCCCTTCATTAGAGACGGTGATACCGCTACATCCTCCTCCGAAGATCACCACGGCATTGGCAACACACGGGTCAGTTTCACTGTACAACTGTTCGTAAGACGGAGTAAATCCCAACTCCTTCATCCTCGCCAGGTTTTGTTTATTCAACTCTTTCAGTACCCACATGCCCTCATCGGCAAACACTTGGCCTGAAGCAACGAGAAGCAGTAACACTGCCCACAACTTCTTCATAAAATTCATTCTTTGTTCGTTATTCAATAATTAATTTGATTTTCTTTTGTTCTACACGCGCGGCAAGCCATTTCTTGATCTTTTCTTGTTCCGCCTCACGTACTTTTTCTTTACTTTTCAGATAGACTAACAGGACGGTATCGGGTTGAATGCTATCCATATCCATCAGATAGGTATGCGCACAAGAGACTTCCTTGATATAAGGGAAAAGAACTTTCATTTCCGGCATCAGCTCGGACGTAAGATGATTATGACTGTGATATTTGTTCAGGTCGCGTTTCAACGAATCGATCTGGAGGGACTGTGCCCGGAGAACCTCTTCGCTATTCTTATACAAATCCTGCATCAGTAGGCTTTTCAACTCGTTAATGTCGGTGGCTTCCTGCCCGAACCCTTGCTGTACGATAAGCCCTACGTTTTTCAAGCCGTATTTCGGCATCTTGGCACGGGCGTTCGTTATCATCGTTTCCGGCACAGTCTCGCCGATCAGGACAACTTTCACCTCTTTCTTGTCACTGGTGTCGATCACCGTCTTGCTCAATATCTGCGTGTTCGGGAAACTCAGTTCATCCGCGACGAACGTCCGCACCCGGTCATTGAAATAACTGGCCCGGATCAGGTTGTAGCTCAGGAAAAGACTCGGCACGATGGTAAAGAAAACGATCACCCCGACATATCTCGTCACGATCTTCTCGCGCTGTTTGTTTAAAAAGACCTTCTTCGGATATTTCAACAGGCGGACCACCACGTAGGTAGCCAGACTGATAAACACCGTATTGATAAAATAGAGATAGAAAGCACCGAAGAAATAATATAGGTTACCGCTCGCCAATCCGAATCCGGCCGTACAAAGCGGCGGCATCAAAGCCGTAGCGATCGCCACGCCGGGAATCACATTTCCCTTGCTCTTGGTCGAACTGGCAACGATCCCCGCCAGACCACCGAAGAACGCGATGAGCACGTCATAGACAGTAGGCTGCGTACGGGCCAGCAACTCACTCTGCGCCTCGCTGATCGGAGAGATCAGGAAAAAGAGCGTCGATGTGATGACACTAAATACCGTCGCCGTAGCAAAATTGCGGAAGGAACGCTTGATCAGGTCGAAATCAGAGATTCCCAATCCCAGACCGAACCCCATGATAGGGCCCATCAGCGGGGAAATCAACATCGCACCGATAATCACCGCCGTCGAGTTCGTATTCAAACCCAGCGAAGCAACAAAGGTTGCAAAGATCAGAACCCAGAGGTTCGTCCCCTTAAACTCTATGCCTTTCTTGATAGACTCGATCGTTTCGAGTTCATCCTCTTTTTCTTGACGGACATCGAAATTACGGACAAAGAAGTCCCTAATTTGCTTGTGCAACAATCCTTTTTCCATCCTATTAAAATCATGTTTGTATACGAACATCCCGTTAAACGACCTTTATAATGGCTAACACTCTCTCACAACCGTTTTAACACATCGCCTAAACCGCACAAAGATAGAAATAGTATCTCGAAATAAAAAATAAGAGCTGTGAACATAAAATAAGTGGAGCATATATCCTGATAATTATTGATTTTCACTTAACTTTGCAAATACACAATACAGAAACAACAACGAACACTCTCAATTAATCCCGGTAAACAAGATGAAACACTACATTCTCCTGATATACTTCCTCGCTTTTTCCCTCTCTACAGAGGCGAATACAGCAGTGAAAGATTCGCTGTCGGGGGCCTTGTCATCTGCCTCCTCTCCTTTGCAAAAACTGGAAATCATGACTAATCTGATGGATATTTCCCGACAGGAAGAACAAGTGGAATATGCCAAGCAACTCTATAAACTCGCCCTTGAAGAAGACGAAGACTATTATAAGGAAGCGGCCCTGACCGAAATCTTGCGCTTTTATGTGAATACCGATGCCAAGGACAGCGCAAAGGTGTATCTCGCCGAAGCCGAAAGGGAACTGAAAGGGAAAGCACGCGATTTCCTTGTCACGTATATGAAAACGATCATGGATGTCCGTGTTGTCTATTACACCAAAGGCGAAGACCGGATGAAGCTGATTGAAAAATACAAACTCCGCCTCGAAACGGAAAAAGGCATGCCGGTTCTCGACAAAATAGCGAACTATTATCTCCTCGGTATGGCGAACAGCAACCGGGTCGATCCGAAAAACCAGAATGCTATCTATAAAGAGATATGTTATTACATGAACAACCTGATCAAGCTATCGGACAATATCCCGCTCCGCTATTCGTATCTGTTCCGCCTGAATACGCTCAACATACTGAGCCTTATGGAAGCGACTCCCGAAGATCGGGTGAAAGCCTCCCTCCTCTACCTGAACATGCAAAAGGAATATGCAGACACAAAAGAGATGAAGAAGCGCCCGTACACAAGCAAACGGCATCTTCTGAACGCTTACTCTACCTTGGCAACCGCAACAGAAACGGTCGGGAAAGATATGGCAACCTACTATTTCAACTACTTCATCGATTTGAACAGGAAATATCCCGAAGATGCCGCATTCTCCGCCGAATATGACCGCTTTTTCACTTCGCTCAACTATTACAAATCGATACGGGACTTCCAGAAAGCGGCAGATTACAACGATTCAGTCATCTATTATTTCCGCCACGGCGATTTCCAGTTCGACCTAACCGAAAACATCGTCCTGACGCTAAAAGACAAAATCGACTGTCTCGACAGTCTGCACAGATATAAAGATGCCTACGAAGCCTACAAGGAATATACCGTACTCTTGGATTCCGCACGCACACGAAGCATGGAAAACAAAGTCGAAGACCTGGAGATCAAAAAACATGTAGACGAACTGGTGGTCGAGAAGAAAGCGCTGGAAGTAGACCTGCAAAAAAGCCAGAGCCGGTTATATCTATTCCTTACATTGCTCATCCTTTCGATCTGCTTCGGAATCTTCATATTCTTCCGCTTAGGAAAGATCAAATCGCTGTACAAGGAGTTGCAGGAGTCGAACCGGCTGGTAGTCATCGCCAGTGAAAAGGCACAGGAAAGCGAACGGATGAAGAACGCCTTTATCAAGAATATGTGCCACGAAGTGCGTACGCCGCTAAATGCGATCAACGGCTTTGCCGAACTCATCACCGGCGACGGCGTAAGCCCGGAGGAAAAAAAGGAATTCAGCAAAATCATCTATACGAACTGCCATAACATCACCTCCATGATGAACGATGTTCTGGTAATCGCCCAACTGGACAGCAGCAACGAAATCCTCCCGCTAGAACCGGTCCATATCGACCTGCTTTGCCACCACGAAATGAACCAGTTGAAAAAGTTGCAGCAGAAGCCGGATATCCATTACCAGATCGAAGGCGACAAGAGCAATGACCTGATCTATTCGGACCCGAATCATTTCGGCATTATCATCACCCATCTGCTGAACAACGCGAACAAGTTCACGGATCAGGGAAGCATCACACTTTCCTACCAGCCTGAAGAAGAAGGAAAAATAATGTGCATCAGCGTTACCGACACAGGATGCGGAATTCCGGCAGACAAGAGCGAATGGATTTTTGAACGTTTCACCAAGAACGATGACTTCATCCCCGGTTCAGGTCTCGGCCTCTACCTCTGCCGCCTCATCACCCAACGTCTCAACGGTTCCCTCAAACTGGACACCAGTTATACCGGAGGAGCCCGGTTCGTGCTACGGCTCCCGATTAATCCCTACAAATAGCCAACAGGTTCATATTTTGCCAGTTCCAATATTCTTAGATGCAAATCTTTTTCCGATATAAGGCAATTCGCTTAACGGAAGATCGCGTTTAATGATGATTGCCAAGAAAACCAGGAGCAAAACCGTACGATAGCCCAAACGGAGAATTTCCGAATCGATACGGGGCAACATCCCGACAGCGTAAAATAAAGCCGCCAATATGCTATAAATAACGGCCGACTTTATATCGTACCGGATCGGGAATTTCTTCTGCCCGATCACATAGGAAAGGATCATCATCAACAGATTGCTGGCAAATGAAGCCCAAGCACATGCCATATACCCGTAAACCGGAGCCAACAATACAATCATCAACACGGTCACCACGCAACCGATCGTCGAAAAGTAGGCTCCCCACTGCGTCTGGTCGATCAGCTTATACCAAAACGACAGGTTAAAATAGACTCCGAAGAACAATTCTCCCAACATCACAATCGGTACGACACGCAATCCGGGATAATACTTGGCGTCTACAAAATATTTCAGGATATCCAGATAATACATCACACCTAAAAAGATAATCAACGAAAAAATAATGAAATACTTCATTGCCTCCGAATATGCTTTCGTATTATCGTCATCCTTATTCCTGGCAAAAATAAAAGGCTCGTAGGCATACCGGAATGCCTGGATAAACATCACCATCACCACCGCCACTTTGAAACAGGCCCCATAAATCCCCAACTGGGTAGCCGCATAATCCTTATCTTCGAACAGGAAAGGGAACAGAATCTTATCCGCCGTCTGGTTGAAAATACCGGCAATCCCTAAAATCAGGATCGGGAACGAGTATTTCAACATCTGTTTCAGCAACACAAAACTGGCTTTCTCACGCAATCCGGGTATCATATCCGGCACCAAAAGCAAGAACGTCACCACCGAAGTAACCACATTGCTGGCAAAGATATACTCTACCTGATAGCCGGGCACATAAAACCAACTGATCAATCCCGGCGCATGTTCATACAGCCACGGACAAACGATCAGGAAGAAGATCACCAATACGATATTCAGGAAGATGTTCAACAGTTTGATCGCTGCAAAGCGAACCGCCTTCCCCTGATACCTGAGGAAAGCAAACGGAACGCAACAGCATATCACATCCTGCCGAAAATCCTCCACATACAATTTTTTGATAATCTATATTTTGTAGTTTTTCGATTGCATTTGCTACCGGAGTATAGGAAAACATATCATAACTCCAGCGATATGTTCCATACCCATCCGGTTCGGCACTTTGTATGGTTTCCACCTGCCACAGCTTATCATCTTCCAGCCAATCCTTACGTGCGATTTCACTGTTTTGTGTATTTCCATGAACAGCCAAAAACAGATTATCAGCACATTTTTGTTTCCATGAGAACAATGACTTTGTTTTAGCAACAGCAGCTGTATACCGGTCATTAGAAATTGATTTTAGTGAAATGAACTCAGAATTATTTTCCAATAGTTCCAGATCATCATCTTCCAATATCTCTGTGCGATACCACCAGCCCTTATCCATAATCGCGTATTTCAGCCACTTTAATGCTTTTTCAGGCATACCTGCCCCGCCTGCCAGACAGGACAGGAAATACAGTGTTTGCGGTCCATAGTTTTCAGGATCCTTTTTATAGGCATCCAATAAAAATAAATATGCATTATCATATCCGCTCTCCGCAATGTCTAATGTTTTCTCTAAAATATCATTTTCTTTTTTTCAATTCTGCTCCCTCTTTTCAAAAAGACGCAGAACGAACTCGATCTAACATCAAGTTCAGCTCTGTGTCTTAGCGTCTGACTGTTTCAAAAGTGTTATATGAAATTGTCGTAAATCAATGAGTGTTTCCTGCTTGCACTTTGGACAGAAAAGAAGATAATTCCGAAGAACAGTATCTCCTCGCAGCCACACACGGGTTTTCCCGTGACAATATGGGCATAGCAGCCATTGCCCTTGCTTTTCCATAATCATCACCTACTCATTCGATGGGGCAGAAATGAGCGTAATCTGTCGCGTTTTGCTGCCTTCCACCGCCTCTTTTTTCATGTACTTGACCGCAATCTGATTGATTTCCGTAAGAAAACCCGAAAACTCCTCGTCAGTCAGTAGCAGCGTGCAGTTTGTAAATAGTAACATATCCTTCTTGGGATCAGCCTTTCCACTGGAAAAATACTTCACAAATGTTGCACAGATACTGAGCAGTGACATTTGTATCGCATTTCCGGTTTCATCTTCTGTCTCCATAGCATCCTTATTTAATTGATAAACGCTTTTAACAGTACCACGAATTCGATTTTCACCCACAACCATAAGAATTGTACTATCTGTAAGAATCTTTTTTATGTGCCGATACAGGCTTGCACTGGGAACATCGGGCAGCGCTTTTCTGATTTCCTTGACCGTGCCGGTTTTGTGAAGCAAAAAATATTGAAAAATTCTTTGTCGGACAGGGTTCATCACAATTTCAGCCATTTCCATCCTTTTATCTTCACTCCTTAAATTATTCTTTAATTAAATTATATTCTCACTTTTAAGAATGCCAAGATTATTTTCATAATATTTCTAAGATTTCCTTTTTCTTCACAATCGGTTATATATAAGATTTTCTCTTTTATAACTAGAGCGTGGAAGTTTCTGACAGTATTCCGGGGACTTCATGCGGATTGCTTCATAGAAAAATTGTGAGCTTTTTGGTACCCTTTATATTTCAGTGCTCTTATTCCTTTCCGTTTAATATCTCCACCAGTCTTTTTTCTTTGATAATAGCAATTCCCTGACTTTCATCGCCCAAT
>OGQT01002610.1_pt1 | contig 12566 bp, 9 predicted proteins | sample 1553261 | NCBI WGS metagenome assembly OGQT01 (sample SAMEA2579992, study PRJEB22360) | human gut metagenome | biome: human gut; feature: human-associated habitat; material: faeces | place: Denmark | collected 2008/2010
GCGCAGCAAACGCTACTTCTTGTGCTTGTCACAAGAAGGTTCGTCTTTCTGTGCACCGCGAAGCGCGTTACTGTGAACGGAGTGAACAGTAATGCCTTGATTTTACAGGACGGATTTGTTATAGTTTACACAACGAAGAAGCATGGAGGAATAATATGGACGTTGTTCAGTTTCAGGAGAAATTAAGAGAGATTTGTGAGCTTGGAAAGCAGAATGGAAATATGCTGACTCATGAGCAGATCCGGGAGCATTTTGCAAGTACTGATCTCGAGACCAGTCAGATGTTAAAGGTACTGCAGTATCTGAAACTGCAGGGAATTATGATAGAGGGAGACACTGCCCCGGTGGAGACAGAGGAAGTGGCTGAGACGGAGCCGGAGTCAAAAGGAACCAGCATCCCGCTTACTTCAGAGGAAGAAGCATATCTGAAGGATTACCTGGCAGAGGTAAGCAACGGTAAGGAAGTAAGCCAGGAGATGCTTCACACACTGTTTGAGAATCTGGCAGATGGGGATGCCATTGCAGAGGCAGCTCTTACCAGCATTTATCTGCCGGTAGCGGCAAATATGGCCGCTGATATGAACTGTACAGAGATTCAACTTGCAGATCTGATTCAGGAGGCGAATGTGGTGCTGCTCACGGCTCTTTCCGACCCGGAGACAGAACGTAAAGATGATGCTTGGCTACGTCTTCAGCTTCGCAAGGGAATTATCGCTGCCATTGAGGAGCAGACACAGAAGAAATTCCAGGATGACTGTCTGGTAGCTAAGGTGGAGAAGCTGGAATCGGCAGTGAAGGATCTGACGGACGATGACGGGGAGAACCGTTTTACCATTGATGAGCTGGCTGTTATTCTCGATATGAATGTGGATGAGATCCGGGATATTCTGCGTCTTACAGGAGACGATAAATAATTATGGCAAGTGAAATTCCGGGAAAATTATGGAGATAAGGCTATCCTGTCGGAAATGAAAAGAATGCTGTAGAATTGATGGAAGCACCGGAGGTGATTTAAAAGTAAAAATCATCTCTGGTGTTTTTTGTCTTTTCCGGATGTTTTGAAATTTACATTGAAATTTCACTGTACAAGTGTTACTATCATAAATAATAATCAAAATATTTTTGTTCGTAATAAATATTATTTGACAAATGAAAGGAGGATATATATGAATTTGGAAAAATATCAGCAGTATTCCAGAATTGCAAGAGGTTTGGAAAAGGCAGACCTGGTATTGAAGGATGCGAGGATTGTGAATGTTTTTACGGAAGAGATCATCCGCGGAGACATTGCCATACAGGATGGGATTATAGTAGGAATTGGAAGCTTCCATGGGAAAGAAGAACGTGATCTGGCTGGCAGATATGTATGTCCGGGATTTATTGACAGCCATCTTCATCTGGAATCTACATTGGTTACACCGGCTGAACTGGTAACGGTTGCCTCCAGACATGGAACTACCACTTTTATTGTGGATCCCCATGAATCAGCCAATGTGTCCGGTCTGGCAGGAATTGATTATATTCTGGATCAGACAGAGAATGTAAAAGCCAACGTATACGTAATGATGCCTTCCTGTGTTCCGGCTACTTCCATTGATGATAATGGATGTACTCTTACTGCTGAAGATATGGTTCCTTACCTTCATAACAGCCGGATTCTTGGACTTGGAGAAGTAATGGACAGCATTTCTGTGGTACAGGGCGAGAAAAGCATGCATGACAAGCTGGAGCTGTTTGAAGGCAGAATCCGTGATGGCCACGCTCCGTTTCTGGAAGAGGGGGATCTTCAGGCATATGCCATGGCAGGGATTGCTACAGACCATGAGTGCAGCTTCTTTGATTATGCAATGCGAGAACGGCGGAACGGCCTTACCATTCTCGTAAGGGAAGGCAGTGCTGCCCGAAATCTTGAGGCACTTGTGGGCGGTCTGGTACAGAGACACATGAATGGTGACGGATTCTGCTTTTGCACAGATGACAAGCATATTGAGGATATCCAGCGGGAAGGGCATATTGACCATAACGTGCGAAAAGCTATCCGCCTTGGCATGAATCCGGTGTCCGCTATTAAGATGGCAACTATCAATGCAGCTAATTGTTATGGACTGAAAGACAAGGGGGCAGTGGCACCCGGCAGGCAGGCAGATCTTTTGGTTCTTTCGGATCTTGTCAGTGTGACCATAGAAGATGTGTACTTTAAAGGGCAATTGGTAGATAAAAATGCAAAGATTGTTATAAAGCCGTGTGCCCCTGAATTGAAAAATACAGTGCATGTGGCTGAATTTTCCAGAGAGGCATTTCAGCTGGAGTCTGCAGATGGAATCTTTCCGGTGATTCTGGCAGAAGAAGGACAGATTACTACCAGAAAGGGAACTCTGAAAGCAGGGGATGGTCCCTGCAAATTCCAGTCCGATGACGATTATCAGAAGATTGCAGTTGTAGAACGTCATAAGATGACGGGGAAAATCGGCTGTGGCGTGATCGGAGGTTTTGGTATCCGTGGTGGAGCAATTGCGTCCAGTGTATCCCATGATTCCCATAATATTATTGTGATCGGAGATAATGATGAGGACATGGAGCTTGCTGTGCGGGAACTGATGCGTACTCAGGGAGGCTATACGATCGTAGAGAATCATAAAGTATTTGACACTCTTGCCCTTCCGGTAATGGGACTGATGAGTGATAATGGTTTTGAGAAAGACAATGAGACTCTTGGGCGAATGATCCATAAAGCTCATGAAATGGGTGTGAAAGACGGTCATGATCCGTTTATTACGCTGTCCTTTATGGCTTTGCCGGTTATTCCGCAGATCCGAATTACACCAAGAGGCGTTTTTGATGTGGAAGCGTGGAAGTTTTTATAAGTGAAAAAATATAAAAAACATCTTGATTTTCATGAATACTTATGATATGATACCGCTCAAAGAAAAGGGAGTAGCGGCCATGAAGAGATAAATGGAATTCCGTTTTTTCTGAATGGTGCATAAATGCGTCAGAACGGTAGATGAAACTACCCGCATTATGAGATAATCAGCGAGACTTTTATTTCAGGCATTATAACAGTGCCTGGGATAAAAGTCTTTTTTTATTTTCCCTTTTTGAAAACTATTGTTGGTAAGAGAGATGGAGGAGAAAAATGAGTAAGCGAAATGGAAAAATGAAATATCTGGCAATCGGTGCTGCCGGGCTTATAGCGGCAGGGGGATTGGCTCTGGATGCAACTTACCAGATTCAGGAGCAGGAACAGGCGGTACTTACAACCTTTGGAGTGCCAAAGGCAGTGACTGAAACGGGATTACATTTCAAAGTCCCTTTTGTACAGCAGGTGCAGAAGGTAAATACCACGATCCAGGGATTTCCAATCGGATACAGTATGGGGAACAATGAGGTGGTGGAAAATGAAGGAATCATGATCACTTCGGATTATAATTTTATTGATGTGGATTTCTTTGTAGAATATCGAATTTCAGAACCTGTAAAATATCTTTACACATCTGAGCAGCCGGAAGAGATTTTAAAAAATATTGCGCAAAGCTGTATCCGAACTGTGATAGCAAGCTATAACGTGGATGAGGTTCTGACCACCGGAAAAGGAGAAATCCAGAGCAAGATCAAAGAGATGATTTTGAATCAGATGGAGGAACAGGATCTTGGAATTCAGTTGGTTAACATAACAATACAAGATTCCGAGCCGCCTACTGAAGAAGTGATGAAAGCATTTAAAGAGGTGGAAACTGCGAAACAGGGAAAAGAAACGGCGCTTAACAATGCTAATAAATACAGGAACGAAAAGCTTCCCGAAGCGCAGGCCCAGGCAGACCAGATTATTCAGGATGCGGAGGCACAAAAACAGGTGAGGATCAATGAGGCAGAAGCTGAGGTGGCAAGATTTAATGCAATGTATGAGGAATATGTGAAGAATCCGGAGACCACAAAAATGCGAATGTTCTATGAAACCATGGAAGATGTGCTGCCTGGTATGAAGATTGTGATCGACAACGGAAGTGGCGTGGAAAAGATATTGCCGCTGGATTCTTTTTCCGGAGACTGGAAAACAGAAGAAGATACAAGTGAAGAAACTAAGTGAAGTTAAGATAAGTATCTGATAGAAAGGATAAAAAATTATGAAAATGAAAAAAGCGGCACTTATAGCAGGCATTCTCGGAGCAGTAATAATCGGTTCTTCCATAACTATAACCCAACAAAATGAATACAAGCTGATCCGTCAGTTTGGTAAAGTTGACAGAGTGATCTGCGAACCGGGAATCAGCTTTAAAATTCCATTGATAGAAAGAACACAGTCTTTACCAAAGGAAACGTTGTTATATGATTTGGAAGCATCTGATGTGATTACCAAGGACAAGAAAACCATGATCAGTGACAGCTATGTTTTGTGGAGAATCACAGATCCCCTTAAATTTGCACAGACTCTGAACTCTTCTTTGGAAAACAGCGAGAGCCGAATTAATACGGCCGTATATAATGCCACAAAAAATGTGATCAGCAGTCTTTCCCAGGACAGAGTGATCACAAGCCGTGACGGAGAATTATCGGATATGGTGATGGAAGCCATTGGAGATAATATGGAACAATATGGAATAGAGCTGATTAAATTTGAAACAAAGCAGCTGGATCTGCCGGACGATAATAAGGCTGCTGTGTATGAGAGAATGATCTCAGAGCGTGATAATATTGCTGCTACATATAAAGCAGAAGGCGATTCAGAAGCAAAAGTAATCCAGAACAAGACGGATAAGGAAGTGACCATTCAGATTTCAGATGCGAAGAAGCAGGCTGAGATTTTGAAGGCAGAAGGGGAACAGGAATATATGAAAATTCTTTCCCAGGCTTATGGGGAAGATGAGAGAAGTGAATTTTATTCCTTCGTAAGAAGTCTTGAAGCACTGAAAGCTTCTATGCAAGGAGAAAACAAGACCGTTATTTTGTCATCGGATTCCCCGATTGCTCAGATTTTTGAGGGAAAATAATAAAAATTCTTGCATCTGCCGGTATTGACGTATATCATAAGGTACATAAGGAGTGACAAAAGATGGCGATAGTGAGAAAACACATATATTTTTCCGGGCAGGTGCAGGGAGTTGGATTTCGTTACCGTGCCAAAAATGCGGCGAGAGCCAATGATCTTACCGGCTGGGTGGACAATCTGTGTGATGGCAGAGTGGAAATGGAAGTCCAGGGAGAGCTTTCCGGAATTGAGCGTATGATTCAGGAAATCGAGATGGGAAGTTTCATCCGGATTGAGAATTATCAGATGGAAGACCTGCCTGTGGATGAAAGGGAGTGGAGCTTTTATTCGAAATAAAAAGGGATGCCAGGAGCAATGGGAATTTTGCTTCTGGTATTTTTTTGTGTAATAGGAATATTACGGAGTAATTTCCTATTACACAAAAAACGCTCCGCGAGCAAATAGCATAGCGGATATTGAAAAAACAGGATTGACATTCAGAAACATGCCCCTTATAATTAGTTCGAACCCGAACAGTTCGAACCCGAACAGTTCGCACATGAACTATTTTGTATGGAAGTATATGAAAGAAGGGAAAGATGGAGAAAAAGAAGAAAACTGGTCCTGATGAGTGCTGCAGGGCGGAACGGCAAATAGGGTATGAGGTTCGTACTCTCAATCAGGTAATTGGGCGTCTGGTGAATTCGTATCAGTCCAAGGTGGATGAAAAAGCCGGAATTAACCGCATGCAGGGGTGGATCATTGGTTATCTGTACCGGCATTCAGAAGAGGCTGTTTTCCAGAAAGACCTGGAAGCAGAATTTCAGATGGCGCGTTCTACTGCTTCAGGAATCCTTCAGGCAATGGAGAAGAAAGGGCTTATTACCAGAGAACCTATTCCAAGAGATGCCAGACTGAAGCGTCTGGTGCTTACAGAAAAGGGAATGGAATTTCAGATGGAAATTATGGAGAATTTTGACCGGATCCAGAAAGTATTGAAGTCTGACATTCCCCAGGAAAAACTGGAATGCTTCCTGGAAGTTCTGGACATGATCCGGGAAAATGCCCAAAGAGAGTGCTGTCTGCGGGATGAAAACTAACAAAAAAGAAAGGGGAGAACCTGATGATAAAGACATTACTTGCCCAGGTAAAGGAGTTTAAGAAGGCCTCCTTCCTCACACCGGTATTTATGATACTGGAGGTTGTAGTGGAGACAATGATTCCTCTTGTAATGGCAGATATGATCGACAACGGTGTGGAAGCCGGTAATATCAGTTATCTTTACAGAAAAGGTGCCATTATGGCGCTTCTTGCTGTTGCAGGACTTGTTACCGGTATTCTTGGGGGAAAATACGGAGCATACGCATCCTCCGGTTTTGCCCGTAATCTTCGTAAAGCAATGTATACTAACATTCAGACATTTTCATTTTCAAACATTGACAAGTTCAGTACTGCAAGTCTGATCACACGTCTGACTACAGACGTGACCAACCTGCAGAATGCATACCAGATGATCCTGCGTATGTGTACCCGTGCCCCGGCCAGTCTGATCTGTGCCATGGCGATGGCGTTTATGATCAATGCAAGGGTTGCCAGCATTTACCTTATTGCCGTTATTTTTCTTGGATGTTTTCTCGTATTTATTATGAAAAAGGCGACTAAGTATTTCCGGGAAGTATTTGAGAAATATGACGATTTAAATGCCAGCGTGCAGGAGAATATCAGCGCAGTCCGCGTTGTGAAGGCTTATGTACGTGAGGAATATGAGACCACTAAGTTTCAGAAAGCCTGCAATAAAGTTTACGAAATGTTTGTAAGAGCTGAGAAACTGGTAGTTATGAATATGCCGGTTATGCAGTTTACAGTATATGCATGTATTCTTGGAATCAGCTGGCTGGGTGCGAATATGATCGTTGGCGGCAGTCTGACTACAGGTGAATTGATGAGTCTTCTTACATATTGTATGAATATTCTTATGAGCCTTATGATGCTTTCCATGGTATTTGTTATGGTCACCATGAGCGCAGCAAGTGCAGAGCGTGTAACTGAGGTTATCAATGAAACAGCAGATCTTCATGATCCGCAGGATCCGGTTATGGAAGTTGCAGACGGAAGTATTGAATTTGATCATGTGGATTTCAGCTATAAGAAGGACAGTAAGGAGCCGGTGCTGAAGGATATCAATCTTTCTATCCGCGCAGGAGAAACTATTGGTATTATCGGTGGAACCGGAAGTGCCAAGTCCAGTCTGGTAAACCTGATCAGCCGTCTTTATGATGTGAGCTCCGGATCAGTGAAAGTTGGCGGCGTGGATGTGCGTGACTACCATATGGATAGTCTGCGTAACCAGGTAGCAGTTGTACTTCAGAAGAATGTGCTGTTTTCCGGTACCATTCTGGAGAATCTGCGCTGGGGAAATAAAGAGGCTTCGGAGAAAGAGTGCCGCAGAGCGTGTCAGCTTTCCTGTGCGGATGACTTCATTGAGAAAATGCCGGACAAATACAATACTTATATTGAGCAGGGCGGAACCAATGTTTCCGGCGGTCAGAAACAGCGTCTGTGTATCGCCAGAGCTCTTCTTAAGAAACCCAAAGTACTGATTCTGGATGATTCCACAAGTGCGGTAGATACTGCCACAGATGCACGTATCAGAAGAGCTTTTGCAGAAGAAATTCCGGATACTACCAAGCTGATCATTGCACAGCGTATTTCCAGTATTCAGAGTGCGGACAGGATCATTGTCATGGATGAGGGAAAAATCAGCGGATTTGGAACTCATGAGGAACTGATGAAAACCAATGCCATTTATCAGGAGGTTTATAATTCACAGATAAAGGGTGGTGGAGATTTTGATGAGAATAGAGGAGGTGAGCAGGCATGAGCAATGAAAGACCGATAAAGAAGCCAGGCCGCAGCGGGGCAGCCTTCCGTTCAGGCCCTATGGTAGAGAATCCGGGCAAGATGCTTGGAAGACTGATGGGGTATATTTTTAAGAACTACAGGGTCCATATTATTGTAGTTGTGATCGGCATTGTGGTAAGTGTTCTTGCCAATGTGCAGGGAACCATGTTTATGAAGACTTTGATTGACCAGTATATCATGCCTATGCTTCAATCTGAGACTCCGGATTTCCATCCTCTTGCAATGGCAATTCTTCGTGTAGCCTGTTTTTATGCAATTGGGGTGGCGTGCACATATACGTACAACCGTCTGATGATCTATGTCAGTCAGGGCACCCTACGCAATCTTCGAAATGAGATGTTTGAGCGCATGGAAACACTTCCTGTTAAATATTTTGATACACATGCACATGGCGATATCATGTCTATCTACACCAATGATATTGATACACTGCGCCAGATGATCAGCCAGAGTATTCCACAGCTGATCTCCAGTGTGATCACCATTGTCAGTGTATTGATAAGTATGATTATTTTGAATGTGCCTCTTACCATCGTGACTCTGGTCATGGTTGGAGTGATGCTGGTGGCAAGTAAGAATCTTGCAGGACTCAGCGGCAAGTATTTCATGGAGCAGCAGAAGAATCTTGGTATTGTAAATGGTTACATCGAGGAAATGATGGAAGGCCAGAAGGTTGTAAAGGTATTCTGCCATGAGGAAGAAAGCCTTGAGAAGTTTAATGAGCTGAATGACCAGCTGTTTGAGAGCGCGAATAATGCCAATAAATTTGCAAACGTGCTGATGCCTACCTGTGCGCAGATTGGAAATATCAGTTATGTAATCTGTGCGATCGTCGGAGGTGTGCTGGCACTTGGAAAAGTCGGAGGATTTACGCTTGGAGGACTGGCGAGTTTCCTGACATTTAATAAGAGCTTCAGTATGCCGATCAATCAGATCAGTATGCAGATGAATGCAATCGTTATGGCAATGGCCGGGGCTGATCGTATCTTCCGTCTGATGGATGAAAAAGAAGAGCTGGATGAAGGCTATGTAACACTGGTCAATGCGAAAGAAGAAGACGGAAAGCTCACAGAGTGTGAAGAAAGAACCGAGCGCTGGGCATGGAAACATACACATCAGAATGATGGCAGTGTGGATTATGTGGAAGTCAAAGGTGAAGTTGTATTCAATGGCGTGGATTTCGGCTATAATGATGAGAAAATTGTATTGCATGGTATCAAATTGTATGCGAAACCGGGACAGAAGATTGCTTTCGTCGGCTCGACCGGTGCAGGTAAGACGACGATTACCAATCTGATCAACCGTTTCTACGATATTCAGGACGGTAAGATTCGCTATGATGGAATTAATATTAATAAGATCAAGAAAGCAGATCTCAGGCGTTCACTTGGAATCGTTCTGCAGGATACACATTTATTCACCGGAACGGTGCGTGACAATATCCGCTTTGGCAAACTGGATGCGACCGATGAAGAGATCGTGGCAGCAGCAAAGCTTGCCAATGCCGACAGCTTTATCCGCCGGCTTCCGGATGGTTATGATACGATGCTGACCGGAGACGGAGCGAACTTAAGCCAGGGACAGCGCCAGCTTCTTGCCATTGCGAGAGCAGCTATCGCCGATCCGCCGGTACTGATTCTCGATGAAGCGACCAGTTCCATCGACACCAGAACAGAACGGATCGTACAGGATGGTATGGATAAGCTGATGCACGGAAGAACAACATTTGTCATTGCCCACCGATTATCAACGGTCCGCAATTCCGACTGCATTATGGTACTGGAGCAGGGAAGAATCATCGAGCGAGGTACACATGATGAGCTGATCGAAGAGAAAGGCAGATATTATCAGCTGTATACGGGAAATGCGATCAGCGCATAAGAACATAAAAAAATAAAGAAAAATAAAAGAGCTTCCTTTAGGAAAATAAGAAAAATCTTATGATCCGGAAGGAAGCTTTTTATCGCCATGCGTTCATAAAGAGCTGCCAGGGGCAGGTTTTCTGTAGTGTCATGTATTCGTAAGGATTTAAAATGTGCCTTGCAGAACACACCTAAAATCACTATAATGGAAACAGACATTCGAAAAGAGGTAGAATGCATATGAGATCAATCATGTTATGTTATAATCTGAAAGGCACGAAAAAAGGCAGAAAGATCGGGATGTTGGGGAGCTTTCTCGGATTTCGTGTAAAATATGTAGAAAAAGAAGAGTATTCTAAAACAATCGGAGTACTGACCGGACTGAAAGAAGAAGTGGCGGAAGAAGCATCTGTGGAAGAAACTTCCGGGACAGACAATGCAAAAAATGAAGAAATGACAGATTTTGAAGAAGAGATGATTGTCATGCTGCTGGCAGACAATCAGACACTGGATAAGTTATTATTCCAGATGAGAAAAGAAAAAGTACAGATTCCGCTAAAGGCAATCGTTACTGCAAAGAACCAGAACTGGACATCAACGGCTCTTTATAAAGAAGTAAAAAGAGAACATGAATCCATGACGAAAGCAGAACAGGCCGGAAAGAAAAAAGAAGAATAGAAAACCGGAAAGAAAGGAAACTATAAGATTGAGTATATACGATACATTAAATGAACAACAAAGAGAAGCCGTATTCCATACCGAAGGACCACTTCTGATCCTTGCTGGTGCGGGATCCGGGAAGACCAGAGTGCTGACGCACAGGATTGCTTATCTGATCGAAGAGCAGCAGGTGAATCCATGGAATATCCTGGCGATCACATTTACGAATAAGGCAGCAGGAGAGATGAGGGAACGTGTCGATAAATTAGTCGGCTACGGTTCCGAAAGCATCTGGGTAAGTACCTTCCATTCCATGTGTGTGCGTATCTTAAGACGCCATATTGATCTGCTTGGATACGATACCAACTTCACGATTTACGACAGTGATGATCAGAAGACACTGATGCGTGAAGTCTGCAAGCTTCTGCAGGTTGATACGAAGATGTTCCGGGAAAGAGCACTGCTGTCAGAGATTTCCAAAGCAAAGGATGAACTGGTGACACCGCAGGAATACAGAATGCGTGCAGAAGGGGATTACAGCCGGAAAAAAATTGCAGAAGTATATGAAGAATATGAAAAACAGCTCCGTTCAAATAATGCGTTAGATTTTGACGATCTGTTGTTTAAGACGGTGCAGCTTTTCCAGACGCAGAAAGATGTACTGGAATATTATCAGGAGCGTTTCCGTTATATCATGGTAGACGAGTATCAGGATACGAATACAGTACAGTTCGAACTGATCCATCTGCTAGCATCCAAGTACCGTAACCTGTGCGTGGTTGGCGACGATGACCAGTCCATTTATAAATTCCGCGGTGCGAACATTAAGAACATCCTGGATTTTGAACATGTATTTGATGATACCAAGGTGATCAAACTGGAACAGAATTACCGTTCTACCGGCAATATCCTGAATGCTGCCAATGCCGTGATCCGGAACAATCATGGAAGAAAAGAAAAAACTCTCTGGACAGAGAACGAAGATGGAAATATGATCCAGTTCCGCCAGTTCGATTCTGCTTATGAAGAAGCAGAATATGTAGTCGGGGACATCAGACGTCATGTCAATAAAGAACTCTGCAGTTACAAAGATAATGCAGTACTTTATCGTACCAATGCACAGTCCCGTATGTTCGAGGAACGTTTCGTCCGTGACAGTATTCCATATAAAGTCATCGGCGGCGTGAACTTCTATGCGAGACGTGAGATCAAAGATCTTCTTGCGTATCTTAAGACAATTGATAACGGAAGAGACGATCTGGCTGTCAGACGAATTGTAAATGTTCCAAAACGCGGTATCGGACTGACAAGTATCAACCGTGTGCAGGAATATGCATCATCCAGAGAATGCAGTTTCTATGACGCACTCCGGGCTGTAGATCTGATCCCGAACATCGGAAGAGGACAGGCAAAACTGGAATCATTTGTTGCGATGATTGAGCATTTCAAAAATGATGTACAGGATATGAGTGTATCCGAACTGATGGAAGAAGTCATCAAAGAAACTGGCTATATCGATGCGCTGATCCATGAATGTGAAAGTGAAGAAGCAACATCAAGAATCGAAAACATAGACGAGCTCCGTAACAAGATTGCAGCTTACGAAGAAAACTGTGAGACACAGAATGAGGCATCGACACTCAGCGGTTTCCTTGAAGATGTAGCGTTGGTGGCAGATATCGACAGTCTGGACGAAAGTACGGATTATGTAGTACTGATGACACTGCACAGTGCGAAAGGTCTGGAATTCCCACATGTATATCTGGCAGGGATGGAAGATGGTCTGTTCCCAAGCTACATGACGATCACAGCCGACGATCCGGCAGAACTGGAAGAAGAAAGACGTCTCTGCTATGTGGGAATCACAAGAGCTGAGAAAGATCTGACTCTGACCTGCGCAAGAAAACGTATGGTGCATGGCGAGACGCAGTATAAGAAAATGTCCCGTTTCTTAAAAGAGATTCCGTTAGAACTTCTGGAAACAGGACCGTCCACAAAGAAAGAGAAGAAAGAAGAAAGCGAACCGGTAAGAGTGAAGACTTCTTTCATGCAGGCAAAAGAAGCTTTCAAGACCAAAGCATTTACCGCACCGAAGCCGGTACAGCAGTTCGGTACACCGAAGGGCGGAAAGCTTCCTTACGGAGTCGGGGACCGTG
>OGQT01002614.1_pt1 | contig 12561 bp, 9 predicted proteins | sample 1553261 | NCBI WGS metagenome assembly OGQT01 (sample SAMEA2579992, study PRJEB22360) | human gut metagenome | biome: human gut; feature: human-associated habitat; material: faeces | place: Denmark | collected 2008/2010
CACTTGCCTCTTACATCTTCTATCTTTGAAGACTTAAGATATGAATCTTCTTTTGAAGGAATATCAACAAGAACAGATGTCTCCTGATGAGCACCGTTTGTATCAAGGAAAGCTCTTGAAATATTAACTATCTCTTTGCCTCTCCACTCAAGTACAAGTCTTGGTTCTTCTGTTACAGTTGCAACTTCAACTGCCTCAAGGTTTTCTTCTGCCGCATAATTAAGAAATGCTCTAACATCCTTAGGGTCAATTACAACAGCCATTCTTTCCTGTGATTCAGAAATGGCAAGCTCTGTTCCATCAAGACCTTCATACTTTTTAGGAACCTTATCAAGTGAAACTCTTAGTCCGGCAGCAAGCTCTCCGATTGCAACCGAAACGCCGCCTGCACCAAAATCGTTACATTTCTTAATAAGCTTTGTAACTTCAGGTCTTCTGAAAAGTCTCTGCATCTTACGCTCTGTAGGTGCATTACCTTTCTGAACCTCTGCTCCACAAGTCTCTATAGACTCCTCTGTGTGAACCTTAGATGAACCTGTAGCACCACCACAGCCATCACGTCCTGTACGTCCACCAAGAAGGATAATAATATCTCCTGGATCAGAATTCTCTCTCTTAACTGCGCTTCTTGGAGCTGCCGCTATAACCGCACCAATCTCCATACGCTTAGCAACATAATCTGGGTGGTATATTTCTTTAACATAACCTGTAGCAAGACCAATCTGGTTACCATATGAGCTGTAGCCGTGAGCTGCTTCTGTAACAATCTTTCTCTGTGGAAGCTTGCCGTGAAGTGTATCTGCTACCGGAACTGTAGGGTCTGCCGCACCTGTGATACGCATAGCCTGATATACATATGTACGTCCTGAAAGTGGATCTCTTATAGCTCCACCAAGGCAGGTAGCTGCACCACCGAATGGTTCTATCTCTGTTGGGTGGTTATGAGTTTCGTTCTTGAAGTTTACAAGCCACTCCTCTGTCTTTCCGTCAATCTCAACAGGAACAACTATAGAGCAGGCATTAATCTCATCAGACTCTTCCTGATCTTCAAGCTTGCCTTCTGCCTTTAACTTCTTCATACCCATAAGGGCTAAATCCATAAGACATACGAACTTATCTTTTCTGTCTTTATATATAACAGCTCTGTCAGCAAGATACTTATTGTAAGTTTCTTCCATAGGAGCTCTGTAATATCCGTCCTTAAATTCTACATTCTTTAATTCTGTAGCAAATGTTGTGTGGCGGCAGTGGTCAGACCAGTATGTATCAAGAACTCTGATTTCTGTCATAGATGGATCTCTGTTCTCTTCATTCTTGAAGTAATCCTGAATGAACTTGAAATCCTTAAATGTCATAGCAAGACCAAGTGAATCATATAATTCCTTAAGCTTGTCCCCGCTCATATCCTTGAAGCCATCAAATACAACAACATCTGCTGGTGTATCAAACTTAGTAACAAGTGTATCTGGAAGCTTCTCATCAGCTACTCTTGAATCTACCGGATTGATACAATGGTTTTTAATCTTAGCCTTATCATCATCTGTAAGCTTGCCTGATATAATATAAGTAGTTGCAGTCTTAATTACAGGAGTTTCATTCTCATTAAGGAACTTAACACACTGCTCTGCCGAATCAGCTCTCTGGTCGAACTGTCCCGGAAGATATTCTACAGAAAATACAAAATCATCATCTGAAGCCTTAAATTCATTCTCATACACATCATCAACAGGTGGTTCTGCAAATACTGTTGTAAGTGCTTTCTTATATGTCTCATCAGAAAGATTCTCAATATCATATCTGATAAGCACCCTTACATCTGTAATTGTCTTAATACCGAGATAACCTGTGATTTCATCGTGTAACTCCTTTGCATTAACAGCAAAAGGTTTCTTTTTCTCAACAAAAACTCTTTTAACGCCACTCATTTTAATTATTTCCTTTCTTAATCAGCTGTACTCCTGTCACTACTATTTCAACAAGAATGTAAAATATTTTATCATATCATTACTAAAGAAACAAGACACAAGAACAATGTTGTGTATATTTCTATATTGTATACACTATTCATGCATACGTCTTATAATCTTGTATACAACTTCATTACCCATAACAAGAGGGGCTGTATGTGCAAAGAATACTATGCCGTCTGTCGGTGATAATATCTCACTCTTGACATATCCCTCACACGGATCAATAACCTGACCTATTACCTCATTATGGACAACCGGATCCCCCGGTTCTTTAAGCCTTTTGTAAAAACCTGCATCATATGTCTTAACGGCTGATAAATCATACTCGTTAATGACACTTGCTATGTAACCGCTGTGATTATTATATTTTAATATTCCCATTCTCGTAAGAAATCTTAACACTGACGATACTGCCTGTCTTGCAGACTTTTCATCAACCATATCTGTGCTGTTCGTATATATCGAAAAAGCATTTGTTCCATTCATCTGCCAGCTATAATTAAGCGTTGCCGTATCCATAGGCTTTGGCTTTCTTATAACAACATACTGCAGTCCAAAAAGATTGGCAAGGCTCGCACTCTGATAACCCGTTTCCATCATACGTACATGAGGTATGAAATCTCCAGGCATATAAAAGCTTGCAAACTGTATTCCATAGCTGTAGCCCTTACTGCTTTCAAATATTGCAGCAGCTATCTGCTTGGTAGTATCTCCCGCTTCATCACCAGGGAACATTCTGTTAATATCTGTATTATCTACAGGCCAGAACCTCTTTTCAACATTCATAGAAAATCTGTTAGCTGACGGAATTACTAAAATCTCGTGGTTATGCGATATTGCACCTCTCATTTCAAGGTCTTTTAACACCTTTATAAGCTGTGAGCATATATATAACTGCTGTATCTCATTACCCCTCATAGCACCGACTATACAGGCTGATTTCTCGCCGTGTCCAAATCTGTAGCCTTCTATCTCAAAATTCTCTCTGTATATTCCCTTAAGACTATATAAAACTTCTTTTTTCATTACACCCTTCCTCCGTGTACTCTCGCAAGAAGTGCCCCCTTGTATACAACTGGATTTTCCCTCAATGTGAATACAATACCATCTACCGGAGATTCAATATGCTGGATTATCCTTCCCTCTATTGGCTCTATTATGTCGCCTATGGCATCTCCCATATGGATATTGCCACATGAATTAATAGATGGAACAAATATTCCGCTTTCCTTCGCTGTCAGGAAATTAACTTTCCCCTCTGTTGAGATAATAGGCTCTCTGACAGCTATTTTATTATCAGCCTCTGGTATTTCCCATATTCCAAGATTACTCATAAGGTTAAATATTCCATCAATAAGCTGCTGGCTGTATTCCCTGTTAATTCTGTTACCAACGCCCATCTCTGCTACAAGCGTAGGTACACCAAGATGATTAAGGCTGTATGCCAGTGTCGCATCAAGCACTGTTATTGATGAAAATATCCATACAAAATCCGCATTTAACATCTTTGCAAATGGAAGCAGTCTTTCCGCATTTTCTTCATTCAGTCTTACCTGCGGCATCTCTCTTACAAAAATATTGCTTGAATGAATATCAAGACAGAAATCACTTCCAATTATATCGTTGACAATTCCTGCCGCAACACTCTCTGCCACAGCTCCATTATTATCGCCTGGAAATACTCTGTTCATATCAAGCTCAAACATAGGAATTCCCCTTGAACCTGTATCTATTCCAAGGGGATTTACATCTGGATATATATCTATAATTCCTTTTAATCTTTCCAGATTATTATTAACACGTCTTATGACTTCGTAGCACACATACTGCCCATCAAGCTCATCACCATGTATTCCTGTAACAATAGATATTCTTGGAACAGGCTCGCCAGCATAATCTTTCGGTGTGAGCCTGTTCTTCTTAATAACCATTCTCTCATGTACAGGAAGCTCTATTGAAACAACCTCTTCTATCATAAACTAACCTCTGTAAATATATTCTCACTACATAGAATCATAATTTCTTATCAATACACCCTGTGAAGTCTTCTTTAAAGCAATATGCGTAAATACGGTACTAGGAACATACGTCTTATCGCCCATAAATACACGGCTTCCTGGATATATATTCTTATCAATCCTTACAACTGCCCTGTCTGACTCCCTTACAAGTGTATAAAGATTACGGCTTTTTTCTTCATACTTGGCTTTCTCTGCTGTCTTAACAATCTTTGACTGCAACAGCTTTCTGTTAAGTGTTTCATCAAACTTATCAGAACCTGCCTTCTTTAATATATCAAGCTTCTGTAAAGCCTGATTAAATCTGTCTATCTGCGTATCTATATCCTTAAGCACCATAAGCACCTTGGCATATTCACTGCTTATCTCCTTAGTTACACCAACTCTTAATACAGTCTTAGAATAAGACTCACTTCCACAAGCTTTAATACATATGCCCCTTACGCCTGTGACATCTCCGCCTATTACAGAACCTCTCTTGCCCTCAAGATATATTCCGCCATATGCCAAAGCTGTTGTATTAAGCATATAATCACACTTTATATCACTATGGCTTATAATATGTGCATTCTCGAAAAACCTTGCTGATATATTGCCCATAGCTTCAATTCTTCCGTTCTCACCTGCATTAACACCATCCTGTATAATGATATCCTGTCCTGACCATATATCTGCATCTTCAACATATCCACCTATGTATATATTACCCATAGCGTGTATCTTGACACTGCCTCTGACACTTCCGTTAATCTCTACGTCACCATTAAAATCTATGCTTCCTGTTCCAACATCAACATCACCGCTGACATTATATACATTACTTACATTAAGGTCGTAGTTACGATATTCTACTTTACCGCTTAACTGGGCATAATAAGACTTGCCGTCCTCTGACACTGTAAAGCCCTTGCCTCTTAACTTAGGTCCTGGTCTTCCTGGCTTTGGAACTAAAAGCTTTCCAAATATATCATATCCAAATTCACCCTTGGTAGGTTCTATATACTCTGCAAGCTTATCATCTTTATTAACCTTCTCAAAAAGCTTTACATTAAAATAATCAACAGAACCATCTTCTCTTAATGTAGGCTTATTATCTCTTTCATACTCTGAATCAAAGAAGAAGTTGTAATAACCATCAGTACCGTTAACTGCACTTTTGCCTTCTGCTACCACGATTTCAATATCGTACAGCTTATTAAGAATAACTTCGCGTATTCTCGCTTCATTAATTCCTGTACGCACACCTGCCTGTGAAAGCTTGTCTGCAATCTCCTCGTATGTATAAGCTTCATCACTGCCTATGCCATTAAGGACTATACTTGCTTTCATATGATCATTATCAACATTGACAACTACTTCTTTGGTATTTAACTGTATCTGTTCTCTAAGTACATCATTCAATTCTGACTCCTCCAATCAACCATAGCACATTGTCTTATGTCATCTTTATAATCGAATTCCCCTTATATGTATGTCCTTAATTACTGGTCTTTATGTACTAATAATTCCGAAGGATCAAGACCCCTCTCAAGCATTATTCTTATCTGCTCCATCTGTCTGCAAGTATATCTTGCATCGGCGTATACGCTTACATCTACACCACTCTGAAGTCCAAGCAGTATCTCCTGACTTTGAAGTTCATTAAGCTGTGGCTCTTCCTGAACCTTGCCATCATTCTCAATCTGTTCTCTCATCTCTTTCATCTGGACAGCATTGATAAATGGATCTGCATATGGACTTACATCTATCCCTTCTTCTTCTCCTAACCTTATCTGTTCCATCTGTCCTGAGGAGAAACCTATCATATTATACTTGGTAATATCTATTCCAGCCTCAAGTCCTAACCTTAACTGTTTCATCTGGTCTGCTGTATATTCATGAAGCATATACTTCGATACATCTACACATTTTAACAAGCCTATTCTAATCTCGTTAAGCTGGTGTGCATCGAAATTCTCATCAACGAAAAATGTTAAATCAACATCATCTCTCTTAGCCAGTCTTATCTGTCTTAACACCTCACCAGAATATCCAAGCTTTGCATATCTTGTAAGATCAAATCTGTACTTTAATGCAAGACGAATCTCTCTCATAACAGAATAATCGTACTTCGGATTGCATATAAGCGATAAATCAATACCCTCTTTTATACCTTCTTTAATCTGCTCCATCTGCATATAATTATACTCCGGATCTGCCATAGCACTTACATCAATTCCTTCCTCAAGTGCCATTCTTATAACCTTCATCTGCCTTGAATTATATTCGGGACTGGCATATATAGAAATATCAACGCCATTATCATTACCTTTAGTAATCTCAAGCACCTGAAGTTCGTTAAATCCAGCTTTCTTCCATTCATCTATTCCCGCATGGGAATCCGCTAAATTCCTGATTTCATTCTCTCCCATAGTTCTCTCCAATATAAATAATCATATAATTAATTGTCACAGTCCGTATTTATACTAGAATAATAGCATATGTCTGACAATTTCTCAACATATTACTTGCCAAATATCACCACAATTGACAAATTCCCTCATAATTCCCCATATGCCTTATAATCTCCAGAAATCCTCAATACATTTTCCTGTATTATTAATATCTACAGGATACACTTTATCCCATTCCCTTGGATACTGCATCTGGTATTCCTGTGTCATAAAACGGTCATCTAACAGAAGTATTATACCCTTGTCATCTGCAGTTCTTATAACTCTTCCAGCCGCCTGCAGCACCTTGTTCATTCCCGGAAATACATACGCATACTGATAGCCATTCTTACCTATACTGTCAAAATAATTTCTTAATATATTACGCTGTCTGCATATCATAGGTATGCCTGTTCCTACAATACACGCCCCTATAAGTGACTTATCCCTTAGGTCAATTCCCTCAGAAAATATACCGCCAAGCACACAAAAGCCCGTGACATTTCCACTTGTATTATCCATAAATACTGACAAGAAATTCTCTTTATCGGCTTCCGTCATATTATTATCCTGTATCAATACATTTTCTCCCTCAGAGAGATGATAAATGTAGCTTCCATCCTCAACATCGTGCAGATCTATAACATTGCAGGCATATTTTTGTATATATATATCATACACCTCTCTCATATAGCTGTAAGAAGGAAAGAATATCATATATTTGCCTTGCTTCGACTGCGTAAGTGTGTGGATATAACCTGCAATCTTGGTGTACTCATTATAATTACGCCTCGTATACCTGCTTGTAACATCACGTCCAATAAGCACTCTCTTATTATCAGTATCAAACGGCGAATGTGCATACACAGCATAGTCATCTGCATTTCCTGAAAGCATTTCCTTAAAATAATTCACTGGAAGAAGTGTCGCCGAGAACATTATTGTCGATATTCCCTGACTTAATCTCTGCGATAACTGTCCTGACGGGTCAACACAGTACAGATGAAGTGCAAAGTCACCGTCATCGATATGCTCAGCATATATAACATACTTCTCATCTATGCAGTCATACATATTAATAAAATGTCTTATCTTAAAGAAGAATTCTATTATCTCATCGCACACCGGCTTTCCTTTATTCTTATCCAAGAACTTCTGCATATACGAATAACACGATTGCAGATTAGCTAAAAATGTGCCACAGTAATCATCTATTATTATATATTCTTTATCACAGGCTCTCTTTAATTCAAGAAGATATTTGTTGCATTTTTCAAGGTATGAAGCCAGCCTTTTGTCCATATCCTTAACTACTCTTTTGCAGGCAAGAAAATCTTCCTTGACAAGCGTTGCACTATACATCTCCCTTGCCCTGTCAACAAGATTATGTGCCTCATCTACAAGAAATACATAATTGCCTTTGCCGCCATCACCAAAATATCTTTTTAATGAAGAATCTGGATCAAAAGCATAATTGTAATCGCATATTATTCCATCACACCAGTATGAAACATCAAGCGACATTTCATACGGACACACCTTATGCTTCACTGAATACTGCAATATCGTATCCCTGTTAATTACCGCTTCATTAGTGATTATATCGTAAACAGCTTCATTTACCCTGTCAAAATGCCCCCTTGCATACTCGCACACCTCTGGATTACAGTTGTGCTCATCAAGATGACATATTTTATCCTTCGCCGTCAGTGTCACTGTGCGAAAATGCAGTCCTGCATCTCTTAGTATCGCATATGTTTCCTCGGCTACCGTTCTCGTTATTGTCTTGGAGGTAAGATAGAATATCTTGTCAGTTAAGCCATCACTGCACGACTGCACGGCTGGATATACTGTTGATATAGTCTTTCCTACTCCTGTCGGTGCCTGTATATATAACACCTTCTGTTCTTTTACCGTGTGGTATACACTCGCAACCAGCTTCTTCTGCCCCTCACGGTACTCAAATGGAAAATGCAGTTTCTGAATTGAAGCATTCCTTTCTGCCCTTTCATCAAATACATAATCCATCCACTTTTTAAAGCCAGCTACAAGTTCTCTGTACCATTTTATAATTGACTCACTGTCATATTGCTCTTTAAATCTTACTATTTTCTCAGTTTCTGTATTACAGTAAGTAAGCTGTACATTAATGCTCTCCAGATTATACCTTGTTAAATATATATAAGCGTACACCATAGCCTGTGCCTTATGCACATACACCGGCTCTTTAAGCTTTCCTACATCTGACTGCATAGTCTTAATCTCATCAATTGTAACCTCACCTATCGGCAGCTTATTGCCATCCTCATCTTCCTCAATGTCAGCTATTATTCCGTCTGCCCTGCCCTCTATTCTAAGCTCGTATTCAATTCCACCCTCTGATGTCAGCTCCTCTTTATTCCTAAGAAGCACCTCTGCCCTGTAATTAGAACCCATAGAGTGCTGGATTTTCCTGTGAAGCCTCGCACCCTCCTGCATAACCTTAACATCAGCAACACCTGTATCCCTGTTATCAATATCCCCACCAAGGCACATAAATTCAACCAGATTTCTTACTGATATATTAAATGTATTATCTTTAATTACATACATATCTGTGCCTCCTTATATATCATATTTCTGCATATTTTTTGCGCTCATTATATCATAATTTTTGCGCAGCTTTTCAGCGCATATAAAGTTCCGCAAGGGACTTTTAAGATGAGCACTTTTGTGCTCATTATATCATAATTTTCTTTTTATCTACCCTATACTCACGAACCCGTGCTTATCGCACTCTTTCGTCCTGCTTCGCACGACTGTTCGTTCGTTAATGGCGCAAGAAAAGTAAATGTCTGCTTCGCAGCCGCTTCCTTTTCTTTTGCGCTCATTATATTAAAATTCTTCTGTGACGTTATAGACATACCCATTCTTTACTCTGCCAGTACGCTTTACTATCTCAAGATAATTAAGAATATTAAGCGTATATCTTGACGCTTCAACACTGACCCCAGCCGCCATGGCAAAGTCTTTCACCGTAAAATCTTCCTTCAAATCCGCTGGAACTAACTGCATATAATCCTCTATCCTGTCAAACTTTACTATTCTTCTTATCCCAACCGGTACTCTGTCATATCTTGTTGAACCTCTTTTCTTATCATAACTCCAGCCGTTAAGAAGCTTATATTCTTCCATATCCATAAGCACAAGATTGATTGAAAGATTAGGATTTTTCAGATAGCTTTTTATCTTATATAACTCGTAAAATGCATCATATTCCGTAAAATGTCTTGGCGACTTTCTCCTGCCCTGAACCTCTCCATTATCAGGATTAACCCAGCTTAACCACTTGTTAAATGGAAGCGGATACACCACAGTAACGTGGTAATCTTGTAGAAATACCGAAAGCTTATCCCTCAGTTTATTAAGCTGGCGTGTCTGTATCTCTATTATTCCTTTGTCATTATATATATCAGCATAATAACCGCTCATAGCGACCTCGTGCTTGTCCTCATCAGGCTCATAATACAGCTTAAGGACAGCGTGAAGTGTCTTTTCTGACAATGTCCCTATCCCTTTGTTATTATGTGCCTTGCCAATTATCTTATCTTTAGCATTAACAAATGCCTCGTAATCTTCATATTCCGATGTTTCATATAATATATTGTTCAATGTTCTGTCCATAACCTGTCTAGTAATGTTATACTTTTTTTAATTCATTATAAATCAGAACATATATTCTTACAACAAAAAGCAGTAAAAGCTTTTAATATATATTCTCATTACATATCTACTATGTATAGAGAATATATTTTACTCTGTTACTTATGCTTTTACTGCCTTTTATTTATTATTTATTATTATTTTTCTTAAAATGTGCTATTTTAAGTGTTGCAATAAGTCCCCTTAATGTGTCTGCCTGTGTACTCATATCCTGACTTGCAGCGGCACACTCTTGTGATGTGGCAGAATTAGTCTGTACAACATCATTGATAGCTTCTACACCATCATCAACCTGCTTAATTGCCTCTGTCTGTGTATTAAGAACATCTGCAATATTATTAACTTCATCAACTATATGCCTTGAATTATCCACAACCACACCAAGCTGGGAAGCTGTGTCATTGGCAATAACCATACCTTTCTCAACTGCCGCAACAGATGTATCTATTAATGAAGCTGACTCCTTGGCAGCTTCTGCACTCTGTGCCGCAAGTGCTGATACCTGATCTGCAACTACCGCAAAACCTTTTCCTGCATCGCCAGCTCTTGCCGCCTCTATAGACGCATTCAGTGCCAGAAGATTAGTCTGTGAAGCTATCTGGTTGATAGTTTCTATTATCTTGCTGATTTCCTTGGAAGCCTTTTCAATTTCACTCATTGATGTAACCATCTCGCTCATCTTACCATTGCTCTCATAAAGCTGTGTTCCAAGTTCATCTACCCTGCCACTTATTGCTCTGGCGTTCTGTGAATTCTGTGCAACTCTTTCTGATACACTTGCAAGGGAAGCTGTAAGCTCCTCAACAGAAGCCGCCTGATTAGTTGCTCCTTCTGCAAGCTCTGTTGAGCTTGCGGCTATCTGTTCTGAACCTTCTGCCACCTGGTCAGCTACTCTTTGAAGGTTCTTTACAAGATCTGCCATACTTGCTTCAAAGCTCATAAATGCATGTAATATTTCCTCAAAATCACCCTTCCACTCAACTTCTGGCTTAACATCAAAGTTACCATGTGAGAATTCCTGCATTGACCTTTTAATATCATCAACATATGAACTTAATGTTCTTATTGACTTACGCAGACTGTGGGCTAATGTTCCTAATTCATCATCTGAATGGTATGTAAGCTCACTGTGCAGGTTACCATTAGCAAGGTCTTTAGCTACATTATCTATATCCCTTAATGGTTCTATTATCATCTCTGTAATCTTAGCACCTATTTTCTTTGATATAAGGCTCGCTATTACAATAAATAACACAATAGCCACACCGCCTATGACTGCCACAACATTGCTTAACAATATTGCCTGATCCGCCTCTTTGTTGGTTTCATCCTCCATTTTATCCGCAATACTCATAAGATTGTTAAGTGCAGGTGTACATACTGTGTGGATTTTATTCTTGGCACTTGCAAGGTCGCCCTTTTCAATCTGGTTAATTATATCGTAACCGATATTGCCCCATTCATTAAGTGCTTTAACATACTGGTTATACAAATCATCATCTATTATATTGGTATTCTTTATAATATCAAGCTGTGTCTGGGAGTCTGTAAGAACTGTCTTAACATTATTCTTATAATTCTCATAAGTTGAACTGTCGTCATTTAATGCCATCTCTCTTATATTGCGGGCAGCAGAACTAATATCTATAATACTTTCTTTAGCAGCATTATTTGCTTTCTGAGCCCCTTTTACATAAGAATTAAATCTTATATCCAGAAGAGATAAACCAATTATGCTTACGATTCCTGATAAAATCATAAATTTAATTACAGTAGCGTAAATGTATTTTATTTTGTCGTGTAAATTTAGTTGGTGTAATTTAGATATCATTCTTGTACATCTCCTTCTTTAAATTGATGGGGGTGGAAGATAGACGGACCCCGGACGCGTTGTTAAAGCGAATAGAAGCAACAAAGACACGTTTGCACTGCGTGTCGCTCGCAGCGGTACTAAGCTGCCAGTTGGAACTGCCAGCTAAGGACCGGCGGCTCCCCAGCGTCTTCTTATGCTTCTATCAGCTTTAGCATCGCTGGCTGTCTTTCAACCATTGGTATATTTTGTTTTATTAATTGTAACATACCAATTTTTTTCACCATCCGCTTTATTAGCTGTTGCGAGTTCTTTATATCCTCCAACTGCTTCTCTTTTAAATTCCCACGAAACCTTTGCAGCTTTAACGGGTGTTGGTACTGTCATTGTCATTACCAGTGCAAATGCAAGGATGGAAAGCCTGTAAATCTTGTTCTTCATTTGCAAATTACCCTCCTTAATTTTTATCCATAAGCGCTTATGTGATGTATTTATATTATCATCTGTTTTTTTATTTGCAAATCTATATTCTTAGATTAATTTATGTTTTTTTAGAGCTACCTTATTGCAAATCATGCAACAATGCAGCTCTATATCATTTTCCAAGAATTTTATATAATTATCTTTCA
>OGQT01002632.1_pt1 | contig 12509 bp, 7 predicted proteins | sample 1553261 | NCBI WGS metagenome assembly OGQT01 (sample SAMEA2579992, study PRJEB22360) | human gut metagenome | biome: human gut; feature: human-associated habitat; material: faeces | place: Denmark | collected 2008/2010
GCAGCCAGATCGGGCGCCGGTGCTCCCCCTGGTGCCCCCAGCCACTACTGTCACTTCGGACAATGAAGTGACATCCGGCATCATAGGAATGTCAAGTATCAGCTCTTCCATTCCTAAGGGTACCTGATGTGAGATTACCGTATCCCGGTATCCTATATACTTTATTGCAAAATCATATTTCCCTGCGGTGAGCTGCAATGTATAATGACCGTCTATATCTGTCGATGCCCCCTGCGTATGGTTGCCCGCTATGACCGTCGCGCCAATAAGCGGTTCATTTGTAGCCGAGTCATAGACTCTTCCTTTGACTATGCCGGCATCCATATTGACCGTGGAAACGAGCATTGACAAAGTCATTACGCATACATGTAATTTTTTACAATTCATATTCTCGTTGTCATTATTTCTGCCGCAAAATTATGGACATAATGTTTCATGGTTTTATCAGTTTTGTTTAGATTTTATGAAATAAATTGTATCATTAAACTTTTATTAAATTTTTGAGCATCAGGACAGTATTTGACCGATTATTAGTAATTTTGCGGCATGGAAGAAAAAAAGAAAATACTTGTGGTGGATGATGAGGAGGCTCTGTGTGACGGTCTCGGATTCAATCTTGAGGCGGAAGGCTATCACGTAGACACGGCATATAGCGCGGAGGAAGCTCTTGCCCGCGACCTTGCCGGCTATGACCTGATACTCCTTGATATTATGATGGGGGAAATATCCGGCATCCAGCTTGCACGCATTATGAAATCGAATCCGGCGACAGCCTCGGTTCCCATAATATTCTGCACAGCCAAAGACACGGAAGAGGATATGATTGCCGGTCTCGACCTCGGGGCCGACGACTATATAATGAAGCCATATTCACTGAAAGCCGTTCTTGCACGCGTCAGGACTGTACTTCGCCGGACAGCGGCTTCTGTCACACCCTCCAAAACTGATTCTGACCTTGTTTCATACAAAGGTCTCGTCTTGTCTGCCAAAAACAGAACCTGTATGGTTGACGGAACAGAGGTGAAAATGCCCAAAAAGGAATTTGAGATTCTGCTGAAGCTGATGTCCAACCGAGGGCAGGTTTTCACCCGGACAGACCTTTTGAATGAGATATGGCCTGACGAGGTTGTGGTGCTTGACAGGGTGGTAGACGTAAATATAACCCGTATCCGGCAGAAAGTCGGCATATACGGCAAGAATATTGTAACGCGCTCAGGATACGGCTATGGGTTCATTGAATAAACTCTCCTATCCGCAGCGTCTGTTCGTATGGCTTCTCGGATATTCCCTGCTGATGGTCGGGTGCTTTGTAATTTTTCAATATCATAGGGAAAAGGAATTCAAAGCGGAAGAGATTGACAAGCAGCTCCAGCTCATCAACACATATATTCTTACAGAACTGAGCGAAGGGCATGATGTCCCGGATATAAAACTTGACGAGTTCAAACCGTTCAACGATATTCGTGTAAGCGTAATTTCCGACAAGGGACACATAATATACGACAATACTCTTGACTCGTTGCCGAAAACAAATCACCTTGACCGTCAGGAAATCCGGGATGCAATGCTGAATGGCTCCGGCTATGCCGTAAGACGGCACAGCGAGAGTACGGGCAACTATTATTTTTACTCGGCAAGGAAAGGGGATTACGGCAATATTGTCCGTACCGCAGTACCGTATTCCGTATCGTTCAGCAGTTTATTGCGGCCCGATTACGGCTTTTTGTGGATAATGGGAACCATAACATTAGTCATGTGTGTGTTGGGGTACTTTGCAACCCGAAGGGTCGGCCTACACATAAGCAGGCTTAACAAATTTGCGGAGAACGCGGAAAACGGAGCCCGGATTTCCGATACAGAACCTTTCCCACATGACGAGCTTGGCGAGATTTCAAACCATATTGTCCGTCTTTATGCCCGGTTGCAGCAGGCTGTAGCCGACAGGGACAGCGAGCATCGTGCCGCCCTTCATGAGCAGCTTGAAAAGGAGCGCATAAAGAAACAGTTGACAAACAACATCAACCACGAACTGAAAACTCCTGTCGCGTCAATCAAGGTCAGCGTTGAAACTATGCTGGCACATAGGAATATGAGCGAAGAAAAGCAGACTTTGTTCCTGCAACGCTGTCTTACGAACACAGAAAGGCTCCAGAGGCTATTGACCGATGTCTCACTCCTGACCCGCATGGATGACGGAAGTGCCTCTATCTTAAAGGAACAGGTTAATCTCACTGACATAATTAATGATGTGGTTGAGGACAGACAGATAATTGCCGCGACAAAAGGTATTACGATCGAGAATTATATTTCCCGCAATATCGTCATGTCCGGGAATCAGTCTTTGCTTGAGGCTGTTTTCAACAACCTTATCGACAACGCCATTGTTTATAGTGGAGGTACAAAGATAAAAATAGAATCAATCAGCATCGGCAATGACAAAATAGTGATCGCATTGTCTGATAACGGATGCGGTGTGCCGTCCGAGCATTTGCCGAGGCTGTTTGAAAGGTTCTATCGGATTGACAAGGGACGGTCACGAGCCGCAGGAGGAACCGGTCTCGGTCTGTCGATAGTGAAAAACGCCGTTACTCTGCATGGAGGCGATATTACTGCCGAAAATCAATGCTCGGGCGGATTATTGTTCAAAATAACATTTTCAAGAAACTCAAAATGAAGACAAAACTAAAAATCGCACTTGTCGCTCACGACCAACGCAAGGCCGATATGGTCGATTGGGTAAAGTTTAATGCCCAATATCTTTCACAACATGAGCTGGTCTGTACCGGCACGACAGGCGGCCTTATAAAGAATGCTTTTTCAGAAGCGGGAATTGAAGCCCAAGTCGAATGTATGAACTCCGGACCGATGGGAGGGGATGCTGAAATAGCGGCTATGGTGGTACGAAACGAGATTGATCTCGCCGTTTTCCTGATAGACGACCTCAATGCGCAGCCTCACGAAGCAGACATCCAGATGCTTTTGCGTCAATGCCGTCTCCACAACGTGCCGATTGCCTGTAACAGAATCAGCGCGGATCTGATGATTTCAAGTCCCCTGTGGGATGATCCTTCATACAAACCCATAGAACAGAGTTACATACGGTTTGACCGCAAATGAATCCGCTGACAGTCCGCGGTTTTAATAAACAATTAAAAATTTTGAAATAATCATGAAATGTTTTCTTGGTTACTTTGCGGTAGAATAAGTAATTAAGAAAACAATGGAAATACTGTTTCTTTGCGTAGTAATTTTTCTATTCCTGCTGGCGGTGTTCGATCTGTCGGTAGGCGTGAGTAATGATGCCGTCAATTTTCTCAACTCGGCAATCGGGTCCAAGGCGGCATCTTTCAAGAGGGTTCTTATTGTCGCATCAATCGGAGTGTTTATCGGAGCGGCTATGAGCAACGGAATGATGGAGATTGCCCGGCACGGAATTTTCCGTCCCGAGCATTTTTCGTTCTACGACCTTATCTGCATATTCATGGCGGTAATGGTAACTGACATCATTCTCCTTGACATTTTCAACTCCCTAGGTATGCCGACCTCGACAACAGTGTCGATGGTTTTCGAGCTTTTAGGCGCGACATTTGTCGTGGCATTGATCAAGATGGCGGGAGGCATCGGTCTCGGTTTTGATGACCTGCTTAACACGGAGAAAGCCTTGTCGGTGATTCTCGGGATATTCCTGTCGGTGGCGATAGCCTTTTTCTTCGGAACAGTGGTGCAGTTTATATCCCGCATGATATTCTCCTTCAATTACCGGAGCAATCTGAAATGGAAGATAGGGATATTCGGAGGCATCTGCGCCACTGCTATTGTTTACTTCCTTTTGATCAAGGGGGCAAAAGACCTGACTTTCATGACCCCTGAGTTTAAGGCATGGATAAAAAGCAATACGGCAATAATCATACTGTCTTGTTTCGCGGTTTTCACTGTGCTGATGCAACTGCTTCATATCTGCAAGGTTAATGTGCTGAAAGTGATAGTGCTGATGGGTACTTTTTCATTGGCTGTGGCATTTGCCGGAAATGACCTTGTAAACTTTATAGGTGTTCCTTTGAGTGGTCTGGCTTCATATCAGGACTTCATTTCCAACGGAGGTGGTGACGCCAGAGGATTCCTCATGGGTTCTCTCAACGAGCCTGCGAATACTCCGATATATTTCCTGATAGGTGCAGGCGTTATTATGGTGGTATCGCTTGCCACATCGAAAAAGGCAAGGAAGGTCACCAAGACTGAAATCGGCCTCGGAAGCCAGCAGGATGGCGATGAGATGTTTGGATCATCACGTATCGCCCGACGGTTGGTAAGATGGACATTATCATTCCTCTCTTGGGTACATCGTGTCACACCTGTGAAAGTAAGGCGTTGGTTTAACCGCCGTTTTAATGTCGATGAGACAATTATGGATCAGGGAGCTGCATTCGACCTTATACGGGGATCTGTGAATCTGGTGCTCGCCGGAGCACTTATCGCTCTTGGTACCTCACTGAAACTACCCCTGTCAACCACTTTCGTAACATTTATGGTCGCTATGGGTACTTCTCTCGCCGACAGAGCCTGGGGGCGTGAAAGTGCCGTGTTCCGCATCACCGGCGTGATTTCCGTAATCGGCGGGTGGTTCCTTACCGCCGGGGCTGCGTTCATCGGAGCAGGAATTATCGTTGCCGCAATGCACTATGGCGGCCAGTGGGTAATGCTGCTGCTGGCGGCTCTGACCATATTCATAATCATCCACAGCAACCGCCGGTTTAGAAAAAAGTCTGAGGAAGATAATGGCGACGCCTTGTTCCAGACCATCATATCCACTCAGGATAAAACCCAGACATGGCCGTTGCTGATGATGTATATAACCGAACAGCAGGAAAAGTTCATGACTTATGCCGAGGAAAAATACCGTGACATCACATCCGCTTTCATCTCTGAGAATTCCGGTGTTCTCGGCAAGACGGAGACAAGTCTTGCACGCCAGAAGACAACGCTTAAAAATGCGCGCAGAAAAGAAACCTTATGCCTCCGTCATCTGACCCGCGAGATGGCGATAGAAAAAAGCCCGTGGTTTTACCTGAGCAACAACTGCTGTATGGGCGTACTGTATAATCTACGACGTATCAACGAGGTCTGCAAGGAGCATATCGACAATAATTTTCTTCCGTTGCCGCCCCGCTATACTACCGAATACGAGTTGATAAGAACGCAAATCAGCACCCTTTTCAGTGATACCCTTGAATTGATGAGAAGCAGGGACACGGAGACAATAAGTACCCTTCGCCGACACTGCGACGAGATAAAGGATACAGTTTCCGACACATATCACCGTGCTCATGACCAACTCCGCGACGGAGACACATCGGCAATGGCTGTGCTGTATGTCTATGTGAATATGCTTCAGGAAACACAGGAAATGGTATCGTCAATAAGAAAATACCTCCGTGCGTTTGCCAAACTGCGCGACTCGGAGTTCCGTAGCCGCCCTGCCAGAATTACTGTGCCTACAGCATAAAGTCCAAGGTAAAAAAGATTGTTTTTATATGTGTGAGATGGGGTGAGTTGTTCTCCCATCTTTTTTTATATTGTAAGAGCCTGATAAATTTAATATTTATATAATATTTCCGATATAATGGTGAAATATAGATGCAGTTACTTTGCATCAAAGAAATTCTATAAGTTATGTTCGTAACAGTTATCTCGATAATAACTCTGGCGGCAACCTTCTTTATGTCGCAACGGCATATCCGCAGACGCAAAAGCAAGGAAACGGGTTATTCTGTCGCCGGTCGGCATGTTGGAAAGTCGTGTCTGATTATGACGATGCAGTCATGCGGTCCGATTATTGACAAAGCGTTGGAATGTCTTTCAAGCAATGACAGTATAGCGGTTTGTAAGAACCATAGAATCGGGTCAAGAAACCTTGACTTAATCACCGGGAAAGTCCGGGATTGTTCGGCAGACGCTGACAGCTCGATTGGCAAGACTGCTCTGTATTGCGAATATATGCTTGAGGCTACCGACAAGATTGCCGAAACTACACGTCATCTTATCACTTCACCTGACAGCTATATTCCGATTACATATAGATGTGAGATTGAGACAATTCGCGGAGGGATTGCGCGGCTGTCCCAATTAACTGACAGCATACTCGATGCAGATGCTGATACAGTGAAAATTAACAGAGATACAGGCTTGGAGAAAGATTTTATCGAACACAGCATCGCCGTACATTCCAAAGGAATGACGCATGAAGATTTTGATGAGGGGGCACCCGCATATTCATATCTCATGCTCCTGTATTATCTTCATTCCTTTGTCAGCTCTTTTTCACAGGCGATCAGAAACACTGAAACCGGCAATAAACTAATGACAGCATGAGACAGATTTTAATTATGACGGCATTGTCCGTATTTGCATTGTCTGCCGTGGCTCAGGATAAAAATCCATTCATCCCGGAAATACACGGAACAGTCCGTGCCAAATATGAGTATGAGCCTCAGATAGACAAGGGACGCTTCGAGATACGCAATGCGCGCCTGAGCGTGGAAGGCAAGGTGATTCCCATCGTGAGATACAAGGCCGAGATAGACCTTTCGGACGAGGGATCCATCAAGATGCTTGACGCTTACATACGTCTGCAACCAAAGGATGCGTTAAAATTCACATTCGGACAGATGAGAGTGCCGTTTACCTTTGATGCCCATCGCTCTCCACATCTCCAGTATTTCGCCAACCGTTCTTTCATTGCCAAACAGGTCGGTAATGTGCGTGATGTTGGAGCATCAGTGTCGTGGAAATTCAATGACCGTATGCCGGTTACTCTTGAAGGCGGCATATTCAACGGTTCGGGACTGACAAATCAAAAGAATTTCTGGACCGACAACTATAATTTTTCGTTCAAGGCACAGACAATGATTGCCCGGCAATTCAATATCACACTCAGTTGCCAAAAGGCAAATGCCGGGGATGTGAACGTGATGATGTACGACGCGGGAGCCTACTGGCAAAACCAGAGATGGCACATTGAGGCAGAATATCTCCGTAAGCATTATTCCGATGGCTCTTTCACGCCGGTCAATGCGATTGACGCATTTGCTGCATATCGGCTTCCGTTGAAGAAAGGTCTTAATGCAATATCATTCCTCGGAAGATATGACTATATGTCAGACCACAGCAAAGGTACGAAAGATGACTCCGGCAATCTTAAAATAGACGATCCCGAAAGACACAGGCTGACAGGGGGTGTTACATTGAGTTTGGGAAAGGAATCATTGCAGGCAGATATTCGCCTCAACTATGAGCAATATTTTTACAATAAAGGAGTAACTCCGGCCATTTCAGAACAAAATAAAATAGTATTGGAATTTGTAGCCCATTTCTGATTTTATGGCAAAAAAAGACAAAACCAACAGCATTGAATTCAGTTCAGTAGCTGTCGGTTTTGCCATCTATCGTAATCCTGTAAAAGTACGCCGTGAGGAATATATATAAACAGGTTCAGCCACCATTATCTCCTTTGACCCAGAAGATTGAACAGTAGTTTCCACTTGTTGAGGCTGCTCATCCCGTTTGACTTCCTCGCCGTTCTTTTCATCGTGCTTTGGTGCAAGTTCTGCGGTAATCTTGCGGTCGAGGGCGGCAAGTTCGGATTTGAGTTGCTTCAGTTCATCCTCCTTGCCCCATGTCTTTGACACGATGCTTTCAAGGGTCGGGACGTCGGCTTTGAGTTTGGCGGTTCGTTCCTCATATTGGGCGATGATGCCGGGGATTTTCTCCAGAGCGTTGACGAAGTTCATGCAGGCGGCGTGAGTGTCAGACATGGCGATAAAGCCATTGTTGAACTTGTATTTGTAGTTGCCTTCGACAACAAAACGATTCTGGACACCTTCCCTGCCATCAACGACCGTACGCTCGGAGATAATGCTTATCGGGAAGCCATAGACCTCGCCGACACGAACATATTTGCCGTGGGTATCGGTCTTTCGAGCCAATCCTTGTAGGTAAATACCCATGTTCTGTTCATCCTTATACTTACAATCGTCAAGCACAAGGCTGTTGACAGGATTGCCGTCCTTGTCACGCTGAACAGCAGACTGATACTTGGCCGCATCCTCTTTCATCCGTGCAATAGCCGCCTCGTTGTTGGCAATATCATGGCTAATGGTCTGGAGACGGAAGCGGGAATCGCCGATGCCCTTGTTGAAAGATTTGCGCTCACTCTCCAGCGCCGCGATGCGCTTTTCAAGTTTCGCTTTCTCCAATAGGTCGGTGTTTCCTGACAGAATCGCCATATACTCGGAGAAGTTCATGCCGTTCTTCTCATCCATAGCCCCCTCGTCAATGGTTCTGGCACCCATAGCGCCGGATTTCAACTGGGCAATGAAGGTAGCCTTGCAGTGCAGAAGATTGAACTTGTAGGAATCCAACGACTTCTCAACAGCATAGATGATTACATCGACCTTGTTGTCGGCATACAGCTTGGCAATCTCATTGCCGGCTCGTATGGCTCGACCCTCACGCTGTTCCAAATCGCTTGGGCGCCAGGGGCATTCCAACTCATGGACACAAACTGCTCTGCGCTGGGCATTTACGCCAGTGCCGAGCATGGTTGTGGAACCGAACAATACACGGACATCGCCGTTGTTCATCGCCTCGATTACCGCCTTGCGGCTCCGCTCTGTCTTACACTCCTGAATAAAGCGTATCTCATGCGCCGGAATACCATAATCCTCAATCAGCTTGCGCTTGATTTCGGAATACACATTCCACTCGCCGGGCTTGTATGTGCCGAGGTCGCTGAAAACAAACTGCGTACCCTTCTGTGCATCGTATTTGCGATAGTATTCAGCAATCATCTTGGCGCAGTGACTGGCCTTGTTATTCGGGTCGTCTCCGTATGAAGGATCAACGAGCCGGAGGTCAAGAGCCATCTTGCGGGCATAGTCCGTGGCTATGAGCATCTTCGCCTTTTCCTCGGTGTCAGACAATGGCGCTCTGCCGAGTATAGTGGCATCACCACTCTCGGCAAACTTCATCAGTTTCTCGATGAACGCCTCTTGCGCCGGTGTCGGCGGGATGCTGTGAAGTATCTCCCGTTTCTCCGGCCGGTCAACACCGACATCCTCAGCCGTGCGATAGTCGGTAATCTCGTTGTAGAACGCCGCCAGTTCAGGCACCTTGATGAAGTAACGGAACCGCTCCTTCTGAATCAGGTTGTTGGTGACGGAAAACTCGAAGTCAGTGGTCTTCTTGGCGAAGATAGCCGCCCATGCGTCAAAACTGCGGATTTCCTGCCTCTCCAGCTCATTGGGACGAAGATACTTGAAAAGCAAATACAGCTCCGTCAATGAATTGGAGATAGTTGTGCCGCTGAGGAATGTCGCTCCGAGGTCTTTGCCCGTCCGCTCCTGAATGGTGCGTATGGCATACAAGAGATTGAGAGAGCGTTGACTGCCGTCGGCATTTCCCAGACCGGCCACACGAGAGTGTCGTGTATTGAACATCAGATTTTTATAGTTCTGACTCTCGTCCACAAATATGTGGTCAATACCCATCTGCTTGAAATCCACCACACTGTCCTTCGACTGCTCCATCTGGTATTGGATGGTTGCAATCTTGGCAGTCAGGTTCTCCTTTCTCTTGATGAGTCCTTTGAGCATGGCACGTGATACATCGTGTCCCTGCTCCTTGATCACATTGAGGTTTTCCTCAACGCTGTCAAGTTCCGCCTGAAGAATCTGCTGCTGTACCTCCGGCGATTGCGGTATCTTGCCGAACTGGTCATGCGACATGATGATGCAGTCGTAGTCGTTGTTCTTCATCTTATTGAAGAAGGCTACACGGTTTTCCGCCTTGAAACTCTTTTCATCGGCATAGAGAACCCTCGCGTTGGGATAGGCGGTCTGGTAGGTCATGGCGATTTCCGCCACATTTGCCTTCATTCCGATAATCATCGGCTTGTGGGCAAGTCCCAGACGTTTCATCTCATGGGAAGCCATGCACATGATAAGCGTCTTGCCGGTCCCCACTTGATGATCGCATATTCCGCCTCCGTTCTGCAATAGCATCCATACACAATCTTTTTGTGACTGGTACACGGAGTGTATGCCGTATCGGTCGCCCAACAGTTTCATGTTGAGGTCGGGGAACGTCTGGTGGCTGCCGTCATACTTCGGTCTCACGAAGCAGTTGAACTTACGGTTGTAGAGGTCTGCCAGCTTATCCTTGAACTCCGGGCTTTGCTCCTCCAGCCAGTCCGCGAAACCGTTGCGGATCTCGTCAATCTTGGTATTCGCCAACTGTATAGCCTCACTGTCCGGCACCTTTATGTCGTGGCCGTTCTCGTCCTTTCCGGCTGACTTCTTTATGTCGGGCACGGTGTTGTGCAGGGCATGTTTCAGAAGACTGATACCGTCATAGGTGCGGTAATAGCCACGGACACAGAACTCCTCCCAGATTTTCATGTTCTTGCGTGGCGCGTCACATGAATACTCATCCATCGAGGATGAATAGGCAATCTTTATTTCGGTGTCATAAAGATGACGCATATAGGCGGAGTATATGCCGGTGGGAATCCAACGCTCTCCGAAATTGAAGTCCAGCTCGTCGAATGTAATCCTCCGTGGAGTGGCTTCCTCCAGTGCTTTGAGGGAATCCTGTGCCAAAGCGATATATGGCTCTATGCCGTCATAACCGGGGAAGCCTTTTATACGCTCTACCTCTCGGTCAATCCACGCCTTGACAGCCTCGGCTTTCTGCACCACGTTTCCGGCGATGAATCGATCGGCAATCTCATACTTCTCCTCGATCGGATTGTAAAAGATGTGTCCTTCCAACGCTTCAAGCAAGTCCAGTTCGTATTGACCCACCATATCACCGGCGGTCTTGTCCATGCCCAACAGGTCGGCCATATATTCCATATTGACCTCTCCATATTTATTGAGCGACGCGGCCAGTGCCTCCTGCGGCATATCTACCGAAGTCACCTCATTCTGTGAGAACGAAACCGGATGGTCGAAAATATCGGCCTTGACAAAACGGCCGTTCTCGCCACGTTCCAACGCAAGAGCGTCCCTGCCATTGGCATCCATAAGGATGAACTTGGCGTTCTGCTTCTCGTTGAGGTTGCCATACTTGGCTACAAACTCATCGTAATACTGGTTGAGATGTTCGCGTAGATGCTCCGAAGGTTCGTGTGTCTCTGCCTCGTAGTTGTAGAGTTTCTGGTATGTTTCCGAGAGGGTAACATACAGCATGGCACGTTTCTCCTGCTCCGGCTTGACTGTCAAAGGCGTGAAGGTGGCACCGTTCTTGCGAACATCGGATAGAAAACCGAGCTGACCGCCGTCCACGACCATAGAGCCGTTGTGATGGAAGAACTGAATATCCTCCGAGAAAGGACGTGGCGACATATCGCGCTCCGTGGCTTTCGGCTCGATAGGTATTGCCGTGACTTTCGGCTGACGGACCCGACCTCCGGGAATAAAATCGCCTTCGGTCTTCTCGATGTACGTTTCTCCGGGAGCGATACCGGCTGCCTCTGCCGCCTCCTGCGATGCCTTCTGTTCTGCCGCCAACCGCTCACGTTCAGCGATCTGGGCATGGGCAATCGACATCATGGCCTCATAGAAGCCGTTGATGGGCGGGTTATCATCCCAGTTCAGTGAGCCGTATAATTCCAGTTCCTCATCAGAGAGTTTCCGGTACTCTGTTGCCTTTACCGGCTGCGGCTTTTCCTTCGGCTTCGCCATTTGCTGACGACGGTTGTTCTTCTGCTGAATTGGCTCCAGTTCGCCGAAAAGGTTGTAGGCGAACAATCGAGGGTCAGGATTATCCGAGTAATCGGGTCTGCCGTCGGTCTCTATCTCTTTTGTAGGTTCGGGCTTGGTAGAGGCTGCCTGAACTGATACCTGATTTGATGCAACCTCGCCCTGTACCTTCGCTTGCGGAGTAACTATCTCAACGACCTCCATCCGCTGACTGTTGTCCTTGGATTCCTCACAAAGAGCCACTTTCTTGTCGGCTGCGATAAGTTTCGGGAGATAGGCATCAAGCGCGTGTTGCGGAAATCCGGCCAGCTCAATCTTGTCGGCTTTCCCGTTCAGCCTTCTGGTAAGGGTTAAACCCAACACATCAGAGGCTTCTACTGCATCCTTTCCGAAAGTCTCGTAAAAATCACCTATTTTGAAAAGAACCAGCGCATCGGGATGTTCTCCCTTTATTTCCTTGAACCGGGCAATCAAAGGAGTATCAGCCACTTTCGATGTCTTAGGTGCCGGTTTTGGCACATCGGCTTTCTTCTCAGGTGTCCGTTTCAGTTTCGGGTCCTCCAACTGTTCACAGATAGCCACACGATGACCGGCCCGCACGAGTTTGGGCAGATATACATCAAGGGCATGGTGAGGGAATCCCGCCAGCTCGATACGACTGTCAACGCCGCTCTGCCGACGGGTCAGGGTAATGCTGCATCTAACATTTGAAAAGGGACCCGGATAGCAATTGAAAAGGGGACCACCCGG
>OGQT01002635.1_pt1 | contig 12505 bp, 10 predicted proteins | sample 1553261 | NCBI WGS metagenome assembly OGQT01 (sample SAMEA2579992, study PRJEB22360) | human gut metagenome | biome: human gut; feature: human-associated habitat; material: faeces | place: Denmark | collected 2008/2010
CAGCCACTTCCAGCATCAGCGCGTCGTCGTCCTCATTTAAGGATTTACGCAAGGCAAGGACTTCCGGGAAGTGATCGGTACGCGCGTCAATGTCCATTTGGGCAATACGAAAGTCGATGATACGACGAACCATCTCTTCAATAATGGCGTCTTTGTTGGCGAAGTAACGATATATCTGACCCACGCTAAGCTGAGCTTCGCTGGCAATTTGCGACATACTGGCGGCATGAAATCCGCAGCGACGAAAACACCGACGGGCGGCGTTAATGATTTCATCCTGACGCTGTTTGTGGCGTATCTCCAGCTTGCTGGTCATTTCTGTCTCCTGGCCTATCACTTGGTGAGAATGATCGTTCTCATTTTTGCTGATTATACGTTTCTCCAAAGTAATGGAAAGTATTTTTATCTTATTCATGGTGCATATTCTGATAATGAAGAGATTGTGGAGATTCTGTGAAGATAGTTGACAATATTAAGTTGGGGTCAATTCATCAGAAAGGCAGCGACTTGTTGTCGCCAGTTCTGTTTTCATCATCAAACTTATCGGAGCTAATACGAATAGTTTCATAGTCAGATTCTATAAGATATTTCCCCAACCTACCCCTTGCAGGCGTCAAGAGTAGATAACGCAAAATGCTCTGTACCGCAGCTTCTCTCCGCTACAGAAAGCGCAACTATAGCCACCCACAGCCAGGTTGATTATAATAACCGTTTATCTGTTCGTACTGTTTACTAAAACGACGAATCGCCTGATTTTCAGGCACAACAAGCATCAACAATAAGGATTAAAGCTATGGGTTTTCTTTCCGGTAAGCGCATTCTGGTAACCGGTGTTGCCAGCAAACTGTCCATCGCCTACGGTATCGCTCAGGCGATGCACCGCGAAGGAGCTGAACTGGCATTCACCTACCAGAACGACAAACTGAAAGGCCGCGTAGAAGAATTTGCCGCTCAATTGGGTTCTGACATCGTTCTGCAGTGCGATGTTGCCGAAGATGCCAGCATCGACACCATGTTCGCTGAACTGGGGAAAGTTTGGCCGAAATTTGACGGTTTCGTACACTCTATTGGTTTTGCACCTGGCGATCAGCTGGATGGTGACTATGTTAACGCCGTTACCCGTGAAGGCTTCAAAATTGCCCACGACATCAGCTCCTACAGCTTCGTTGCAATGGCAAAAGCTTGCCGCTCCATGCTGAATCCGGGTTCTGCCCTGCTGACCCTTTCCTACCTTGGCGCTGAGCGCGCTATCCCGAACTACAACGTTATGGGTCTGGCAAAAGCGTCTCTGGAAGCGAACGTGCGCTATATGGCGAACGCGATGGGTCCGGAAGGTGTGCGTGTTAACGCCATCTCTGCGGGTCCGATCCGTACTCTGGCGGCTTCCGGTATCAAAGACTTCCGCAAAATGCTGGCTCATTGCGAAGCCGTTACCCCGATTCGCCGTACCGTTACTATTGAAGATGTGGGTAATTCCGCGGCATTCCTGTGCTCCGATCTCTCTGCCGGTATCTCCGGTGAAGTGGTCCACGTTGACGGCGGTTTCAGCATCGCTGCAATGAACGAACTCGAACTGAAATAATCGTTCTGTTGGTAAATATTGGGCGGCGTTCTGCCGCCCGTTATCTCTGTTATACCTTTCTGATATTTGTTATCGCCGATCCGTCTTTCTCCCCTTCCCGCCTTGCGTCAGGATAACGATTTCCTTTACGACCAAGGAGCGCCCATGGAACAACGCCACATCACCGGCAAAAGCCACTGGTATCATGAAACGCAATCCAGTACTGCGGAGTATGACGTTCTGCCTCTGGTCCCGGAAGCCGCAAAGGTCAGCGATCCCTTTCTGCTCGACGTGATCCTTGATGAAGAAACGCTGGCACCCTTCCTTTCATGGCTGGTCCCTGCGCGCGTTCTTGCAGTAGAGTTGTTCCCTGACCCGCTTACCGTGACCCGTTCACAGACCTTCACCGCTTATGAACGCTTGTCGACGGCCCTGACGGTTGCTCAGGTTTGCGGCGTCCAACGGTTATGTAACTACTATTCGGCGCGACTTACGCCGCTCCCCGGGCCTGATTCCTCCAGGGAAAGTAATCATCGGTTGGCACAAATCACGCAATATGCCCGCCAACTGGCTAGCTCGCCTTCTATTATCGACAACCGATCGCGCCAGCATCTGAATGACGTTGGTCTTACTGTCTGTGACTGTGTGATCATTAACCAAATCATTGGTTTTATTGGCTTTCAGGCGCGGACAATTGCGACATTTCAGGCTTATCTCGGGCATCCAGTACGCTGGTTACCCGGGCTGGAGATACAAAACTACGCCGACGCGTCACTGTTTGCTGATGAATCATTACGCTGGCGAAGCAGCTATGAGGTGGAAAAACTCCCTGAAGAGCACACAAAAAGTTCAACTGCAGAACTTTGCCAACTGGCCAACACACTCTCTCTCCACCCTATTTCACTTTCCCTTCTCGAAAAGTTGTTAAACAGCACACGGGTCAATACACAGCCGGGTAACCTGCTTGCGGCGTTGTTATGCGCGCGGATAAATGGCAGTCCTGCTTGTTTTGCCGCCTGTATGAATTCATCAAATGAATATAAAAAAATCAGCCCCCTTCTGCGCAAGGGCGAAAATGAAATTAACCGATGGGCTGACCGTCATTCTGTTGAGCGCGCTACCGTTCAGGCGATACAATGGCTGACCCGAGCACCCGATCGCTTTAGCGCCGCCCAGTTCAGCCCATTACTCGAACACGAAAAATCATCAACGCAGATTATTAATCTGCTGGTATGGAGCGGGCTGTGTGGCTGGATAAATCGCTTAAAAATCGCGTTGGGTGAGACATATTAACCTTGCCGCGTCAGACAGATTCGCGTAAAACTGTCAGCCGCTCCAATGGCCACCAAAATAGACAATTATGTTTCAGGACAACCCGCTGCTAGCGCAGCTTAAACAGCAACTGCATTCCCAGACGCCACGCGCTGAAGGGGTGGTAAAAGCCACAGAAAAAGGCTTTGGCTTCCTGGAAGTCGACGCGCAAAAAAGTTATTTCATTCCGCCGCCGCAGATGAAAAAAGTCATGCATGGCGACCGAATTATCGCGGTGATCCACAGTGAAAAAGAACGTGAATCCGCAGAGCCAGAAGAACTGGTTGAACCGTTCCTGACTCGTTTCGTGGGTAAAGTTCAGGGCAAAAATGACCGTCTGGCCATCGTTCCTGATCATCCACTCTTAAAAGACGCCATTCCTTGCCGCGCAGCCCGTGGCCTGAACCACGAGTTTAAAGAAGGCGACTGGGCGGTTGCCGAAATGCGCCGTCATCCGCTGAAAGGCGATCGTTCTTTCTATGCTGAACTGACACAATACATCACTTTTGGTGACGATCACTTTGTACCGTGGTGGGTTACCCTTGCGCGTCATAATCTGGAAAAAGAAGCACCAGACGGCGTCGCTACCGAAATGCTCGATGAAGGTCTGGTTCGTGAAGATCTGACTGCGCTGGATTTTGTCACCATCGACAGTGCCAGCACAGAAGATATGGATGACGCCCTTTTCGCCAAGGCGTTACCGGATGGCAAACTTCAGCTGATTGTGGCGATTGCCGATCCAACCGCGTGGATTGCTGAAGGCAGCAAGCTGGACAAAGCCGCGAAAATTCGCGCATTCACCAACTATCTGCCTGGCTTCAACATCCCTATGCTGCCTCGCGAGCTTTCTGACGATCTCTGCTCACTGCGCGCCAATGAAGTCCGCCCGGTACTGGCATGCCGCATGACGTTCTCCACTGATGGCACCATTGAAGATAATATCGAATTCTTTGCCGCCACCATCGAATCCAAAGCGAAGCTGGTGTATGACCAGGTTTCTGACTGGCTGGAAAATACCGGTGACTGGCAGCCTGAAAGCGAAGCAATTGCCGAACAAGTCCGTTTGCTAGCGCAAATATGCCAACGCCGCGGCGAGTGGCGTCATAACCACGCACTGGTGTTTAAAGATCGCCCGGATTACCGCTTTATTCTCGGTGAAAAAGGTGAAGTGCTGGATATCGTCGCCGAGCCTCGTCGCATTGCCAACCGTATCGTCGAAGAAGCGATGATTGCCGCTAACATTTGTGCGGCCCGCGTACTGCGCGATAAGCTCGGTTTTGGCATCTATAACGTGCATATGGGCTTTGATCCGGCGAATGCCGACGCGTTGGCAGCGTTGCTGAAAACGCACGGTCTGCATGTCGATGCTGAAGAAGTGCTCACGCTGGACGGTTTCTGCAAACTGCGTCGTGAACTGGATGCGCAACCAACTGGTTTCCTCGACAGCCGCATTCGTCGCTTCCAGTCATTTGCTGAAATTAGCACTGAACCCGGTCCTCACTTTGGCCTCGGTCTGGAAGCATACGCCACCTGGACTTCGCCGATCCGTAAATATGGCGACATGATCAACCACCGTCTGCTGAAAGCGGTTATCAAAGGCGAAACTGCGACGCGTCCACAGGATGAAATCACTGTCCAAATGGCCGAGCGTCGCCGTCTCAACCGGATGGCAGAACGTGATGTTGGCGACTGGTTATACGCACGCTTCCTGAAAGACAAAGCCGGGACCGACACCCGTTTCGCGGCGGAAATTGTCGATATCAGCCGTGGCGGCATGCGTGTTCGTTTGGTTGATAACGGCGCTATCGCCTTTATTCCAGCACCTTTCTTACACGCTGTGCGCGATGAACTGGTTTGCAGCCAGGAAAACGGCACTGTACAAATTAAAGGTGAAACGGCTTACAAAGTGACTGACGTTATTGACGTCACCATTGCCGAAGTCCGCATGGAAACCCGCAGCATTATTGCGCGCCCGGTCGCGTAATCTCCTTTCACGGCCCATTCCTCATGGATGGGCCGTTTATTTCCCCGCTCAACCTTCGTCATATCCCGGCAGATTTTTAACTGACTTTCGTTTGAAAACTGGCGTTTTTCCAAAACTGGATTACAAATAAATATATAAAAAAACAATGTGTTTAGCCGCCGTTAATTTCATGTAAGTCATGTTGTTCCTTTTATTTAACTGCGGACTCCGCTGTTAACCGGAGGATATGCATCATGAAAACCGTTAGGGAGTCCACAACGTTGTACAACTTTCTCGGATCGCACAATCCATACTGGCGGTTGACGGAAAGCAGCGATGTTTTGCGCTTTTCTACCACCGAAATCACAGAACCCGATCGTATTTTGCAACTATCTGCCGAACAGGCTGCTCGCATCAGGGAAATGACGGTCATCACCTCCAGCCTGACAAAGGCAGCCTTGTTTGGACACGATGCGAACTGGGGACGGATTCTGTGTGCGCTGGGCTATTCCGGGGCAAAATTCGATCCCGAGGCGATAGAACTGTATCTGGAAAGCAGCGCCGGAAAGATCCTGATCTTCAAGGATGGTATGGCGGCAGATTACAGCGAGGAAGAAGCGACCCGGATCCTGTCCTGCTCCGAGGTGACTGCGCTTGTGGATATGAAGATGGGCGAGGCGGAAGCGACAGCCTGGGGCTGTGACTTAACCTACGATTATGTCAAGATTAACGCGGACTACCGCAGCTGACGCGAACCGGCGTTAGAACGATAAAACAGTCTCACAGCGCCGCAAAAGGAAACGTGCGCAGAAATGGGAGGAAAAAGTGGAAAAACCGGAAATGGAACAGATCATGAAAAAAGCGGAGGTGCTGATTGAAGCGCTCCCCTATATCCAGAAATTCAACCGGAAAATTATCGTGGTAAAATACGGCGGCAGCGCCATGAGCAATGAGGAACTGCAGAAAAACGTCATCAAGGACGTAACGCTGTTGAAACTGGTAGGTTTCAAGCCCATCATCGTTCACGGCGGCGGTAAGGAGATCAGCCGATGGGTTGGTAAAGTCGGTATGGAGCCGAAATTCATCAATGGTCTTCGTGTGACGGGTCAGTCAGATATGGCCTTGATTAGAGAAGCTTTGGTTGACATAGTTGGGAAAAACTTAGCAGGTGAGCTGACAACTGCAGGTTTGCCAGCCTATCAGCTTGTAGATGAATTGTCAGACCTTGTTCATGCTGATTTCTTAGATCAAGAGACCTATGGTTTTGTGGGTGAGGTCAAAAACATCACTAATCAAACCCTAGTGAGCCTCCTATCTAAAGGCAAACTTCCCTTGATTCCGAGTCTAGGCTATAGTGAGCAGGGGGATTTGCTCAATATTAATGCCGATTACCTTGCCAGAGCAGTGGCGATTAGTCTAGGTGCTAAAAAACTTATCCTTCTGACAGATGTCAAGGGCGTTTTAGAAAATGGTCAGGTTTTGGAGCAGCTGAATTTTGTGGACGTTCAGAAAAAAATAGAGTCATGCGTGATAACTGGGGGCATGATTCCTAAAATTCAAAGTGCTGTTCAGACGGTTGAATCTGGTGTTGAGCAGGTCATTATTGGTGATAACCTGACAGACGGTACCATAATCAAGGAGTAAGAGATGACAAAACTATTTTCAAACTATAAGCGGGCAGCGATTGATTTTGCTTCGGCTCAGGGCAATTATTTGACGGATACAGATGGCAAGACCTACTTGGATTTTTCATCAGGTATTGGGGTAACCAATCTGGGTTACCATCCCCATGTCAATCAGGCTTTGACAGAGCAGGTGGGTAAGATTTTGCACCAGCCTAATCTTTATCACAATCAGTTGCAAGAAGATGTTGCTGACCTTTTAATTGGTGACAAGGACTATCTGGCCTTTTTCTGTAACAGTGGTGCAGAGGCTAATGAGGCAGCCATCAAAATCGCCCGTAAGGCTTCAGGGAAACAAGAAATCATTACCTTCCAAAATTCCTTCCATGGTCGAACCTTCGGCTCCATGTCTGCCACTGGTCAGGATAAAATCAAACAAGGTTTTGGTGAAGGTGTGCCCTACTTTAGCTATGCCATTTTCAATGACATAGACAGTGTCAAGGCCCTAGCCAATGAAGCAACTGCGGCTATTATGCTGGAGTTGGTTCAAGGGGAATCAGGTGTGCAACCTGCGGATCAGGACTTTGTTAAGGCTTTGTCTGATTTTTGTAAGGAGACAGGTATTTACCTCATTGTAGATGAGGTTCAGACAGGAATTGGTCGTACTGGTAAGCTTTATGCTTATGAGCACTACGATATTGAACCAGATATCTTTACTTTAGCCAAAGGTTTGGCCAATGGGGTGCCAGTTGGAGCCATGCTTGCCAAGTCCTCCCTTGGGGTAGCTTTTTCTTACGGAAGTCATGGCTCTACCTTTGGAGGAAACAAACTGGCCATGGCGGCGACCAAGGCTACGCTTGAAGTTATGTTGGTCCCAGGTTTTCTAGATACTGCCCTTGAAAATGGAAACCAGCTACAAGCAAAATTGCAGGCAGCTTTATCTGATAAAGAGACGGTTACCACTGTACGTGGCTTGGGCTATATGATTGGGATTGAGACCACTGGCGATTTGGGAGAATTGGTTCAGGCAGCTAGAGATAAAGGGTTGATTGTCTTAACTGCAGGGACAAATGTGATTCGTCTTTTGCCACCAATCACCCTAAGTGATACTGAAATCGAAAAGGGTGTGGCTATCCTATCAGAAATATTTGACTAGAACATAAAAATCACTTGATTCTTGAATCAAGTGATTTCTTTTACTCATTGTCAGTAGCAATCTCGCTGAGAAGTCCTTTAGCTGTTGTTGTTGGCAGAATACGGACACGATTAAGTGAGAGGAGACCATCCTTGGCACTAGCGAGTCCTTCGTTGGTTGTTAGTCCTAACTTGTATGTTTTCTTAGCTAGGTCCAGTGTCGTTTGATTGTAGCGACCTGATGGGTAGGCAATGGTATTGACCTTGGTATTGAGTTTGTTTTCAAGGAAGTCAATAGAATCCGTTAATTCAACCTTTTGTGTCGCCTTATCAGTGGTTGACAAATCGGGGTGGTTAACCGTATGAGACTGGAAGCTCATGCCGTGCGCCATCATTTCTTTCATCTGCTTGACGGTAAGATTTCCAGCATTTCCCTTCTTAACAAAGCCAGTGATTACATTGTTGGTCGCCTTAGCCTTGTATTTTTTGAGAATCGGATAGGCAATCGTATAGAAATCTTCGTTACCATCATCAAAGGTCAGCCAGACAACCTTCTTAGCAGGTAGGGCGTTTTCAGTGAAGGCTTTGTAGGCTTCTTCAGGCGTTAGGAAATAGTAACCTGCATTAGCCAAGGCCTTGATTTGTGTCTCGAAGAGGTCTGGGTCAACGATAAGGTTGGCGTTGGAAGCTTCAGATGGATCCATGACGTGTACGGCATGATACATCAGGATAGGGATTTGGACAGGCTCGTCATAGGTTTTCCATTTAGCTGTCGTCTTAGACTGACTGGTCTGAGCTTGTTGTTGCTTGCTTTTCGAATGATTTGGTCGGTTAAGCATAAAGACTGCTAGTAAGCCAAGAAGGACAATATTTAGGAAAAGCAGAAGAAGGTTCAGTTTCTTTCTGTTAGCTTGAGTTGTTTTTTTCTTTTGAGAAGTCATTGTATCCCCTTTCAAATAGGTCTAGCTATTATTCTAACAAAAATGGAGTGGAAATGCACAGAATTTTCAGTAAAAAGAATACTTGCCTCCTTAAATGGCAACAATATTCTGTCAATTCCGATAGAAATGTGGTACAATTAAAGAAATGTATGTTTTTAAGGAGAAATCGTAAATGTCTATTAAAATTGGATTGCTTGGCTTTGGTACAGTAGCTAGCGGTATTCCTTTCCTTTTGAAGGAAAATGGCGAAAAGGTTCTTGCAGCCTCACGTGACCAACTTGAAATTGCAAAAGTTTTGGTTAAAGATGACGAGGAAAAAAATCGTCTTATCGCTGCAGGTAACGACTACAATTTTGTCACAAATGTTGACGAAATCCTTAACGATGACGAGATTCAAATCGTTGTTGAATTGATGGGTCGTATCGAGCCAGCTCGTACTTTTATCACAAAAGCACTTGAAGCAGGTAAAAACGTTGTTTCTGCTAACAAAGACTTGATTGCTACTCACGGCAAAGAGTTGATTTCTCTTGCCCAAGATAAGGGTGTGGCTTTCTACTATGAAGCTGCTGTTGCTGGTGGTATTCCAATTTTGCGTACTTTGGCTAACTCTTTGACGTCTGATAAGGTGACACGTATCCTTGGTGTGCTTAACGGAACATCTAACTTTATGATGACTAAGATGGTTGACGAAGGTTGGTCATATGAGGATGCTCTTAAGACTGCCCAAGAACTTGGTTATGCTGAAAGTGATCCAACCAACGACGTTGAAGGTATTGACGCTGCTTATAAAGCTGTTATCCTTAGCCAATTTGGATTTGGTGCCACAATTGATTTCGACGATGTGACTCACAAGGGGATTACAAACATCTCTACTGATGATGTAGCTGTCGCTCAAGAATTGGGCTATGTCATCAAATTGGTTGGTGATGTGCGTGAAGTAGAATCAGGTATCTCAGCAGAAGTATCACCAACATTCTTGCCAAAAAATCACCCACTTGCTAGCGTTAACGATGTTATGAATGCAGTCTTTGTTGAATCTATCGGTATTGGCGAATCAATGTACTACGGACCAGGTGCTGGTCAAAAACCAACAGCAACATCTGTTTTGGCAGACATTATCCGTATTGCTCGTCGTCTTTCAGATGGTAATGTTGGTAAACCATTTAACGAGTTCCGTCGCGACTTGCCATTGGCTAATCCAGCAGACGTTAAGAGCAACTACTACTTTGCCCTTGATACGCCAGACGAAAAAGGTAAAATCCTTCACTTGTCTGAAATCTTCAACTCAGAAGATATTTCATTTGAACAAGTCTTGCAACAAAAAGCAAATGGCACAACAGCTCGTATCGTTGTGATTACACATGCTATGTCTAAGACACAACTTAAAGCTGTTACTGAAAAACTTGAAGCAGCAGAAGATTTCACAGTTGTCAACACATTGAAAGTTTTGTCTAACTAATTGATAAGCCCATACTGGTGCGTATAAGAAAGGTATTCAAGGAGAAAAGTCGCTGATGGCTTTCCTCCTTTTGGTGTATTATTATGAAAATTACTGTTCCAGCAACATCTGCCAATATTGGTCCAGGTTTTGACTCTGTGGGTGTTGCCGTTTCTAAATATTTGACAATCGAGGTGCTTGAACCAGCAGATGCATGGCATATTGAACATGATTTGGGAGATATTCCCTCAGATGAAAATAACCTCCTCATTTCAACAGCCTTACAAGTGAAGTCTGATTTGCAGCCTCATAAATTGGTGATGACATCAGATATTCCCTTGGCGCGTGGGCTAGGTTCTTCAAGTTCTGTTATTGTCGCAGGAATCGAGTTGGCCAATCAATTGGCAGACTTGCAGCTCTCAGACGATGATAAACTTGATATTGCGACCAAGATTGAAGGTCACCCGGACAATGTTGCCCCAGCTATTTTTGGGAATCTTGTTGTGGCCTCTTATGTGGACGAACATGTTAATAGCATTGTTACAGAGTTTCCAGAGTGTGCCTTTGTAGCCTTCATTCCGAGCTATGAACTTAAGACGTCTGATTCACGTGGGGTGCTTCCAAGTGACTTGTCTTACAAAGAAGCTGTAGCTGCATCATCTATTGCCAACGTTGCCATTGCTGCCCTCTTTGCAGGTGATTTGGTTAAGGCGGGACGTGCTATCCAAGGAGACATGTTCCACGAACGCTACCGTCAAAAATTGGTTAAAGAATTTGCGACTATTAAGGAATTGTCAGGTCAATACAGTGCTTATGCGACCTATCTTTCAGGCGCTGGCCCAACAGTTATGACCTTGACGCCAAATGATCAGGCTGAAGCTCTTAAAACGGCTATCGATGGTCTTGGTTTAGATGGTGAAACCTTCATCCTGTCTGTGGATAAAGCAGGTGTTGTCGTTGACTAGAAAAAATCAAGGGCTACTCTTTGGTCTAGCGACTTATATTCAATGGGGATTTTTATCCCTTTTTTGGAAGCTCCTAGCAGGTGTTTCGGCTTATAACACCTTCTCATGGCGAATTGTTTTTACTGTAGTGACTATGTTGACTTACGCCCTAGTCGCTAAGCAAAATACACGTTTCAAAGGGGAGCTTGTAGAACTTTGGCAGGATAAGAAAGTCTTACTTCGCATGCTACTTGCCAGCTTTCTCATAGCAGCTAACTGGTTGATTTATATCTATGCTGTGGGTCATGGTCAAGCGACGCAGGCTAGTCTGGGCTATTACATTATGCCTATTGTTTCTATCCTGTTTGCCCTCATTTTTCTTCGTGAATCATTGAGTAGGACCATGTGGGCAGCAGTGGTATTGGCCTTTATAGGAGTACTGGTTCTTGTTGTCAATACAGGAAAACTTCCCATGGTTTCTTTGGGATTGGCCCTGACCTTTGGTTTCTATGGTTTAATCAAAAAAGGGGTTAAGCTCTCCAGTGACGTAGCCATGCTAGTAGAAAGCGGCTTGCTACTACCTTTTGTAGCTATCTATCTCGTTTTCTTTTCTCCAGAATCATTTTCTTCCTATTCGAGCTTGGAGATGTTTCTTCTAGTCATCTCAGGTGTAGTGACGGCTGTTCCTTTGCTTTGCTTCTCAGAAGCAGTCAAAAGGGCACCGCTTAACCTTATCGGTTTCATCCAGTATCTTAATCCTACGATTCAACTTCTCGTAGCCATCCTCATTTTTGGTGAGACGGTCAGCTTTGGAGAGTTGAAAGGCTTCCTCTTTATCTGGATGGCCATACTAGTCTTTGTAACTGGCCAAATAGTAACATTTCATAGAAGTTCCTGATAGCTATCGGGAACTTTTTATAATGCCGTTCTAAAAATTAATCAAGCTTATCTGACAATTTTAGAATTTTAAGATATAATAGTGATATTAGATTAAAATAATGGAGTATTTTATGCGAAAAATGAAAAAGCTAGTGAGCTATCTGATTCTGCTTGCTATTCCAGTTGCTATTGCTGTAGCCCTGTTTGTTTTTAACGGTTCGGGTTATCGCTTGTCAGAACAAGATGTGGCAGACATCGCCTACAAAAATGCTGGTGTCCAAACTTCTGAGATTTCTCAATCAGCAATCTCAAAATTACGTATTGGATTACATGGAAGCTATAGTGTTAGTTTTACAACACCCGACAATCATTTTGAATACACTATTGATGGTCAGTCAGGATCTATTTTGAAACATAAGAGTGACCATCCAACATCTAAGGATGAGGATGATACTAAAAAAGGTGAAGAGACTAAAGATGAGAGTCAGTCTAGCGAAAGCAAGGATGAGCCACCAGTATCTAAAGAAGCTGCTCAAACAACAGCACTCAATCATGCGGGATTGGCTGAAGGTTCTGTAACGAACTTGACGGTAGATTTGAAGACTGAAGGAAGCGGGAAAGTCTACAATATTAGCTTTGATTATGCAGTGAGTCATTTGCGTTATAAATACGCAGTAAATGCTGATTCAGGAGCTATCGTTGCCTATACGAC
>OGQT01002651.1_pt1 | contig 12443 bp, 5 predicted proteins | sample 1553261 | NCBI WGS metagenome assembly OGQT01 (sample SAMEA2579992, study PRJEB22360) | human gut metagenome | biome: human gut; feature: human-associated habitat; material: faeces | place: Denmark | collected 2008/2010
CTTTCCTGATAATAACGGTCAAAAATATGTGACAGGGCTTCAGCAGAAATTCCATATCCCGTATCACTTACTTTTATCTCTGTATAAGCTACTTCATTACGCATTGTCTGATACAAACTTAGAGTGACGCGCCCTTGTTCCGTATATTTGATTGCGTTGGAAATGAGATTATCCAAAACAATGGTAATGATTTCCTTATCGAAAAAAAGAAACATTTCTTCTTTCTCTATTTGAATCTGGAAGTCAATCTTGGTCTTTTGATTTAGTTCTTTGTATTTAAGTCCTATCTCATAAATCAAAGGAGCGATATTGCCTTTGCTGACGCACAATTTCTTATTTTGCGTCTCTGTCTTTCGGAATTCCAGTATTTGGTTAATCAAGTTGAGCAGCCGTAGCGCACTTTGATGGATGACAGATAACTTCTGGGCTTGTTTTGCCGGAAGTGAGGTTTCTTTTTGCATATCTTCCAAGGGACCGAGGATTAAGGTCAACGGTGTACGTAGTTCATGGGTGATATTGGTGTAGAACCGCAGACGTTCCTGATTCAATTCCTGTTCCTGCTCATGGTTTTTCTTTTCCAAAATATAGAGGCTTTCTAAATCCAGCTTCTTTTTATATGCATGCAAGATAAGATAAATGATGCTGATAGATACTAAAATATAGATAAGCTTTGCCCACCACGTCAGCCAAAGAGGGGGATTGACACGGATGGTAAGTGAAGTAGCTTCTTCCGGCCATTCTTGGTTATGTACTCGTGCTTTGATGAGGAACTCATATTTTCCCGGAGGAATGTTTCGGAAAGTGACACTGTTGTTCTCATTGACGGTGTACCATGAGTTCTCAAGCCCTTTCAGCATATAAACATACTCCACTTGGTTGACAAGTGAGTAGTTTTGCACATTAAATGTAAGTCCAAAGCTATTTTGCGCATGACTTAATTCTACATTCTGTCCTTTGGACAAGTTGATAATCATGTCGTTATTTTCCAGATTGCTCAATCGTCCTAGTATTTTCATTTCCGTGATAACTGCTACCGGAGTAGGTTGTTCATTCATTGTAATATCAGGATTAAAACAACATACTCCATTGATAGAACCGAAATAAATCCATCCGTTCTTGTTTTGCGTTACACAACCGCTTGAGAAACTTCCCGCCGGAACATCATCAGAATGACCATAGTGATAGAAACAATCTTTGGCTGTCACGTAGCAGCTGACACCTTTATTATTGCTAAACCATATATTACCTTTCTTGTCTTCTGTTATTGCACAGATATTTGTATTGGTTAAACCATCTTTTCGTTGATATGTTTTGTTGGTTAATACATTGGTTGAAGGAAAACAGACTAGTCCTTCTCCTGTCCCTATCCACATTCTTTTGTGTTTATCCTGTATGATCTGATTGACGGTATTGGAACAGAAGCCCTCCCTTTGGACAAAGGTCTTGATTTGTTGTAGATCGGGCGTGTATACGCCAAGTCCGTCTCCGAAGGTCCCAATCCAGAAACGCCCTTTCTCATCTTGAGCTATAGAACGTACAAAATCACTGTGTAGTTCGCTGTTTTCAGTGTTGTAGTGTCGGATAATTTCCATGTTGAGGGGATTCAATACAATGATTCCTCCGCTATATCCTACCCAGATATTATGTTGAGTATCTTCGTAGATCGTACGGACATCCTGATTGTACTGTCCCATGAGGGAGATGGAACGAAACCTTTTATTCCGAGTGTCATAATAACTGATTCCTCCTTGAAAAGAACCGAACCATAGATTTCCTTTTGAATCCTGTAAAGAGGTCAATATGAAATTGGAAGGGATGTCTCCAGTCTCTTTTTTATAAATAGCAATACGCTTGTCCCCTTCAAATACATTGATACCACCTCCGTCTGTTCCAATCCATATACGTCCTTGTCTGTCGGTACAGAGACTGCTTGCAACTTTATTGTTCAGACTGTTTTCATTGTTGGGAATCGGAGAATAACTTAATGTTGTGAATAAGGGTGGCTTTCTGCTGATAAAGTTGATTCCTCCTCCCCATGTACCTATCCAGATATTGTCAAAAGAATCTTGGAATATACACCGGGCACTTGCATTGGAAAGGCTTCGACTATCATCACCTTCCTGAATATATTCGAGGGAAATCTGTTCGGGTGAGAGAAACATACTTTGTTTGAGATCCAGTATAGTAATGCCATTAAGTTCGGAAGCAATCCAAAGTTTACCGTCGTTTAATTGTTTAATAGCCAATATCCGATTGCATAAAGCAGCATATTTATCATTTTTGTTATTCTTAAAAGTGATAAAGCTTTGATCGGTAGCATTGAAAAGAGCCAGGCCTTTATCTGTCCCTAGCCATATATTACCGTTTGTGTCTTTAGTGAGACATCGTACATCATTACCGGGCAGGCTCTTCGGGTCGTCCGAATGATTCTGGAAGTTTTTTACACTTTTATCTTTGAGAGAAAGAATACTGAATCCGTGGCCGACATGGCCGATGTATAGATTCCCGTCTCCTCCGTCCAACACAGTCCATGTTTGTTCACAAGATAAGGCGGGCACTGTATTCTTGTTATAATGAGTGAACTGCCCACTGTTAATGTCGAGATATTCTATACCTCTATAGTAAGTACTGATCCACAAGCCATCTTCATGTTGAGCAGAAGGAGCGATGTCCGTTACGTCATTCGTAATTAGGCTATGAGGGTCATCCGGATTATGTGAATAAGCTGTAAATACCTGTTTGTTGTAATTATATGCATTTAATCCGTCCCGTTGAGTCGCTATCCATATAATGGGACGTTTATTGTCAGCATATACCCGATTGAGTTCATTGCCAGTGATTCCCTGGCTACTTTGCGATAAGTCATTCTTATAATAGGTCATGAAACGGGTCCCGTCGAATTTATTAAGTCCTTCTTCCGTAGCAAACCATAAGAAGCCTTGTTTATCTTGTGCGATACTAATCACATAATTATTAGATAATCCCTGCTCAATACCCAATCGTTTGATAGAATGGGATTGAGCTATCAATTGAGAAACTGATAGCAGACACAGAAAGAAAATAGAAGTAATGTGTTTCTTCATAACTCGTACTTATTCGTTTCATTTACAAGCTCAAAAATAGGAATAAATATTTTATTTAGAGTATGTAAATCGTGCATTGCACGATTTATGTAGCTTCTCTGCATGATTTTTGTCGGTTTATATAGTTGGAATCGTCTACATTTGTGATGTCGATTTGCCGATATTTTATATATTGAGAAGTCGTACCGAGATAATATTAATCATTAAATACTAATTATTATGAAAGCTAAATTGTTGCAAAGCACGGTTTTGTGGACTTTCCTTTCAGTAGCGACCTTGTTGGTTGGATGTAGTGACGATGAGGATTATAGAGATGTAGACGGACAATCTCCAACTCTTGAATTAACATCTGATCATATCCGTACATTGACAGGCTATGAATTCAAAATTGCAGGTAAAATTGTGGATAAAGATGGTATTCGTTCTATTAATCTACAATGTGCAGAGCTTTACTTGGACAAGACAATTGAATTGTTAACTCTTTATTCAGAATCATTGTATGAGTATAATCTGAATTATGGTTTCACTATTCCTGAAAAAACAAAAGGTGACAGTTTTACTATAAAGGTAACAGTTACAGATTTAGGTGGGCGTACAGCAACAAGCGATGTCCTGATTACGATGGATGGTGATTATACAGAACCAGTCTTGACTCCGTCTATTGGTCTTTTAAGTGATAATATTAATATAGTGTTGTCTGAAGGCACTTCTAAAACATTCCGGTTCACTGCACAAGATAATAAGGAATTGGATTATCTGGAATTGGCTGTTCCTGATTTGGAAATCTTGGAACGTCTGGATATTGAAGAAGGAGAGAAAAAAGGAACATTGAATACTACTGTTGTATTTCCTTCTGATAAGACTGGGACCTATACGTTGGTTATACGTGCTGTTGATACTTTTGGCAATGTTGCGGAAAAGAACTATTCAGTACTCGTTTCCAGAGTGAAAGATTATGAGAATATGTATCTGGTTGATTTTGAAGGAACAGACAGCAAATTGCTAACAGGTAATGACGTATGGGGAGTTCCAATGCCTATAGAACGAGTAACGAATTTCACCTATAAGGCTCGTTGTTATTCACCTGCTCCAAATACCCCGATCCGTTTCATTACAAGCAAATATAGTTTTAGCATCTGTTTTGGTGATGACAAAAATAATCCGGGAAAACTAACTGGCATTTCTGAAGATGTACAGCCGATTATTCTACCTGAAAAGAGCTATTATGAAATAAACTTTAATACAGAAGAAGGAACCTATACAGTAGAAGCTTATTCTCCGGGAACACCAATTATTGACGGACTTAAAATGGGATTCGTTGGCGGATGGTTTGATGGTGCCAAAGGCTGGGACGGACCTAAGAATGTCTATGAATTGACTCAAGATCCGGATAATCCGCATTGTCTCACAGCAGAATTGACTTGGAGTAAACAAGATTCTTTTGACGTGACAATCACTCCTTATGATGCAAATGGTGCTTGGTTGGAACCCGGTTGGCGTTTTGACGGTAAAAACGAATCATTTGCTACTAATACTAATGATTCATCTAAAAAGGTACCCGCAGGTAAATACACCTTTATATTTGATACACATCTTGTTCAGTCTAAATTACTGAAGAAATAATTAAAATAATACCATAAAAACATGAAACGATATCTATTTTTATTATTATCGTTCTTTGCGCTGAACCTTTATGCTCAGCAGGGAAATCTGACTGGTACTGCTATTGCAGCTAGTGATAAAGAACCAATGATTGGTTTGACCGTTCTGGTGAAGGGTACTACAAATGGTACTGTCACAGATTTGGATGGAAACTACACATTGACTAATGTTCCTAAAGATGCGATTATTGTATTTTCCATGATTGGATATAAGACACAAGAAGTCAAAGTCAATGGAAAGAATGTCATTAATGTAGTCATGGAAGATGATACACAAGCTTTGGATGAAGTAGTTGTTATCGGTTATGGTGCAGTGAAGAAGAGTGACTTGACAAGCTCTATATCTGCTATCAAAGGAGATGAACTGAAAAAACTGACTGGCGGCAATGCCATGAATGCTTTGCAGGGAAAGATTAATGGTGTGCAGATTACCGGTGGCGGCGGTCCGGGTACTTCGCCTCGTGTTATTATTCGGGGGGTATCTACTGTCAATGGTTCTGACCCATTGTATGTTGTTGATGGAATGCCGGTGGGAACCAATATCAATTTTCTTGACCAGAACGATATTGAATCCATGCAAGTGCTGAAAGATGCTTCTGCAGCAGCTATTTATGGTACACGTGGTTCTAACGGCGTTGTTCTTATTACTACCAAGAAAGGTAAAAAGGGAGCTACCCAATTCGGTTTCTCAGCTTCTGCCGGTTTTCAGACGTTGAAGAAACCGGAGATGGCAAAAGCTTCCGAATATGAATATGTATTCAAAGCGCGTTATATTAATGATAATGCAGAGCCACGTTATAACAGCAAGGAGAATATAACAGATGCGGAAGGTACTGACTGGTGGGATGAAAGCATGAAAAAGACAGCACTGATTCATAACTATAATTTTAATTTCTCCGGAGGTACGGATAAGTTGCTTTACTCTGCTAATATTGGTTATTTCGGACAAGACTCACAATACACTGTAGGTAACTGGCAAAAGCTGACAGCTCGTTTCAGTATGGAATATACTTTTAATAGTATAGTAAAAGCAGGTATTGACTTTACCCCGAAATATGAAAATTGGACAGATACTCCCAATTTATTGGGTAATATAATGGCTATGGACCCCACAACTCCGATCATGCGTCCTCAAAGTGAATGGACGACAAATAAATACGACAACTATGCCCGTTCCAGCAACAACTTGGTGTGGAATCCGGTTGCACAATTAGCTCGTATGGATAAACATAGTGATGAATATGGTTTATTAGCCAATCCGTATGTAAATATTGAACCGATTAAAGGTTTGGTTATTCGTTCACAGTTTGGTGTCAATGCCCGTTTCCGTATTTCAGATGAGTTTACTCCTTCTTTCAATATCGATACATTAGAGAAATCCGATTACAGCAAAGCATATCGTAAAACCGATAATTGGGTGGACTGGAACTGGACAAATACAATAAACTGGATTAAGAGTTTTAATCATAAACACAATTTGAATGTGATGGCTGGTTATACGATGGAACGTTTCCAGGAATATTGGTTGGAAGGGTCAAAAGAACGTACTCCTACCAATGAAGAGAACCTGCACTATGTTTCAGCCGGTACGCAGAATCCGCAGACGGCAGGCGTGAATGCCTATTCTTCATTGATCTCTTATCTGGGACGTGTGATGTATAATTACAACGACCGTTACTATTTGACTGCTTCTATCCGTGTAGATGGTTCTTCTAAATTCATGAAAGATAATCAATACGCTACTTTTCCGGCAGTATCTGCGGCATGGCGTATTTCAGAGGAGCCATTCATGAAAAAACAGCATATCTTTGATAACTTGAAGATTCATGCAGGATGGGGACGTGTGGGTAATCAGAATATTGACAATTCGGCTTATCAGTCTACTATTGGATCTGCCGATTATGTATTTGGTGGCAATCGTGAGATTGGTACAGCGGTAGGTTCAATTGGTAACTCATTGATTCGATGGGAAACTGTAGAAGATTATAATATCGGTATTGATATGGCATTTTTGAAAAACCGTTTGTCGGTGACTGCAGAATGGTTCCGTAAAGAATCCCATGATATGCTGCTGAAAAAAGATAATATGCTGATTTTAGGGTTCCCGATGTGGAATGGACAGATGTGGGAGAATGTAGGTAAAATGAGAGCTACGGGTTGGGAACTTTCTATTAACTGGGAAGATCGTAAAGGTGATTTTGATTATGGAATTGGATTGAACCTGTCATCCGTTAAAAATAAAGCTATTAAACTATTGGGTTCTACTCCGATTAATGCCGGAAATTTTAATGGAGATTACATCATACGCAATGAGGAAGGTGGTGAGATCAGCCGTTTCTATGGATATGTGGCTGATGGTATTTTCCAGAATCAGACCGAAGTAAATGCACATACCGATGAATATGGAACAGTCATTCAACCCAATGCTCAACCGGGAGATATTCGTTTCAAGGATTTAAACCATGATGGTAAGCTGGATGATAATGATAAGACTTTTATTGGAAATGCATTTCCAGATCTTATGGTTGGTATTAATGCCCGTTTAGCATGGAAGAATATTGACTTTGCAGCCAATTTCTATGGCACGATAGGAAATGATGTCTACAACACGACTAAGGGGCGCTATTCGGGTGTGTCTGGTGAGAATGTATATGCCGGAACCTACAATGCTTCTTGGCACGGTGAGGGAACAAGTTATGATTTACCCCGCCTGTCGTACAATGATGCTAATCAGAACTGGACACGTGTTTCTTCTTTCTATGTGGAAGATGGTTCTTATTTACGTTGCAAGCAGTTGCAGATAGGATATACATTGCCAAAGAAATGGACGAAGAAAATTTCATTGCGCCTGTCGGCACAGAATCCGTTCACTATTACCGGATATTCAGGAATGGACCCTGAAGCAGCTGCCTTAGGTACTGAAGGAAAAGTAACAGAATCGGGTATTGATTGGGCAGGATATCCTAACCCGCGTACATACCTTTTTGGAATCAATATGAATTTCTAATGCTATTAACAGAAATAAGAATATGAAAAAATATATTTTAGGCTTGACTATAGCCGCTTCTACATTGTCATTAGCCGGTTGTTCGGATTTTCTGGATACGCCAGTACTCGGTCAGCAGGACTTGAGTGAATATTTTGTGAATGAAGATCAGTGCAAGCAGCAGATTACAGGATGTTATCAATCTATATTCTGGGATGACTGGTGGCAGATACAGAAATTTTATTTGTGCGGTGATATGTGTACGGATGATATGTGGATCGGTAATACTGGTGAAGATCAGGGAGCTTATGAAGATCTGGCATTTTTTACAGGCGATGCATATGGTGGAGGAGAATGTTGTCAGAATTTCTGGCAGTATCGCTACAAGGGTATATTGCGGTGTAACATTGCAATTGAGAGAATACCAGATGTAGAGTTTGAGGACGAATCGTTGAGAGACCGTTATGTGGCTGAAGCTAAATTCTTACGTGCTTATCAATATTTTGATCTGGTGAGATACTTTGGTGGTGTACCGTTGGTCCTGGGGATGAAGATGCCTTCAGAGGTAGAAGGGATTCAGCGTGCTTCCACTGCAGAGGTGTACACACAGATTGAGAATGACCTGAAAGATGCTGCTAATGTATTACCTGTTAAAGGTGAATATGCCAGTGCCGACTTAGGGCGTGCCACTAAAGGGGCAGCACAAGGGCTATTGGCAAAAGCTTATCTTTATCAGGAAAAATATGAGGAAGCAGAGGATATGCTGGAACAAGTGATGGGTTTGAATGGGCATGCATCACAAGGGTATGATTTGTTGGATGATTTTGGAGATGTGTGGAGCATTTCTCATAATAATAGTGTTGAATCACTGTTTGAAGTGCAGACTAATAGTGATATAGCCTATAATTTAGGACTTAGAATGCCTGTTGTATGTGGTTCCCGTGATGACGGTGGCTGGGCATGGGGCTTGCCGACAAGCAATCTGGAGACAGCTTTCAAGACAGCAGGAGATGACATACGTTTGAAATGGACTATTATTAAAGACAAAGCAACCAGTGTGCCGGGTGATACCCATTGGTCTTCTACCGTACCTTATTCGGTTTCGACCGATTCGCATAAGTCAGGTCGTGTGACTCGTAAAGTATACATTCCTTATGCCCAACGTCCTGAACCATACGATGCTTCTCATAATCCATTGAATTATCGTATTCTACGTTATGCGGATGTATTGTTGATGTATGCCGAAGTTGAAAATGTGTTGAAAGATGACGGACAGGCTCGCTGGGCTTTAAATAAAGTCAGAGAACGTGTAGACTTAGATCCGGTAGAATCCAGTGGTACTGAACTTCGCGATGCGATACGTCAGGAACGTCGTCTTGAACTGGCATTGGAAAACCAACGTCTGTTTGATATCCGTCGCTGGAAAAATGATAGTGGAAAGTCTGTTATGAGTGATATTATGGGACCGAACGGTTCATTTGTGATATACAATACAAAAGAATCTACCGATACGTATGAGCTTGGAAATCAGAAGGAAAGTAGCTCTAAGGGACGTAATTTCAAAGAAGAGCGTGACTTGGTATACCCGATTCCGACCACAGAGATTAGTCAGAGTAATGGTAGTATAGTACAGAATCCCGGATATAATTAATTAAATGATTATGAAACACAGAAATTTATTTATAGGACTTTCATGCATGGCGGCAGGGCTTTGCGCATGTAATGATGAATATACATTCGTGCCGGAATATGAAGTGAAACTGCCGACCGATACCACTATCAATGTTACAATTGATGCCTCAACTGTATATCAGACTATTGATGGTTTTGCATCTTCCGATGCATGGGATATGGAATATGTAGGCAAATACTGGAGCACTTCCAATAAAGAAGCCATTGCAAAATTGTTATTTTCCCGCGAAGTTGATGACAAAGGGAATTCGCAGGGCATCGGTTTATCCATGTGGCGGTTTAATTTGGGAGGAGGTTCGGAAGAACAAGGAGATGCAAGTGGTATTGTTTCAGATAAAAAGGAACGACGTGTCGACTGTTTTTTGACAAGTGCAAATGGAAGTTATGATTGGTCCAAATCTGCGGGGCGGAGATATTTTATGGAAAAGGCTAAAGAGTATGGCTGTGAGTCATTCGTACTATTCAGTAATACACCTCCTGTATACTATACTTATAACGGACAAGCACGTTCGGATAAAGGGGCATCCAGTAATTTGAAGACAGAACATTATGGTGACTTTGCTGATTTCCTGGCTACTTGTGCCAAGCATTTTGTTGATGAAGGCTATAATATTAGTTATATTAGTCCGGTTAACGAACCGCAGTACAACTGGAATGGTAATGAACAAGAAGGTTCGGCCTGGCAGAATACAGAAGTGGCAACGTTAGCAAAAGCATTGGATGCGAGTTTGACAGCCAAAGGGCTTTCCAATACCCAGATGTTATTGGCTGAAGCAGGAAAGTGGGACTATCTATATGGAAACGGTGATGCGGGAAGTGCCCGTGGCAATGTAATAGAGGCTTTTTTCAATCCCAATAATACAAGTACTTATATTGGTAATCTTACGCATTTGCCTAAATTGATTTGCGGGCATAGCTATTATCTGGATACGAACTGGAGCAATATGTACTCTGTCCGTTCTTCTGTTAAGTCCAAAGCAGACCAATATGGTTTGAAGGTATATCAGACGGAGTGGAGTATGTTGAGTGAGAACTATGAAGATTATGCAAGCTATGGTGATGCTTCTTATATGGACTTGGCTTTGAGTATGGCAAAAGTGATTCATCAGGATTTGGCAACAGCTAATGTAAGTTCTTGGTCATACTGGACTACTTGTAGCCGTGAACGTTGGAGTCAGAAAAGCCGTTTTTATCTGATTCGTCTTTCTCCTGATAGCAATGATGGCGAAAGTTATGCCGATTTAGCTACTAATGGCACTTATAAAGCTAGTAAGAACCTTTGGGTACTGGGTAATTATAGTGCATTTGTACGTCCGGGTTATCAGCGTATTGATTTGAAACTGGAGGAAGAGACAAAGGATTTCTTTGCTACTGCCTATATTTCACCGGAGAAAGATAAATTGGTAGTGGTGTACACTAACATGACTGATAAACGTGCGGAAATAAATAATACATTTGAAGGATTGGGCAAAGAAGTAGGTGAATTTGAACAGTATACTACTTCAGAAGCAAAAGATTTGAAGCGTGAGCCCAGCTATAATAAAGGTGTTGTTCCTGCTAAAGGTATATCTACTTTTATTTATACTCTTCAATAAGATAGTTTTCAACAGGTATTAGACTATAGACTAGACAATGAAAGGTAAAAAGATTTTAGCCGCTTTAGGCTTCTTCTCAATAGCCGGTGTGGCAGGTGGATGTTCCCAACCTGCCCCCTATATACGTTATCAGATAGAAACAGACCAACCCTGTCAGACGATGGCATACTTCAGTGCTTCCGATGCCTGGAGTATGCAATTCATCGGGCTTTGGCCACAGGAGAAACAAAACCAAATAGCCGACTGGCTGTTCAGCACGGAGAATAACGCCAACGGACAGCCGAAAGGTATCGGCTTGTCACTTTGGCGTTTTAACGTTGGAGCAGGTAGTACGGAACAAGGAGAGAACAGTCAGATTGCTTCTCCCTGGATGCGTGCCGAATGTTTCCTGAATCCCGACGGAACATACGACTGGAACAAGCAACAGGGGCAACGCAACTTCCTGAAACTGGCTAAAGAACGGGGAGTCAACAAATTTCTGGCTTTTCTGAACTCTCCCCCTGTGTATTACACACAGAACGGATTGGCTACCAATACCGGCCGTGGAGGTACAGCGAACCTGAAACCGGATTGTTATGAAAAGTACGTTCGTTTTCTGGCAGGTGTAGTGCAGGGAGTAGAACAACACGATGGCATCAAGTTCAACTATATCTGTCCTTTCAATGAACCGGATGGACACTGGAACTGGGTCGGTCCGAAGCAGGAAGGCTGTCCGGCAACAAATAGGGAAGTAGCCCGCACGGTTCGTCTGTTAAGCAAAGAGTTTGTAGACCGGGACATGGATACACAGATTTTGGTTAATGAGTCTTCCGATTATCGTTGTATGTTCCGTACCCACGAAACGGACTGGCAACGGGGGTATCAGATTCAGGCTTTCTTCTGCCCGGACAGTGTGGATACGTATTTAGGTGATACGCCCAATGTGCCCCGACTGATGCTTGGTCATAGTTACTGGACAACGACTCCTCTGAGTGAACTGCGTGCCATGCGCTGCCAACTGCGTGAAGCTCTGGATAAATACAACGTCGGCTTCTGGCAGTCAGAAACCTGTATCATGGGGAATGACGAAGAGATAGGTGGCGGTCACGGCTTCGACCGTACGATGAAGACACTTTACGTTGCCCGTATCATCCATCATGACATCGTGTATGCGGGAGCGAAGAGCTGGCAGTGGTGGCGTGCCGTCGGCGGTGATTATAAAGACGGGCTGATTCGGGAATACACGAATGATGACTTGAAGGATGGTCGGGTAGAAGACTCCAAACTCATGTGGGCTTTGGGTAATTATAGTCGTTTCATCCGTCCGGGAGCTGTCCGCCTGTCGGTTTCTGCTTTCGATCAAGCGGGAAATTTAATCCCCGGAGGCGATACGGACCAAAAAGGACTGATGTGTTCTGCTTATCAAAATGCGGACGGCTCATACGCT
>OGQT01002658.1_pt1 | contig 12413 bp, 8 predicted proteins | sample 1553261 | NCBI WGS metagenome assembly OGQT01 (sample SAMEA2579992, study PRJEB22360) | human gut metagenome | biome: human gut; feature: human-associated habitat; material: faeces | place: Denmark | collected 2008/2010
CATCCGCAATCTGGCCTATGACCCCGACCCAGCCGTGCGGAAAGCGGCCTATGAAGCAGAGCTGAGCTGTTACGACCGGATCAAGGACGCCGTGGCCTTCGCCCTGAACTCCATCAAGCTGGAGACCATTTCGGACTGCCAGCTCCGTGGCTATGCGTCGCCCCTTGACCGGACGCTGGAAAAGTCCGACATGAAGCGGGAGACCTTAGACGCCATGCTGGGGGCGATGGAAGAATACATGCCCAAATTCCGGCAGTACCTCCGCGCCAAGGGAAAGGCGCTGGGCCACGAAAACGGCCTGCCATGGTACGATTTGTTCGCGCCCATGGGCAAATCTACTGCGCGGTACACCACGGAAGACGCCAAAAGGATTCTGGTGGAGCTGTTCTCCACTTTTGATTCCGAGCTGGCGGACATGGTGGCGCGCGCCTTTGACGAGGAATGGATCGACTTCTATCCCCGGGACGGAAAGTCCGGCGGCGCGTTCTGCGCCGGGGTGGCGAGCATCGGCCAGAGCCGCATTCTGACCAATTTCGACGGCACTTTCGGCGATATCGTGACCCTTGCCCACGAGCTGGGACACGCTTTCCACAACCAGTGCATCCGTACCCACCGGCCGCTGAACCGGGATTACTCCATGCCCGTGGCGGAGACCGCGTCCACCTTCAACGAGTGCGTGGTCATGGCTGCGGCCATCCGGCAGGCAAAATCCCACGACGAGGAGCTGGCGCTCATCGAGTCCCAGCTTCAGGACGTCACTCAGATCATCTGCGACATCTATTCCCGGTACCTCTTTGAGAGCATGGTGCTGGAAAACCGGGAGAAGCAGTTCATGAACGCGGAGACTCTGTGCGGCATGATGCTGAAGGCGCAGGAGCAGTCCTACGGCGACGGTCTGGACGCAAGCTTCCGCCATCCCTATATGTGGGTCTGCAAGAGCCACTACTACGGCTCGACCTTCTATAACTATCCCTACGCCTTCGGCGGTCTGTTCGCCCGGGGACTGTACGCCCAGTACGAACGGGAGGGCGCGGCTTTCGTGCCGAAGTACAAGAAGCTGCTGCGCACCACCACCGTCGCCACGGCGGAGGATGTCGCCAAGGTGGCGGGCATTGACCTGACAGACAAGGAATTCTGGCGCGGCGCATTGCAGACCGTCGCCCAGCAGATCGATCTGGTCTGCGGACTTCTTGAGGAGGGAAAACAGTAATGGACAGCCGGACAAAAGCACTGTGTGATTTTCTGAATGCAGCCCACAGCGTGTATCACGCCCAGGCGTATCTGGCCGAGACGCTGAAAAATGCCGGTTATACCCGGCTGTACGAGCAGGACGAATGGGCGCTTGCCCCCGGCGGAAAGTATTTCCTGATCCGGGGCGGCTCTGCCCTCGTGGCGTTCCGGGTGCCGGAGGGAAGCCCCAAGGGCTTCCTCATGAGCGCCAGCCATTCCGACCGTCCCACCTTCAAGGTCAAGGAGAATTTTGAGCTTGCCGCCGCCTACACCCGCATGGCTGTGGAGCGCTACGGCGGAATGCTGATCTCCCCATGGCTGGACCGTCCCCTGTCCGTCGCGGGACGGGTGACGGTGGAGACGGAAGCCGGTGTGGAGACGAAGCTGCTGGACATCGACAGAGACCTGCTGCTCATCCCCAACGTCGCCATCCACATGAACCGTCAGGCGAACGAAGGCTACAAATGGAACCCGGCAGTGGATACCCTGCCCCTCATCGGCAGCGCGGGCACGGCAGGCAAACTCCCGGCGCTGCTGGAGAAGGAAGCGGGCGGAAAGATTCTGGGACACGACCTGTATCTTTACATCCGGCAGAAGGCGTCGGTCTGGGGCGTTGACGAAGAATACATTTCCTCCGCCGCGCTGGACGATCTGGAATGCGCATGGGGCTGCACGCAGGGCTTCCTCAAGGGCAGGGACAGCGCGTCCATCCCGGTTCTGTGCGTTTTCGACAGTGAGGAGGTCGGTTCCGTTTCCCCGCAGGGTGCGGGCTCGTCTCTGCTGGAGGATACGCTGGGCAGAATTTGCGACGGCCTGAAGCTGAACCGTGGGCGGATGCTGGCGCAGTCCTTTCTGGTGTCCGCGGACAATGCCCACGCCGTCCACCCCAACCACCCGGAGTATGCCGACCCCGGCAACGCCCCGGTCATGGGCGGCGGACTGGTGATCAAGTACAACGCCAATCTCAGCTACTGCACCGACAGCGTCAGCGCCGCAGTGTTCCGGAAAATCTGCGGCAGGGCGGGCGTCAAGGTGCAGACCTACCACAACCGGGCGGATCTTCCCGGCGGCTCTACGCTTGGCAGAATCTCCCTTGCCCACGTGAGCGTCCCCACGGTGGACATCGGCCTTGCCCAGCTGGCCATGCACTCGTGCTACGAGACGGCCGCAGTGTCCGACGCCATCGACTTAGAAACCGCCATGGCCGCCTACTACGGCTCGACACTGGAAGCAACTGGGAGCGGCTTTTCCATCCTGTAAAAAGCCCGGATTGGCAAACTGCCCAAAAACTATTATCCAAAATTGTAGAAACCAACCATTGCGTGTTCTTGCAGAATATGGTAACATTTATTTATCCAGGTGGATTCTGTCTACTCCACATAATAGACAGAATACCGCTAAAATAAAGGAGGATAAACCCGTCTGACGCACGGTGCGGCAGTGTGGAGACCTGTCGTAATGCTCCCGGAATATTGCTTTCCGGTCAGTGAGAACGCATGCGAAAATGGTAGGTGCGTTCGGCGTCGAAACAGTATGGCAAGTGTAACCCTGAAGAACGTAAAGAAGATCTACCCCTTCAACGGCGACGACGCAAAGAAGAAGAAAAAGAAGAAGGGCGAGGAGACCACCGAGAAGAAGGTGAACCTGCAGATTACCGACAAGGGTGTCGTGGCAGTGCAGGAGTTCAGCCTGGACATCAAGGACAAGGAATTCATCGTTCTGGTCGGCCCCTCCGGCTGTGGTAAGTCCACCACCCTGCGTATGATCGCCGGTCTGGAAGAGATCTCCGAAGGCGAACTGTACATCGGCGACCGTCTGGTCAACGACGTTGCCCCCAAGGACCGCGATATCGCCATGGTTTTCCAGAACTACGCTCTGTACCCCCACATGACCGTTTACGAGAACATGGCCTTCGCTCTGAAGCTGCGTCATGCTCCCAAGGACGAGATCGACAAGAAGGTCAAGGAAGCCGCTGAGATCCTGGACATCACCCAGTATCTGGGCCGTAAGCCCAAGGCTCTGTCCGGCGGTCAGCGTCAGCGTGTTGCCATCGGCCGCGCCATCGTTCGTGACCCTCAGGTCATGCTGATGGATGAGCCTCTGTCCAATCTGGACGCCAAGCTGCGTAACCAGATGCGTGCTGAGATCATCAAGCTGCGCGAGCGCATCAACACCACCTTTATCTATGTTACCCACGACCAGACCGAGGCTATGACTCTGGGCGACCGGATCGTCATCATGAAGGACGGCTTCATCCAGCAGATCGGCACACCTCAGGAGGTCTTCAACCATCCTTACAACCTGTTCGTCGCTACCTTCATCGGTACGCCTCAGATGAACATGTTCGAGAACGCCAAGCTGGTCAAGGCTGACGGCAAGTACGCCGTGCAGCTGGACAACCAGACCGTGGTCCTGTCCGACGAGAAGCAGGCCAAGCTCGCCGCCAACAACGTTGCGGAGCAGGATGTCGTTCTGGGCGTCCGTCCCGAGCACATTGAGCTGACCGCCGGCGGCATCGAGGGCAAGGTTGACGTGTCCGAAATGATGGGCTCCACTGTCCACCTGCATGTCACCTCCATGGGCCGCGACGTGGTTCTGGTGGTCTCCACCATGAACATGACCGGTGCGGAAGTCGCTGCTCTGTCCAGCGGTTCCACCGTTCACTTCTCCTTCCCCGGCCAAGTATGCCACATCTTCTCCAAGGAGACCGGCATCAATCTGGAAGCCTGATTCTGAACCAAAGTACAAACGGGTCTGCCTTAACCGGCAGACCCGTTTTCATACTATTTCCTGATTAAAATCAAGATTTTAATCAGGAAATAGTATCAGAATTTATGCGGAGGATACTTTGCTGATGCGCTGTTTGCTTGCAGGATTTCTCGGATTTCCCCTGAGCGGAGTATGGTTCGGGATGCAGCTATGGCTGACCCACACCTTTCTCAAAAAAGGCCGTAACCGACTCACTTTTTTTCACCATTGCTTGCTGCGTGTATTCCGACTGTGCTTATCCTCCGTTTGAGCGGTTCGTACGCTCCCAATTTCTCGGCCTTATCAAGCGGGAAGCTGTGGGCACTCACCGCGGCAGCGCTTCTTGTTACCTGTCTGGTAAAGGGGCTGAGCGAAAAGATGCCCCGAACCGTGGAGAAGCGGGAACTCCCGTGGGTTTGTATGGAAGCCGCATTTGTGGAGGTCGCCCAGCGCCTTATGATGCACTCCTTTGTGATATATTTGCTGGATGCGTGGGGATGCGCCGCGATCTGGTGCGTCTTTCTCAATGCGCTTATCTGGTGCGCGGGGATCGTCATTCAGGGAGTCCTTGCAAAGCAGACCATGGAAAAGAATTTTGTTCTTGGGCAGCACCGCACAATTCGGCAAGAAGTCTCAGGCAGGATTTTTGTTCCAATTCAAAGTTCCGAAAATGGAGGAATACTGTATGTATTTCCCATTTTCGGAACTGCGGAAGTGGAGCAAAAAGACGGCTGAGACTCGCAGACGCAATTGCGCGGTGTTGCCCTTGATTTGATCGCTTCATTTGTATTTTCCGTTGGCTGCGGCTACGTATTCTACCTGTCCGGGTGCATTGTTTTTCGGTGACTGCGCATGTGGCCGAGCGATTGATTATGACAAGGCTGAAACGGTGATCAGAGGGAGCGGGAAAGCAGCATTCCCAGCAGCTTGCCGTCGGTGAAGGCCGGATGGGCGTAGGCGGCGTCCAGAATGGCTTCTACATTGTCTGTGTCGTTTTCGACCTCCTTGGAATAAAGCTGCGCTGTGGAGAAAATGTCGCCGCCCACTAGTCTGACCAGCAGGCAGGAGATCAGGATGAACTTCACGCGGCAGTAGAGGTCGTAGTCAGAGACTGCCTGAAGCCAGTACCGCTGGGTCAGGTATCTTGCCAGCGCCCGGTGATGCTGCGTCCAGTTTCCGGGATCGGGATGGCGGAGCATGGTCTCCCACTGGGGCGTCAGCAGCTCAAGGCCCAGAAAGAAATCCAGAACATCTGCTGGATTTCCCGGCTTTGCCAGAGCCGCGGCGGTTTCCAGCGCCGCCCCGGCATCGAAGGGGCTTTCCTCCCCGCCGTCCAGCTCTGACTGCGCCTGACAGCCGTAGAGCAGCCCCAGCGCCAGAGATTCCCCGACGCTATGGGATTCGTCCGACAGAATGGACAGCATGACCTCCCGGGAGGCTTTCAGCGAAGCCATGGCTTCGACGTCATACCCCGGTGTACCGCCATCAGGGCGGGTGTCCACCATCAACGGGGCAAGCGGCGCATTCAGAATCAGCTTCGCGGCTTCTGGGCAGCTCAACTCCAGTCCCAGCTCGGCAAAATCCCCGTAATCATGGGTCAGGCGGGGGAACATCCGGCAGGTTTCGCACAGGGCGCTTTCTCCCAATTCCGCCTGAATCCGGCAAAGCCCATCACTGCGCCACATGGGGCAGCGTCCGTCGATGATGGACATGGACGTTTTGCCGTCGGCAGTGCGCATCACCTCCCGGAGACGGTCGCCCAGCGTTCCGGGCAGGGTGCGGTAGAACCGGGCGGAAGCGTCGTCTATCTCCACCTCCCACTCCTTGCAGCAGCTGTCCGGGCATTCCCCGGCGGCGCAGCGGAAGCAGTCATAGTAGTCCGGTTTGAAAAGCAGCATGGGAAACTCCTCCTTGCACAAAAAGAAGCGCACACCCCGCGGTATGCGCTTCCGGAAAATCAATAATTCGGACGGATAGTGTTCATCAGGGAAGCGGCATCCTGTAACGCCTGCTTGCTGGTGCTGACCGCCATTTGCAGCTGGGTCAGCTGGGACATGGCCTCGTCGGTTTTGGCGGTGATCTCAGCAGTGGCGGTGTCCACCTTGGCAATGGCTTCGTTCAGCACGCCGTTTGCCTGATGGTAAACCAGCTCTGCCCGCTCCCGGGCGCTGCGCTCCACCTGCTGGGCGCGGCGGTAGGAATCCAGTTCCTCCCCGGCGACCTGACTGCCGCCGTCCGTCTCCGGCTGGGGTTCCTGCACGGCCTCAGCGGCCTGCATCTGCTCGATCTGGGCGCGCAGAGCGTCCCGTTCCTCGGTCATGGCGGCAAGCCGGGCTTCCAGTTCCGCGATTTGCGCAGCCTGCGCCTGAAGCTCTTCCAGCTGCCGGTGCAGGTCCTCCGTCTCGGCGGTCAGCGAATTGATCTGATCCTGATGCTTTGTGTTGATGTATTCCAGATAATGAACCACGTCCTGCCGGTTGAAGCCATTGAACGCGGAACGGAAATTCTGAGGTGCAGCCATAATAAAATCCTCCCTTTTCTGCCGCGGGGGTCAACATTTTCCAGAATTATACCACATATATTCCGAAAAAACAACCGTTTTCGCCGAACAAGGTCGGAAAACCAAAAAATATTTTTCCGCGCACCCCTTTACAAAAATGAAAAAGGTTGGTATAATACATAGGCTATCGATGAAATGCGCCAGTGGCTCAATGGATAGAGCATCGGATTCCGGTTCCGAGGGTTGGGGGTTCGAGTCCCTTCTGGCGTACCAAAGGGGAGTTCTTATAGGACTCCCCTTTGAACTTTTTGTGAACATTTTTCAGAAGCTGCACGTTGGTGTGCAACTTTTCTCTGTTTTGAAACTATGGATAGAAGGACTTTTTCCTTACTGCAACATTCGGAGGTTTCTATGACAGAGGAAAACTACAATTACCGTACAAGTCAAACTCTCTTGCGTAACCAGTTCCCAGGGAAAGGGAAATGGAAAATTCCGGTAATACCAAAATTCCAACCGAAAGATGGTGATTTTAACGACCTTCTGCTGATCGGCTTTGACAAAACAAATCTGGAAGATCAGAATCATCTTGACCGGATGGTGCATTTTTTCCTGTATGATTACCGCTTTGAGCGGGTATGGAAAAATCCCGAGGCTGACATTGAAAAGCTGTCCCGATACCGGGCTGTGCTTTCTCCCGATTTCAGCATGTATTTGGAAATGGCACCCGCGATGCAGATGTATAATGTGTTTCGTAACCGCTGGTGCGGTGCTTACTGGGCATCCAAGGGTATACGGGTGATCCCAACCGTCAATTGGGGTGATGAATCCACCTTTGATTTCTGCTTTGACGGCATTGAAAAGGGCAGCGTTGTGGCAGTTTCAACCTACATGGCTTCCGAGCATGATCATCGAAAGGATCAGAAGGAATGGTTCATGGCTGGTTACAATGAGATGCTGCGGCGTATAGAGCCAGAGAGAATCATTTGCTACAACACCCCGTTTCCGGAGATGCAGGGAGACATCGTGTATGTGGATTATGAACGCAGCTCCTGGCGGTACATGGACTATGACCAGAAGGCAATGCCCCATGAAGATTTGGACTGCTATAAAATTGGTGGCGCAAATCACACGTTTTGTGATACAATGGACGCATACATGATCGGTAAAGGCGGCGGAAGCGCTTATGGTGGAAAATGGAGACCAAATCCCAATAAGCCGCAAGACCAGCGCTATCTGGGAAATCCCGGAGAAATCAAAAGAACGATAATGAATAACGGTGATGTTTACAAGACAAAAATGGGGCCTGATGGGCGGGCGGAAATGGAACGGCATGAGACAAATCACAACCGTGGAGATAAGCATACGAACCCACATGACCACAGAATTAGCTGGGATAATCCAGATGAACATCCGGTTCCAGGTCCGCCGATCAATTATCCGAATGGTGCACCAGAATTTAAGAACTTCAGCGAGGTGTTTTGCATGAAGGAAATAATTGTTCCATATGGCAGTATGAATTTTGAAACCATCAGTGAATTTAAGCGCAGCATCAACTGGGGTGCTGAGATTGAATTTGAGTGGAATGGGGCTGTGTTTAATATCATCAGATATGGTACCGATGGGAAAATAACAATCTACGCAGCAAATAAACCAGAAACTGAGAAAGTATGTGAGACGGCGGATGAGGCGCTGGAATACATGGTTGGCGATGATAGATTGCGGGACATCATTACCAAGGTTCATGTTGTATCCCGGTCGATTTGAAAAAGATGCCTATGTGAAGTGAAAAAATAGGAAATTTGATACTCTGAAATCCAAAAAACGTTGGTATGACAGGGTTTTTCAAAAAGTCCTATAAGAACACCCGTACCAGAGAAGAATGATCCGAACCTGTTCTTGGTGAGAGACAGGTTCGGATTATTTCTGTTTTAGGACTCGAAAGGGCGGCGGCAGCAACAAACAGTCCGGCGGACTGTTTGTTTAAGATAAGTGGGAGAGTCCCTTCAATTTCAGGCGCATCCCGTAGGGATGTGGATGAAATTGGAATATGTCAACGGTCAGTCTTCTGCAAAGTCTCACGAGCGCACCAATATGGACTCTACTGGCAGATTTGCCGTTGACTGCAAAGCAGGAAAAGATTCGCCCCGCGGCAGCCCGAAAAGGGCAGCCGCGGGGTTCTTTTGCAATCCCAACTCCTTTTCGTGCGTCATCAAACAAGCTCGTCCATGCTGCACCCCAATACCTGCGCTATTTTCTTGACGGTCAGCACGCCGGGTTCTCCGTGACCGTTTTCCCAGCGGCTGATATCCTTGACCCGGCATCCGATGGCCTCGGCAAGCCGTCCCTGGGTCATGCCTGCAGTCTGACGGGCAGCCTTTCATTTATCTCCCATTTCTATCCTTCCTTTTTGCAGTTCGACTTTTTGTTCCTTGCTGCGTGGGGTGTTGCTCCCACATTCTCCTGACATTCCTGATAATATGTCATACACCGCATATCTTCAAGAACTTTTTTATGGTACAACCTCCTCCTTCGGCATCAGCGGCGGCATATTACACGCCTGAGTTCTGGCCCCAATGAAGAAATTGCTGTTTTACAGTTCAGATGATTCTTTTTTCTTGAAATGCGTAGCTTTGTGGAATATAATGGAGACAACGCTTTGAAAGGACTGTGGTTCCATGAAAGTAACGCTGCAAAATCTGACGAAAAAGTTCCCCAGCCGCAACAAAAAGCAGCCCGCCGACGTGATCGCCGTGAACGACTTCACCTTTGAGATCCCCGATGGCGTGCTGCTGGGTCTGCTCGGCCCTTCGGGCTGCGGCAAGTCCACCACGCTGAACCTGCTCTCCGGACTGCAGAAGCCTACCTCCGGCCGTATCTTCTTCGGCGACGACGATGTCACCGACCTGCCTGCGGAGAACCGGGGCGTGGGGCTGGTGTTCCAGAATTACGCCCTGTATCCCCATCTGACGGTACGGCAGAATATTACTTTCCCTCTGGAAAACCGGACGGGCAAGGACAAGCTCACCCATCAGCAGATGGCCGACATGGCGCTGGAAGCGGCGAAGCTGGTGCAGATTGAAGAACTGATGGACCGCAAGCCAAAAGAGCTGTCCGGTGGCCAGCAGCAGCGCGTGGCCATTGCCCGGGCGCTGGTGAAAATGCCGAGAATTCTGCTGCTGGACGAGCCCCTTTCCAATCTGGACGCCCGCCTGCGGCTCCAGACCCGGGAGGAGATCCGCCGCATCCAGAAGGCCACCGGCATCACCACCGTATTCGTCACCCACGATCAGGAGGAAGCCATGTCCATCTCCGACCTGATCGTGGTCATGAAGGACGGCGTGGTACAGCAAATCGGCAAGCCTCAGGCGGTTTACGATTCTCCCGTGAATCTTTTTGTGGCAAAATTTCTGGGCACGCCGCCCATCAACGTCTTTGACGGTGAGGTGAAGGACGGGCAGCTGTACATCGGCGAGGAAGCCGTGCTGGCCGTCCCCGGTGTGGCCAACCAGAGCGTCACCGCCGCCATCCGCCCCGAGGGCTTTACCCTGTCGGAGACCGGCACGTTGAGCTGCGATCTGTCCCGGGTGGAGGTCATGGGGCGGGATATCAGTGTCGTCTCCACCCATCCCAAGTCCCAGAACGTGACCATCCGCTCCATCATCAGTGCGGAAAACGCCGTCAACACGGCGTCCCAAAAGGTGCGCTTTGACCTGAAGCCCAATAAGGTATTCCTGTTCCAGAAAGAATCCGGCGCGCGGATCGATTTCGGCTAAAGCGGAGGAAAGCCTATGGAAAAGAACAACTGGAAAGGCTGGCTGTATCTGCTTCCCGCCTCCGTGTTTCTGGGGCTGTTTCTGGTGTATCCCCTTATTGACGTGCTGACCTATTCCTTTGAGGAAGGATATAATTTTGCGTCCCAGACCTATTTCGGCACCGGACTTTACAACTACCACTACGTCCTGCGCGACCCTTATTTTTTACAGGCGCTGAAAAATACGCTCCTGCTGGTGCTGATCACCGTTCCCCTTTCCACTTCTCTGGCCATGCTGATCTCCGTGGGACTCGGCTCCATTCAGAAGCTGCGGGAGCTTTACCAGACCGTTTACTTCCTGCCCTACGTGACCAACACGCTGGCAGTGGGTCTGGTGTTCATGATCTTTTTCAAGCGGACGCCCTACTCCGACGGTCTTGTCAATCTGGTCTTAAGCTGGTTCGGCGCGGGGCCGGTGGACTTCATCGACGGTCCTTACTGGGCGAAGATGTTTGTGCTGTGCTTCTACACCATCTGGGTCGTTCTGCCCTTTAAAATCCTGATCCTCACCGGGGCGCTGGCCTCCGTTGACCAGACCTATTACAACGCCGCCAAGGTGGACGGCACCCCCCGGTGGCGCATTTTCACCAGGATTACCCTGCCCATGATTTCCCCCACCGTGTTCTATCTGGTCATCACGGGCTTTATCGGCGCGTTCAAGGCCTACTCCGACGCCGTCGCCCTGTTCGGTACCAATCTGAACGCCGCCGGGATGAACACCATCGTGGGCTACATCTACGATATGCTCTACGGCGACTCCGGCGGCTACCCCTCCTACGCCTCTGCTGCGGCCATTGCGCTCTTCGCCATCGTGCTGACCATCACCTGCATCAACCTGCTGGTGAGCAAGAAGCACGTCCACTACTAAAAGGAGGCGGCGAACGTGGATTACGAAAAGATCGAGAAGAACGCCCGTCTCCGGGATCGGGTCAGAAAAACAATTACCTATTTCTTTCTGACCGTCTGGGGCATTCTGGTGCTGTTTCCCTTTTACTGGATGGTGCTTACCTCCGTCAAAAGCTACGGCGCTTACAATTCCGAGTGGATTCCCAAGCTGTACACCCTGTCCCCCACCCTGCAAAACTACGTTGACGCCTTCACGCAGGTGCCGCTGGGGGGGTACTTCCTCAACACCATTGTCTTCACCGTCATCACCACCGGCCTGATGCTCATTGTCACGGTGCTGGCGGCGTATGGCTTTGCCCGGCTGAATTTCAAGGGCAAAGACCTGGTATTCGCCCTGTTTCTGTCCCTGATGATGATTCCCACGGAGCTGGTGGTCATCACCAACTTCGTCACCATCACCGACCTGAATCTGCGCAACACCTTCACCGGCCTGATTCTGCCCTCCGTAACGTCGGTATTTTACATCTACCTGCTGAAAGAAACCTTCTCTCAGGTTCCCGATGAGCTTTACTACGCTGCCAAGGTGGACGGCACCTCCGATCTCAAATACCTGTTCAAGGTGATGATCCCCATCTGCCGCCCCACCGTCGTCACCATCACCATTCTGAAAGTCATCGAGTGCTGGAACTCCTACGTCTGGCCGCGTCTGGTGGCGAATGACGATGCGCACAAGCTGATTACCAACGGTCTGCGCAACGCCTTCAACAGCTCCACCGGCGAAACGAATTATCCCGTGCAGATGGCGGCAGTCGCGATGGTATCGTTCCCGCTGTTCCTCGTGTTTATTTTCCTGCGCAAGTACATCATGTCGGGTGTCAGCCGCAGCGGTATCAAAGGTTAATCGGCGGATTTCCGCCTTTAACAATTTTTTGTCTCCCTCGACCAGAAAGGAAGGAAAGACACATGAAGAAGTTCCTCTCTCTTCTCATGGCGCTGACCATGCTGATGGCCTGCACTGCTTGCTTCGGTTCTGCTGAATCCGCAAGCGATCCCGCTGCTTACGACGGCAGCGAGGTGAACATCACCTTCTACAACACGATGGGCTCCAACCTGACCCCCGTGCTGGATACGTACATCGAAGAGTTTAACAAGCTCTACCCGAACATCCATGTCAGCTACACCTCCGTTGGCGGCTACGATGATGTTCGCGACCAGATTTCCAAGGAAATCACCGTCGTCGGCCAGCCCAACATCGCTTACTGCTACCCGGACCACGTT
>OGQT01002662.1_pt1 | contig 12409 bp, 12 predicted proteins | sample 1553261 | NCBI WGS metagenome assembly OGQT01 (sample SAMEA2579992, study PRJEB22360) | human gut metagenome | biome: human gut; feature: human-associated habitat; material: faeces | place: Denmark | collected 2008/2010
GGCTCGCCGCCTTGACCTAAACTTTAAATGTCTTGGGGAAGTTGGTTAGCTAAGCGGTAGTTTAGTTTTCCCCAACTCTAACCATAAAACAAAAAATGCAGTCAGGCTAATTTAGTCCGACTGCGTTTTTTCATTTCACTGAATATTTTATTTATCACAAAGCGTTTTCAAAAGCCTATATATATTTTCTGATGAGTTGCCCTTAGAATATCTCTTTATACTTGCTCTCATATCCTCTAAGATTGTATCATCTGTCAAAAGTTCTGTTATAGTATTTGTACACTCTTTGCCCTTAATAAGTCTTACTGCCATATTTTTGGCAGTTAAAAATTCCACATTCTGTTCTTCTTGTCCCGGAATAGGCTTATATGCAGCTATCGGAAGGTCTGAAGCTATCGCCTCAGAAACCGTTAAACCACCCGGTTTTGTAACTATCAAATCTGAAATATGCATATATCTCGGAATTTCCTCTGTAAAATACAAAAGCTTAGTTGGCTTAGATGGCTTTGGCTTTCTTGGCTTTTTAACAGTTTTAAAAAGGTGTTCTTGCTCAGAATTAAATTCTGCAATAAGAGCATTCTGCAAAATTGTCTTAGACAAATATCTATCAAAGGTTTCGTAAAGCTTTTCGTTTCTGCCTGTTATGAGTATAACCTGAAAATCCGGTTCTGCATTAACGATATTATGATAGATTTTTAGAACATCTGTTACACCAAAGCTACCTGCCATAATCAGAACAGTTTTTAAATCTGGGTCTAAACCTTCTTCTATAAGAATATCTCTGCGTGAAACTTCATTATAGAATTCTTGCTTCACAGGTATTCCAAAAGGATAGACTTTTTCTCTTGGAACTCCACGAGCCACCATATCTTCAACCATTTCTCGGCTTGAAACAATATAAGCATTAACATTTTCATTTATATATGTTTTGTGTGGTGCAAAGTCTGTTATTATACTTACAACAGGAATATCAATTTCTCCATCACCTTTGAGCATTGCTGCCATTTCTGAAGCAAAAGCATGAGTTGTAATAATAACATCAGACTGATATTTTTCTATGATTGGCAAAAGCTTTTTGCCAATCTGTGATGTAGCAATATTAACAGCTTTATTAAGAGAAGTATCTTTATCAGATGTCTTATAGATACCGCCATACATCTTAGGGGTTTTTGTTGCAAGGTAAACATAGCCACCTGTAACAACCTTATTAAGTGTTGGACTTACAACCTGAATTGCATCTATAATATTAACCTCAGCATCGCTTTCTACACTCATAATATAGTTTTTAAGTGCATTTGCAGCACTCATATGTCCTCCGCCTGTTGTTGCGGAAAGTATCAAAATCTTCATATAGTTTCCCTCCGAAAAATTTTGTAAATTAAGCAAACGAATTATATTTGAGGTATATTATACAGCAACTCTATATTTTTTTCAATAAAAATATTTTGCGAAATCAATACTATGTTTATTTAATACGAGCTTGAATATAACTATAATTCATAATAACTATGAAAAATTATCATAATTAAAGTTTTAAGCAACATTCATCTTTAAGAAAACTCCTTGAGAGGATTCCCTACGAAAAGCATTCCACTGAAATGTTTTTCTACCCTCCTGTGTTTTAAGAAGTATAAAGTATTTCGCTATCTGCGGACGGCGACCAAAGGCTCTGATTTTGAAAAAGCTTGAGCAAAACTTTTAATTTATACAGAACTCAAACTATTTAATTTCTCCATGCTTTTCGTAATCAGTAATCTGACTTACAGCATTTTTTTCATCAACAAAAACAACCTTTGGTGTATGAGTTCTTGCTTCATCAGGCGTAAGTGTGCAATAAGACATAATTATAATCTTATCGCCCGTAGAAACACATCTTGCAGCTGCTCCATTAAGACAAATTACACCTGAACCTCTCTCACCCGCAATAGTATAGGTTTCAAAACGAGAACCATTATTTATATCTACTATCTGAACCTTTTCATATTCAAGAATCCCTGACGCTTCAAGAAGGTCTATATCCACTGTGATACTTCCAACATAATCAAGCTCTGCCTGAGTAACTATTGCTCTGTGGATTTTCGCTTTAAGCATCTCGATTTGCATTAGTACTTCCTCCCTGTTTTAAACGGAAAACGAAAAATTATCTATAAGTCTTGTCTTACCTATCTTAACAGCAATAGCAACAAGAACATCATTTTTTATTGCTTCAACATCTTGCATAGTAACTGCATCTACAACAGAAACATAATCAATCTTTGCAAGTGGTTCTGTATTTATAACTTCTGTTATTGCAGCTATAATCTTTTTGCTGTTGGTTTCGCCTGTTTTGATAACATCTATACCCTTTTTGAGTGAATGGCTCAAAATAAGTGCTGCCTTTCTTTCCTCAGGATTAAGATATGTGTTTCTTGAGCTTTTAGCCAAACCATCAGCTTCTCTTACGATAGGGCAACCAACAATCTCTATATCAATATTGAAATCTCTTACCATACGCTTAATAACAGCTAATTGCTGTGCGTCCTTCTGACCGAAATATGCTCTATCTGGTTTAACTATATTGAAAAGCTTGAGAACAACTGTGCATACTCCTCTGAAATGAGTAGGTCTGCTCTTTCCACAGAGATTTTTTGTGATAATATCCATATCTACAAAAGTGCAGAAATCATCATAATACATATCACTCACATCAGGTCTGAAAATCAAATCTGCACCTGTATCCTCACAAAGCTTTGCGTCACGCTCTGGGTCACGAGGATAGCTTTCTAAATCTTCTGTTGGCCCGAATTGTATTGGATTCAGAAAAATACTTACAACGGTTCTGTCATTTTGTGCGACAGACTTCGCAATTAAGCTTTGATGTCCTTCGTGCAAGTAGCCCATAGTTGGTACCAAACCAACCTTTAAGCCTTCCTTACGCCACTCATTAACAACATCTCTAACTTCTTGAACAGTTTTTACTATTTTCATTTTCTATTCCTCCTAATTAAGAGCTTTACTCTTAAAACCTACAATATATGCTTTTCTAAATTACTTATTTATAATCAATCTTTTTGCAGACAAACCTTCAACTTTAAGTTTCATAATACAAGTATGCTTTACTGCCTCTGGTTCAAATTCAAATTTTTCGCCGCTTGGCTTTGCATATTGGTTCATTAAAAGTTCGAGTGCCTCTAACTTTTCATTATCATCAGCATACTTAATTTTACCATAGCCCATTACACTCTCATATTCGGCAACAGACTTACAAGCAATGTCATATGTAAGAACAGAAAGCATATTTTCCATAACAAAGCCGACTTTATTATTTTTCTTAATCAAATCGTGCTTTTTTCCAACATCTGCACCATGAAAATAGAGCGTAATTTCTTCGCCATCAATTTTCATTCCAAAATTCATTGGCACAACATATGGATATTCATTAGAAAATGAAATATGGCATACTTCACAGCGTTTCATAATTTCAATTATCTGTGAAAAATCTGTAATTTCTCTATCTGTTCTTCTCATAATATCACCCTTAATTAAAAGCTATGCTCATCTGTTGGAAAAGCTCCGCTCTTAACTTCACTATCATAAGCCTTAAAAGCTTCAATCATTTGCTCTCCTATATTAGCATAAGCCTTAACAAATTTAGGTTTCATTTTATCATACATAGCAAGCATATCCTGATATACAAGAACCTGTCCATCGCAATATTTGCCCGCACCGATTCCTATAACAGGTACATTAACTGCCTCTGTTATTGCCTTGCCAAGCTCTGCTGGAACACACTCTACAACAATAGCAAATACTCCCGCTTTTTCAAGAGCCTTTGCATCATCTATAAGCTTTTGTGCAGCCTCATTTGTTTTTCCCTGAACTTTAAATCCGCCAAAAGCATTGACAGATTGAGGTGTAAGACCAATATGTCCCATAACAGGAATTGAAGCTTTAACTATTGCAGAAATATGCTCTGCAAATTCTGCTCCACCTTCTAATTTAACAGCACCAGCTCTGCCCTCTTTCATAAGTCTGCCAGCATTTATAACAGCATCATAAACACTTGTCTGATATGACATAAAAGGCATATCTGTGACAACAAGAGTATTCTTTGCACCTCTTGCAACAGCCTTGCTATGATGAATCATATCTTCCATAGTAACTGAAAGAGTATCTTCATATCCAAGCATAACCATACCGAGAGAATCACCGACAAGTATTGCGTTTATTCCTGCGGAATCTACAAGGCTTGCTGTAGTATAATCGTATGCTGTAAGCATACTGAGCTTTTCTCCCTTTTGCTTTGCATTTTTAAAGGTTACTGCGGTATTTTTCATAAATTAAATTCCTCCGATTCTTTCCAAATATAGTGAAAGTCCGATTTTTTGCATAGATAATTTTTTGAATAACACAAAAGTCCTGTTTCAAATAAGAATATAGGCTTTTGCTAAAAATCGTCCTGCGACGCTATTATATCATATTGCAAGCCAAAAGTGAACTATTATTTTTATTTCGGCACTATCCCCATATTGCATAATATACTACTTGACTTTATATATTTTTTGAAATATAATATATTTAAAATTAAAAACATTAAAGGAGAACTAATATGTCAAACAACAATAAAAATTCAAATGGTATACATGGTGTAGTAATATTTATTATTCCTTCATTGTTAATCGTAGCCCTTGTTTTTTTACTAACCGCTGATTGCTCTAAAGGAAAAATTCCAGTAGAAGCTACCATAATTTCTAAAAAAAACAATAGTTGGTATGCTAAATATACTGTTAACGGAATAGAATATAAATCATCTGTAAACGGAAATACCGACAATCTTCGTTCTGGAAAAAAACTGACTCTATATTATGATAAAAACAACCCCGGCAAAATATGGCATAGTATTGATAGAAATGAAGCCATTTTAATAAGAAGTATATTTATAGGTTTTCCTTCAATAATTGTAATTTTAATCCTAATTAAATCTAAAACATTAAAAAAACAACAATCAGATGAAAATAAAGAATTACTGCAATATCAAAACCCATATGAAAATAATAGCGAAAATAACCGCACTTAATATAAACAAATTTTAATTCAGGAGAAATTTTATATGAATACTCAAAAAAAAATTCCAAAAATAATAGCATTGATAGTTGTATTAATAATTGGAATCACAAGCATTTTGATTATCACAAGCCTTAACAATAATGACGGCAAAGTGAAACTACAGGCAAGTACTGTTCAAATAGAACGAAAAAATGGAAGCTTAGAATGGTACGCCCTTTATAAAGTTGATGGCAAAAACTATGCTACAATTTTAGATGGAGATAATTCAAAGCTTTCCCAATTTGGGAAAATAGATATTTTATATAATATAAATGACCCAAATATAATATGGCGTGATAATAATACAAATACAATTATAATCAGCGTAATCATTGGTATTACAATCTTAATATCTATAATAATAGTTTTATCAATGATAACCTATAATCCAAAACAATTAACAACTGGCAAAGTAGTATATCAATACAATACATCTTTAGAAAATCATATCTTAGAAACTGCTATTAATAATGATATAAATAAATTTTAAGGAGGATTAATATGCCATCGACAAAAAAATTTAGTATAGGAAAAAAGGTTGCTTTAATTATTATAATTTCTGTAATAGTTATTATAATACTCTCTTTATTTATATTTAAATTCTTTTCTGGTAGTATGGGAGAGCACTCTTTTGATGAAGAAAACTTAAAAGCTCAGGGAATGGTTGCTGTAGAAGCAACTGTCACCGATTATTTAAACGAAAGTATTAATATTCATAATGATGATGATTTTAATGACTATTTAGTTTCATATTATGTTGACGACAAACCATACTCATCAATACTAAAAGGCGACCAAACGGGAATTTCAATAGGCGATAAATTTACTGCATATTATAATCCAAATGACCCATCAGATATAATTCGACCCCTTCAATCAAGTACAACTATTATTTTTACTTCAATTATTGCATTTTCCTTTATTACTTTTATTCTTCCCATTGTTGCTGTTATTGTATTAATAGTAGTTATAGTAAAAAAAGTAAATAAGCAAAAAAGAGAAGTCATAAACAAAGGAGAATATAACAACCCTTACAATTATAATAACATTAATAATCCTACATACAACAATCCTTATAACTATAACAATATCAATAATAATTCAAATAATCCAACATATTACAATCCTTATGATTACAACAATGATGATTATAAATAAATTATAATATGGGCGAAAAATTTATTATGAAGCTATCAACTTCTATAAAATCTAATAGTATAAAAATAATCTCGATTCTTCTTTGCCTTACAATATTTTTAATGTTATTTGGTGTTGGCTGTTCTACCAAAAAAAATGGTGATATTGAGGTACAGGCAACTGTAACTAACATTGAACGAGGATATGACAAATTTGAGCGAAAAAATTATGAAAGACATTTCGTAACTTATACTGCAAACGGAAAAACATATACCTCTATTTTAAGTGGAGATGTATCTGACTTAAAAATAGGAGATATTATAACCGCTTATTATAGCCCTGAAAAGCCTGAAAAAATATCTCGACCAATGCAAAATCAATCTTATGTAGTTATAATTGGAATAGCATCTTTTCTGATTATAGACTTTATAATAACAGTTATACTCCGTAAAAAGGGCATACTTAACAAGCACAGATATATTCCAAAAAAATATAGACTTTAATTTACTGGGGAAAATTTATTTTGAAAAAATCTAAAACCATACTTGAAATGCTATTAATTGATATATTCTTTGGATTTATAATAATAACTGGTTTTATTGCAGTTTATAATGGTACTACTCAAAAGCTTGAGAAAGACGGATATAGACCCATAGAGGCAACATATGTTTATGAAGATTATATTAAAGGTAGTAATAAGAAGCTTGAGGAAGCTCATTATCTTAAATATAATGTCAATGGGGTTAGTTATACATCATATATTACTGGAAATACTTATGGTATAGATGATATTGGCAGCAAATATACAGTATATTATAATCCATCTAATCCATCAAAAATCGTTTGTCCTAATTCAGCATCATCAAGAGTTTTAATCCTTATTTTCTTATCTTTAGTTTCTATTATACTCATTATTTTCAATATTAGAAAATTTTCAAAAACATCAAGAAATAAAAAATATAAATACTAAGTGCTTTCTTAGAAATAAAATAAACCTCAAAAGCTGATACTTGATATTGCCTCAGAAATATGATAAAATAGGTAATATATATTGGGAAATATCGCTTTGTAATATTTCACGAAATTAATTTATTCTTGGAGGTTTATCTATATGTCAGGACATTCAAAATGGAGTACCATTAAAAGAAAAAAAGAAAAAACTGATGGTGCAAGAGCAAAAGTATTTACTAAAATCGGTCGTGAACTTGCTGTTGCAGTTCGTGAGGGCGGAAGTGCTGACCCAAATGTAAACTCAAAGCTTAAGGATTGTATTGCTAAGGCTAAGGCTAATAATGTTCCTAACGAAAACATTGAGCGTATTATCAAAAAGGCTGCCGGCGAGGGCGATTCAAATAACTACGAATCAATCACATATGAAGGCTACGGTCCAAGTGGTGTTGCACTTATTGTTGAAACACTCACAGATAACCGTAATAGAACAGCTGGTGACCTCCGTCATTACTTCGATAAATTCGGTGGAAATATGGGTACTCCTGGTTGCGTTTCCTTTATGTTCTCTAAGAAGGGTGTTATTCTTATAGAGAGTGAAGGTCTTGAAGAGGATGCTGTTATGGAAGATGCACTTGATGTAGGGGCAACAGATTTCTCCGCAGAAGATGGCGTATTTGAAGTTCAGACAGAGCCTGATGATTTCAGTGCTGTAAGAGATGCTCTTGAAGAAAAGGGTTATACATTTGTTTCAGCTGAAGTTGAAATGGTTCCAAGCACATATACAAAGCTTACTGACGAAGAAGCTATAACAAAGATGCAAAGGCTTCTCGATGTTCTCGAAGATAACGATGATGTTCAGAATGTTTTCCACAACTGGGAATATGATGAACCAGAAGAAGATGAATAATCCTCTATAATAAATAAAATAAAAACACAGCTCAATGTGTAATGAGCTGTGTTTTTTATTGCCCTATATATGAAAACACCTCCTATCAAAATCTGATAGGAGGCGTTTTTATAGGTATCTAATTAGCTTATTTTACTGTAACAGTAAAATACTTTGTAACAGTCTTGCCTGTTGAGTCTGCAACCTTAACTGCATACTGATAGCTGATTGCACGAGCTGGCTTATGTGTATAGCTTGTTGCTGTTGTTGTTCTTGTGAGAGCTGTCCAGCCTGAAGCTCCCTCTGGCTTGCAGAAATATCTATACTTATAAGGAGCTGTGCCACTTGTTGCCTTTGCTGTCATTGTAACTGTCTGTCCTTTTGTGATAGCAGTTGCACTTATTGTTGAAGCATTTTTAAGAGTTGCAGGTGCACTTACCTTAATTGTGAAATACTTTGTGCTTGTCTTACCCTTTGAATCTGCAATCTTAACAGCATACTGATAGCTGATTGCACGAGCTGGCTTATGTGTGAAGCTTGTTGCTGTTGTTGTTTTTGTGAGAGCTGTCCAACCTGAAGCACCCTCTGGCTTGCAGAAATATCTATACTTATAAGGAGCTGTGCCACCTGTTGCCTTTGCTGTCATTGTAACTGTCTGTCCTTTTGTGATAGCAGTTGCACTGATTGTTGAAGCATTTGTAAGAGTTGCAGCTGCACTTACCTTAACTGTGAAATACTTTGTGCTTGTCTTACCCTTTGAGTCTGCAACCTTAACTGCATACTGATAGCTGATTGCACGAGCTGGCTTATGTGTATAGCTTGTTTCTGTTGTTGTGCCTGTGAGAGCTGTCCAACCTGAAGCACCCTCTGGCTTGCAGAAATATCTATACTTATAAGGAGCTGCGCCACCTGTTGCTGAAGCTGTCATTGTAACTGTCTGTCCTTTTGTGATAGCAGTTGCACTGATTGTTGAAGCATTTTTAAGCTCTGTTGTTACTACACCTGCTACTGTAACCTTAGCTGTTGCTGTGAGGCCATTAGAAGTTGTTGCTGTAATTGTAGCTGTACCTGCTGAAACTGCTGTAACAACACCATTTGATACAGTTGCAACTGAATTATCACTTGATGTCCAAACAACTGTCTTGTTAGTTGCATTTGCAGGAGTTACTGTTGCTGTAAGCTGTGCTGTCTGATTAGCATTTAAGCTAAGTGAAGCCTTATCAAGAGTAATTCCTGTTGGCTTAACTGCTTCTACTTTTCCAACAGTTTTAACATAACCAGTTGAATTGTAATAACCATTTTTAACATACTTAAGGTCCCCAGTTTGATTGGTGCCATCATTGAATATAACCATCAAATTAGAATCTGTTGTGTCATATTCAAGGCCATAAAGTCCGTCACCGAGGTCTTTCATTGCAATACCAGGCCAAGCAGCACCTACTGTTTGATCATTACTAAAGAGATAAACATTAATATCAGAGCCCCAGCCTGATGGTTTCTCAAAGTATATGCCGTCGCCATCAAGATATGTTATTTTCTTGCCAGTAACTGTTACTGTTGCTGTTGCTGTCTTACCATTAGAAGTTGTTGCTGTAATAACAGCAGTACCCTCTGCAACACCAATTACCTTGCCCATAGATACAGTTGCAACTGATGTGTTGCTTGATGTCCAAGTAACATCCTTATTGGTTGCATTTGAAGGAGTTACTGTTGCTGTGAGAGTGGTTTCCTTTCCTTCCATAACAGTAGCTGTTGTAGGAGAAATTGTAATACCTGTTGGCTTTATTATATTCGGATTTTCACTTACCTTAACAGAAACTGTTGCAGTAAGTCCATTAGAAGTCTTTACTGTGATTGTAGCTGTACCTACGGAAACACCTGTAATCTTTCCGCCTGCTACTGTTGCAACTGCTGGGTTGCTTGATGTCCAAGTAACTATCTTGTTTGTTGCATTATCAGGTGTAACCTTTGCAGTAACTTTTTCGGAGTTGCCTTCAAGGATAGAAACAGAAGACTTGCTTACAGAAATACCTGTTACAGGAACTACTTCAATAGGCTCAGGTGCGATAGGTTCTGCTGCGCCACCGTCTGTAAGGTAATCGCCGTTTGTAATAATTCTGCCAGGTGCAGGAGTCTTAGCTGTGTCAAGAACATAAACCTTCATATTGCCCTTACCTGAAACGCTTGCAGTAAGTGTGCCGTTGGTTACATTCTGAACGTCGCCTGTAATTGCGTCAACATATTTGCCGTTAGGAATACCTGTGAATGTTGAGTCGCCTGAAATTGTTACACATACAAAGCTGTCTGTCTTATCATCTGTATAGCGTCTTTTGAATGAAAGCTTGCCTGAGCAGCCTTCTGTTGAATACTGACCTTTACGGAGAGCAGGAATAGCCTGACGGACTCTGTTAAGTCTTTGAATATGCTGTGAAAGTGGGTGCATAAGTGTATCTGCAACTGCACCGCTGACATTACCATATACACCAAAGTCAGTTGCTGTTATTGTGCCTTCGATGTTGTCGCCGTAATATGCACGACCTGTATCTTCAAGAGGTGCATTAGGACCTACATCAATAGGAGCACCTTTTTTGAACTCAATTTCAGAACCATAGTAGATACATGGAATACCACGGAATGTAAACATAAGTGAAAGATTTTCTGCCCATGTACTCTGATCCTGGTCAAATCTCTTGTTTTCAGGAGCACCGTCCGGAGCATAGTCGTGTGAGTCAACATAGGTAACATTCCATGTTGCGTCATTGTAGGTCGTATCGCCATTCTTTGCAACCTGGAAAGCACTTTCTGCTGTCTTGAATGACCAGTGCATCGGGAAGTCGATAACACTCAGTCCTGAGAACTGGCTGTAATCAGGTGTGTGATAGTCGTTTCCGTCCAGCAAAGCGTTCTGGCTGGTTGGCTGTTCAGAAATATTGTCTGAATTATCCTTTGTATTCTGTATTGCGGATTCGTAGTTTACTTCCCAGTCAGTATCACTCCACGGATAGTCTTTTGTGTCTTTCCATGTATAAAACGGAGTTGACATTGACGGTGACTGTCTGTACCAGACGTTGCCGTTATCTCTTGTGCAGACTTCACCAAACATAAAGAAGTCTTTGCCGTTTCTCTCGCCTGCCGCCTTGAATGCGTTATTGAACACCTTGTTGAATGTAAGACGGCTTATGTGTCTTGTAGTATCTACACGGAAAGCATCGACACCCATATCAATATATTTTGAATATGTGTCTACAAGATAGTTATAAACAATCGGGTTTTCTGTGTTTAGGTCAACACAGTCGCCTGCTATCTGTGCAATCTGACATGTATAATCGTCCCAGTTAAAGTTGCCGAAATGATGATAGAGATTGTTTACATCGTGGTTTACACCGTCAGTATTCTTCATAAGCGCAAGTCTTGCAGCATACTGCCTTGCAGGTAGAAGGCTTTCATAGTTATCAGGCAAACCAGAATTAGGAAGCCGTTTAAGACAGTCAACAGAACTTAAATCGCCCTCCTTAGTAAACATAGGCACAAGATTTCTCTCACCGAAGTTGCCTGTATGGTTAAAAACAACGTCCTGAATAACCTTCATACCCTTTGCGTGACAAGCGTCGATAAGATCCTGATATGTACAGTCATTTGATTCATATCTCGGGTCAACCTTGCTCATATCAAAAGCGTGATAGCCGTGGTAATCGTATCCGCTACAATTCTCTACAACAGGTGTAATCCAGATTGAAGTAAAACCGAGTGCCTTGATGTAGTCGAGTTTCTCAATAACACCCTTAAAGTCACCACGCCAAGCCGGGTCATTCAGGTTATACTGTGTACCGTCCCAGCACTGTACATCGTTTGACTCATCGCCGTTATAGAATCTTGTAACAATCATAAAGTAAATAGATTCATCACGGAAATCGGTACGGGAATTTGCGTAAATAACGCCTCTTTCTGAGTTAGAAAGAACATTTGGACTTGCCGCCTCTGCTTTTAACGGATTAAGAAATATTCCGCTTGAAGCAACTGCAGCTACTGCAAGAAATCCTGAAAGACAACGCTTTAAGACTCCAGCAGTACTTTTTTTTGTTTGCATTGCAAAACCTTCCTTTCAAATTTTTGTTTTGTTAAACAGTACGAAATCATCACAGCACAATCTATAATTTCGTACAACCAAGCACTTTTATTATAACTTAAATTTTTCCTTTTTTTGTTCTACATAAGAAATAAAAGTAATTCTACAATTAAAGCATAATATGGGCATTTTTGACAGTATCATTAGACATTTTCACTAATAATTTCATTTAATATAATGTTATTTTATTTTAAAGTAATAATGTTTTATTTTTAATTTTAATA
>OGQT01002664.1_pt1 | contig 12384 bp, 11 predicted proteins | sample 1553261 | NCBI WGS metagenome assembly OGQT01 (sample SAMEA2579992, study PRJEB22360) | human gut metagenome | biome: human gut; feature: human-associated habitat; material: faeces | place: Denmark | collected 2008/2010
GAAACAAGCAAGCCGATGAAAATTCAGAGCAATACCATATTAATTTTTCGGAAGCATCACCTATACAAAAGGAACACAAAAGCGTGTTGATTATCTCCGGCAGTCCACGTAAAGGTGGCAATACAGATTTATTGTGCGATGCCTTCGCCCGTGGTGCTGAAGAAGTTGGCGGACGGGTAGAGAAAATCTTTCTTGCCGACTACCGCATCGACTACTTTTCTGAAGCAGACGAGCAACGTGTGGGTAATCGAGCCAATGAAGCGGAAGACGATGTACCGATGCTGGTCGATAAAATGGTTCAGGCCGATGTAATCGTACTCGCAAGTCCGGTCTATTACATGAATATCACGGGACAACTCAAAACCTTTATTGATCGCACTTTCGGACGTTATCGTGAAATGAAAGACAAGGAGTTTTTCTATCTTACTGCCTGTGCCGATCCCGAAGAAAGCACGGCAGATTGGGCGATTAACGGTTTTCGTGGCTTTGTAATGTGCCTACCTAACCCTACGGAACGCGGCATGGTAAAAGCCATAGGAATGGGACGTAAAGGGGCGGTCAAGGGCAGTCAATATGAAGTTGAAGCCTATAACCTTGGTAGAGGTATCTGATTATGAAACGAAATATAATTTTCTATGCGGTTCTATCTTTATCGACAGTTACAACAATAATTGGGTGTGATGAAGCATCGGACAATCCTATGCCCGATGATACCATCCGTGTTGAAACAGCCGAAGTTACAGCAATAACTTCAAACAATGTCATTTCAGGTGGTCGTGTTCTCGATGGAATACAAGCAATCAAGGAGTTCGGTATCTGTTGGGCTGCAACTGATAATCCAACAATTTCAGATAGTCATAATGTTGGTGCAGGAGATGCAACTTCGTTTGCCTGCTACGCTACGGGACTTTCGGCAAATACGACCTACTATATCCGGGCGTATGCCACGATTTCCGGCGGAACGGTTTACGGTCAGTCCCGCCAATTTACGACGCTTGCCGATTCGGATGACGATACGCCTTCTGTCGGTGGAGACGATGAACAAAATCCGTTGGCTTCGACCATTTACCTGTGGCCGGAGGACAATATGGCGAAAGTTACGAACTATACGAACAGTCAAGGCTCTTATCAAGACCCGCCATCATTCCGCCCTTATATGAATTATTTTCCGGTTGCGGAAGGCATTACGGTAAAGGGTGCTGTCCTCGTATGCGCAGGCGGTGCGTTTCAGTTCCGCAGCGACCAGATGGAGGGGACTCCGGTCGCCCAATGGTTTGCCCGTCACGGTTATCAGGCTTTCGTGGTGAATTATCGTGTACGTCCCTATACTATGGAGGAAGGTAGTCTTGATTTGGCTCGCGCCGTCCGTTTTGTCCGCCAGCATGCTACTGACTATGGGATAAATCCGAATAATATCGCTACCGTAGGATTTTCTGCCGGAGGTATCCTTTGCGGTGATGAAGCCCTCAATTTCGATGAACAGGTAAACGGAACGGAACTCGCTTCCGATTACCGTCCCGATGAACTTGACAAAGTGTCCGCCAATGTCTGTACCATCGGTATGGTTTACGCTTTTTACGGTCGGTTGAGCGTTGCTTCGACCGATGTGGAAAAATTCCGTGAGTCCAAGATTCCTCCTACATTCTTTGCTTATGGAACACGCGACCCGTTTTACCGCCAATTCCAGCAATGCGCTGATGCGGTACGTGCGGCAGGTGTCGAAGTGGAAGAGCGTGAATATGAAGGTTTGCCTCATGGCTTCGGATATACAAACGAGGATTGGATGATACGCTTTGATAATTGGATGACTAAAATAATGACCCATTGATAAATTTATTGCTTTTATGAAAAATCTATGCATACTGATAGCCATGATGGCACATTGCGTATTATGTGCACAGAATCGTTCAATAGCCAGCGACTCTGTACAATATCCTACGGTACGTACTGCTGTCGGTATTGTAAGGGGGATTTCAGAAAATGGTATCATCTCTTATAAAGGAATCCCTTACGCTGCACCCCCTATCGGAGAGTACCGTTGGAGACCACCCCAACCGGTACGTCCGTGGCTGGGAGAACTGGATGCTACAAAGTTCAGAGCTGACTGCGCTCAAGCAGGCTGGCCTGCCGTTTCTGGTAAGATAGCTAAAGGGTCATCGGAAGATTGCCTTTATTTGAATCTGTGGATACCCTCTGAAACAAATGCCAATGCTGGGTTGCCGGTAATGGTCTGGATTCACGGAGGCGGCTTTGTTGGAGGAAGTGGGGCTGATAAGGCTTTTTCAGGAGAGGCATTTGCCCGCCAGGGAGTTATCCTTGTAACGTTCAACTATCGTCTGGGACGGCTTGGTCATTTTGCATTTCCCGCACTGACTAAAGAATACCCGGAAGAGCCCAAAGGCAGTTATGCCTATATGGATCAGATTGCAGCTCTGGAATGGGTGCAAAAAAACATCAAATCGTTCGGAGGAAATCCTGATAACGTTACCATATTCGGAGAATCTGCCGGCGGGGTATCAGTACATTCTTTGCTGACTATTCCTGCGGCAAAAGGAACCTTCCAGAAAGCCATCATTGAATCGGGAGGTGGTCGTGACGGGGTATTGACGGCAAGACCTATCAATAAGAACAATGCCGATCCTTTCTATCCCGTGTCCGCAGAAACGATAGGAATTAATTTTGCACGGAAACATGGTATATACGGAACCGATTCCGAAGCCTTGGCCAAATTACGTGCTTTGAGTGTGGAAGATATAATAGACGGAGGATTGGAAAGTTATGGAACCTCAAATATTCCGATTAGTTCCGGTCCTATCCTTGACGGGAAACTGGTATTTGAGACTGCCGAAAGTGCTTATAAAGCAAACCGACAGACAAGTGTTCCGCTTATAATAGGATCCAATAGTGCAGAAGTGCAAGGTGGTTTTATTCAAGCATCTACAAAACAAGAACTATTCGCAATGTATGGGGATTGGGAAAAAGAGGCTGTTGCAGCCTATGATCCCGATGGTACAGTAGAGTTCTCCAAATAGATGACGATGATTACCACTGACAGGGTGTGGGCTGAACCCGCCCGTTTCACTGCGCATACATTTTCCAAAAGCGGTGCCCCTGTTTATGTCTATCTATTCGGATATGTCCCGTCCGTCCTTCGGAAACGGATGAATGGAGCGTCTCATGCTTCGGAAATACCTTACGTATTCGGAAACCTTCATACCCGTTGGGGAGTGGACAACATTACTCAAAAGGATATTGAGGTATCAAAAATGATGAATACTTATTGGTGTAATTTTGCCAAGACGGACAATCCCAATGCGGAAGGTCTCCCTATATGGCCTCTGTTTAATTCCAATACGGATATGTTGATGGAATTCTCTGTTGATGGTAAGGCAGAAGGCGTTGTGAATCCCAAGAAAAAAAGACTTGATGTAACAGAAAAAGCTTTTGTCAAATAAAAATATCACACCTGAAATAATTAAATAATTTTATAAATTCAAAAAACAATGAGAACAAAAATTGTATTCTGTTTGGTGCTGTTGTTCGTTGGTATGAACAGCTATGCACAAGAGAAGGTAAATGACACACCGAAAAAAATCCTGATCGCTTACTTCAGTTGGGGAGGAAACACCAAACATGTGGCTGAACATATTGCGGATTTGACAGGGGGAACTCTTTTCCGTATAGAGCCGGAAAAATCATACCCTACCGAATATACCCCATGTACCGAGGTTGCAAAAGCTGAAAAGGAAACCAACGCCCGGCCTGCCATCAAAAATAAGGTTGAAGAGTGGGAGAAGTATGACATTGTATTTATCGGATGCCCCGTCTGGTGGTGGACTGCTCCAATGATTATTAACACTTTCACCGAAAGTTACGATTTCAAAGGTAAGACGGTCGTTCCATTCTGCACTTACGCTTCAACTTATCGGGACGAGACGTTGGCTAAAATCGTAGAACTTACACCTGCTGCCGGGCACTTGCAAGGGTTCGGAGCCGTAAATAAAAACACGAAAGGCATCGAAAAATGGCTTAAGGAAATAGGAGTGGTTAAATAGTCAAAAGTAAAAAGTATGAAAAAATGGTTTTATGTAATAGCTTCGCTGTTGCTCATAAGTGGACTAACAGCCGCTTGCTCGGATGATGAACCGGACAATAATGGGGGTAATACGGATATTGAAGAGGTCGTACCGGGGACGAATCATAGGATTCTCGTCGCTTATTTCTCCGAACCGCTTCCCGATGGGGTGGACGCTGTAACTTCTGCCAGCCGTGTTATCGTGAATGGAGACCTATATGGAAGTGTTCAATATGTAGCCTCTGTTATAGGTGAAGCCACCGGAGGAGATATGGTACGCATCCAGACAGTCCAACCCTATCCTGGTAATTTTGATGACTTGGCAGACAGGGCAGATCAAGAACGTCAAAATGATGTTCATCCCGAAATCACAACGAATATAGAGAATTTCAACAATTACGACGTGATATTCGTTGGCTACCCAATTTGGTGGTATCAGATGCCGATGGCAATGTATTCTTTCTTCGACAAGTACGATTTCGGCGGCAAAACTATTATCCCGTTTTCCACTCACGGCGGTAGCGGCTGGTCCGGTACACTCGGCGATATTGCAGATTTGGAACCGGAAGCTACGATAGTAACCGGATATAGTATTTCCCGCAACAATACGGCAACTTCGAGAAACGGCATATTGAACTGGTTAGGAGAAATCGGTATGATGGAATAGCAATATAACATAAAATTAACTATAAATGAAACATAGACTATTGTTTTTGTTCTGTTTGTCAATGACATTAACAGTACTATCTGCTTGCTCGAAAGACGAAGGGTCTGACACACCACTATATCAGAATGACACTATTGAATATGATGCAAATCGCAAAATTCTTATTGCCTATTTCAGTTGGAGTGGCAATACACAACATTTGGCAGAGGAGATTGCAAATATGACCGGTGGCATGTTGTTTCGCATCGAAACTGCCGTTCCCTACCCTACAGATTACAATGAGTGTACGGAGGTTGCCCGTGAGGAACTGGATAACGGTGTTCGCCCTGAATTGAGCAGTACGGTGGATAATTTTGACGACTACGATGTAGTATTCGTGGGTTGCCCCGTCTGGTGGCATACCGCACCGATGGCCGTGTGGTCATTTCTCGAAAATTCGGAATATGATTTTTCAGACAGGATTATCATACCGTTCTGCACTTACGCATCAACTTATCGGGAAGAAACTCTTGCTAAAATTGTGGAACTGACCCCCGGCTCTGTACATTTACAAGGTTTTGGAACTACTGGAAGAAAGACAAGTGGAGTTGAGAGTTGGTTACGAAACATCAACATTATCCGGTAAATAGCCGGTATATCGTTAAAAACGGTAAAACTTGCAATCGAAATAAAAATGATTGCAAGTTTTACTCGTATAAATTCATATTTTTGCATATGGCTGTTTAAATGGATATCATATGGAATATCAGAAAGACGTAATCGTTGTCGATAGACTTGGCGTGATACGAACAGATATTGAAGAGGAGTATTTAGCTCATTTATTGTGTTTGGGAGGAACCTGCCGTTATCGTTTTAATGAACGGGATTTTGAATTGCATCCCGGAGACTTATCCATCATCCGTAAGCGGAAAATGTTGGAGAAGATAGAGCCTACGGACAATTTTCAATGCAAAATAATTTATGCGAAGCCCGGTTTCATAGAGTTATGCACACCGCAAAGTAACTACGGTATGAAAGGCGCTTTAGCACTTTTTCTCAATCCTATCATGCACCTGACGCCTGAACAACAAATTATATGTCGCCGCGATTTCGACTTGCTGGAGCTCCGTATTCAAGACACGGGGCATCGCTTTTACCGTGAGGTGCTGATAAATGCCATGCAAACAGCCATTCTTGATTTTTTTGATTTCCATGCACGTATTTATGGTGAAAGTGACATTTCAACACAGAATGCCTCCATCATGAACCGTTTTCTGAAAATGTTGGAAGAGGGTGCATACCGAGAACATCGGGAAGTAACCTATTATGCCGATTGCTTGTGTGTTACATCGAAATATTTGTCGGAGGTTTCTAAAAAAGTAAGCGGATATGCCGCCAACTACTGGATCAACCGTTATACGATACTCGACATTACCCGCTTGCTCCGCAATAAGTCCTTGACTTTCGTCCAGATTTCCGATATGTTCGGTTTTTCGTCGCCGGCCTATTTCAGCCGCTATGTGCAGCAAAATTTAGGTGTCAAACCGTCGGATTATAGAGAATAGCTATTTTTCAACTCTTGCATAATCGGTAAAAATAACTATTTGTATCGATTTTTTTGATTAATTCTATTAGCAATTTTATAAAGAACATACGGGCATACCTCCAATGGAACACTGTGCCAGTTAAACGTTCAATCTGAATACTGAAAACGTTTGCAGATTTTGGGAACGTTCCCGCAATCGTTTGCAGGGGAAAGGCTTGAAAAAGATTATTCTTATGAATTTCCGCACCTTATCTTTGTTACATCAATAATGATATAGAACTTTTAAAAACAAAAGAATCATGAAAACACAAGTCATTTCTTACCATTACAATCGCGAACAAGTGAAACCGGGTATCCTGCACATCGGCGTAGGCAATTTCCACCGTGCCCATGAAGAGTTTCTCACCAACAAGCTGCTCGAAGATGCCACCCAGCAGGACTGGGGGATCTGTGGTGCCATGTTGTTGCCAAGCGACGAACATCTGTACAAGGCACTGCAAAAGCAGGGAAACGAGTACACGCTGACTGTCTGCGGACGCGACGGAAAGGATGAAGCCTATCGCATCGGTTCATTGGTAGAGCTGATATGGGGTATCGAGAATCCGGAGGCTGTCATCGCCAAAATTGCGGACAAGAATATCCGTATTATTACATTGACCATTACTGAAGGCGGCTATAACATTGAAAAGGCTACGGGAGAATTCATGCTTGACAATGAAAGCATCAAGCATGATATACAGAATCCCGGTGCACCCAAGACCGCATTCGGATTTGTAGCCGAAGGACTGCGCAGAAGAAAAGCGGCAGGTAATGGCCCCATCACCATCTTGTCTTGCGACAACCTGCAACATAACGGCAATACGGCACGCAAGGCGTTCACTTCTTTTATTAGGTCACAGGATACCGAACTGGCTGCATGGGTAGAGCAGAACGTGACTTTCCCGAACAGCATGGTGGACCGTATCACTCCGGCAACCCGCCCCGATGATATTATCCGCTTGAATGAAAAGAACGGCACGGATGATGAAACTCCGGTTTATTGCGAAGACTTCATCCAGTGGGTTATTGAGGATAATTTTATAGCCGGACGTCCGGCATGGGAAAAAGTGGGTGCGGAATTCACGGATGACGTGACCGCCTACGAGAACATGAAACTCAGTCTGCTGAACGCTTCGCATACCTTGCTTTCATACCCTTCATTCCTGAGCGGTTACTGCAAGGTGGACGATGCGATGCACGATGAACGGATAGCCCGTTTTGTCCGTGCCTTTATGGATAGAGACATTACTCCCTATGTACCTGCTCCGGGCAATACCGACCTTAATCTCTACAAGCAGACCCTAATTGAACGCTTCGGCAACCGCTCCGTCAGCGACCAGATTGCCCGCCTGTGCTTCGACGGCATATCCAAATTCCCGGTATATGTCATGCCCAATCTCGCCAAGATGATACGCGACCATGTCGACCTCACCCGCGTGGCCTATCTGATAGCAGCCTACCGCCATTACCTGAAATACAAGACGGACGATAAAGGAGCTTCATTTGACGTGGCCGAACCTTGGATGACACCGGAAGACGAGGCGCTAATTGGCAGCAATGACCCTATGGACTTTCTGGCATTGTCGGCATTTCAAAGTATAGACCTGAAGGCTGCGGAAGAATTTGTGAAGCTGTATCTGGAAATGACGGATGCCATCAGGGAAAAAGGAGCGATGGCAGTGCTTGAAAGTATATTGTAACAATCGTATCCCTTTAATCCTTGCATCATGAATACACAAAAAAGTAATAGCTTAGGACCGTTCGCGGTCCTGACTTTCATCTATTTCATTGTGGGTTTCCTGACGACCGTCAACGGTCAGTTCCAGGGGCCTTTGAAAATAGCGTTCCTTTCGCATGCCGATGAACTGAGAAATACGCTGACGACACTCATTTCCTTTTTCTTCTTTCTCGGCTATCTGCTGAACAGTTCGCTGGGAGGGAAATGGATCAACGTCCATGGTTATAAGAAAACGTTACTCCGAGCACTGGCGGTAATGGTTGCCGGCCTACTGATGTACTCGCTCTCATCCTGGTTCGTGGAGAACTACGGGGATGCCCGCATCCGGATTTTCGAGGACCAGGTTCCATACGGCTATTTCATCTTTTTGCTGGGTTCCTATCTGATGGGGACATCGGCCGCCTTGCTGCAGGTCGTGATTAATCCTTACGTTGCAGCATACGACTTGCCGAACACGCAACCCGTGCAGCGTATGAATATCGTATGTGCCATCAATTCGTTCGGCACGACTATCGCCCCGTTCTTTGTGACGGGTGTCATCTTTGCCGGTGTAGCGCTCGAAAGTGTGACGGCCGGCCAGTTGATGGTACCGTTTCTGTTGATTGCCCTGTGCATTATCATCACTACGGTGGTCACCTCCCGCCTGAACCTGCCCGATATTCAGGGAACCAGGGCCGAAAGCGGGGAGAAACTGGAGCGCAGCATCTGGTCTTTCCGGCATCTGACTTTGGGAGTAGTTGCCATATTCTTCTATGTGGGGACGGAAGTTTCAGTCGGTGTAAATGTCAACCTGCATGCAATGGAGCTGATCGAGTCCGGCCATGGATTGTCTTTCTTTGGGAAAGAGCACCTGATACTTTGGGGACTGGATTTGGGCATTCCCGCTCTGCTGGCTACTCTCTACTGGGGAGGTTTGATGGTAGGAAGACTTGTGTTCAGCTTTTTCAACCAGGTTTCCCCGCGTATTCTACTTACCGTCACCACCATCATTGCAACGGTACTCATATTGATTGCCATCCTCACCAATAATTTGTGGGTGTTGGTATCTGTCGGCCTGTGCCATTCTGTAATGTGGGGTTGCATCTTTACTCTCGCCATCAAAGGACTGAAGAAATACACTTCCAAAGCTTCCGGCATATTTATGATGGGAGTATTCGGAGGGGCTGTTTTCCCGGTACTGCAAGGCGTGCTTGCCGATATCTGGGGAGGCTGGCAATGGACCTGGCTGATTGCGGTAGTCTGCGAACTGGTGATGCTTTACTATGCGTTGTTCGGCTCACGCATCAAGGATGCCGAATGTATCTAAAAAAACAAGAACATTAATCATTAAATAAAATAGTATGGACGTAAAAGATTTCTGTACCGGAATACAACACATCGGCATTCCGACAAACAATATTGAAGAGACAATCGCTTTCTATGAACAATTAGGGTTTCATGTTGCACTGCAGACAAAAAACGAAGACGAGGCAGTAGCCTTCCTGCAACTGAACAATCTGGTTATTGAAACGTATGAGAACAAGTCTGCCGTTATGCAGGCCGGTGCCGTCGACCACATTGCATTGGATGTAAAGAACATAGATGCCTTGTTCGAAGTGGTGAAAGCCAAGCATTTCCAACTGTTGGACGAACAAGTGAATAGTCTCCCTTTCTGGGAACATGGAGTCAGGTTCTTCACTATTTTGGGACCTAACAAGGAAAAAATAGAATTCTGCGAAAGGCTCTGATTTTACGCATGTATTCAATGTACAGGCTTGATGAATCCTGTATCGGTCCGGGTGTAATCTAATTAGGATAACTATCGGATTACAGGGAATAACTATTTTTCAATTCTTATATAATCGGTAAAAATCGCAGTTTTTACCGATTTTTTTGTATCACCACTTTTCTGCATCTCTTCTTCCTTTGCAGGTATAATGATTAAAAAATAGAGCGATATGAAATTATTGATTATTTCAGGATTATTGCTTCTGACAATGATAGGAGCAAGGGCGCAAGAGCCTCGATACACAGCCGGAAATCAAACCGTTGTCAATCTTACAACAGGCAAAGCACAAGGTGAAAAACAGGAAGGAATTTATGTTTATAAGGGTATTCCTTATGCACACGCTACCCGATTCATGCCTCCCGAAGCTCCCGAATCGTGGGACGGCATACGAACCTTCACGGAGTATGGGCACGTCTGTCCGCAAGCCCCCATGCCCATCGAGAATGATTTTATCTCGAACCAGCGAATCGCTGTCGAGGGAGAGGATTGCCAGAATTTGAATATACGGACTCCGGGAATAAATGACGGCAAGAAACGTCCTGTAATGGTTTGGTTACACGGCGGAGGGTTTCAGACCGGTTCGGCAATTGAACAACGGGTATATGATGGAACAAATTTGAGCAGAAAAGGCGACGTGGTGGTCGTTTCCATCAATCACAGACTGAACGTACTCGGTTTTTTGGATTTATCCGCCTATGGAGAAGAGTACAAATACTCCGGTAATGTGGGCACTATGGATATGGTCGCTGCCTTAAAATGGATTCAGTCAAACATTGAGGCTTTTGGCGGAGATCCCGACAATGTCACCTTGTTCGGGCAATCGGGAGGCGGTGCTAAGATTATCGTTTTGATGACAACTCCGGCTGCCAAAGGGTTGTTTCACAAGGGAATTATCCAAAGCGGTGCGGTCGAAGCCTGCGGAATGACCAATGTTACAACGAAAATTGGAAGACGTGTTGCAGAATTGACCTTGAATAATCTGGGTATAGGGAAAAATGAACTCAAGAAACTACAGGCCGTACCGTATAGGGAATTGGAAACCGCAAGTAATAAGGCGATGGCACAGGCGGCAAAGGAGTACGGTAGCACAGATAGCTGGGGGAATCCCGGACTGTTATGGACGCCGATAGTGGATGGAGACTACCTACCGTTCCAACCCGTAGCGGATTCCATTTCATCACAGTCAAAGGACATTCCGATAATGATTGGGACAGCCATGACGGAATGGACTACAATGGGAATGTTGGGACAGGCAAGTAAATACAAAAACGACAACAAGAATACATGGTCGCAGGAAGAGGTGAATCGAAAGTTGAAGGAGCGATTCGGCAATCAGGCAGAGGTTGTCGTGGACGCTTTCAAACAGGCGTATCCGGAGCGTCCGGTTGCAGATGTACTCTATGTAGAAACAATGTTGCGTGCTCCGGCTCTTAAAACCGCCCGCTTGAAAGCCGACCAGCACGGCGCACCCGTCTATAATTATATGTTCGCATGGGATACGCCGCTCGAAGGAGGGTTTGCCATGTCCTATCATTGTTCCGAGCTGCCGTTTGTATTTAACAATGTGTCCATGTCCAAGGCTTCTGCTGTTGGTGGGGAGCAGGCAGAAATCCTTGCAGACCGCATGAGCCGTGCATGGATCAACTTCGCAAGATACGGCAATCCGAATCATCGGGATATTCCTGATTGGCCGGTCTTCACACGCGAAAACGGTTATACGATGATTTTCGGAAACGAATGTCTGGTCAAGAAAGACTATGACTATAAGCTAATGCAGCTTCTTGTACCTGATTATGCCTTTTAGAATCTCACTTTGCAAAGAGAGATATTTGGCTATAAGGAAGAATCGGTAAAAATTGCAGTTTTTACCGATTTTTTTGTATCGCCACTTTTTTACATCTCCTCTACCTTTGCATATGTAACAATTAAAAATCAGAGCGATATGAAATCATTGATCATTACGGTATTGATGTTCCTGACCTTGTCTGTCGGAACGAAAGCACAAGAGAATCAGAAAGTATTCACTGCCGAAGAGCAGACGATAGTCGATTTATCCAACAACAAGTGGAATTGGATGTCGGAGAAGAACGTGGAGAAATTGGCAGAATTGTTTCACGAGAACTCGCAGTTTGTTCATATGGGTGGCTATTGGGGCAAACAGGAAGAACTGAATACCATTCGTACGGGTGGCATTTGGTATAAGAAAGCCGAAATACATGATGTGCAGGTGAAATTTGCGGCAGGAACAGCAACGGTTTATAGCCGAATTCATTTGAACTCGGTAGTCGGAGGCAATGCTGTACGTTTTCCTTTTATCGTTACGGAAGTCTATGTAATGGAAAACGGCAAATGGCAGCTTTCCACACTTGCCTTTACAAGAACTTTAGGTGAATAATCAAATAAGAAGCAAATATGAAAATCAAGAATTTATTTTTTACAGCCATGTTGTCTATATCATACCTTGTGACTTATGCACAAACCGCAGACAACTTCCGCCAGCCTTATCCGCTTGGCGAGAAACTATCCCCCAACCCCAATTTTACAGGCGAAGTATGGCTTGCTCCATTGAGTG
>OGQT01002669.1_pt1 | contig 12373 bp, 8 predicted proteins | sample 1553261 | NCBI WGS metagenome assembly OGQT01 (sample SAMEA2579992, study PRJEB22360) | human gut metagenome | biome: human gut; feature: human-associated habitat; material: faeces | place: Denmark | collected 2008/2010
ATACCGCCGACGATTCGGCGCCTTCCGGCGGTTCCGGGCTTTCCGCGGCGGACACGGACGCGAACTATCAGGGCCTGCTGGATTCTGGCGCAGGCATCATGGGCACGGTATTGGTGCCCAAAATCGGCGTGGAACTGCCGATTCGGCATGGTACGTCCGAACCGGTACTCGCCGTCGGTGCCGGGCATCTGTACGGCACCAGCCTGCCGGTCGGCGGCACTGACTCGCATACGGTGGTCACTGGGCATCGCGGCCTGGTCAAATCGTTGATGTTCACACGGCTCGACGAACTGCACGACGGCGATTTCATGTACATCAAAGTGATGGACGAGACGCTGGGATACGAAGTGGACCGAATCAGCGTGATCGAACCGGACGACGTCTCACGGTTGAAAATCGTGCCCGGCGAAGACCGGCTGACGTTGATGACCTGCACGCCATACGGCATCAACACGCATCGGCTGCTAGTCTCCGGGCATCGCGTCGCAATACCGCTGCCCGCGCCAGATCCGGCCGACGTGCGCGACGAACGTGCGACCGAACTGGGCGCGCTCGCCATGACCATCGTTTGCACGATGGGCGGCATGCTGTTGTGCTGCATGGTCGTGCGGTCGATGCGGCCCCGACACCGAATCATGCGGCACGCTTCCGCCTGGCCGCGTAAAGGATAAGGGGGAAGGCCGCGATTTTCGCGGGTCCGTACGTTCCCCGAACCCATCAATGGAGGGGACGGGTTTCAAAACGTTCATCCATAAGGTTCAAGGCATGGAGGCGCATAGGCAATTCGCCGCAGCGCCATGAGAGATGGACATGTCATGAAGTGGATGAAGGACCCGCTTGCCGGCTTCATAAGCCGGTGTGGCGCGCGGATGGGAAAATTCACCGCATTGCTTGTCACGATTGCGATGCTGGCCGGCACCACGGGAGCCGGCGCGACCGCGTTCGCCGACGAAACGGTGACGGATGGCGGCAACGTGGCCGCCGAATCCGCAGCGAGCCAGCCGGAATCGACACAACAATCCGATGCTGAAAACGCAGTCGGATCGGACGTTGCCGACATTGCCGGGCAAGATGTTGCCGGACAGTCCGCAACGGACGATGACGACGCACAATGCCTTACGGACGACGGTGAATCGCATCAGCCATCGAACGAACAAGCGCAATCGCAACTGCAGTCGCAATCGTAACCGGAACAACCGTCGGAGACGATGCCGGAACAGCGGCAGCCGTGCGATAAGACGGAACAGCCGAATGAGCAGAAGGAGCAGGAACGGCAGGCGGTTAGGCAGCCGACGGCTGAGAACGCTGACGTACCTGCAAATGGTGCTGCACCGACTCAAGACGGCGATCGAAACGACCATGCCGGCGAAAATCGCACGGATGCTGTGGCGAATGGCGATGCGGGTGCGACAGCCGATGACGGCAAAACCGGCGATGCGGACGATGCTGACAACGATGGCAACACTGCTGAAGATGCCGACGATGCCGAACACATCATGCGCGATCGCTTCACCTTCAATCGCAAAACCGTGATGCGTGCCGCGCGTAACGTCGCCGTGCCGCAGCCGGACCACACGAAAAGCATCACATACAACAACGGCGGCAAATACACGCTGAACCTCAACGTGGTGGGCAAGGATACCCGCGAAAGCCATGAGACCACGGAGAAAATCGAAGTGGTGCTCGTACTGGACACGTCCGGATCGATGAACTACTGCATGGACGGAAGCCAAAGAAGATGCAACAAATCGAATCCGGAGCGGTTGACGGCGCTGAAAGAAGCGGCGACCAGCTTCATCGACGCCACCGAGACCACCAACGACACCATCCAGGACGAAAACAGCAAAGTGCGAATCGCCATCGCTCAATTCGGGCAGACATCCGGCGTGGTGAGTTCCCTGACCAGCGATACCGCCGCTCTGAAATCATCGGTGAACAGGCTATCCGCCAATGGCGCGACCCCTGCGGACAAAGGCATGACCGCCGCGCAGACGGCATTACGGCAGGCAAGGCCAGGCGCGAAGAAAATCGTCATCTTCTTCGCGGACGGTGTGCCGACCACGCAAAGCGCTTTTAGCACAAGAGTCGCCAATAACGCCGTGCAAACCGCGCTCGCCATGAAATCGGCCGGCACGCTCATCTACAGCATCGGCATCTTCGAAGGCGCCAATCCGGAGCAGCAATCGTTCGGCAACAGGGAGAACGACCAAGCCAACCAGTTCATGCACGCCGTGTCCAGCAACTATCCGAACGCCACCGCGTACGACAAAGCCAATTGGGGTACGGGCGGCAACCTCGGCTACTACAAGGCCACCAACAGCGCTGACGACCTGACGAAGATCTTCGACGACATCCAGAAGGAAATCACCACGGGAAGCGCCTACAGCGGCGTCTCGATCGTCGACGAGCTGTCCGAATACGCGCAGGTTGATGGCGTTGTCTGGAACATGGCCAGCATGCGGAACTTCGGCGGAGCAACCTACTACCGAGTGACCGGCGGCGTGACGCTCAACGTGACGAATCTGCCTTCGGGGGCTACGCCTCCAGTGCTGGAACGTGATTACACATTGTGGTACAGCGACGCCGGCAACGGCAAGATCCGCGTCGAATTCGCCGGCGATTACGAGCTGCTGCACAACGCGACCTACACGCTCTCGTACGGCATAGTGCCAACCGACAGCGCCTACGCGCGGGTCAATATGGTCGACGGCGGCATCAACTACGACGCGACCGGCGACGCGGGCACCGGCACGACTTCCGCAGGAAAGCCGGGCTTCCGATCGAACGCGTCGGCGCAGGTCTGTTACACCTTCGACAAGCAGTCCGCCTGCGCGGCCTACCAGCATCCCGTATTGCAGGTGCCGTCCGCCAACGTGGTCGTGACGAAGCATTGGGAGGGTGGTGCGCCCGCCGGCGGAGCCACACTGCGCATCGATTTCATGCGGGACGGCTCGTCGGTGATGGGCAAGGATTTTTCCGCGGACGACGAACTGCCGACCGGCGAATGGCAATACACGTTCCGTGGCGTGATGGCGGGCGATTACACCGTCACGGAAGGCAATATCGCCGGCTACCACGCGAAAGACAACGTCACTTCGGCGCCGATCAGCATCAGCAAAGCCGACATGTGGGCCGCGTTCGACGAAGGGCGTACCGCCACCTACGAAGTCTCGTTCACCAATGTGAAGCAGACGGTGGCCGCGCTGCCGCTGTCCGGCGCATCGGAAGGGCGGATCTGGCTGATCGTGGCCGGCGTCGCGGCGCTGGTGCTGCTGCTTGCGGGCATCGTCGGACTGGCCGTGGTCGGACGCAGACGGCCGTGACGGAACTGCCGGACGGCAATCGCAATTCTCTGATCGCAATCCGGCAATCGCAATTTTCAATCACAACTAAAGAACAACACAACTTACGAAACTTCCCATAAAACCAACCAATCGGCTGCGGTAACAAGGCCGACCAAACCAAGGAAGAGAGGTCTCTCATCATGAAGACGAGAAGGCTTTGTGCAGTAATCGCCGCGGCGGCAACGTTGCTGGGCGGTATGGCGTTCGGCACGGCCGGAGCGTACGTGGCCGGCAGCGCATCGATCGAAGTGCGGCATTCGCAGAAGGGGCACACCTACTCCGCGTACAAGTTCGCGTCGCTGACAGTGGACGGTGACGCCGTGCAGGTCGACACCGACGCCGATTGGGTGACTGTTGTGACCGACGCGGTGGCCGCCGCCAACAACAACATGGACCCCGTTGTCAGCATGCCCTCCGAATATGACAGCAATCCGGCCGCGTTCGCCGCAACCAAGACCGGCGATAACGACGCCGCATGGTTCCGCACATTCGCGGCCTCGTTGGCGGTTGGCGATGGCGTCGTTGCCGACAAAACCGTTGCGGGCAACGGCGGTACGGCTGCCATCGGTTCGCTTGAAGAAGGCTGGTATCTCATCACCGATGTGGATGGAGAGGGTGGCCGAGGCACCAACGTCATCGTCGCCACCACGCTGAACGGCGTGGCCGCCACATTCAAAGTGAAGGGCGATCCGGCAACCGGCCAGGGCAAGATTAACGCTGTCGGCATGTTTGTGGCCAAGAACGAGAACGAGCCCGACCAGCCGGGCAAGACGGCCGATACGATTACCACCACTGAAGGCGTGAGCATTGGGCAGACCGTCGCCTACACCATCACGCTGGATATTCCGAACGCGGCCGAAGGTTACGACAAATATCCGTACTTCGTGAAGGACGTGGCATCCAAGGGCCTGACGGTCAACAAGGACTTCAAGGCCGTTGTTCGAGCCGCGGATGGCACGGAAACGAATATGCCGTTCACCTACGTGACCGTTCCGACCGTTGGAGCCGACGGCAAGACCACCACCGTGCTGGAATTCGACTTGGCCAACAAGAGCGGCCAGCTGGTCATCACCTACACCGCCGTGGTCAACAAGGACATCATCGACATGGGCAACAAGGTTACCAACAAGGCGGCCGTGTCCCGTGACACCGAGGTATGGAATACGCCGGTCGAATTCGACTCCTATACCGGGGGCTTCTCCTTCCACAAGTACGGTGTCGGAAGCGATGCCAATGGTCTCGCAGGAGCGAAGTTCCACGTGTTCGAGGGAACCGAGGTTTCGCAGACCCCGCTCAAGTTCATCAAGATTGTGGATGGCGAATACCGCCTTGCCGAAGCGAACGAGAACGGCGCTGTCGCGGATGTGGAAACCACCACCGGCGACGTGAAAATCATGGGCTTGAAGTCCGGCAAGTACACGCTGAAGGAAACCGGATTCGTGAGCGGCTATGCGAAGAACTTTGTGCCGATCTTCACCGTCGAACTAGCTGTGAACCAGGAAACCGGCAAGTCGACCTTCAAGCTGGTCGGCGCCAACAACCTCGGTCTGGCAAGCAGGCTTGACGAGGGCATGTCCGACAAGGCAATCCAGGTCAAGAACGTGAAGAACGTCACGCAGCTGCCGCTCACCGGCGCAATGGGAACCGTGCTGTTCACCATCGCGGCCCTGGTAATGGCCGGAGCCGGACTGGCGCTCGTGCTGCGCTTCCGCGAATCCGATACGCCGATGGCGGTCTGAGCGGGCCAGCAGACAGGCAACGGGGCTTGTTCGGGCGGGTGAGTCGTTGAGCGATCAACGGTTCACCCGCTTTTGTTGTGACGAATACGGGTGATTTAGGGTTTAGTACCGCCTGAAATGGTTGGAAAAACGCCATTCGTACCGGTATGATGGAACACGAAGCGAACAACGGATCGGATTGCTGCCTTGCATCGCAAACACGTATCGCAAGCGCGCATCGCAAACCGAATCGCAAGCCGAACAGGGGAATGGCATGACGGAGGCCATTCGACTGCCGTGCGGTGGAAGGGAGCCGCCGCACGCCAAGCCGAAAGGGAACATCATGTGCAACGGTGGGGGAGCGTTCAGTCCGGAAGAAGTCGAATATCTGCGCTCGCTGCCGGTGGTGGCCGAAGCGACGTCGCGACGCATCACCTACACGGAATCGTTCAAACACAACTGCATGCGCCGGTACCATGCGGGCGAATCGCCGGTCGAACTGTTCCGCGAAGCCGGACTCGACCCATCGCTGATCGGCTATAAGCGCATCGAACGTTGTTTCGCGCGCTGGCGCAAGATTGCCTGCCGTATGGGCACGGACCGGCTGGTATCGGTTGATGGGAATGGTGGAGTGGTGCCATCGGCGTCGGCGGGTGTGGTTCCGTCGGCGGACTCGGCGGAGGTTGCTCGATCTGCGGTATCGCAGCCGGTGCAGCCAACGCAACCGGCGGAAACGCAAAGCAATGCGACGCTGCCCGCGCCGCGCAACGCAGCCGAGGTCCCGATTCTGTCGGGAGGTGACGTGCGCGACCTGCTCATCGCCCAGCAGGTGCGCCGCATCGACGAGCTGGAACGCGAGGTGGCGGCGTTGCGGGCGGAACTGCATCGCAAATAATCGCAAAAATCGTAAAAAATGCGAGCAATCGGCATCGTCCGCAAAGCGACGCATGTCGAGAACGGCGGGCGTGGCGAGCGGGTAGACTTGCGGGTATGAGAATCGCACGTTTTACGCATAATGATGTACCGCAGTACGCCTTCGTTCAGACCGACAAGAACGACGGCAAGGACTATCTCGTGGCCTTGAACGGCTATCCGCTGTCCGGCCAGGCCGTCGAGCCGACCGGCGAGCGCTATCCGGTGGATGGTGACGGCATTCGTCTGCTGGCTCCGGTGATTCCGTCGAAGGTGTACGGTTTGGCGAAGAATTATGAGGCGCATGCGCGGTTCATGCATGAGGCCGGTCATTCCGATATCAAGCATGCGCCGGAGGATATGGTGATTTTCACCAAGCCGAGCACGTCGGTGATTGGTCCGGATGATCCGATTGTGATTCCGCTGTGTTCGAATGATATGAATTTCGAGCCGGAGTTGGCTGTGGTGATGGGTCGTATCGCCAAGAATGTGCCGGTGGAGCAGGCCATGGATTATGTGCTGGGTTTCACGTGCGTGAATGATGTGACGTTGCGTGATCTGCAGGGTCTTGATCCGACGTGGACGCGTGCGAAGGGTTTTGATACGGCGTGCCCGTTGGGTCCGTGGATTGTGACGCGTGACGATGTGGATTGGAAGGATGCGAAGATTTCCTTCACGCTCAACGGTGAGGATGTGCCGATGGCGTCGGGTACCACGGCGAATCTGATTCACGGCATTCCTGAGCAGATCGCGGCGATTACGAGTTTCACCACGCTGCTGCCGGGCGATGTGATTATGACGGGTACGCCGAACGCGTCGGGTCATCTGGATCCGGGTGACGAGGCGATCGTGCACGTCGAGGGCATCGGCGATCTGCGCAACGTGGTGGTGCGCGGCTGATTTTCGGCTTGCTGGCGGACTTTGGATTAGGCGGGTTTGCAACGTTTCGTGATTTCGTTACGTTGCTGCCCGCCTTTTTCGTATGTATTGCGATTGCCGGTGAGCGCTGGTGATTGTCGGTGACTGCCGTCCTGTGTCGAAAGACGGTTTTGAGAAACGCAAAAAGTTGAGTGTGTGGGACTCAAGTTTTGGGAATATAATGGCGATGAAGTCGGTTGAGCATATCAGACAACGACATATGCGTCCGAACGCCGGCCCGGTAGCGAAGGCCGGGCGGCCGGGCGCGAACCATGGAGGATGATATGGAACAGAAGTTCACGCAGATGGCGCAGGAAGCGCTTTCGGACGCCGTTCAGAACGCGGCGGCGCTGGGCAATCCGCAGGTAGACACCCTGCACCTGCTGGACGCGATGCTGCGTCAGGAAAACAGCATGGCCCGCGCGCTCATCGAAGCGGCAGGCGGCAACGCGCAAAACGTGAGCGCCGAAGTGCATCAGGCGATGCAATCGCTGCCGAGCGCCAGCGGATCGACCACAACGCAGCCGGACGTCAGCAGGCAGCTGTCGGCGGTGCTATCGCAAGCCGAAAAAGAAATGCAACGGAGGGGAGACGAGTACGTCACCGTCGACCTCATGCTGGTCGCAATCGCGGCCGCGAAACCTAATCAAAGCGCGGACATCTTGGAAAAGAACGGTCTTACCGCGGATAAGCTGCGTAACGCCCTGACCGCCGCGCGCGGCAGCGACCGCAAGGTGACCAGCGCCGACGCGGAAGGCTCGTATAAAGCTTTGGAGAAGTACTCCACCGATTTGACGGCCGCCGCGAAGGAAGGCAAGCTCGACCCGGTGATCGGCCGTGACCAGGAAATCCGCCGCGTCATCCAGATCCTGTCCCGCCGTACCAAGAACAATCCTGTGCTGATCGGCGAGCCTGGCGTCGGCAAAACCGCCGTCGTCGAAGGCCTGGCGCAGCGCATCGTCGCCGGCGACGTGCCGACCACCCTGCAGAACAAGAAGCTTATCTCGCTTGACCTGGGCTCCATGGTGGCTGGTTCCAAGTACCGTGGCGAATTCGAGGAACGTCTGAAGAGCGTGCTTGAGGAGATCAAGAAGGCCGACGGGCAGATCATCACCTTCATCGACGAGATCCACACCATCGTCGGCGCGGGCGCGGCCGAAGGCTCCATGGACGCGGGCAATATGCTCAAGCCCATGCTGGCCCGTGGCGAACTGCGCCTGATCGGCGCCACCACACTGGACGAATACCGTGAGAACATCGAAAAGGATCCGGCGCTCGAACGTCGTTTCCAGCAGGTGTTCGTCGGCGAGCCGAGCGTGGAGGACACCGTCGCCATCCTGCGCGGCATCGCGCCGAAGTATGAGGCCCACCACAAGGTGACCATCGGCGACGACGCGCTGGTCGCGGCGGCAACCCTGTCGAACCGCTACATTTCCGGACGCCAGCTGCCGGACAAGGCCATCGATCTGGTGGACGAGGCCGCAGCGCACCTGCGCATGGAACTCGACTCCTCGCCTGAGGAAATCGACGAACTGCGCCGCCAGGTGGACCGTCTCAAGATGGAGAAGTCGTACCTGCTGGGCAATCCGAAGAACGACAAGGCCGCGGAAAAGGCCGAAGCGGAACTGGACGACAGCGCCAAGGACCGTCTCGCCGATTTGAACCAGGAAATCGCCGACAAAAGCGAAAAGCTCAACGGGCTGAAAGCGCGTTGGGACGCCGAAAAGAACGGCCACAACCGTATCGGCGACCTGCGCAAGAAGCTCGACGAGCTGCGTACGCAAGCCGAAAAGTACGAGCGCGAAGGCGACCTGGCGAAATCGTCAGCCATCAACTACGGCGAAATCCCGGCCATCCAGAAGGAAATCGCCCAAGCCGAGAAGAACGAGGCGGAATCGGGCGGAGCCGACAATGCCAACGCCGACGTGCCGATGGTCCCCGACCGCGTCGACGCCGACTCCATCGCCGAAATCGTCTCCGACTGGACCGGCATCCCCGTGGGCCGTCTTATGCAGGGCGAAAACGAGAAGCTCCTGCACATGGAGGAGTACCTCGGCAAGCGCGTGATCGGCCAGAAGGAAGCCATCCAAGCGGTTTCCGACGCCGTGCGTCGCTCGCGTGCCGGCATCTCCGACCCGAACCGTCCGACCGGATCGTTCCTGTTCCTCGGCCCCACCGGCGTGGGCAAGACCGAACTGGCCAAGGCGCTCGCCGACTTCCTATTCGATGACGAGAAGGCCATGGTGCGCATCGACATGAGCGAATACATGGAGAAGGCCTCCGTGTCCCGCCTGATCGGCGCCGCGCCGGGCTACATCGGCTACGAAGAGGGTGGCCAGCTTACCGAAGCCGTGCGTCGCCGTCCGTATTCGGTGGTGCTGTTCGACGAGGTGGAGAAGGCCAATCCGGAAGTCTTCGACGTGCTGCTGCAGGTGCTTGACGACGGTCGCCTGACCGACGGCCAGGGCAGGACCGTGGACTTCAAGAACACGATTCTGATCATGACCTCCAACCTGGGCTCGCAGTTCCTCGTCAATCCCGACATGGACGCGGACGCCAAGAAGAAGGCCGTGATGGACGCCGTGCACATGCAGTTCAAGCCGGAATTCATCAACCGTCTGGACGAACTGGTCATGTTCCACCCGCTGACTCGCGAGGAGCTCGGCGGCATCGTGGACATTCAGGTCGCGCAGGTGTCCGCACGTCTGACCGACCGCCGCATCACGCTCGACGTGACCGATTCGGCGCGCGAATGGCTTGCCAACACCGGTTACGATCCGGCGTACGGCGCACGTCCGCTGCGTCGCCTGGTGCAGACCGAAGTCGGCGACCAGCTTGCCCGCATGCTGCTGGCCAGCGAAGTGCACGACGGCGACACCGTGCTGGTGGACCAGACCGGCGGCGACCACCTGGAGCTGTCCGCGTGGGCCGCGGACCAGCTGGAGGATATGGGCGAGGGGAAGACGGACGATTCCGCCGACGTCCCGAACCCGGCTGAGTGACGATTATCGATTGGTTACCTGTCGGTCGTAAGCCTGCAATACCAGGCCTGCGACCGACAGCACGGTCGAACCGAGCAGTATGGCGATCGCCAGCTTCGGTTGCATGCCGAACGCCAGCCACAACGCGCACGTCCACACCGCGACCACCATCGTCACCGACGTGGTGATCTGCAGCACACGTGCGCGGATCTCATGACCTACCACAGCGCGGAAGAGCAATTCTTCCGCGCTTTTTTCTTGCGTTGGCTCAGGGGATTTCGCTTGAGATCGCGCCGATTCTGTTGATTCTGTTGACTGTGCCGATTGCGCCTTTTCTGTTTCTGCCGTCTGCTGCGCGGTCATCGCGTGTTGCCGGACAAGCGTGCCAGCCAGCGAAAGCGTCGCGACCACGCCGACGAACGCGAAATACGGATCGCGCGAGCCGGCCGGGAAAATCCACGACACCACGCACAGCAGCAGGCTGTACGCGTAAACAATCGCCATGCCAAGCGAAACCAGCGAATCGCCGTTCGGATGTCGCCGCTGCAATACCGCAAGAAACGGGATCAGTCCTTCACATAAATTCTGATATTGGCCGGTGTTACCGGATAGGTTCCGGTGTCAATGGTTTTGGGTATACTCTGTCCTTCAAATACTGCCTCTATTTTTTCCAGTGTCATGGATCCCCAGCTCTCCGGACGCTGCGCAATTGCAGCATCTACATAGCCGGCCTTCATGAATTCTCCAACTTCATCCGTGAAGTCCACTGTTACCAGTTTTACCTTCTTCCCTTTGGACTTAAGATATCTGGCAAAAGCCAATCCCCATCCTACATTTGTAGCGCACAGTACAGAGATATCCGGATGCTCCGTAAGAAGCCGGTCAGTTAATTTTGTTGCTTCTTCAGCAGTAGGTTCTCCCGGACCGGTCATATCATAATAAGGAATTCTGTTTTCTTTCAGAACATCTACAACACCGTGGTATCTGTCCTCTACAGTCTCAATGAGGTTATCCTTCCACTTGATAATGCCAACGGCACCGTCGGCTCCCAAGGCTTCTCTCACAGCCTCTCCGGTACTCCGTCCGCACTGATAACTGTCAGTTCCGATGAGTGTGCGATAGGGAACACTATCAAATGCAGACAGGATGAAAATCACCTCCACACCCTTCTCTGCCATCTTCTGCAGCAATTTTTCCACTCTGAGATCCGCAATGGGTGAGATACAGATTCCATCATAACGCTCCTCCAACACCTTTTTCAGAAAATGCACCATTTCCAGAGTTCCTGCTTCTCCTCTTCCCTTAGGTGCAAATACCGTAATATCAAAATTCAGAATTTTGGCAGTGCGATAGGCCTGTTTCGTCGCCGGATACCAGAAAGGATCATCCAGATCCCATACCATGGCAATTTTCCTGCGCTGTACCGGTGCATAATCCACCGGTATATTAGCCAGGATTTCATTCAGCTGATTTAATTCGCTGTTCAATCGTTCGGATACATGCCCCATAAGGCTGGCATTCTGCTTCTGTTCTGCAGTAATTCCCGCCACGTTTTCCGAGGATGCCGATGCCTGACTGGAGATTGTTGCAATAGATTCCATGACTTCCAGTAGCTCTTCCTTCTTCCCATTGACTTCATCCATACGTTCTGTGAAAAAAAACTGCGCTTCTGCCAGTTCTTTCACACTGTGATTTATATTTTCAAAGGAAGAAATTGTATCCCCTACCGCGGTTTTCTGTGCTTCAAAAGCTGCATCGGATTCCTCCATGATCTCTTTCAGTTTTGTTAACGAACCTATAATCTCCTGAATGGATGCATTGATACTCTGACTTGCCTTATGACATTCCTCCGACAATTTTCGTACTTCATATGCCACATGAGCAAATCCTCTTCCGGCTTCCCCGGCTCTGGCAGCCTCGATGGATGCATTTAAAGACAGCAGATTCGTCTGCTTGGCAATACTATAGAGAACACTTGTGACAGATTCAATCTTTGCATTTTTATCCAGAAGCGTACGAATCTCTTCTGTGATCGTATCCATGGAACCTTTGAGTTTTTCCTGTGTTTTCCCCAGATGTTCCACTCTTTGTCTGCCAAGATCACTCTGTTGCTGCATCTGCTGAACCTGTGTCTGCATAGTTGCAGTCTCCTGATCCATATCCGTGATCTTCGCTGTGAATTCCTCGGCTATTTTCCGGCATTGCAATACATCTCTTTCCTGCCTTGAGGCACCTTCCGCAAGCACCTGTACGCCATGTCCCACCTTATCGGAGGACTCTGTCAGCCCCTCTGCCGCACCTTCAAATTGTTCGGATACCAATCCCAGATTATTGACAGTCTGTTTCAAGGATTGTAGCTGTTCCTTATATGATTCTTCTGTTTGTCCGCTGCTTACCGCTCTTTTGTTCCATAAAGGCATAGATTATCCCTCCAATGCTCTTCTCGCCAGTTCCAGGCATCCCATGATGCCCTGATCATCATCCAGTGCCGCAGGTACTA
>OGQT01002670.1_pt1 | contig 12369 bp, 11 predicted proteins | sample 1553261 | NCBI WGS metagenome assembly OGQT01 (sample SAMEA2579992, study PRJEB22360) | human gut metagenome | biome: human gut; feature: human-associated habitat; material: faeces | place: Denmark | collected 2008/2010
TGCCGATTACGCTCGACCAGATGATTTACCATGGTAAATCGGTCATGAAAGCGGTAAAGCGTGCCTTGGTTGTCGTGGATCTGCCTTTCGGGACGTATCAAGGTAACTCGAAAGAAGCGTTGGCTTCGGCCATCCGTGTGATGAAGGAAACGCATGCGGATTGTATTAAGCTTGAAGGAGGTTCTGAAATTCGGGAATCTATCGAACGTATTCTGTGTGCGGGTATTCCTGTCATGGGCCATCTGGGATTGACGCCTCAGTCCATTAATAAATTCGGGACATACACAGTTCGTGCCCGTGAGGAAGCGGAAGCGAAGAAACTGATCGCAGATGCTCATCTGTTAGAAGAGATTGGTTGTTTCGCAATCGTATTGGAAAAAATTCCGGCTGCTTTGGCTGCACAGGTTGCTTCCGAACTGACGATTCCGATTATTGGTATTGGTGCTGGCGGAGGTGTGGACGGACAGGTGCTGGTTATGCATGACATGTTAGGGATCAACCAGGGATTTTCTCCCCGTTTCTTGCGCCGTTATGCGAATTTGGCAGAGGAAATAACGCGTGCCGTACAAGCATATATTGAGGATGTAAAGACGCTGGATTTCCCGAACGAGAAAGAACAGTACTAATGCAATCTCATCTCCTTATCGGTGCCGCTTCATCGGGAAGCGGGAAAACAACTTTTACGCTCGGTTTGCTTCGTGCCTTGAAGAATCGTTCGTTTGAGGTGCAGCCTTTTAAATGTGGGCCGGACTACATCGATACGCGCCATCATAGGATGGCTGCCGGCAATCCGTCTGTGAACTTGGATCTTTTTATGATGTCGGAGGCACATGTGCACGACTTGTATGCTGGTTATACAGAAAAAGCGGATGTGGCGGTGACCGAAGGGGTGATGGGGTTGTTTGATGGGTATGACGGTATGAAAGGGAGCAGTGCGGAAATCGCTTGTCTGCTGAAAATACCGGTAGTCCTGATTGTAAATGCAAAAAGTACGGCATATTCGGTAGCTCCTTTATTGTACGGGTTTAAGCATTTCAAAAAGCAAGTACAGGTAGTAGGAGCTGTCTTTAATTTTGTCGCTTCCGAAAGCCATTATTCTTTTTTGAAACAGGCATGTGAAGATGCCGGAGTCGAGGCGTTGGGATATCTTCCCAAGTGTGCGGATGTGGAGATTCCCAGTCGTCATTTAGGGTTGTCTCTCGATGAAGATTTTTGCTTTGAAGAGTTTGCCGACCGTGTAGCGGAACTTGTCGAGAAGTATGTGGACATCGACCGGTTGCTGGAATTGACGAAGCAGGTTGCGCCAGCAGCCCTTCCTATGTCCGTAAGCCATCGTACCTATAGACGTGAACCTTCTTTCACTGTTGCGATTGCTCGTGATCCTGCATTCAATTTTATGTATGAAGCGAATATCCGTTATCTGCATCATTTAGGAGAAGTTACTTACTTCAGCCCGTTGGCAGACATTTCTTTGCCGGATACCGGTTTTGTTTACCTTCCCGGAGGTTATCCGGAGTTATATCTGGCTGCTTTATCGGCAAACAGGCCGATGCTTCAATCCATTCGCCGGTATGTCGAGAATGGGGGAAAGTTGTTGGCCGAATGTGGCGGTATGATGTATCTTTGCGACGAGATACGGGATAAAAACGGAGACGTTTATCCGATGGCAGGCGTATTGCATCAGTCTGCGACGATGGAGAATATGAAGTTACGCCTGGGGTATCGTACCCTATTGTATGACGATGCTCGTTTGAAAGGGCATGAGTTCCACTATTCCCGCCTGGTGGAACGACAGGATCCGCTTCCGTCCTGCGCTGTCGCTTATACGGCCAAAGGTGTGAAAACGGATACTCCGCTTTATCGTTATAAAAATGTTTTAGCCGGATATACGCATTTGTACTGGGCGGACCCGGCCGGAAACGAGTGGTTTACCAAATTCTGTTTTACTCTCCCTGTCTGATTGAAAAGTCAAATACCGACTGGTTGGTAAAACCTCCTTGTGGAATAGTGCCTTGGTAGAAGAAGCAATATTCTCCGTTTTCAAGAGGTTCCTTCGGAATTACTTTATAGGTATAGTCATCAATGATCTCGATATCAAAAGGAATACTGTATTTATCATCGACACCAAGACTTGAACCTGAGTAGGCATTCATCTTACCTGTAATAAGTTCACGTTTGTTTTTCTTTACAGTGAGCTTCACTAATGCAAACTCGTTAGGTGAGCTTGCTGAAGCAAACCACCAGTTTGAAGCTCCGATATTAAAACTGTTATTATCTTGTTTTGCAAAATAGAACCAGAAGGCTGGTTGTGCTTCTAATATGATATTTGTAGATTGTGCATTGTTCATTATGGATTTGATTTTAGCACTGGCTATACCGTAAGAAAATGCAGCACCCAAAGTATTCGTCTTTGTTCCGGAAAAAACAGTAGGTAAAATTTTTGTGGGTTCTCCGTCTTTGTTTACATAAATACCCGTTTTAAAGTCAGTACTATTAGCTGTTTCAGTAGCCGTCTCTACTTTATTGCTACTGTTCATAATCTCCATGATAATAGAATCGGCAATGCCTTTTTCTTTTAGCTGTTTCATTGCTCTCAGACTTGTGTCGAAATTAGTCTCGGATGTTTTTATTTTTGTGACAATTATTTCATCTGAAAATCCCATTTCTTTCATGTCGATGATAGATTGATTTGTCAGCTTTTCTGTTTGAGCAGATAATGTCAACGTAATAAAACATAAAAATAGTAAATGCAATATCCTTTTCATATAAATAGAATTTAAATTGTGTGTAAACATAGTAATTAATTTCGAAAGGGAATCTTTTTTATCTTTTTTTATTATCGGAGTTCACTCAATAATGTGCGTAAATAAATTTATTCCTATTTTTGTCCGTATATAATTTGATAAAGATGAGAATATATACGCGTGGAGGAGATAAAGGCCGCACCGGAATTCACGGGGGTGAGCGGGTGGATAAAGACGATATCCGGATCGAAGCGAACGGGACGTTGGACGAAGCGAATGCCGAAATTGGAATTGTCCGTGCACTACTCCCGGCCGGACATGAGTGGCAGGGGTTGCTGGGGAAAATACAAATGGAGATGATGGCGGTGATGTCGCATGTGGCGACTCCATCGGCTATTCGTGATAAGAATCCGAACAAAATATCCGATGACCTGGTTCTCGTTTGTGAGGAACAGATCGATGCTTTGTCGGCGAAGATGGAGGATAACGATTATTTTATCCTGCCTGGCGGCTCTTTGGTTTCTGCTCACTTGCAGTTGGCCCGTACGATTGTACGCCGTGCCGAACGCCGCCTGTGGACGTTAAACCGGAAAGACCCGATTTCACCCGGGATCATGCGGTTCGTGAATCGCCTTTCCGATTTGTTTTTTACAATGGCACGTTATGAAATGTTTCGCCAGGGGAATGCGGAGGAACGCTGGCAGTCGTTTTTGTATAAGCGGAAAAAATAGAATAAAACTTGAAGATTCCACAAAGAAGTTGTTCACATTTTTGTGAATACTGAAAAGAATACGTTATATTTGTACGCAAATACGAGAACGATATGGTTGTTACATTCGGAGAAGCATATTTGCGTGACCTTTACGAGAAAGGAAAGACTGATGCCAAGAAGCATCGTTATCAGCCTGATGTGATAAGGCGTTATCAAAAGTGTATAGATTTTCTTTTGGATGCCAAGAAGGTAGAAGAACTTCTTTTGATAAATTCCTTGAATTATGAGATGCTGAAAGGCGATAAGGCTGGTATTTCATCTGTACGGGTGAATAATAAGTATCGAGTTGAGTTTACCGTAAGGGATTCGATAGAAGAACCGATTGTTACCGTATGTAATATAATAGAATTATCAAACCATTATAAATGATTGTAGCTATGATTACACTTCAAGGTATTGATCCTAAAATGATCGCCAATAATTTGACTCCATCCAACCCCATACATCCAGGCGAGTTGATAAAGGATGAGATAGAATATCGAGGTATTTCGCAGCGGAAATTGGCATTGCAAATGGGGGTTTCTCCGACATTGCTGAATGAAATATTGAATGGAAAGCGTTCTGTTTCGACAGAATATGCCCTTTTGTTTGAAGCGGCGCTTGGTATTGATGCAGAAGTTTGGATTCGTCAGCAAGCTCGGTATGACATGCAAATGGCAAAATCCGATACCTCTTTTTTGGAGAGATTGGCCCATATTAGAAAAATAGCGGCAGTATTATAGTAGGCACAGATTAAAATTAAGAATAGATATGACATCCGTAAAAAAATATATCGAGTCCAACAAAGACCGTTTCATCGAAGAGCTTTTCTCTTTGATCCGTATTCCATCGATAAGTGCTAAAAATGAACATAAGCCTGATATGGAGGTATGTGCAAAACGCTGGACAGAACTCTTGCTTGCAGCCGGTGCCGATAAAGCGGTTGTGATGCAGACCGAAGGCAATCCGGTCGTGTATGGAGAAAAGATGGTTGCTCCCGAGGCGCAGACCGTTTTGGTCTATTCGCACTACGACGTAATGCCCGCCGAACCGCTTGATCTTTGGAAGAGCCGCCCGTTCGAACCCGAAATCCGGGACGGTCGTATCTGGGCGCGTGGTGCGGATGATGATAAAGGGCAGGCCATGATGCAGGTAAAAGGCTTCGAGACTGCCCTGAATCTGGATTTGCTGAAATGTAATGTGAAATTTATCTTCGAAGGAGAAGAAGAGATCGGTTCGCCGAGCCTCGAAGCTTTCTGCCGTACACATAAAGAATTGTTGAATGCTGATGTTATCCTGGTTTCCGATACCAGCATGGTCAGTGCCGAAACACCTTCTTTAACCACCGGTCTTCGTGGATTGGCCTATTGGGAAGTGGAAGTGACTGGTCCCAACCGTGATTTGCATTCCGGGCATTTCGGGGGTGCAGTCGCTAATCCGATTAATGTGCTGTGTAAATTGATGGCTGACATAACTGATGCCGACGGACGAATCACGATCCCCGGTTTCTATGATGACGTGGAGGAAGTTTCCCCGGCCGAACGCGAAATGATCGCACAAATCCCGTTTGACGAAACCAAATACAAGGCCGCTATCGGAGTGGATGAACTGTTCGGTGAAAAAGGTTATTCTACGTTGGAACGCAATAGTTGCCGTCCATCCTTCGACATCTGCGGTATCTGGGGCGGTTATACGGAAGAGGGCAGCAAGACGGTTCTTCCTTCCAAAGCCTATGCCAAAGTTTCCTGCCGCCTGGTTCCGCATCAGGATCATGAGAAGATTTCAAAACTGTTTGAAGAGTACATCGCTCGTGTAGCTCCGGCTTATGTCAAGGTAAAAGTGACGCCTAAACACGGTGGACAAGGCTATGTTTGCCCGATCGACCTTCCCGCTTATAAAGCAGCTGAAGATGCCGTAGCCGTAGCTTTTGGCAAACGTCCGTTGGCCGTGCGCCGTGGCGGAAGTATTCCTATTATCTCGACTTTCGAGCAGGTGTTGGGCATCAAGACGGTCCTGATGGGATTCGGCCTCGAACAGAATGCGATCCATTCGCCGAACGAAAGCTGTACGCTTGACTTCTTTTATAAGGGAATCGAGTCGGTAGCCGAATTTTATAAACGATTCAATTGATATGACAAATAATGAAATAGTCGCTCGTGCGCTTGCCAATACCGGCATTACTGCTCTGAACGAGATGCAGCAGGCGGTATTGGATGCCGGGACGACAAAAGACATGGTGCTGCTTAGTCCGACAGGGTCGGGCAAGACACTGGCTTTCCTTTTGCCTTTGCTGACGACATTGACGGATGAAGACAGAAAGATACAGGCATTGATCATCGCTCCTTCCCGTGAGTTGGCCTTGCAGATCGAAACGGTATTGCGCTCGTTGGGGGCCGGATATAAGGTGAATTGTTGCTACGGAGGACATCCGATCCGCACGGAGAAGAAGAGTCTCGAACATCCGCCGACGGTCCTGATCGGGACACCGGGACGTATCGTCGACCACCTGGAACGGGGAAATATCGACTTGGACAGTGTGCGTACGCTGATCCTGGATGAGTTCGACAAGTCGCTTGAACTGGGTTTTCTTGCCGAAATGAAAGAGATTCTGGCACATCTCCCCGGCGTACGCCGCCGGGTACTGACTTCGGCTACGGCAGCAGTCGATATTCCTGCTTTCACCGGAATCACAGCTCCGGTGCGGTTGTCGTTCCTGAAAGATGTGAAGGAAGCGAAAGGACTGACTTTGCGTGTGGTCAAGTCTCCCGTTAAGGATAAGCTGGAAACATTGTACAAGCTTTTGGGTGAACTGAAAGGCGGTTCTGCCCTTATCTTCTGTAATTACCGGGAGACGGTGGAACGGGTGAGCGACTATCTGACTGAAATGGGCGTGGATAACGAATACTTCCACGGAGGAATGGAACAGCCCGAACGCGAACGTGCCTTGTCGCATTTCCGTAATGGCAGTGCTACCGTATTCATTTCTACCGATTTGGCCTCTCGAGGTCTTGATATTCCGGAAGTGAAGAATGTGATCCATTATCATCTCCCTGTGAGTGAAGAGGCATACGTGCATCGTAATGGACGTACGGCCCGTATGAACGCGGAAGGAGTTGCTTATCTGATCTTGAATGCGGAGGAGACGGTTCCCGAATATATCACCCGCGAGCCGGATGAGTTTTTCTTGCCGGAAGTGGCAAAGAAGCCCATGCGTTCGGAGTGGGTGACGTTGACGATCAATCGGGGGAAGCGGGACAAGCTGAGTAAGAAGGATGTAGTCGGCTTTCTCTTCCAAAAAGGTGGACTGGAAAAGGATGATTTAGGTATTGTTGAGATAAAGGAAAGTTGTGCATTCGCTGCTGTCAAGCGGGACAAGCTTTCCGGTTTGCTGGATCGCATCCGGGATGAAAAGATAAAGAATATGAAAGCTAAGTTTATATGAGCATATTGATAAAAGGCGCTTTGTTGGATGGCGCTGTAACTGATGTTTATATTGAGAAAAGGGAGATCAGGCAGATAGGGGCGGATCTTCAGGTACAGGCGGATCAGGTGATAGACGGAAGGCGTAAGGCCTTGATCCCTGGTTTCGTAAATGCGCATACACATGCTGCCATGACGCTTTTCCGGGGCTTTGGCGATGATATGCCGTTGATGCCCTGGCTGGAACAGAAGATCTGGCCGAACGAAGCGAAGTTGACGCGCGAGGATGTTTATTGGGGAACGAAGCTGGCCTGTCTCGAAATGATAAAAAGCGGGACGACAACGTTCTTCGATATGTATCATAAGTTCCGGGCTACGGCCGATGCTGTCGAGGAAATGGGGTTGCGTGCATTGCTTTCCGGTGTCTGCTTCGATCATTTCAAACCGGAACTGGCCGAAAAGAGCAAGCGGGAAAATGAGAAACTGGTTGTCGATGTGGCCGGCTATGGCAAACGTATACGGTATGCGATCGGTCCTCACGCCATTTATACCGTATCCGGCGAATTGTTACAGTGGATACATGGTTTTGCTGCCGAGCATTCCGTCCCGATCCATTTGCATTTGGCAGAGACGGAGGGCGAAGTCAGAGACTCCGTCAAACAGTTTGGTCTTACTCCCGTACGTTATTTATATAAATTAGGCATATTGTCCCCTCGTCTGATCATTGCGCACGGTATCTATGTCGATGATGATGAGATTCGTATGCTGGCGGATCACGGAGTGAAAGTGGTGCATAATCCGGCATCCAATATGAAGCTGGCTTCCGGTATCCAATTCAAGTTCTGTGAGATGCGAAAGGCCGGTGTGACCGTTGCTTTGGGGACTGACGGCTGTTCTTCTTCCAATAACCTGGATATGGTTGAGGCAATGAAGCTCGCTTCGCTTTTAGGCAAGGCCTGGCGGAAAGATCCGGAGGCGATTCCTGCTGGTGAAATATTCAGGGCGGCGACAGAAGCCGGTGCTTCGGCTATCGGGCTGAAAGCCGGACGGATTGCCGAAGGCTATCTGGCGGATCTCTGTTTGGTCGATTTGAATATCCCGGCTTTTACTCCGAATCATAACTTTGTATCCAACTTGGTGTATGCAGCGAACGGCAGTTGTATCGATACCGTTATCTGTGACGGTAAAATCCTGATGCAGGATAAAAAGGTTCCGGGCGAGGAGGAGATTATGGAGCGTACGGCCGAACTTGCCTATAAGTTGGTGAGAGAACCGTAGAGGAGATGTATGAACAATAAATCTGAATGTATATGAATACAAATGACAATACGATTTATCGGGAAGCGGCCGGTTACCTGTCGTCCCGTATTACCGGCAATCCGGAAACCGCGATTATCTTAGGTAGCGGTTTAGGTTCCCTTGCCGACCGGATCGAGGAGGCTGTGGTCATACCCTACAGTGAGATCCCGCATTTTATGCATTCGACGGCCGCTGGACATAAAGGTAACTTCATCTGCGGCAGGTTAGGAGGAAAGCTGGTGCTTGCCATGCAGGGGCGTTTCCATTATTATGAGGGGTACACGATGCAGCAAGTGACGTTCCCGGTTCGGGTGATGAAGTTGTTGGGGGTTAAGAATCTGTTAGTTTCCAATGCTGCAGGCGGTATCAATACGAATTTCAAAGTCGGTGACTTGATGATTATACGGGATCACATCAATATGATGCCTAACCCGTTGATCGGTCCGAATGACGAGCAGTTCGGACCCCGTTTCCCGGATATGACGCGCGCGTATGATCGGGAGTTTATCGGGCTTGTCGAGGAAATTGCCGCGTCCCGCGATATCTCGTTGAAGAAAGGCGTATATGTCGGACTGACAGGCCCTTCTTTCGAGACTCCGGCAGAGTATGCTTTTTACGGTAGGGTAGGAGGTGATGCGATCGGAATGAGTACGGTTCCGGAGGTGATCGTGGCCCGTCATGCCGGTTTGCGTGTATTCGGTATGTCTGTGATTACAAATGAAGGCTATCATTTTGCCGATGATTTCGTCAATGACGGAGCCGATGTGATTGTCGCCGCCAATAAAGCGGCTGCGGTCATGACCGTCCTCTTCCGGGAATTGGTTGCCAGGATATAAAAGGAAATTAGCCAACCTTGTCTATTGTAAACCGATCCTCGTTTGAATATGGCCGGGAGGAGAGGTGATGAAAAGCTATGCTTTAGCTCCTGTAAAGCATAGCCTTACGAGTCAAAAAGCATAGCTTTACAATCCGGAAAGCATCTCTTCGGAAACCGGTCGGCGGATTTTCCGGCAGGGATGCCGACCGCTTCCTCAAAAAGGTATAGGCTGTGCCGGAATAGGCTATACCTTTTTCACTGACAGCCTATATCTTTTTTGCCGAAATGTTATAGGCTGCGATTAAATGTTTTGGGAAATTAGTATCCCTATTATTCACCCCTGTCTTGTGTACTTTATTTTTCAATGTGTTTAAGGATGAATGCACGCTTGCCGTTTGCCTTCACCTTTTACCGTTTGCCTTCACCGTTTCGTCCCCGTATATATATGTGTGGATAAAAAAGCACGGCGAAAGCAAAACTCCGGGTGAAGGCAAAAACGGTCAGTGCTTTCACTTGTTAAGATATTAACATACAGAATATTGAACAAACAGGTGAAAGACAAATTCCTAATTATGTACAAAAATTTTGATGTGGTAGTCCTGATAACTTGTTTTTGGAGAAGAGAAAATAGCATTACCTTTGTAAGTATGAAAACATTTGTAATAGTAGGATGTGGACGGCTTGCCGGAATAGTTTCGGAAGCTGTCGTTAAAGGATTATTGCCCGAATATGAGTTGGTAGGAGTCTATTCGCGTACGGTTGCCAAAGCTGAACGTATTGCCGGCGAGATGGAAAAGATTGGAAAAAGTTGTGCTGTATGTACTACGGTGGATGGATTGTTGGCTTTGAAACCCGATATATTAGTGGAGACGGCTTCTCCAGCCGCTCTTCGGGAGTTTGCCATTCCGGCTTTGAAGAATGGAACTTCTATTGTTACCCTTTCGATCGGAGCGCTGGCTGACGACTCGTTTTACAGGGAAGTATGTGAAACGGCAAAAGAGAACGGGACACGCGTTTATATTGCTTCGGGTGCTACCGGAGGATTCGATGTTTTGCGTACGGCTGCTTTGATGGGGAATGCGACAGCCTGTTTCTTCAATGAGAAGGGACCTGACGCTTTGAAGGGTACTCCGGTTTATGAGGAGACGATGCAAAGCGAACAGAAAGTGGTGTTTACAGGCAATGCAGTGGAAGCCATCCGCTTGTTCCCTACGAAAGTGAACGTTACGGTGGCTGCCTCGCGCGCATCTGTCGGTCCGGAAGCTATGCAGGTGACCATACAGTCGACTCCCGGATTTAAGGGAGACACGCAGAAGGTCGAGATCAGGAACGACCAGGTGCATGCTGTGGTGGACGTGTATAGCGCTACTGCGGAGATAGCAGGATGGTCGGTTGTGAACACCCTGCTGAATATTGTTTCACCCGTTGTATTCTGAAAGATTGGCCAGCACTTTCTCGCTTAGGCGGTCGAACGCCTGGCGGGTGCGGCCTGTTGAAGTCTGTACGCATCGTACATGCGGATGCTCTAAAAGGTGAGCATCGCCCAAGGCTCCGACGGTATCGCAAAAACAAAGGTTATTGCCCGATAGCCATTTGACAAACGGTTCTTCGTCCCATGCAGGAGAAAGCCCTGTGTTGAATAGTATCTTTTTATCACCCAACTTCTGGAATTCGGCTTCGTGCAGCAGGACGGTGTTTTTGTTCAGGCAGCAGAACAGGGCTTCGCTTTGTGCGAGCAGTTCGTCCAAAGGGAGAAAGCGATATCCTTTCTCACGTGCCCATTCCTTTTCGCTACGGGCAAAATAAGATATTTCCGCACCGAAGAACCGAAGTGCATCGGCGATCATGCCGCCTGACTTGCCCAAGCCGATAATGCCAGCTTTTAGCCCGGTGATTTCACGGACTTCGTCCTCCCAGGTCGGTCCGTCAAACCCATGAAAGCAACGTACCAGCTCGCTTATGACATATTCGACTACTCCTTCGTCTCCGTAATCCCGGATACCTGTGACTTTGATACCGTGCTCGTTGGCATAAATGATATCGACGTTGGCGCTTTCCGGTGAGTAAAGTGAACAGCACATACCGATATATTTGATATTGGGGCATCTTTCCATTACCTCGCGGCGGATACTCGAAGTATAACTCAGCAGCACCGCGTCGGCATCGCCGATGCGACGGACAATCTCCTCGTCGTCTACTGGAATATCAGGGTACATCACTACTTCATTTGCAAACGTGTGCAATGCTTTTTCTGCCGAGGGAATCAAACTGATCGGCTCTATCGCAACTATTTTACTAAACATGGTAAATTATTCTTTTTGAAAATATGAAGAAACAAAGATACGTTTTTTTGTAAAGTTACTATCTTTGTATTCGATTCAATCAATGTAATAAAATAAACTTATTTCTACCCATGAAGAATTCCAGAAGAGACTTCCTTAAAAAGGGAGCATTGGCAGGGTTCGGCGCCCTGATGATCCCGGAGATCGCAAAAGCCGCTGTAAAAGAAAATACATCTGTACATGCTCCGAAGATTAATCTGAAAAAAGATTGTGTGATCCTGTTCCAGGGAGATTCCATCACAGACTGCGGTCGAGACAAGAATAGTAACCGTTGCAATACGATGGAACAGTTTGGTAGTGGTTATGTGCTCTTTACCGCTACTCAGTTGTTAGAGAAGAAAGCGGCTTTGCAGCCAAAGGTTTACAATCGCGGTATCAGCGGCAATAAAGTCTATCAGCTTCGTGAACGCTGGGAGATTGATTGCCTTGCTTTCCAGCCGGATGTCCTAAGTATCCTGATCGGGGTGAATGATTACTGGCATACGTTGACACATGCTTATAAAGGAACGGTCGAGACATACGAAAACGATCTGCGCGCCTTGTTGAAGTATACGAAAGAGAAACTTCCGAATACGCAAATTGTCCTTTGCGAGCCTTTCACTTTGCGTGACGGAACGGCTATAGAAGATTCCAAATGGTATCCGATGTTCGATGAATTCCGTAAGTCCGCCCGTAAACTGTCGGAGGAGTTCAATACTGTATTCGTACCTTTCCAATCGGGATTCGATGCTGCGGTGAAACTGGCTCCGGCACGTTATTGGTCGAATGACGGTGTGCATCCAGATTTACCCGGTCGCCAGCTAATGGCAAACATGTGGATGGAAGCAACTGGATTAAAGTAAGATATGATTTTGAGCGGGTGCGGACTGTAAAATAGTACAAAAAAAGTGCAGTCAGGTTTTGGAAAATAAAAAAATACCTCTATCTTTGCACCCGTTATCGCGGAAGTAGCTCAGTTGGTAGAGCATAACCTTGCCAAGGTTAGGGTCGCGGGTT
>OGQT01002673.1_pt1 | contig 12364 bp, 10 predicted proteins | sample 1553261 | NCBI WGS metagenome assembly OGQT01 (sample SAMEA2579992, study PRJEB22360) | human gut metagenome | biome: human gut; feature: human-associated habitat; material: faeces | place: Denmark | collected 2008/2010
CTGCCGGTCATCCCCATTTCATTGACGATGGCAGGCGGCAGGATCTTCGGCAGACGCAGCACGCCGCCGCTGTCAGGAACGATGCCCAGTTTGGCTTCCGGTAGGGCGAAGCTGGCGTTATCGGCACAAACAATAAAATCTGCCGCCAGCGCCAGTTCAAAGCCGCCGCCAAAGGCATAGCCGTTCACAGCGGCGATGACCGGTTTGTCGAGATTGAAAATTTCGGTTAATCCCGCAAAACCTCCCGGGCCAAAGTCAGCATCCGGTGCTTCGCCTTCTGCTGCCGCTTTTAAATCCCAGCCCGCGGAAAAGAATTTCTCTCCGGCACCGGTAATAATGGCGACACGTAATTGCGGATCGTCACGGAAATTTAGAAATACTTCGCCCATTTCAAAGCTGGTTTTTGCATCAATAGCATTCGCTTTTGGACGATCAAGGGTAATTTCCAGAATTGATCCATTGCGGGTCAGATGTAATGATTCACTCATTCCTTTTCTCCATTTTTGCTTTTTCAGGGACGACAACATCCCTGCAAAAAATGCATATTGTTTTAGAGCGTGATTATTAGCTGACAGAGTAGTTCCCTGCCGTTTCATTTATTTCAGATTCTTTCTAATTATTTTCCCCGAGCAATTACGTGGCAGATCTTTTCTGATCTCCAGATAAGAGGGCACTTTAAATTTCGCCATATTCTGTTCACAGAAGCAGAAGAATTCCTCTTCGCTCAATGTTTCACCTTCATTCAGCACCACAAATGCTTTGATGGCTTCATCGCGAATCGAATCTTTAATACCCACAACCACGATATCCTGAATTTTTGGATGGGTGGCGATGATATTTTCGAGCTCCACGCAGGAGACATTCTCGCCACCGCGTTTGATCATATTGCAGCGGCGATCGACGAAATAAAAAAAGCCCTCTTCGTCGCGGTATCCGGTATCGCCGGTATGTAGCCAGCCATCGGCTTCCAGCACTTTCGCAGTGGCTTTCGGGTTGAGAAAATACTCTTTGAAGATGGTTTTCCCTGGTACGCCTTTAATACAGATTTCACCGAGCTCACCAGCCGGGAGGGGACGATTGTGATCGTCGCGGATCTCCGCTTCGTAGCAAAAGCCCGCCCGACCAATCGACGGCCAGCGCCGTTTATCGCCAGGGCGATCGCCGATAATGCCCACAATGGTTTCCGTCATCCCATAAGACGTCAGCAAGCGAACGCCGAAGCGTTCACAAAACGCGTCTTTTTCCTGTTCCGACAAGTTGAGATAAAACATCACTTCCCGCAGGCGGTGTTGCCGATCGTTCGCTGAAGGCGGCTGCACCATCAACGTACGAATCATCATCGGAATACATTCGGTAATGGTGGCGCGGTACTTCTGCACCTGTCCCCAGAAGGCGCGGGCGCTGTATTTCTCGACCAGCACAAAGGTGGCCCCGGCAGAAAACGCCGCCATCGCCGCAGTACACTGGCAATCGATATGAAACGCAGGCATTACCGTCAGGTAGACGTCATCGTCACGCAGTGCACACTGCCAGGCGGAGTAATATCCAGCGAAGCGCAGGTTGTAATGGGTAATCACCACCCCTTTCGGTCGGGAGGTAGTGCCGGAGGTGAAGAGAATTTCCGCCGTATCGTCAGTCGATAGCGGCGGTGCATAGCACAAGGTGGCAGGTTGTTGATTTTTCAGTTGAGTAAACGAACTCACGCCATCATCAGCGGGAAGTGCCATATCTATCAGGCAAATGTGCCGCAACTGAGAGGCATCTTCCTGCTGAATCTGTTGATACATAGGATAAAATTGCGCACTGGTCACCAGCAGGCACGCCTGGCTATTTTGCAGGATCCACGTGCTTTCTTCGCGCAACAGGCGGGCGTTAATTGGCACCATAATCGCGCCAATTTTTGCCAGCCCGAACCAGCAAAAGATAAATTCCGGGCAGTTGTCGAGATGTAGAGCAACCTTGTCGCCTTTGCGAATCCCCAGCGTATAAAACAGGTTTGCCGTGCGGTTAATCTCCTGATTTAACTCAAGATAACTATACCGGTTAACGACTCCGCCGCTGGATTCACAAATCAGCGCCGTTTTATGACCGTAAACGTCCGCTAGATCGTCCCACATTTGACGTAGATGTTGTCCGCCAATGATATCCATTGCACCTCTATCCATTTTGTTCGTTTGTTATTGGGCGGGCGCTAGTCAGGCAAGTTGACTGACGCCACGCGTTTAGTCCTCAACTTTGGCCAGACCTTTGCTGACCAACTCCTGAATGTCGTTTTCGCTGTAGCCGATATTTTTCAAAATGGCAGCCGTGTCCATGCCATGTGAGGGCATTCCGCGCCAGATTTGTCCGGGGTTATTTTTGAATTTCGGCATGATATTCGGCCCTTTGCAGGTGCGACCATCCATCGTTTGCCACTGAGTGATTGATTCGCGAGCCACATACTGTGGATTGCTTTCCAGTTCCGGCACGGTCAGTACTTTGGCACAGGCGATATTCAGTTCGGCAAAGCGTTCTTTAACTTCTGCGATGGTATGTGCCGCCAGCCAGGCATCGAGTTTCTCTTCTACCAGTGGGCCGTAAGGGCATTCGATACGGTGGATAAGCTGAGTGCCTTCCGGGATTTCCGGCGTACCGAGCAGATGTGCGAGGCCAATATCTTTAAAGCACTCTGCAATTTGAGTAATGCCCACCAGTTCCATCACGATGTAGCCGTCGGCGCATTTATACAGACCGCAACCGGCGTAGTAGGGATCTTTACCTTTGGTCATGCGCGGGCACATTTCGCCGCCGTTGAAGTAATCCATCATGAAGTACTGGCCCATACGCAGCATCACTTCATACATGGCGATGTCGATGCTTTCGCCTTTACCGGTTTCACGCACTTTATGCAGTGCTGCCAGCGCCGCCGTGGTGGCGGTCAGGCCAGAAAAGTAATCGGCGGTATACGGGAAGGCAGGCATTGGCTGGTCAACATCACCGTTCTGAATCAGGTAACCACTGAAGGCCTGGGCGATAGTGTTATAGGCCGGAAGATTGGTGTACTCCTCGGTGCCATACTGACCAAAACCGGAAAGGTGAGCGATAACCAGTTTTGGGTTGTGCTGCCACAGGACTTCATCGGTAATGCCACGACGGGCAAAGGCCGGACCTTTACTGGCTTCGATGAAGATATCGGTGGTTTCCATTAATTTCAGAAACGCTTCGCGCCCTTCATCTTTGAAAATATTTAACGACAGCGCATGCAAATTGCGGCGGGAGAGCTGCGGGTAGTTCGGTTGAACGCGAATGGTGTCGGCCCAGGCGACGTTCTCGATCCAGATAACTTCCGCCCCCCATTCTGCGAACATTTGTCCGGCGAACGGCCCGTGGATTTCGATACCGGAGAAGACAACGCGTAATCCGGCCAGCGGCCCGAATTTCGGCATGGGTAGATGATCCATTATTAGCTCCTGAAAAATTTATGTAGCGCATGACTGCCGGATGCGGCGTAAACGCCTTATCCGGCCATCTTCGTGCTCCCGTAGGCCTGATAAGACGCGTCAGCGTCGCATCAGGCAGCGCACGGACTTAACGGTATTGCTTCAGCACCGCGCGACCCAGCGTCAGGATCTGCATTTCGTCAGATCCTCCGGAAACGCGGTCTACACGCAGGTCACGCCAGAAGCGGCTGATGCGGTGGTTGCCCGCAATCCCGACACCGCCCAGCACCTGCATTGCGCTATCCACCACTTCAAATGCCGCATTGGCGCAGAAGTATTTGCACATCGCTGCATCGCCAGAGGTGATGGTGCCGTTGTCTGCTTTCCACGCTGCTTCATACAGCATGTTTTTCATGGAGTTTAATTTGATCGCCATGTGGGCGAATTTTTCCTGAATCAACTGGAAACGACCAATAGCCTCGCCAAACTGCACACGCTGGTTGGCGTAGCGCGCCGCATCTTCAAAGGCGCACATCGCCGTACCGTAGTTGGTCAGGGCTACCAGGAAACGTTCATGGTCGAACTCTTCTTTGACGCGGTTAAAGCCGTTACCTTCCCGACCGAACATGTCTTTCTCGTCCAGTTCCACGTCGTCAAAGGTGATTTCACAGCAGCTATCCATACGCAGACCGAGCTTTTCAAGTTTGGTCACTTTGATGCCCGGTTTGCTCATATCAACAAACCATTCGGTGTAGACAGGTTTGTCCGGAGAAGCCCCGTCGCGCGCCATCACCACGATGTACGGGGTGTAGGCGCTGCTGGTAATAAAACACTTACTACCATTAAGATAAATCTTACCATTTCTACGGGTATAAGTCGTTTTCAGGCTACCCACGTCGGAGCCTGCGCCCGGTTCGGTAATTGCTGAGTTCCACATCTGCTTACCGGTGCCGCGGAAAGCCATAATCTTGTCGATCTGCTCTTGCGTACCTTCACGCAGGAAGGTGTTAAACCCGCCCGGTAACTGATACAGCACGTAAGTTGGCGCTCCCAGACGACCCAGTTCCATCCACACGGCGGCGAGAGTAACAAACCCCGCGTCCAGACCACCGTGCTCTTCAGGGATCAGCAGACTGTCGATACCCATATCCGCCAGGGCTTTGACAAAACGTTCCGGGTAGACGCTGTCACGGTCGCACTCGGCAAAATAGGCCTCCCAGTTTTCGCTGGCCATCAGTTCGCGGATACCGGCGACAAACAGTTCCTGCTCATCATTTAAATTAAAATCCATCTTTCAACCTCTTGATATTTTGGGGGTTAATTAATCTTTCCAGTTCTGTTTCGCGTCTTTAATAAAGGAGAGCGTCACCATGATGTTGACGAAGAACAGCGGGCATCCTCCGGCGATAATGGCGGTTTGAATCGGTTTCAGGCCGCCGAGCGCCAGCAGAACAATACCGATAATGCCAACCAGAATTGACCAGCCGATACGCACCAGCAGCGGGGGTTCTTCACCATCGCGTACTTCGCGGCAAGTGGACATCGCCAGGGTATAAGAGCAGGCGTTAACCAGCGTAACGGTGGCAATAAAGCAGAGGATGAAGAAGCCCCACATGGTGGCGGTGCTGAGTGGCAGAGCGGCCCAGGTTTCGATGATGGCGCGCGCCACACCGTACTGTTCGATCAGATTTGGAATGTTGATGATGTTTTTATCTATCAACAGCAGAGTGTTACTACCGAGTACAGTCCACAGGATCCAGGTTGACGCTGTCAGCCCCAGCACCATGCCGAAGCACAGTTCACGCACGGTACGACCACGGGAGATGCGGGCGAGGAAGATGCTCATCTGGATAGCGTAAATCACCCACCATGCCCAGTAGAACACGGTCCAGCCCTGCGGGAAGCCGCCTTTAGCGATGGGATCGGTATAGAACAACATGCGCGGCAGATACATCAGTAACATCCCCACCGAATCGGTGAAGTAGTTCATGATGAAGCTGGCACCGCTGACGATGAACACCCAACCCAGCATCAGGAAGCTCAGGTAACTACGCACGTCACTGGCGATACGTACCCCTTTTTGCAGACCGCAAGCGACGCAAATGGCGTTGAGGATAATCCAGCAGGTAATGATGATAGCGTCCAGTTGCAGGGTATGCGGAATGCCAAACAACCATTGCATACACTCGGTCACCAGCGGCGTGGCAAGGCCCAGACTGGTACCCATCGCGAAGATCAAGGCGACGAGATAGAAGTTGTCGACGATAGTGCCGAACAACCCTTTGGCGTGTTTTTCACCTACCAGCGGCACCAGGGTGGAGCTGGGGCGAATCACTTCCATTTTGCGGACAAAGAAGAAGTAAGCGAAGGCGACTGAAAGGAAGCTGTAAGTGGCCCACGGCAGAGGTCCCCAGTGGAACAAGCTGTAAGCCAGCCCCAACTCTTTCGCGCCTGTTGAGTTCGGTTCTAAGCCAAACGGCGGGGTGGAGATGTAGTAGTAGATCTCAATCGATCCCCAGAACAGTACGGCAGCAGACGTACAGGAGGCGAACATCATAAAGATCCAACTGGCGGTACTAAATTCTGGTGGTTCGTTACCTAAACGCTTTTTGGCATACGGGCCAAACACCAGCCAGAACCAGCCGAAAAGCATCACCACCATATACCATTCAAATGCCCATCCCCATACATTGGTGACGTAACTGAATACAGCATTAATAACGACATTCGCCGCATCCAGATCTCTGACTGTAAGCCAACAAAGTATGCCGACGATTATTAACGGCGGAAAGAAAACCTTCGGTTCTATTCCCGTTTTTCTCTTTTCATTCTTCATGAGTTAATTCCACTGTGAAAACGAACATTTATTTTGCGTTCCCGTTTGTTTTATTTTTGTTAACATTTAATATAATTATTATTAACCTCGTGGACGCGTTAATGGCTAACTCATAATGGGTATTCAATAAGCTGCATTCTGTGATTGTTATCACATTTTTGTTTCGGGTGAATAGAGGGCATTTTTTCGTTAATTTTGATTATTAATCAGTTTGTTATGTTCTGTTGTGAGTAAAAAAATAGCATCTGACTTTCAATATTGGTGATCCATAAAACAATATTGAAAATTTCTTTTTGCTACGCCATGTTTTCAATATTGGTGAGGAGCTTAACAATATTGAAAGTTGGATTTATCTGCGTGTGACATTTTCAATATTGGTGATTAAAGTTTTATTTCCAAATTAAAGGGCGTGATATCTGTAATTAACACCACCGATATGAACGACGTTTCCTTCATGATTTCTGGAGATGCAATGAAGATTATTACTTGCTATAAGTGCGTGCCTGATGAACAGGATATTGCGGTCAATAATGCTGATGGTTCGTTAGACTTCAGCAAAGCCGATGCCAAAATAAGCCAATACGATCTCAACGCTATTGAAGCGGCTTGCCAGCTAAAGCAACAGGCAGCAGAGGCGCAGGTGACGGCCTTAAGTGTGGGCGGTAAAGCCCTGACCAACGCCAAAGGGCGTAAAGATGTGCTATCGCGCGGTCCGGATGAACTGATTGTGGTGATTGATGACCAGTTCGAGCGGGCTCTGCCGCAACAACCGGCGAGCGTACTGGCTGCAGCCGCTCAGAAAGCAGGCTTTGATTTGATCCTCTGTGGCGATGGTTCTTCCGACCTTTATGCCCAGCAGGTTGGTTTGCTGGTAGGCGAAATCCTTAATATTCCGGCAGTTAACGGCGTCAGCAAAATTATCTCCCTGACTGCAGATACCCTCACCGTTGAGCGCGAACTGGAAGATGAAACAGAAACCTTAAGCATTCCGCTGCCTGCGGTTGTTGCTGTTTCCACTGATATCAACTCCCCACAAATTCCTTCGATGAAAGCCATTCTCGGCGCGGCGAAAAAGCCAGTCCAGGTATGGTCGGCGGCGGATATCGGTTTTAACGCAGAGGCAGCCTGGTCAGAACAACAGGTTGCCGCGCCGAAACAGCGCGAGCGTCAGCGCATCGTGATTGAAGGCGACGGCGAAGAACAGATCGCCGCATTTGCTGAAAATCTTCGCAAAGTCATTTAATTACAGGGGATGCTATGAACACGTTTTCTCAAGTCTGGGTATTCAGCGATACCCCTTCTCGTCTGCCGGAACTGATGAACGGTGCGCAGGCTTTAGCTAATCAAATCAACACGTTCGTCCTCAATGATGCCGACGGCACACAGGCAATCCAGCTCGGCGCTAATCATGTCTGGAAATTAAGCGGCAAACCGGACGAGCGGATGATCGAAGATTACGCCGGTGTCATGGCTGACACTATTCGCCAGCACGGCGCAGACGGTCTGGTGCTGTTGCCAAACACCCGTCGCGGCAAATTACTGGCGGCGAAACTGGGTTACCGCCTTAACGCGGCGGTGTCTAACGATGCCAGCGCTGTTAGCGTGCAGGACGGTAAAGCGACAGTGAAACACATGGTTTACGGCGGTCTGGCGATTGGCGAAGAACGCATTGCCACGCCGTATGCGGTACTGACCATCAGCAGCGGCACGTTCGATGCGGCTCAGCCAGACGCGTCACGCACTGGCGAAACGCACACCGTGGAGTGGCAGGCTCCGGCTGTGGCGATTACCCGCACGGCAACCCAGGCGCGTCAGAGCAACAGCGTCGATCTCGACAAAGCCCGCCTGGTGGTCAGCGTTGGTCGCGGTATTGGCAGCAAAGAGAACATTGCGCTGGCAGAACAGCTTTGCAAGGCGATAGGTGCGGAGTTGGCCTGTTCTCGTCCGGTGGCGGAAAACGAAAAATGGATGGAGCACGAACGCTATGTCGGTATCTCCAACCTGATGCTGAAACCTGAACTGTACCTGGCGGTGGGGATCTCCGGGCAGATCCAGCACATGGTTGGCGCTAATGCGTCGCAAACCATTTTCGCCATCAACAAAGATAAAAATGCGCCGATCTTCCAGTACGCGGATTACGGCATTGTTGGCGACGCCGTGAAGATCCTTCCGGCACTGACCGTAGCTTTAGCGCGTTGATCCACTCTGGCAGGGCTGCATTTTGGCCCTGCCGCTGACAGGGAGCTCTTATGTCCGAAGATATCTTTGACGCCATCATCGTCGGTGCAGGGCTTGCCGGTTCGGTTGCCGCACTGGTGCTCGCCCGCGAAGGTGCGCAAGTGTTAGTTATCGAGCGAGGCAATTCCGCAGGTGCCAAGAACGTCACCGGCGGGCGTCTCTATGCCCACAGTCTGGAACACATTATTCCTGGTTTCGCAGACTCCGCCCCCGTAGAACGCCTGATCACCCATGAAAAACTTGCGTTTATGACGGAAAAGTCAGCGATGACTATGGACTACTGCAATGGCGACGAAACCTCGCCATCCCAGCGTTCTTACTCCGTTTTACGCAGTAAATTTGATGCCTGGCTGATGGAGCAGGCCGAAGAAGCGGGCGCGCAGTTAATTACCGGGATCCGCGTCGATAACCTCGTACAGCGCGATGGCAAAGTCGTCGGTGTAGAAGCCGATGGCGATGTGATTGAAGCGAAAACGGTGATCCTTGCTGATGGGGTGAATTCCATCCTTGCCGAAAAGCTGGGGATGGCAAAACGCGTTAAACCGACGGATGTGGCGGTTGGCGTGAAGGAACTGATCGAGTTACCGAAGTCGGTTATTGAAGACCGTTTTCAGTTGCAGGGTAATCAGGGCGCGGCTTGCCTGTTTGCGGGATCACCCACCGATGGCCTGATGGGCGGTGGCTTCCTTTATACCAATGAAAATACCCTGTCGCTGGGGCTGGTTTGTGGTTTGCATCATCTGCATGACGCAAAAAAATCGGTGCCGCAAATGCTGGAAGATTTCAAACAACATCCGGCCGTTGCACCGCTGATCGCGGGCGGCAAGCTGGTGGAATATTCCGCTCACGTAGTGCCGGAAGCGGGCATCAACATGCTGCCGGAGCTGGTCGGTGACGGCGTATTGATTGCTGGTGATGCCGCCGGAATGTGTATGAACCTCGGTTTTACCATTCGCGGTATGGATCTGGCGATTGCCGCCGGGGAAGCAGCAGCAAAAACTGTGCTTTCAGCGATGAAAAGCGACGATTTCAGTAAGCAAAAACTCGCGGAATATCGTCAGCATCTTGAGAGTGGCCCGCTGCGCGATATGCGCATGTACCAGAAACTACCGGCGTTTCTTGATAACCCACGCATGTTTAGCGGCTACCCGGAACTGGCGGTGGGCGTGGCGCGTGACCTGTTCACCATTGACGGCAGTGCGCCGGAACTGATGCGCAAGAAAATCCTCCGCCACGGCAAGAAAGTGGGCTTCATCAATCTGATCAAGGATGGCATGAAAGGAGTGACCGTTTTATGACTTCTCCCGTCAATGTGGACGTCAAACTGGGCGTCAATAAATTCAATGTCGATGAAGAGCATCCGCACATTGTTGTGAAGGCCGATGCAGATAAACAGGCCCTGGAGCTGCTGGTGAAAGCGTGCCCCGCAGGTCTGTACAAGAAGCAGGATGACGGCAGTGTGCGCTTCGATTACGCCGGATGTCTGGAGTGCGGCACCTGTCGCATTCTGGGGCTGGGGTCGGCGCTGGAACAGTGGGAATACCCGCGCGGCACCTTTGGTGTGGAGTTCCGTTACGGCTGATGTTGGTTTGATACGTAATGCCGTACTGACTCTCATTGCAAAAAAACAGGAATAACCCATGCAACCGTCCAGAAACTTTGATGATCTTAAATTCTCCTCTATTCACCGCCGCATTTTGCTGTGGGGAAGCGGTGGTCCGTTTCTGGATGGTTATGTACTGGTAATGATTGGTGTGGCGCTGGAGCAACTGACTCCGGCGCTGAAACTGGACGCTGACTGGATTGGCTTGCTGGGCGCGGGAACGCTCGCCGGGCTGTTCGTTGGCACATCGCTGTTTGGCTATATCTCCGATAAAGTCGGACGGCGCAAAATGTTCCTCATTGATATCATCGCCATCGGCGTGATATCGGTGGCGACGATGTTTGTCTCATCCCCCGTCGAACTGTTGGTGATGCGGGTACTTATCGGCATTGTTATCGGTGCGGATTATCCCATCGCCACCTCAATGATCACCGAGTTCTCCAGTACCCGTCAGCGGGCGTTTTCCATCAGCTTTATCGCCGCGATGTGGTATGTCGGCGCGACCTGCGCCGATTTGGTCGGCTATTGGCTTTATGATGTGGAAGGCGGCTGGCGCTGGATGCTGGGTAGCGCAGCGATTCCCTGTTTATTGATTTTGATTGGTCGATTCGAACTGCCTGAATCTCCCCGCTGGTTGTTACGCAAAGGGCGAGTAAAAGAGTGCGAAGAGATGATGATAAAACTGTTTGGCGAACCGGTGGCTTTCGAGGAAGAGCAGCCGCAGCAAACCCGTTTTCGCGATCTGTTTAATCGCCGCCATTTTCCTTTTGTTCTGTTTGTTGCCGCCATCTGGACCTGCCAGGTGATCCCAATGTTCGCCATTTACACCTTTGGCCCGCAAATCGTTGGTTTGTTAGGATTGGGGGTTGGCAAAAACGCGGCGCTGGGGAACGTGGTGATTAGTCTGTTCTTTATGCTCGGCTGTATTCCGCCGATGCTGTGGCTAAACACTGCCGGACGGCGTCCATTGTTGATTGGCAGCTTTGCCATGATGACGCTGGCGCTGGCGGTTTTGGGGCTGATCCCGGATATGGGGATCTGGCTGGTAGTGATGGCCTTTGCGGTGTATGCCTTTTTCTCTGGCGGGCCGGGTAATTTGCAGTGGCTCTATCCTAATGAACTCTTCCCGACGGATATCCGCGCCTCTGCCGTGGGCGTGATTATGTCCTTAAGCCGTATTGGCACTATTGTATCGACCTGGGCACTGCCGATCTTTATCAATAATTACGGTATCAGTAACACGATGCTAATGGGGGCGGGTATCTCGCTATTTGGCTTGTTGATTTCCGTAGCGTTTGCCCCGGAGACTCGAGGGATGTCACTGGCGCAGACCAGCAATATGACGATCCGCGGGCAGAGAATGGGGTAATTTGTTCAGATTTCTCTCTTTTCTGAATCAATATTATTGACTATAAGCTGCGTGAATATATGACTACACTTTGTGGGAAAACAAAGGCGTAATCACGCGGGCTACCTATGATTCTTATAATTTATGCGCATCCGTATCCGCATTATTCCCATGCGAATAAACGGATGCTTGAACAGGCAAGGACGCTGGAAGGCGTCGAAATTCGCTCTCTTTATCAACTCTATCCTGACTTCAATATCGACATTGCCGCCGAACAGGAGGCGCTGTCTCGTGCCGATCTGATCGTCTGGCAGCACCCAATGCAGTGGTACAGCATTCCACCGCTTCTTAAACTTTGGATCGATAAAGTTTTCTCGCACGGCTGGGCTTACGGTCACGGCGGCACGGCGCTGCACGGCAAACATTTGCTGTGGGCGGTGACGACCGGCGGTGGGGAAAGCCATTTTGAGATTGGTGCGCATCCGGGCTTTGATGTGCTGTCGCAGCCGCTACAGGCGACGGCAATCTACTGCGGGCTGAACTGGCTGCCACCGTTTGCCATGCACTGCACCTTTATTTGTGACGACGAAACCCTCGAAGGGCAGGCGCGGCACTATAAGCAACGTCTGCTGGAATGGCAGGAGGCACATCATGGATAGCCATACGCTTATTCAGGCGCTGATTTATCTCGGTTCGGCGGCGCTGATTGTACCCATTGCGGTACGCCTCGGTCTGGGATCGGTACTTGGCTATCTGATCGCCGGCTGCATCATTGGCCCGTGGGGGCTGCGACTGGTGACCGATGCCGAATCTATTCTGCACTTTGCAGAGATTGGCGTGGTGCTGATGCTGTTTATTATCGGCCTCGAACTCGATCCACAAAGGCTGTGGAAGCTGCGTGCGGCAGTGTTCGGCGGTGG
>OGQT01002674.1_pt1 | contig 12360 bp, 14 predicted proteins | sample 1553261 | NCBI WGS metagenome assembly OGQT01 (sample SAMEA2579992, study PRJEB22360) | human gut metagenome | biome: human gut; feature: human-associated habitat; material: faeces | place: Denmark | collected 2008/2010
GCACCGCCGAAACCGCCGCCGAACGAGAAGTGGCCGCCGAAGATGTCGCCGAATTGGGCGAAGATGTCGTCCATCGACATGTTCGACGAATAGTATCCGCCACCTTCGCCGCCGCCGAATCCCTGCGGGCCCATCGAGTGGCCGAACTGGTCATACCTGGCGCGTTTCTCGTCGTTCGAGAGCACCTCGTATGCCTCGGCAGCCTCCTTGAATTTCTCCTCGGCATCTTTGTCGTCGGGGTTCTTGTCAGGGTGGTATTTGATGGCAAGCTTGCGGTAAGCTTTTTTTATTTCATCGGCTGGGGCGTTTTTCTGCACCCCCAGCACTTCATAATAATCTCGTTTTGCCATGATGGTTTGTAGGCTTTATTGTGCCACGACTACTTTGGCGTGACGCAGAACTTTGTCGTTGAGCATATAACCTTTCGACACGGTGTCTTTCACCTTCCCTTTGGGGGTGGTGTCGTCGGCCGGAACCATGGCTACGGCTTCGTGGAGTTCGGTATCGAAATCGGCGCCGGTCGACTCGATAGCTTTCACGCCGTTGTCGGCCATATATTTTATGAGTTTGTTGTAGATGAGCTGCATCCCCTCGCGCACGGCCTCGGCGTTTTCGGCGTCGCGTGTGGCGTCGAGTCCGCGCTCGAAGTCATCGACAATGGGCAGAAGTCCTGCAAGCACCTTTTCCGAGGCTGATTTTATGAGGTCGGCACGTTCACGCACCGTGCGTTTGCGGAAATTGTCGAACTCGGCCATCAGGAAGAGGTACTCCTTTTTCTCCTTCTCAACCTCCTCTGATTTTTTCTGCAGGAGATCTTTCAGAGATTCGATTTCGGCACTTTCGTCGGTCATGGCCTCGGCCTGGTCGGGCGAGATTTCTTCAAACGGATCGACGTCGGCGATGCCCACACCCTCGTTGGCGGCCATGTCATTGACCTCGGCGTTGTCGGCAAAAGCGCTCTCTTCGGCAGGTTTGCCATGTTTGTTGTCCTTGTTCATATAATGTGTCTTTTTGAATTTCATTGTCATCTTTTTTTGAGATTACAGCAAAAACAGTGCCTAAAAGGCTGTGTCGGGCTTGTCAGTTCCCATTCAATCTCTTATAAAGATAACAATTCCATTCGGGCGAGGGTTTAAACCGTTCCGGGCTGTCAAACAGGGCATAGACAGCCGACCCGCTCCCCGACATCGACGCGTACACGGCACCCATGTCAAGTAAAGCCTGTTTCACGGCGGCAATGGCGCGGTGAGTCGGGAAAATCGATGCCTCGAAATCGTTCTTGACAGCGCCCTGCCAGCGTGAGACAGGGAGGGTGAGCAGTTCGGTCAGCGGGGTGACCGGGACAGAGGGGGTCACTCCGGCGTATGCCTCGCGGGTAGATACCGACTCGTCAGGTTTCACAATAGCTATCCAAAGCGGCGAGGGGAGGCGCAGGGGAAATGCCTTTATGTCTGTGCCGGTGCCGGTGCAGAGCGACACATTATTATATATAAAGAAAGGGCAGTCGGCCCCGATGCGCGCCGCTGTCTCTGCCAGGCGCCGCCGGGGCAGTCCCAGTTCGAACAGCGAGTCGATGCAGGTGAGGGTGAAAGCCGCGTCGGCCGAGCCGCCTCCGAGCCCCGCGCCATCGGGGATGATTTTCTCAAGGTAGATGTCTACCGGCGGGAAATCCATGGTCTCGCGCAGAGCTCTGACCGCCTTCATCACCAGATTCTTTTCGGGAGGGCAGTCAACACTGCGGCCGGTGACGGTGAGGGTGTCGGTGTCGCCGTTGCCGGGCACAATCTCGAGGATGTCGCACCAGGGCACAGGCATCATCACGGTCTCGAGGTCGTGGTATCCGTCGTCGCGGCGTCGCACTATGTCAAGCCCGATATTTATTTTTGCGTTCGGAAAAACTATCATGCGTGTAATTGAAACGTATCTGCAAAGTAACGAAAAAAATCACGAATACCCTCCCGATATGAAAATTTTTGGGTTACTTTGCAACCTAATCTCCGCCGGTGATGTCTAAGAAAGTGAACGGTCGAAGGAATGGCCGCCGAACCTACTTGGATAACTATTGCTTTAGAATGAAATGAATAGACTCAAACAAACCGCAATCGCAATGGCGCTGTCGCTGATGCCGGTCTGCGCAATGGCCGCCCCGGCGTTGCCTGATGCCCGCATGACAGCCGAACTGTCGTCTGACACGCTCACGGTCACGGTCTCGCGTACCGACTCTGTGGCCGGCGACAGCGTGATAATGTCGAAATCGCTCCCCGCGCCGCTGTTTTACGGCCCCGACGGCAAACTCATGGTGGTTACTGACGACGGTGCCCTCACAGTCGAGGAGCTCCTCAACGAGTATTATAACGAGGCCACCATTCAGATACCCACCGAAGAGTCAGACGGCCCCACATGGCCCATGGTGGCGGTCATCGCCATCTGTTTCGGGGTGCCCGGCATAATCGCGCTGGTGGCGCTGATACTGATTCTCAGGTTCCAGCGCCGCAAGAACCGTGAGCGTCACGACATCATACAGCAGGCTATAGACAACAACTATCCGTTGCCCGAATCGTTCTATACCCGTCAGCCGAGCTATCAGAATCAGTGCCAGCCCGGCGAGCCGCAGAATATGGCGAATTCCCAGGGTCAGCCCGGCCCGGCTCCCGACATGCGTCCCGGCGTTAACCAATTCTCGCAGCAGACCATGGCCCGTGACCCGCGCAAGCTCTCGTCGTCGATAACGCTGATCGGTGTGGGCCTTGCCCTGCTCATCGCCTTCCTCAGCACAGACAATCCTGGTGTGGCCTTCGTGGCCGGCGGCATACCGCTGTTCATTGGCATCGGGCGTCTGGTTGCCTACTATTATGTGCCCGGCTATGCCGTGACAACCACAACGCGGCGCACGTTCCAGCCCCCGTTCGGCGCCCCGGGTCCTGTGAACGGCCCCGGTTTCAACATGCCGCCGCAGTATCCCGGTCAGCCGCAGGCGCCTGCCGGCATGCCTCAGCCACCTCACGCCGGTCAGCAGCAACCCCCCGTACCCCCGCAGTTCAATGGTCAGAATTATGCACAGCAACCTCCGTTCCCTCCCGTGAATGGAGGCCAACCCCAGAGCTATGACCCCAACGCTGACAGGTGATCTGATATACGCTGACGAGTCATCGAAAAAGCCGTCTGTCCCGCTGAAGATGAAAGGCAAGATCGAGGAACTGAAACTGCTGGCTCTGTGCATGGCAACCGACAACCGCGAGGCTTTCTCGCGGCTTGTCGAGTTGCACCAGGAGGGGTTGCGCCGTTTCCTTTTCAACCTCAGCGGCGACGCCATGCTTACCGATGACCTGGCGCAGGAAACATTCCTCAAGGCGTGGCTGGGCATACGGTCGTTCAAAGGGCTGTCGGGGTTCCGCACCTGGCTCTACCGTATCGCGGTGAACGAGTATGTGTCGTGGCGCCGCAACCGCCAGGCGGCCATGCTGGGGCAGGCCGCCGACCTCACATCCCTGACTTCGGGCGAGCCCTCGGTCAGCGGCACTTCCGATGCCGGCATGGACGCGCAGACCCTGCTGGCCACGCTGAAGGATACCGAACGTATGGTGACCATACTCTTCTACATAAACGACATGTCAATCAAGGAGATTACAAAAGTCACCGGCATGGCCGAAGGTACCATAAAGTCACATCTGTCGCGCGCACGCCGCAAGATGGCGGCAGTCAAATAATCAAGATCATGGATATGAAATCAGATAAATACAACGATATGAACAAGTTCGCCACGGAATCTGCCGATGACGCACGGCTCTCGCAGATGCTCAAGGAACAGCTGCCCGGCGCGCCGCGCGACGACTGGTTCGTGCGCAAGACAATGAACCGGCTGCCTGACGTGCGCCATAACCGCGCGGCACGTCTGTTCTCCACGCTGTGCTATGTGCTGGCGATTGTGGGAGTGGTGGCCGGATGCGCCTATGGGCTGCAGATGTTCCTGACCAATCCCGGGTCGCTGACATCGTTCCTGGCTATGATGGTGGCACCTCTGGCAGGACTGTTCTGTCTGGGTGTCATCGCGGCTCCGGCTCTGCGGCGCATCAGTGACTGACTGCTGTGCCGTGACCGTAGATATGGTTCAGGGCACGTATGAGCCGTGGTTCGAACGGTGCGTAATGGTCGCCGGGATTCCACTGGAAACAGGTGTAGACCCCATGACGTCTGATTGTGTCGACCACCTGCGGGGTGCATTGCCCCACGGTGGCAAATATTCTGTTTGACGAACGGGGTTCCTCGACCCCTAATGAGAAATATGCTTTGGCGCCGGGTGCCCTTGTGGCAAACGGCGCCTTTTCTATCCACTGCACGAACCCTTCGTACCAAAACGAGCCCGAGATGGAGATGATGTTGGCGAAGGTGGTGTCAGACATGAACTGCCAGGTGGCGAACAGTCCCGACAGCGAGATGCCGGCCAGCGTGCGTTCGGCGCCGGTGAGGCCGAGTGCGCGCTCGGCCGAAGGGACGAGCGTGCCGGTGAGGCGTGTCAGCAGGTCGGGTGCGAAACCTTTGAACGGTGCCGTTCCTTTCGGCACTCCGGGCGCCGGCCACGGGGTGAGGTCGTTGTCCCAGTCAAATCCGTAGACATTCACGAACGACACCCCGTAGCGTGCCGCCAGCTCATCGAGCTTGGCCTGTGGCACTGTGTCGTTTGCAAGTATGTAGCACACTTTGTCGCCGCTCTGCCGCGCCGAAAGCTGATAAGAAAGCGTTCCCATAGTAAGAATTACGTATTAGTGTCAGAGTTTCATCATGTCGTGCATCGGGCGGAATCCGGCGGTGCGGTAAAGGTGTCGGGCGGCTCCGGTGGTCTCGAGGTATATCTTGCCGGCATCGCGTCGGCGGCACTCGGCCACAAGGTGTGCCACAAGTTCATGGGCCAGTCCGCGCTTGCGGTAGACGGGCCGTATGTATATGTTCATCAGATATCCGCACAGCCCCGAGTGGTTGTCGGGCGACGGCATCTCGTCATAAAAGCATACGGCCCCGCACCCGCAGATGTCGTTGCCATCGCGCACCACAAGCGCGTAATGCGAGCCATCGGCAAGGTGACGGCTGTAATATGCGCGGTTGGCCTCTACAAGCCGGTCTATCCCCGGTCCGGAGGTGTCGATGCAGAACACGTCGGCAAGCACCTCGCGCCTGAGCGCGAGCAGTATGTCAGGGTTGGTGCATACGTCGAAACGTATGCTGTCTGAGGTTGTATTGAAGTGCGCTGTCATGATGCGTCGCGTTTTGTACGGGCTGTCACGGCGCCCTGTTTCATTACCAGCGGGAGTGCTCTGCGGTCGACCTTGCCTGACGGGTTGAGCGGCATCTGGCGCATCTCCACAAAGAACTCGGGTATCATGAACGGCGCCAGATACTGCCCCATGTAGCGCATTATGGTGTCGAGTTTCAGCCCGCTGTCGGCCACGGTGAAATATGCCGTGAGGTATGCCAGGCTGTCGGGGTCGTCATGCGCCACGACTGTACCGTATTCCACTCCGGGGCACGAGCAGAGCACATTCTCCACTTCGGCACACTCCACACGCTTGCCCAGAATCATCACCTGATGGTCTATACGCTTGATGAAGACGATATTGCCGTCGGGCAGGCGGTAGCCCAGGTCGCCGCTCAGATAGTGCCTGTGTCCGACAGGGGCGGTTGTGAAGTTTTCGCTCTCCGGGCAAGGGGTAACCGTGCCCGCCCGACACACCGTTGCCGCTAATTACAATCTGGCCGGGCGCGCCGTCGGCCACAGGCTTGCCGTCGGCGCCGATGATTTCCACACCGACATCCTTCACGGGGGTACCGATGGGGTAGGTGCCGTTTTCAAGCGGCTGAGTGCCGTTGCACCTGAAGTATGTGGCGCATACCGTTGTCTCTGACGGGCCGTAGGTGTTGTAGACGTCTATGCCGGTGTCGATTATGCGGTCAACGTATGACGCCCTGAGCACATCGCCCCCGCTGATGAGCAGACGCAGCGACGAGTGGAGCCGGTGCAGCCGGTTCAGTTCAAGCATGAGGTAGGGGAATCCGCTGATGACTGTAACCTCTTTTTCCGCAGCGTACTGCATGAGCGCCGGGATATTGTCGTGTATGTCGGCGGGAGGGATGACGAGCGTCGCGCCGTTCAGGAGTGTGCCGAACACCTCCTCGACAAAAATGTCGAACGAGCAGACCGAATACTGCATGACCCGGTCGGTGCCGGGGCGCAGGTGGAACTCGTTGTCAAACGCGCGGGCGTAATGGCACACGTTGCCGTTGGTCACCACAACTCCTTTCGGACGCCCGGTGGTGCCGGAGGTATATAATATATAGGCTGTGTCGGCGGGGCAGACATGGGCGTCGATTGCCGGTCGCCTTCCCTGCGTTTCATTATCGGTCAGATTGCCCGGCACATAGACAGTAAATCCCTCGCCGGGGAGCGTGGCATGTTCGGCATCAGCTATGATGAGTTCCACGCCCGATTCACGCATCATGTAGTTTATGCGCTCACGCGGGAACGACGGCTCGGCCGGCACATATGCCGCTCCGCGTCTCAGCACCGCCAATATCGAGGCTATCATCCTTACGCCGTGGTTCATCACTATGCCCACGCGGTCGCCGGGGCGTATCATTGGCGCGTTTGACAGAATGGTGTCTGAGATCAGGAGCAACCGGGTGTAAGTGTAAGTGCTGTCGCCGTCAATTACCGCCGGCAGATCGCCGTGGACTTTTGCCATGGCGGCGAAACAGTCGGCGATAACATCTGTGTGTCTGGTATGTCGTGTCATGTTGTGGGGAATTCTATTCGGTAGCGGGCAATTGTCTGTTGAATTACGTCTTTTCATGAAAAACAAGGGTGTGCCTGTTTTGGTTTGTGGCGTCAGCGGCGACAGGGCTATTGTCCGGGCGTTACGGGATGTGGCACGGTGCCGGTTTTGGCTATCAGCAAAATTTTTTGTTGCATTTGCACCGGTCATCAGAAGGCTGGCGGTCGCGACTGCCACGGCCGGATAAGATGTCGGGTGCGCCCCTTATCCGGGCGCTTTTTTTATGCCCGTCCGGGAGTTTTATAAGCGTAAAAAGCTATGGAAAAAGGACGTTACTACAGTTACAACCGGTCTTGATTACTCCGGCGGCAAGATAGGCCGGCTTTTCTCGAAAATGTTTTCCCCCCCCCTCTGTTAGGGCTGATTTTCAATGCCTTGATCACTGTTGTCGACGGCATATTCGTCGGGCAGGGTGTGGCCCCTGACGGCATCGCGGCTGTCAATATCATCGCGCCGCTGTTCATGATGGTCACCGCTACGGGGCTGATGTTCGGCGCTACCGACTGTCTGACATCTCACCGCGAACAGCCGGCGCCCAGCGTCGGCTGTTCCCGGTGAATCTCGCATACCGTGATCTGCGGGTAGCGTTCACGCAGATGCTGTGCCATGGCATGGGCCGAGTAGACCGAGCGGTGACGGCCACCGGTACAGCCGAAAGCGACCTGGAGCGAGGTGAATCCGCGACGCAGATATTTGTCGACCGAGGCGTCGACCAACGTTTCGGCCGCACGGAGAAAAGGGAAAATCTCACCATCCTGTTCAAGAAATTCGGCGACCTCGCGATCCATGCCGGTGAGTGGTTTGTAACGGTCATAACGCCCGGGATTATGCACCGCGCGGCAGTCGAAGACAAAGCCGCCCCCGTTGCCCGAGGGGTCATCGGGGTAGCCTTTCCGGTACGAAAAGCTCATTACTGTAACGGTGAGCTGAGCGGGGGATGTGGTGCTGTTTTCTGCGGGTATTTCAGTCTGCATTGTCAGTGAGATTGTCGGATATACGTTTCAGTTCGGGATAGGCGTCGGCAAATTCCGGGTTGGAGGCAAACAGCGCAGCGAGGTTCGCTTTGCCCAGCTCAAGGCTCGACAGAAAATGAGGGCGCCGTTCTATCAGGCCGCGGAACCCGTAGGCTCCCAGGGTCTGCAGTACCCTGAAAAGCACGAACAGCGGCAGGCGGCGCCGCAGGGTGGCTGTATCGGCGGCATGGTCGAGGCTCGCCGTCTCGTCGAGATATGTGTCAAGCAGACGCTCGCGCAGATCAGGGGCGAACCCGGCCTTGGCCTGCCACAGGAATGATGCCAGGTCATATTCGCGCGGCCCGCGGCGTCCGCCCTGAAAGTCTATCGCGGTGAGTCGACCGTGGTCGTCGACCATCACGTTACGCGACTGGAAGTCGCGGTACATGAACGTGTCCCATTCAGCGGCGCCATCGAGTAGGGCTTGTTCCATCCGGTCGAAATCATCCTGCAACGCCATCTCATCGAAAGGCACCCCGGCGACTTTGAGGAAACAGTATTTGAAATAGTTGAGGTCGAAACGCACGGTGCGTTCATCGAAAGCGGGCTGGGGGAAACAGACGCTCCAGTCGAGTCCGTGGGCGCCGAGAGTCTGTATGCGCGCCAGCATGCGCATGGTTTCGTGCAGGAGGGGTTCAATGTCAGCGGTGCCGAGCAGGTCGAACAGTGCGCGGTTTCCGGCGTCGGTCTGCAGGTAGGCCATGCCGTCGATACTTGCCGCGATTACGCGTGGCACGGGCAACCCCGCCTTGGCGAAATGGCGCGACAGCTCACGGAAAGCGCGGTTTTCGGCCCGGTCGGTGCCGACGGTGCCTATATAGTCGGGACGCCCCGCAGAGGAGAGGCGGCAATAGACGCGCGGCGACCCCGCGGCGGTTATGGTGGTGACGGTGTCGGGGGCGGAACCGAAACACGCCATATATAATTGTGAGAGCCGATCGGCGGCATTTGTGCATTGCATGGTGCAAAGCTACGAAAAATCGCGAAAAAATCCGTAAATTTGCATCACTCATCAAATACTTGTACACCGCATGGCAGAAAACAACCTGTTGAGCCGTCTCGACGGCATAGAGGGCCGTTTCCAGGAGGTCTCCATGCTGATCTCCGACCCGGCTGTCATTGCCGACATGAAACGCTATGTGCGTCTCAACAAGGAGTATCATGACCTCGAACAGCTCTGTGACCTTACGCGCCGCTATCGCCGCTCCCTCGATGACATCGCCGAGGGGCGCCAGCTGCTTGAGGAGGAGGCTGACCCCGAGATAAAGGCCATGGCCCGCGAGCAGACCGAGGCCGCGCAGGCGTCTCTGCCCGCTCTCGAACAGGAAATCAGACTGAAACTCATTCCCCCTGACCCCGAGGATGCCAAGAACGCCATCGTGGAGATCCGAGGCGGCACGGGTGGTGACGAGGCCGCCCTGTTTGCCGGTGATCTTTTCAAGATGTATCAGAAATATTGCGAGTCGCGCGGGTGGCAGGTGGCCGTCACAAGCTTTTCTGAAGGAGCCGTGGGCGGTTTCAAGGAGATTGTCTTCGCCGTGTCGGGCGACAGTGTCTACGGTACCCTCAAATATGAGAGCGGCGTGCATCGTGTTCAGCGCGTACCGGCCACCGAGACACAGGGGCGTGTGCACACGTCGGCCGCCACGGTGGCCGTGCTCCCCGAGGCCGAGGCGTTCGACGTAGAGATCAACGAGGGTGAGATCAAGTGGGAGACTTTCCGCTCGGGGGGCGCCGGAGGCCAGAACGTGAACAAGGTGGAGTCGGGTGTGCGTCTGCGCTACATGTGGCGTAACCCTGTCACCGGGCAGACCGACGAGATTCTCATCGAGTGTACCGAGACCCGCGACCAGCCCAAGAACAAGGAACGCGCCCTCTCGCGTCTGCGCTCATATATATATGACCGCGAGCATCAGAAATATGTCGACGACATAGCATCGCGCCGTAAGACACTTGTTTCGACCGGCGACCGTTCGGCCAAAATCCGAACCTATAACTTCCCGCAGGGGCGCGTGACCGACCACCGCATCAATTTCACCGCCTACAACCTGGCGGCTTTCCTCGGGGGCGACATCCAGCAGCTGCTTGATGCCCTCTCGGTGGCAGAGAACGCCGAAAAGCTCAAGGAGGCCGAGCTGTGACGCCGCCCCCACGCCATCACTAACGAAAACCGAACCATTAAAACCATACAGCATTGAACCGTCAGCAACTCATCGAACAGATTGCCGCAAAACGCACATTCCTGTGCGTGGGTCTTGATCCCGACCTCGACAAATTCCCTGCATGCGTCATGGAAAATGCCGAGGGCTCGGAATATAAGGCCCTGGTCGACTTCAACAAAGCCATTATCGACGCCACAGCACCCTATTGCGTGGCATACAAACCCAACTCGGCCTTCTACGAGGCCTACGGACTGGCCGGCCATCAGGCTCTGGCCGATACCGTGGCATACATCCGCAACAATTACCCGAACCACTTCATAATCGACGACGCCAAGCGCGGCGACATCGGCAATACCTCGACACGCTACGCCAAGGCTTGTTTCGAGACTCTGGGCGCGCATGCCGTCACGGTGGCTCCGTATATGGGCGCCGACTCGGTGAAACCGTTCCTCGGTTTCGATGGCAAATGGGTCGTACTGCTTGCCCTGACCTCGAATCCCGGTTCTGCCGACTTCCAGCTGATTCAGGACGCTGAAGGCACTCCGCTTTTCGAGCGCGTCATGCAGACCGCCCGCACATGGGCGGGTGCCGACCAACTGATGTTTGTGGTGGGTGCCACCCGCGGCCAGAAATTCGAAGATGTGCGCCGTGTTGCTCCCGACAACTTCCTGCTCGTTCCCGGCGTGGGCGCGCAAGGCGGTTCGCTCGAAGAGGTGTGCCGCTACGGCATGACCGATGACTGCGGGCTGCTGGTGAACTCGTCGCGCGGCATCATCTTCAAGTCGTCAGGTGATGACTTCGCCGAGGCCGCCGGAAACGCCGCCCGCGAGCTCGCCGCCGAAATGGATACCATGCTGGCCACTTATAGCAAAATTTAACGTGCCGCCGCGCCGTTTTTCGCGGAAAAGGGTTAAATTTGCACTCAGGAAACTTTACCGAAATCAAACTCAACAATATAGCTAATACAGCAATGAAAATCAACGATTACAACTTTGCCGGCAAGAAAGCCATCGTGCGTGTCGACTTCAATGTGCCCCTGGACGAGAACGGTGTAATCACCGACGATACCCGTATCCGCGGCGCTCTGCCCACCCTCAAGAAAATCCTTGACGACGGTGGTGCCCTCATCATCATGTCGCACATGGGCAAGCCCAAAGGCAAAGTGAATCCCAAACTGTCGCTCGGCCTTATCAAAGACGCTGTGGCCAAGGCTCTCGGCCATGACGTGAAATTCGCTCCCGACTGCGCCGACGCATCAGAGGCAGCCGCAAACCTCAAGCCGGGCGAAGTGCTCCTGCTTGAGAACCTCCGTTTCTATCCTGAGGAGGAGGGCAAGCCCGTGGGTATCGACAAGGCAGACCCGGCTTACGACGCCGCCAAGAAAGAGATGAAAGAGCGTCAGAAAGAGTTCGCCAAGAAACTCGCCTCTTACGCCGACGTATATGTGAACGACGCCTTCGGCACCGCTCATCGCAAACACGCCTCGACAGCTGTCATCGCCGACTACTTCGACGCCCAGGACAAGATGCTCGGCTACCTGATGGAGAAAGAGGTTGACGCCGTCGACAAAATCCTCTCTGACATCAAGCGTCCCTTCACCGCCATCATGGGTGGCTCGAAAGTGTCCACAAAAATCGGCATCATCGAGAACCTCATGGACAAGGTCGACAACCTCATCCTCTGCGGCGGCATGACATACACCTTCGCCAAGGCCCAGGGCGGCGAGGTCGGCAACTCGCTCTGCGAGCTTGACAAACTCGATCTGGCCCGCGAAATCATGGCAAAGGCCAAGGCCAAAGGTGTGAACCTCGTGCTCGGCACCGACTGCATCGCAGCCGATGACTTCAAGAACGACGCCAACACCCAGGTATGCTCGGTAATGGCTATTCCCGAAGGCTGGGAAGGTGTGGACGCAGGTCCCGAGACCCGCAAGGCTTTCGCCGATGTTATCAAGGATGCCAAGACCATCCTGTGGAATGGCCCTGCCGGCGTGTTCGAGTTTGACAACTTCGCAGCCGGTTCGCGCGCTATCGCCGAGGCTATCGTAGAGGCCACCAAGAACGGTGCCTTCTCGCTCGTCGGCGGCGGTGACTCTGTTGCCTGCGTCAACAAGTTCGGTCTCGCAGACCAGGTAAGCTACGTATCTACCGGCGGTGGTGCTCTGCTTGAGGCCATCGAGGGTAAGGTACTCCCCGGCATCGCTGCTGTAAAAGGCTGAATCCCGCTGAATATAGCAAATAATGTGTCAGACAGTATGAAACATCTGTCCTGACGTATCATCCATATCAATTCATTGTAGGGTCGCTACATGTGGCGACCGCCACCGAACAATACCGGCAAATCGCTGGTGCGTAACAGGGA
>OGQT01002685.1_pt1 | contig 12337 bp, 12 predicted proteins | sample 1553261 | NCBI WGS metagenome assembly OGQT01 (sample SAMEA2579992, study PRJEB22360) | human gut metagenome | biome: human gut; feature: human-associated habitat; material: faeces | place: Denmark | collected 2008/2010
ACAAGCGGAAGCGCTCCTGAAAACAAACAGTTCTATTTTTTATATTTCTATACACCTTGTTGGCATGCAATTAACACAATCTGCGAAATCCGTGCCACCACCTGCAAGCGGCAGTTCAAAACCTAAACTCCGGTTTATATCAGTCCAACCTCACGGAATACATTACTCAGTTCTGCCGGCATAGCGCCAGTCAGTGAGCTTGCCAGTTCTTCCGGTGTGCATTTCCGGCAGCCAAGTACCCATTGGACAGTCATGAAGATAGAACCCTGACAATACATTTCCAATTGAAATTGCAGATGCGGAGAAATCTTTTTACCGGTACGGCTTTCAATCTGATCCGTATAGAAAGCGGTGATCAACTGGAAATCATGATCGCGCAGACAATTCTGGTCATCGTTTTTAAATGCAGCCTTGAAAAACAGCTTTTCTTCCTGAATATAGGTAAATTTATTTACAAGACCTTCATAGACAGATTTTCCTTCCCCCATATGTTCAAAGGATTCTAAGAGAATTTTGTCAAAATACCAGTTGATGAGGTCATATTTATCCTGAAAATTGCGGTAAAAAGTCTGTCTTGTGACACCGCATGCCTCTACAATTTCCTTCACAGTGATTTTTTCTACCGGTGCAGTTTTCATACAGTGTTTCATGGCATCTGCCAGCTCATATTTTGTTCTTTCGTTGGATTTTGTGATTGCCATAGTTTTCCCTTCGTTTACATATAATGGAATAACAGTAAAAAATGACATAATTATAAAATTATTTTGATTGTATCATAGAAAAAGGTAGTTTGATAAGAATATTTTACAAATTAAAGTCAATAATTATCAGTGACTTGATTTTGAAGCATAGTATTTTATGAAAAATATTTTGATTATACAAAAAAATAGCTTGGAATACGTGTTTTATGAATGAAAATTGATCATATTAAGAAAAGAAATTCAGATTTATTGTATAGGTTTATCATCAGTATTTAGTAATTCGTCCGTAGTAGTATTTAAAATTTGGGCAAAGACTTTTAGCTCAATATCAGTTACAAATCTTTTACCACACTCAATTCGTTGAATCGCATTTTTATCTAAATCAATTCCATTTAATTGCAATTTTTCTGCAAATGCTCTTTGAGAGACTCTGGGGCGTAATTGCTTTCTTAGAAGATATATTTTTTCTCCGCATAAATTATTTTTTCCATTAGAAGTTTTATTTTTATACATGGGATTACCTCCATTTAGATAATATAAATCATAACGAAATGACATTTAGTGATTGTCAATACTTTAAGCTTATGCTAAAATATATAAAAAATGACACTTACTAAATGTCAAAAATGAGAAAGGAGAAATTTATGAGTAATAAGTGGATTACAAGAATACTTTTAGTTTGTACGGTTTGCCTAATTATATTAGGGGGCATTTTTAAAAGTGCGGCAAAAAACCAGCAGGGTGTTACAATGTATACAGGTGCGATGATAAATGGCAAATATAATGTAGCAACATCAGGAACGATTGGTGGTAATGCAGAAAAGTATGAAATATTAAACACTAATGGGACGTTATTTTTTCTTCTTGCTGGTGTAACAGGGATAGCATGTGTAGTGACATTCATAGCACATAAGAAAAAGTAACATATGGAAATTTATTTGCAATTATTAAGATTAAGGAGTAGAGAGTATGAATATTGAGATTAATAGCATGGATATGGTACAAATATTACCCATTTTATTTGGAGTACTAATTGGCATAATGCTTATAGCGTTAGCGTTTAATCAGTATGTACACAAATTAGATGATAATAAGGAACTTATAACAAAAAAAGTAAAAATATTACAGACCACGATGCGACAAGGAAATATCGAATGGTACATAGTTGAGTGTGAAAATGGAGAACGAATAAAACTTCGGAATCTTCAAGCTGACAAGGTTATTATTGCCGAAGGCGATAGTGGACTGATTAGTTATAAAGGTCAAACAATACAATCGTTTAAAAGAAGTTAAAAAATGATATACAATATTTTGTGATACAAAAATTATGAATATACGAAAATGCCTGATAGAGAACTTTTATCAGGCATTTTCGTTGTGGTACAAAAATATTTTCTATATGTGAATGGTCTGATTTACAAGTTCTTCTGCTATGCATTTTAATAGCCAAGTGTCCGTTAGACAGTCATAAAAATAAAAATACTACTTGCCAGCCGTCCGCTTTTGAAGTATAGTACTCTTCGCTTTGCTGATTCAAAAGAGAAGAGAGGAGACAACAAAATGACATTTTATCAGGAGTTACAGCTTAGTTCTGCCGGTTCAAAACAGTTGATCAAAAATACGACAGACAAAAAAGAAAAATGGCGTCATATTCTTATCTATAATTTTAAAGTATATCTTGTTATGGCTTTTTGTGTGGCGGTTGTCACATTGTATACAAAATTGACAGGGCAGGAAAACAGCGTTGTAGGAGTAACGGTCCTGTTGGCGCTGCTTGTGCTGAGACAGGCAGATTTTGGCATACGGACGAGTCATGGATTGTTGTCCATTGTGGGAATATTTACGATCATGATGGCTGGCCCGCGACTGGCAAATATGGTATCTCCGGTGGGAGCATTTTTTATAAATTGTGTCTGTATCCTGCTTCTTATGATTTTTGGGTGTCACAATGTCATTATGCATAATCATTCCACGTTTGTGCTCGGGTATCTGCTCTTATATGGATATGATGTGAGTGGCAGAGCTTTTGAGATGCGGGTGATTGGACTTACGGCGGGAATGCTTGTGTGCATGGCGGTTTTTTATAAAAATCAGAAAAACAGACCTTATCGCAGGACATTTAAGGATTTATTCCGGGAATTTGATGTTCGGTCTGCGAGAAACCAATGGTATCTGAAACTGACACTGATCGTCTCAAGTGCAATGCTGATCGTTTCACTGCTTGGACTTCCGAGAGCAATGTGGGCAGGGATCGCATGTATGTCAGTCTGCCTTCCATTTACAGAGGATGGAAAAATGAGGGCGGTAGACAGGGGCGTGTTTAATATTGCCGGATGTGCGCTGTTTCTCGTCCTTTATCTAATACTGCCGGAGTCAGGAAGAAGTATGATCGGAATTATTGGTGGGATCGGCGTGGGTTATTCTGCTGGATATAAATGGCAGACGGTTTTTAACACGTTTGGAGCGCTTGCAATTGCAGCTTCATTATTCGGACTGCCGATGGCACTGCTGCTTCGGTCTGGAATCAATGTGACTGCCTCTCTTTATACAGTGGTTTGTAATGTCGTATATGATAAATTGCATGGCAAAAGAGCAGAAATCGCAGAAAACCTCGTAAAACCATAAAAAACACTGGTATTTTGCAAAAGTGTGTGCTATAATCCTAGAATGACTGCGATAGTCGTAGTACGCCCATTTTTAGGCAGAGCCAGAAAAACCGCGGGTTTATGCGACTTTGGACGTGGCTCGATTAGCGCATTAAGCGTGAAATGTACATGGATATTTTATATATATAAGGAGGAAAATCATTATAATGAGTGTACAGGTTGAAAAATTAGAAAAAAACATGGCAAAACTTACTGTTGAAGTACCAGCAGAGGAAGTAGAAAAAGCTTTACAGGCTGCTTACATGAAAGAGAAGAACAAAATCAGCATCCCTGGTTTCCGTAAAGGTAAAGTTCCAAGAGCTATGATCGAGAAAATGTACGGTGCAGCTGTATTTTATGAAGAAGCAGCAAACATCTTAATTCAGGATAATTATGCAGCAGCTATGGAAGAGAGCAAAGAGGACATCGTTTCCAGACCAACAATTGACATTGTTCAGATCGAATCCGGAAAACCTTTCATCTTCACAGCAGAAGTGGCTGTAAGACCGGAAGTGACACTTGGAAAATACAAAGGTGTTCAGGTAACTAAGATCGACACAACTGTAACAGACGAAGAAGTAGAAGCAGCACTTGAGAAAGAGCAGCAGAAGAACTCCAGAACTGTAACTGTAACAGACAGACCAGTTGCAAACGGTGATACAGCAGTCATCGATTTCGAAGGATTTGTTGACGGCATTGCATTTGAAGGTGGTAAAGGAGAGAATCATCCATTAGAGATCGGTTCCCACTCTTTCATCGATACATTCGAAGATCAGTTAGTAGGACACAATGCAGGGGATGAAGTAGAAGTTAACGTTACTTTCCCAGAGAAATATCAGGCAGCTGATTTAGCTGGAAAACCAGCCGTATTCAAAGTTAAGATCAACGAGATCAAAGCAAAAGAACTTCCGGAATTAAATGATGAATTTGCTTCTGAAGTATCTGAGTTTGATACATTAGCTGAGTACAAAGAAGACTTAAGAAAACATCTTGAAGTTGAGAAAGAGAACGAAGCAAAACGTACAAAAGAAGATGAAGCAATCAAGAAGATCATCGACAAATCCACAATGGAGATCCCGGAAGCTATGATCGAGACACAGTGCGAGAACATGATCAATGAGTTCGCACAGAGAATCGCACAGAGCGGTCTTTCCATGGAGCAGTACATGCAGTTCTCCGGTATGACGATCGATGGATTAAAAGAGCAGGTTCGTCCAGAAGCTGAGACTCGTATCAAGAGCAGCCTTGTATTAGAGCAGATCGCAAAAGAAGAGAACATCGAAGTTTCTGAAGATGAGATCAATGCAGAAGTTGAGAAGATGGCAGCTCAGTACGGAATGGAAGCTGACAAGTTAAAAGAGTACTTAGGAGAAGCTGAGAAAGAATCCATTAAGAGAGATTTATCTGTGACAAAAGCAGTTGACTTAATTATGGAGAACGTAAAAGAAAGAGCAAAAGCTAAGACAAAGAAAGAAAAAGAAGCTGAAGCAGAAGAAGGAACAGAAGAATAATTCCGGCAGCGTACAGCAGACAGAGGATTGCATATAATATGCAGACCGGAAATATCACAGACTGGCTCTTATGAGCCGGTCTGTTTGAGATTTATGGCAGAATGCATTTGATGAGAAAAAAGTTCAGTATTTTTTAAAATTCGAACAAGATATTAATTTTTCATAAAACATGTTTTTTTCCTATTCCAACGTCTCTGCATTTGTGGGATAATATTTATCAGTGCAGTGTATGACCGATATATTGCAATAGTGAAAGAAGTGCGGGCCACGGCATAGTGTGATTCCGACTATATTTATGAAAAGGAAAGGGCAGGTAAGAGATATGAGTTTAGTACCTTACGTCATTGAACAGACAAGCAGAGGAGAGCGTAATTACGATATTTACTCCAGATTATTAAAAGATAGAATTATTTTCCTGGGAGAAGAAGTGAATGAGACAACAGCAAGCCTTGTGGTTGCACAGTTACTTTTCTTAGAGTCCGAGGATCCTGGAAAAGATATTCATTTATATATCAATTCCCCAGGTGGAATGGTAACAGCAGGTCTTGCTATTTATGATACGATGCAGTACATCAAATGTGATGTATCTACTATCTGTATCGGTATGGCCGCCAGCATGGGAGCATTTTTACTTGCAGGTGGAGCAAAGGGCAAGAGACTTGCGCTTCCGAATGCAGAGATTATGATCCATCAGCCATCCGGCGGAGCAAAAGGTCAGGCAACGGAGATCCAGATCGCAGCGGAAAACATTTTAAAGACAAAGAAGAAATTAAATGAGATTTTAGCTGCAAACACCGGAAAACCTTATGACGTGATCGCAGCGGACACAGAGAGAGATCATTATATGTCTGCTCAGGAAGCAATGGAATACGGACTGATCGATAATGTGATCACAAGCCGCTAATAAATAGAGACATTGGAGAATAAGAAATGACAGGAAGAAATGACGAGAGACTGCGCTGCTCATTTTGTGGTAAGACTCAGGATCAGGTCCGTAAACTGATCGCGGGACCAAACGGAGCCTATATCTGTGATGAGTGTGTAGACGTTTGCGCCGAGATTATAGACGAAGAGTTGGAGAATGATGAATTTGACGGAAATCTGGAAGAACCTGCGGAGCAGATCAATCTGATCAAGCCGGAGGAGATGAAGGCATTTTTAGACGAGTACGTCATTGGCCAGGATAAAGCGAAGAAAGTTTTGTCCGTTGCAGTTTATAATCATTACAAGAGAATTATGGCAGGATCAGATTCAGATGTAGAATTGCAGAAGAGTAATATTCTTATGCTCGGACCAACCGGTTCCGGTAAAACACTTTTAGCACAGACTTTGGCGAGAGTGTTGAATGTTCCGTTTGCAATCGCAGATGCAACCACACTTACCGAGGCAGGTTATGTGGGTGAAGATGTCGAGAATATCCTTTTGAAACTGATCCAGGCTGCTGATTATGATATTGAGCGTGCACAGCACGGTATCATTTACATTGATGAGATTGACAAGATTACAAAAAAATCTGAGAACGTTTCCATCACAAGAGACGTTTCCGGCGAGGGTGTACAGCAGGCGTTACTTAAGATTTTAGAGGGAACGGTTGCTTCTGTTCCGCCACAGGGTGGAAGAAAACATCCGCAGCAGGAACTGATCCCGATTGATACTACCAATATTTTATTTATCTGTGGTGGTGCTTTTGATGGATTGGAGAAGATCATTGAGACACGTCTCGACCAGAAATCCATTGGATTTAATGCAGAAGTACACGCCAAAGATGAGTACAATGTAGGGGAAGTATTAAAACATGTACTTCCACAGGATTTTGTGAAATTCGGACTCATCCCTGAATTTATCGGTCGTGTGCCGGTAACCGTAACACTGGATATGTTAGATAAGGATGCGATGATCCGTATCTTATGCGAGCCGAAGAATGCACTTGTAAAACAGTACAAAAAGCTGTTTGAATTAGACGGTGTCAGTCTGGAATTTGACAGGGATGCACTCGAAGCAATCGTGGACAAAGCGCTTGAGAGAAAGACCGGAGCGCGTGGTCTTCGTGCAATCATGGAGGCTGTTACATTAGATCTGATGTATCATATTCCATCCGATGAGAGCATTACAAAATGTGAGATCACCAAAGAAGATGTAGAAAAGAATCTTGCAATTGAAGAGAAAGAAGAAAAAGCACTTGTTGAGAAGTTAGAACAGGCTTCTTAAACAAAAGATAACAGCAGGAAAAGCTGTTACAGATAAAGGAATTATAGAAAATGGATACAATGATTATGAAAATGCCTGCAGTTGCCCTTCGTGGAATGGTGATCCTGCCGGGAATGGTAGCCCATTTTGACGTAAGCCGTGCAAAATCCATCAAGGCAGTGGAAGAGGCGATGATGGATGAGCAGAAGATTTTTCTTGTGGCACAGAAAGATGTGGAACAGGAAAATCCTGATATCGAGGACTTATTTAAGATCGGGATCATTGCTGAGGTAAAGCAGGTAATTAAGTTACAAAATAATATTGTACGCATTTTGGTAGAAGGGAAAGAGCGGGCAGAATTGTCCGCTTTTCTTGAAAATCCGGACTATCTGCTTGCGGAGATCATTCGATTTGACGAGGAAGTGGATGACGGACTGCCAGAAGAAGCGAAGGAGGCAATGCTTCGGAGCATTCAGGAGACATTTGGTAAATATGTGGTCGTCAATCCCAAAATGGGAAAAGAGCTGCAACGCCAGTTAAGTGAGATCACAGATCTGGAAAAACTGATGAATCAGCTTGCCAACAGCCTTCCGGTACATTTTGAGGAAAAACAGAAAATCTTAGATGCGGTTTCTATGACCGAACGTTATGAGGTTCTGATGGCACTCTTATTAAAAGAGATCGAGATCATAGCCATCAAGAATGATTTTCAGGCGAAAGTCAAGGCGCATGTGGATAAAAACCAGAAAGAATATCTGCTGAGAGAGCAGATGAAAGTAATCCGTGAGGAGCTTGGCGAAGATAATACGGAATCAGACGCAGATCACTTTATGGATGCTCTGGGTAAGATTAAGGCAGACAAAGAAGTAAAAGAGAAGATCAAAAAAGAGATCGACCGTTTTAAAAATATCAGTTCCAGCTCCTCTGAGAGCGCTGTGGCGAGAGGGTATATTGAAACACTTTTGGAGCTTCCGTGGAATAAGACATCCAGAGATAACAAGGATCTGAAGAATGCCGAGCAGATTTTAAATGCGGATCATTACGGTCTGGAAAAAGTAAAAGAGCGTATGTTAGAATTTCTGGCTGTCCGCAATCTCACCAGCAAGGGCGAGAGCCCGATCATCTGTCTGGTCGGACCACCGGGAACCGGTAAAACGAGTATTGCCCGGTCCGTTGCAAAAGCGTTAGATAAAAAATATGTGCGGATCAGTCTCGGTGGTGTGCGGGATGAGGCAGAGATCCGCGGCCACAGAAGAACTTACGTCGGAGCAATGCCGGGACGTATCGTGAACGGACTGCGCAGCGCCGGCGTGAAAAATCCGCTCATGCTGTTAGATGAGATCGATAAGATGAGCAGCGATTACAAGGGGGATACGGCGTCTGCATTGCTGGAAGTGCTTGACGCGGAGCAGAATAAGAAGTTCCGGGATCATTATGTTGAGATACCGATCGATCTTTCAGAAGTGCTGTTTATTGCAACAGCAAACTCTGTGCAGGATATCCCAAGGCCGCTGTTAGACCGTATGGAACTGATCGAAGTGACCAGTTATACAGAGAATGAGAAGCTTCACATTGCCAAAGAGCATCTGCTCGCAAAGCAGATGGAGCGCAATGGGATCAGACCGGAGCAGCTCGCCATCACAGACAAAGCGATGGCAAAGATCATCAGTGGTTACACAAGGGAAGCTGGTGTGCGTAATCTTGAACGTAAGCTTGGTGAGATATGCAGAAAAGCAGCAAGACCGCTCTACGAGGGAGAAAAAGAGAAGATTAAAGTTACAGAACAGAATCTTGAAAAGTTCCTCGGCAAAGAGAAATACAGTTTTGATAAGAAAAATGATACGGATGAAGTAGGAATCGTCCGTGGACTTGCATGGACAAGCGTTGGTGGAGATACTTTAGAGATTGAAGTCAACATCATGCCGGGAAAAGGTGAGTTCCAGCTGACCGGACAGCTGGGAGATGTGATGAAGGAATCTGCACAGGCGGGAATCAGCTATATCCGTTCTGTCAGTGAAGAGTATCATATTCCGAAAAAGTTTTTCCAGGAGAATGACATCCATATCCACATCCCGGAGGGTGCAGTGCCGAAGGATGGACCGTCTGCCGGCATTACGATGGCGACGGCGATGCTCTCGGCAATTACCGGGACACCGGTGCGGGCGGATGTTGCGATGACGGGAGAGATCACGCTCCGCGGCAGGGTGCTGCCGATCGGCGGATTGAAGGAAAAGCTGCTTGCAGCCAAAAATGCCGGCGTCCGTACGGTCTGTGTGCCGAAGAAGAACGAGAAGGATGTCGAGGAAATATCAGGTGAGATCAAAAAGGGACTGGAGATCGTCTATGTAGAGACGATGGAGCAGGTGCTTCGCGTCGCTTTTTGCGAAAAGAAGGAGTAGAACATGGTCATCAAAAATGTAAATCTTGAAATTGTCTGCGGAATTACGAGCAAGATACCGGATACGGCCTACAACGAAGTGGCGTTTGCGGGAAAGTCAAACGTCGGGAAATCATCATTGATCAATGCGCTGATGAACCGGAAGGCGCTGGCGCGTACCTCCGCACAGCCGGGCAAGACACAGACGATCAATTTCTACAATATCAACGACGCCATGTATCTGGTAGATCTTCCGGGTTACGGTTACGCCAAGGCATCCGAGGAAGTGAAGGCAAAGTGGGGGAAAATGATCGAGAACTATCTTCACACCTCCAAACGTCTGAAGGCTGTTTTTCTCCTGATCGATATCCGGCATGATCCGTCTGCCAACGACAGGATGATGTACGAGTGGATGGTGTATCAGGGATTTGCCCCGATCATCATTGCGACGAAGCTGGACAAGATCAAGCGAAGCCAGATTCAGAAAAACGTCAAGGCAATCCGTGAGGGACTCGGCGTGCAGCCCGGAACGACGATCATACCGTTTTCGGCGGAGACCAAGCAGGGAAGAGAGGAGATCTGGGAACTGATCGATTCGCTTGTCCTGCCGCAGGACGAGTAGGAGTCGGGCAGAAGCCCGGGCAGGACGAATCCGGTAGATTTTAGCTGGAAAAACGGGAGACTATAAAACGCAGGGCGGGGATCGCACATACAAAAGAAAAACGTGTGTGCGGTTCCCGCCTTTTGCGTTCTGACACGGCAAACTTTAGCACTTCCGTGACAAGTTGACCATTGCGCATGACAGAGGGTTCGTGATAAAATAAAATTGGTAAAATTTTTTGGTGTATACAGGGAAAAGGGATTACAAATGCGCGCATAAAAGCGTTGGAGGATGATAAAAATGAAGAAAAAGAAGATCGTTATCGCACTGGGACATGACGCACTGGGAACGACACTGCCGGAGCAGAAGGAAGCTACGAAGCGCACGGCAAAAGCGGTCGCTGATTTTATCCGCGAGGACTATCAGGTGGTCATCACGCACAGCAACGGCCCGCAGGTCGGCATGATTCACACGGCGATGAATGAGTTCTGCCGTCTGTATCCGGAATATACGGCGACTCCGATGTCTGTCTGCTCGGCGATGAGCCAGGGATATATCGGATATGATCTGCAGAATGCGATTCGTGCAGAGCTTTTGAACAGAGGCATCTACAAGACGGTATCTACGATCCTGACACAGGTGGTGGTTGACCCGTACGATGAGGCATTTTACAAGCCGAGCAAGATCATCGGCCGTGTGATGACGGAGGAAGAGGCAGAGGCTGAGGAGAAAAAAGGCAACCATGTGACGAAGGTGGCAGACGGCTACCGCCGGATCGTGGCGGGACCCGCACCAGCGGGCGCCGTATCGTGGCAGCACCGAAGCCGGTGGATATTGTGGAGATGGATGCGATCCGCGCGCTGACAGATGCGGATCAGATTGTTGTTGCCTGTGGAGGAGGCGGTATCCCGGTTCTTTCTCAGGACAATCATTTAAAGGGAGCAAGTGCGGTGATCGAGAAGGATCTGGCAGCCGGAAAGCTCGCAGAACTTCTGGAGGCAGATATGCTCGTGATACTGACAAGCGTAGACAATGTGTGCCTGGACTACGGCACAGAGAATGAGCGCCCGCTGAGTTCCATGACAGTGGCGGAAGCAAAGAAATATATGGAGCAGGGACAGTTCGGCGAGGGGGATATGCAGCCGAAGATTCAGGCTGCGATCGACTTTATCGGTGATTCGGCGATCCGCTCCGTATTGATTACAAAGCTTCACGTGGATGGAAGCCAGGTAACTCCGGGCATGGGCACCATGATTACAAAATAAAGTGACAGAATAATAAAGAGAGGAATATTATGTTAAGAAAGACAAAAATTGTATGTACGTTAGGACCGTCGACAGATGATGAGAATGTGATGCGCAGCCTGATCGAGGAAGGCATGAATGTGGCGCGCTTTAACTTTTCACATGGAGGACACGAGGAGCAGTTTGGAAGACTTACGATGCTTCGCAAGCTGCGCGGGGAGATGAAGCGTCCGGTCGCGGCTCTGCTGGATACAAAGGGTCCGGAGATCCGTCTGAAAGAGTTCGCAAGCGGCAAGGTGGAGCTGAAGAACGGACAGACATTTACTCTGACGACGGAGGACATCGTGGGTGATGAGAGCCGTGTGGCGATCACATATAAGGAACTGCCGGACGATGTGAAGCCGGGAGATACCATTCTGATCGATGACGGACTGATCGGTCTGGAAGTCAAGAAGATCCAGAAAGTATCCGGCGCAAAGGCAGATGCAGAGGGCAAAATGCCGATGGATATTGTCTGTACCGTTATGAACGGCGGTATGGTTTCCAATAAAAAAGGTGTGAATGTTCCGAACGTGGAGCTTTCCATGCCGTACATCAGCGAGAAAGACTATGGCGACATCGTATTTGCGGTGGAGAACGACTATGATTTTATTGCAGCCTCTTTCGTGCGCTGCGCGGATGACGTGCTTGCAATCCGCAGGATTCTCGAAGAAAAAGGCGGCGAGGACATCCATATCATTGCAAAGATCGAGAACATGCAGGGCGTGCAGAACATTGACGAGATCATCCGCGTTTCCGATGGTATCATGGTTGCCCGCGGCGACATGGGTGTAGAGATTCCGCTTGAGGATGTTCCAGTCATCCAGAAGATGATTATCAAGAAAGTCAGCGGCGCCGGAAAAGTGGTTATCACGGCGACCCAGATGCTGGATTCCATGATGAAGCATCCGCGCCCGACCCGTGCGGAGGCGACAGACGTTGCCAACGCAATCTATGACGGAACAAGTGCGATCATGCTTTCCGGTGAGACGGCTGCCGGTCAGTATCCGATCGAGGCATTGAAGACGATGG
>OGQT01002700.1_pt1 | contig 12284 bp, 4 predicted proteins | sample 1553261 | NCBI WGS metagenome assembly OGQT01 (sample SAMEA2579992, study PRJEB22360) | human gut metagenome | biome: human gut; feature: human-associated habitat; material: faeces | place: Denmark | collected 2008/2010
ATATAATAACCTTTTATTTTACTATAAATTTTTTAATAAGAACTATTCCTACACCCAACATAGAAATTGTTACAATTCCTATTATTATAGGTGTCACATAATTTCTATTTTCACCAGTACTTGGTACAATGGTAACAATTTCTGCATTTGCTACGTTAAAGTGATTTTGACCATTATCCCATCTCATCTTAACTGGTGTACCTGTACTAAATCCGTTTGTCTTTTTTACCTCTGTTATTTCTGATTGGTTATTAAATTCATTGTCATCTGTACTTGTAAGTAATTTAGATGTATTTAATTTTACTTCACTAGATTCCTTTGGAGCTAATGCTTTATTTAGACTCTTTGTTACATATTGTTTTATTCCGTTGATATATGTTGAATCATTGTTTTTAGATACATTATATGTTTTCTCATAATCTTTTTCAGCATCTGCCCAATCGCCTTTTTCATCTAGTACCGCTAATCTTCCATCAACATAGTCCAAAAGTTGAGTTACTGATGCTCTTACTACACTTGAACCATTTCCTCTATCACCATAGTAATAATAGTCTTGTGATGTATAATCCATTTCACCTACATTTTTAACTTTTATTGTGTATTCTGTTTCTATTGTTGCACCTTCTATTAATTCATTATCCATTTCTGTTTTTAATAATCCTCTTGGTGAAGTATTATCTACTGATTTTGGTGTATTTTCAAATATAGTATATGGATATGTTCCTGTTATTTTTCCATTTTCGTCAATTTTTGCATCAACTAATATTTGCCCATTTGCTAATTTTATTTTATATCCTGATACTCGTTTTAATAATTCTAATTGTTGTCTTGCTCTTTCTACTATACCAAAATCAACATTTTGTACAACAAATTCTACTCTATCACTGTCATCTCCATTTGTTACTACTGTTTCATATTCTACACTAAATGCCATTGTTGGTGTTGTTGAGTCCATTTTTGTTGTTTTAATAGTTTTTCCTTGTGAATTATATCCATCTTCATATGCATCTATTATTTCTTGTTCTAGAGTATTTTTTGTAATACTTTCCATTTCACTGTCTATTTTTCTTCTTGTGTCTGAGTTATCTAATGCATCTGTTAATCGTACATCTCTACTTGTTGTATCATCTTCATACTCTGAGCCTCTATACCAATATGGATCTGATTTTGTTTTTTGATATCTTGTGCTATTTTTATTTGTTCCATCTGTGTATATTGTTCCTTTATAGTATTGTACTTTGTATTCTTTGCTTCCCCAAGTATATGTTATTTGATAATATCCAGCTACATAATTATTAATTGTAAATTCTCCTTTGTCATTTGTTTTTGCTGTGTATACTAATCCATTTTGAATTTTCTTTCCTTGGCTGTCTACTTCAGTCATTGTTACATCTACATTTGCTAATCGTTTATCTTTGCTATTTTCAGTGTATTTTCCATCACCAAGTCTTTCATTTCCAGTGTCAAGATCTTTTTGATTATTTGTACCATCAACAAATGTAATTCCTTTTACAGTTCTTTCATTTTTGAATTCTAATTGTAATGATCTTGCTGAATCTGTATCATCTTCATATGTACTAAAGTCTTCAACTCTTGCATTTCCTGGAACAGAATCGATGTCATATACTGCTAATGGATTTCCAGTGTCATCATCATATGTTGTATATGAGTTAATTTCTACCATATTATGTTTTGTTTCACCATTATTCATTATTGTTCTTACAGCCTCTTTGTCCATCTTGAATTGAATATATAGATATTGTTCTTCTCCTGCTTCTATAGTTCTTGCACTTGTATCTACTATATACTTTTTGTAACCGTTTATATTTGCATTTGTATCTTCTACAACAGATATATTATCAGATATAAAGTCTTCATCATTTATAGAATATCCTGCTGTTTGAATATCATAGTTACTATCACAATAATCAATTATGTTGTTTATTCTTCCTAAATATGTTCCTTCATTTTTTAATGCAATTTTGTATGTTACATATACACTTATTTCTTTACTTTTATCTAAATTATTTACATAATCATAATCTGCTTTGTAAATTGCTCTTGAGTAAGATCCTCTATTGTTTTGGAATTTTACACCAACATTCCAAGCTGATTCTTCATCTGTATAGTCTCCCCATCCTTGATATCTTACACTTGCATATCTATATACATGTTGGAATCCATTAACTCCTACTCTTACATTATATAAATCTTCTGCTAGTGCATAATCAGTTTGTTCTTTTTTAAATAGTCCTAAATTTACATATCTTATTTCTTTTGCTGTTGGCACAAAGTTACTATATAAATCATATCCTGTTTCATCTGTTGATGCAGTTACATCACATCCTGTATGTCCAATTATGCTAGTTTGATATTGATTTGTTGTATTATAATTTAATTGAACACCATTTACATTTAATGATTGACTTCCATTTCCATTTACACTTGAGAATTTTCTATCTAATTCTTGTCTAGATGTTGCATCTGATGCTTTTGAGCCTTCATTACTATTTATTTCTGGATTTACAGATTGATAATCTATACCACAATATTCAAATTCCACATGATAGTTTCCACTTTGTATCTGATCTAGACTAACATTATAAAATCTGTATTCTCCACCTTCTATTTCATCATAAATTCCATATTCATTTGTGTATGTTGATTGTATTGTATTTCCATATCTGTCTTTTAATTTTACTAAAACCCAGTTGCAACCTTCTTCTCCATTAAATTCTGAGTCTGTCATTGAAAGTTTTCCATTTTCTTTATCTAACCATACATATCCTGAAACCATTACTCTATATTGGTGGTTTTTAGCTGTAACCGTTGTTCCTCCATTTCTTGGTATTGACCATGAAGAACCTATATTTTCAGTGTAACCATAGTATCCTTCTTCTCCTTCTGTAACTTCTGGTACTTCTGTTTCTGTTGCTGTTACAGTATTTCCAACAAATTGTGCATATACTGTATGATTATTGCCTCTTGAGCCATCATTCCATGCATCTGTTTTTATATTTAGTGTTCCCTCTCCACTAGCTATACCATTTTCATCTGTATAGAATGTACTGGTTGAATACCCCCATTCTCTACTACTATTTAAATATACTGTATGTTCAACCCAATGATAATAGTTTATAGTATATATATGTTCATATTTCCAGTCTGACACCCAGACTGGAATCATAATAGGAATAACCGTTCCCTTAGGTCCTGGAATAGAAGATGGCATGCTTATATAGTGTCCATGGTCTACCCAATCCCAAACCTCATAATCATCATACCAGTCATAAGATTTTATTGTAGTTGAAAATTGGAATCCTATTCCTTTTAGAGGTGTTCCATCTCTATCATCTATTTTTTGTATTTTTGCTCCGCCTTCTGGTGGTGGTGGTGTATCTTTCATATATAATGTTATTGTTTTTGAATTTGGCTTTGTATCGCTCCATTCGCTACTTCCTGTCCAAACTCTTTCTAGTGGTTGTGCATTTTTATGATTACTACATCCAACTACTTTACCTGAATGTGTTTTATGTGTTCCACCACTTGTTTTATAACAAATCCAGCTTTCTACAACTTTCCAATTTGCTTTGTATTCAGTAACAGCATTATTTTTTATTTTTATTTTCATATTTGCTGGTTCTGATTTTTGAGAAACTTTTACATAAAATTCTTTATTAAATGAAAATTCTTTTGCATTACCTTTTTTATCACAAATCTCCCACTTGCTACTACCTATCTTATTTCCATTTGTATTATATAAAATTATAGATTCTATACTATCTTCTGTAACTTTTTTATCATTTGTTCTTTCTACTTTATATGGTCCATAAATATTATATGTGCTATCAAGTTTTTCTCCAGTTGATTTATTTTTAGTTGCCTTATATTTATTTGCTGTTGATTTATTTGTTTTTACATCAAACTTTGTAACAGACACTGATCTTTGTCTATACCAGTGTTCTCCTGCTCCACACATAGATTTAGTTCCATCTGTACAATGCAATTTTCCAGTATCAGCTACCTTTTTAATATTATGTGTCAAAAACATTGCTGAACCTGAATTTATCTTATATTCTGTTGATGTAGTATATTTATCTTTTAATTCTTGTTTTTTCTCAGCTGTTGTTTTGGCTTGAGTATATGTTGTCATAATTGTTAATGTAGATGTTGTAATCAATAATAGAAAACTCATTTTTGTAAATTTTCTAAATTTTTTATTTTTCTTTGATAATATTACAAATAATATTACTAATATTGCTGCTAATATTACACCTATGCTTGCACCTATTATTGCACCTGTTTTTACAGATACAATTACTGTTGCCTCAGAATAATCATCTTCATTTTTATCTTTATTTCCTTCTACTGAATCTATATCTTTTGTATTACTATCATTTTTTGTTAAAGTTATTTCTGCTCCATTTACAAATTTTCCTACATCTGTTGCTACTGCTGTAATTTCTATTTCTTTACTCATTCCTGGCTTTAATAATAATCCTGCCAAACTATGAATTTTGACACTTCCATCATTTTGTAGCTCCCAGTTTCCATCTACACTATTAAATTCCAATCCTTGTGGTAAATAATCTGTAATTTCGCTTATATATGCAGATTTTTCACCTTCATTTGTTACAACAATCTTATATGTAATTGTTACTGTTGTATTTGAGATTTGTTTAGAAGCAACTTCAACTTTTGCTAGTTTTTGGTTTTGATAATCATAATCCTTACTTCCTTTTGAATTTGATACTGTTATTTTACTTACATATTTATCTAGTCTTAAGTCAAGTGTTTCTCCTTTTATAAGTCCTGCATCAATATTTTGTATATTTTTTGATTCTATTGTTATTACATCAGTAACTCCTGCTGTTTCTTTTTTGCCATCTATATTAATTTCTTTACTTATTGCATCAGAATTTACATTTTCTGATACTCCATTTTTTTGGTAATCTGTTAGTTCATATGTTTTATTATCATATTCAAATATTACCAAATATTTTCCATTAGTTAGATTTGAGAATTTATATTTTCCTTCTTTATCTGTTTTTATTATATATTTTTGACCATTTGAAGATGTTACTATTGCATTTGTAGCTGTGTCAAATAATTTTACTGTTACTCCAGATATTTTTTCTTCTTTTTCACCTTTTTGTCCATCTTTATTTGCATCTAACCAAACTTGTCCACTTATTTCATATGTACTATTGTTTTGGTTATTGTCTCCATTATTGTTGTTATCATTATTTCCGTTATCGTCATCTTTTTTATCCCCATTGTTATTATTGTCATTGTTGCCATCATCTTTTCCGTCATCTGAAGAATTATCTCCATTATTACCATTAGAAGTTCCTGCTTTTATTGTGAATTTTACAGTATTTGAAATTATTGTATCTGACTCTCCTGTTGTTACAGATACGCTATTTGAAACTTCTTTGTTTTCTGAAACTAAATCCACTGTTGCCTTTATTTTTATATTAACTTCTGCCCCATTTGGTATTGTTATATATAATTTGACATCAGGATTTGTTCCTTCTTCTCCATCTTCTATTATTTTAGAACTTATATCTTCTGTTTCTTTTGACCATTCATAAGTTTGTTTTTCTTCATTATATGTCCAATTTTCATATTCTACTTCTTCTGGTAATAGTCCATCTGGTAAATAGTCTAAAACATTTAAACTTAAGTCTCTAAATTTTGAACTATTTCCATTAACTTTTATGTTTACATTATATTCTATGTCATCTTCATATTTTACTTCTTTTCCTTCACTTTCTGATGACATTGTAACTACAACTTCTCTTGTTTGCATAATTTGATAATTCAAGTTTGTATTATAGTTTTCTATTCCTTGGCCACTTATTTCTCCTGCAACTTCTAATTCATATTGATAAACATTTTTGTCTAAATTTTTTGGTTGCATATAGATTCTTAGTATTACTTCTTCTCCAACTGGTAATTCTGCAATTTGTGCTTTATAATATCCATTTTCTGTTGGTTCTTCCTTTAATGTAATATCTGGAGTTAATGGACCAGTTTCATACACTTCCATCCATTTTGGAATATTTACAGAAATATCTACATCTTTTAAAGTTGCTTGTGTATTATTTGTAATTAGTACATAATATTGCCATTTATTATCTTCATGCTCAAATCCACCCATTGTAGAAACCATTCTTGCATAAATGTTTGATTTTTTTGCAATATTATTTAATGTTACTTCTCCACTTAGTTTATTGTTAACATATAATGTTGTATCTGATGAAATATTTGTTTCTGAACTATTTTCTGCTAATTGATTTACTTCTACTTCATATATTCTTTCTGCTGTTGTTCCCGCTTCTACACTTTCTATAGCTATTTCTTTTTGTTTAACACTTGAATCTCCAACATATTCATACATTTTTTCCATGTCTTCAATGTCATCTTCACCTTTAGAAACTGTTACATATGTTGTACCTTCTGGTATTTTGCCTACAATTTTTAGGTCTTTTAATTCTTTTCCTGTATTGTTTTGCACTTTTACTTTATAAGTAATTATTTGTTTTTCATATACAACATCATTTTCTTTTAATACTTTATTACCTACTTGGGTATCAACTGAAAAATTAAGTCCTTGTATTTGTTGTGTTGTATTATTTACAGATTTTTCTTCTTGTGTTTGAGTCTCTTCTGTATTTTGCTCATTCGTTTGTATTTGGTATCTTGCTGTACTTAATCTCGTATCTTGTTTTTCATCTAGTTCTTTTATGTTTACTTTTTTATTTTCTGCACCATCTACTACATAATCAATTAATTTTCCATTTTCATTTGAATATGTAACTTCTATGTTTGAATCATTTGCTGTTAAATCACTCTTTAATGTTATTTTTGCTGGTATAACAACATATGTACCTTCATATATTGAATCTGCATAATAATTATTTTGTGTTCCATTTAAAGTTACTCTTATAACTTTATTTGTACCATTGTCTACTACTTCTGTGTTTTGTATAAAATTACTGTCATTATTTAATAATGATGTATTTCCTAAAATAACTTTATCTACATCTTCTGGTAATTTCATTTCTATTACTGGATTTTTAAATAGATTGTATTTTACATCATTTGAAATTAATTTTAATGTAAAATTAACATCATTTACTGTATTGTTTGTCCAGTTTTGTTTATCTACTGATAAATCTACTCTTGTTTGTGAGTCATTTATTTTAGTTACATAATTATTTGAGAAATTATAGATTTCTTTTTCTTCTATATTATCTGTTGTATTATTGTCTTCTTCTTCTGTTTTTTGGATGTCATTTATTGCTTTTACATTTGTATATGTTTTTATTTTGTTATCATCTAAATTTAAATATGTTTCTTTTATTTCTTTTGTATTTTCTATTTTTAAAGTTCCAATTTTTATAGGTTTAGATGTTTTTACTTTTAAAGAATCTTCTTCATTTTCAAAGTTTGCTTCTATTGTTCCATCTTCATTTGCCTGTGTATCTTTATTTACCTCTAGTAATACTTCATCATTAGTATTTAAAATTTGTAATTTTCCGTCTTCTCCTAATATATCTAATATATTATTTTTATTTACTTTTGTTGACTTATATTTGATTTCTTCTGTATTTATTTCTTTATCTTTTGCATCTACAAATTTATCGTCTAATCTCAATTTTATCTGAAATTGATTCATAATCTACATTTATATTCATTGTTTCTGAATATGTTGTAGGATTTTTTGTTCCATTATTGATATTTGCATTTATGTTTCCATTATAAATTTGTCCTGATACTATATCCGCATAAACTAAACCTGATATATTTTCCGTTACTTCTCCACTTGCATTTATATCACCTGATATTTCTGCACTATCATCTGTATTTAAAACTTCTTTAACATTTCCTGTAACTTCTATTGTTCTCTTTTCATTATTTTCATTATAACAATTAGAACTATAATATAAGTTTAGCTTATAGTTGTCTTTTGCACCATCAACTTTTTCAGTATAAATATTGTGGTTATCATCTTCTTTGTTTTGTACAACTATAGCAATTTTTCCAGTATTTGAGTCATATTTATAATCATAGTCTTTTGCTGTGTTACTTCCATTTGTTGCCTTTGTTGATATTGCTTGAATTTCTACTTTTTCAGGAAATTCTCCATTTATTTGAGGAGCTACTAATTCTGTTTGTGTCTGCTTTATTGCTTTATATTCTTGATCTTCCTTATATTCTATTCCTGTTTTTAAATCAAGCTTTAATAAAACTCCCTTGTTGTCTTCAAGTGAATAATTAACATATTTTTCAATATTAATTTCATTTTTTACTTCAGCTTTTGATTTATCTAAAACATTTTTTATATCTTCTGCTGCAACTGATATTATTGTCAATAATGAACTGTTAATAATCATTAGCATTATGACAAATATTGCAATAATTTTTTTAGATATTTCTTTCATACATACCACTCCTCATTTTTTTAATGTGATTTTATAAATTGTTATATTTCTGTCAATTTACCTTATTTTAATTGTATAAATTTATTTTCTTATTTTCAATAGGTATATTTTCTACTTTTAGTAATATTACAAAAAAACGCGTTTATCCCACTAGGGAAGGTCGTTTTTCGCATTTTTTAGTATTTAAATTAAGATTATATTACATTTTTGTTACAATTTTAAAAGCACGAATGCAAAATGACTATTAATATTTCATTTCGTATTCGTGTCTTTTTATTTTTTATCTTCTATTTCCTTTTATTAGGTTTTCTAAATATTCCATTTCTTCTTTTACATCTAAACGTGCAAATAATGGTTCTATTTTGCTTGGAACTTCTATTATTCCGCTGTTTGAATGAATTTCTTTTATGTCTTCCCATTGTCTATTTTCTACATTAAGTGTATTTAATATTTTTTCTGCTGTTTCTGGCATATATGCTTGCAACATTGTTCCTACTATTCTAAGGTTTTCAACTAAGTGTGCCATTACAGAAACTAATATTTTTCTATCTTCTTCATTTTCACCCGATCTTGCCTGCATGACCAGTAACACTCTATATCTGGTTTAACTATAGCAAAGTAAGCGGTTTCTGTCAATAAAAATCACGCTGAACGAAGAAAAAAACACAGATGGATCGTTACTATTCACAGCAGGAAATGAAAGGGCACGGAAAAAACACGATGTTAGAATCAGTCTTCTGATTCTGCATCGTGTAGTTTCATTTCTGCAATTGTGATATAGCTTTCTCCTAACGCCCTTTTTATCAATTCGCTTACGTGATACCCATGCCGCTTTCCTGTTTCCAGATACGATTTTATATTTGCGTAATTTCTTGCACTATTTATGTTTTCAAATTGTCCCGATACTTTCATCTTCGTCTTACTGCTGCGCAAAGATCGCTCGCTGACATTATTTGAAAACGGGATCTCTTTATTCAATGTCCACATCAAATAGTTTTCCTTGTACTCCTTCAATCGCTTCAGTAAATTCTTCTCATCACTCGCATAATATTTATCTTCGTCTTCTAGATTTTCCATCTCCCCTTGAGCTATTATCGTATCATACTGCAGGGCAATATAATCAGCATCGATATAGTTGCCGACATTTCGATTGTGATTTTCTCTCAACAGCAGTTCTATCAGATCCTTCGCCCACTCATGTCCTAAACGATCAACGACCTTTTTCAGATCCCGCAGCAGATGCACACAGCACTCTACATTTGCGAAATGATATTCCTCGTTATAATTTACCTTATTATGATCATGCATCACTATTTTTTCTTTTGATAATGAGGCGAGTATCTGATCCTCATCCAGTCCTTGCTTATTTTTCTGCGCATGGGCCGTATAGTAAGCTATCTTATCATCTCCATAAAACCTTAAGCAGGCATTCTTTTTATTTATGCTTATTACCGTATCATCCCAATGAACGATCGGCAGCCGAATAACTTCTTTCTTTAATTCCTGAATGAATCCGCCCAAAGAATCGCTCAATCTTTTCTGCAGCTTCGCAATATATCCATTGCTTAGGGAGATCTGCCCTTCTGTAAGCCCTGCGATCATTTCATTTGTGCGGTTCATGGAGACATATCCTTCATTCAATAATGTCAGTATCAAATTCTGCACACCGACGCCATATTGATTTTCTTCTTTTAATTCTTTCGGAATGGCAATTCTTTCCTTATTTCCGCATTCAGGGCATATAGACTCGATAAAACGATGACGTATCCTTCTCACTACGATCTGGAAATCACATTCATCCTTCATTGCGAAAACATTTCCTGGCTTCATAGGAGAACCGCATTTTGGACATGATCCTACTTTATGGTCCACATAATCTGTAATATCATCATCATCAAATCTTTCTAATTTATGTTTTTTATGATTGAGCTGACCGCCCTTTTTATTATCTGTTTTCTCTCTTGAATTCGGAATATGTTTTTTCTTATTCAACGGCGTTTTGGATGTAGGAAGTCCTGAATTGGTCGAATCGTTATTTAATATGGAGTTCAAGTTGTCAATTTTCTTCTGCATCGTGGTTATTTTATTCTCAAATGCATCAGTGATCTTATCTACTTGTTTATTTACCTTACGTTCAATGATCTTATCCTGATTCTCCATCAAATAATCGAGCTGGCTTGAGAGGCTGCGAACCCGGCCTTTTAGATATTTGTTTTCTTTCACAAGTTTTTCGTTCTTTTCAACTTCTTCACAATACAATTTATAAAAATCATCAGCCATCGTCGAAACCTCCTGCATTGGTTATTACATAAAGATTATAACATACGAATTCAGAGCATCCCTGTGGAAAACTATTTGATGAGCAAACAGAAAAAAGCTCTGCAAACACGATAGAATTTAGTCTACAGAGCTCATAGAACCTTTTATAAGGCTGATCTATAAAAAATATGACATTAAACAACCAGACAGATCAAACCGGCCAGAAAGTCTTTGATTCGCCTTCAAACAAAAAATAATTTCTTTAGTTTTCCACTTGACAGGTTTTGGCTGACTGTGAATAGTAACAAAAAATTTGAAAAAAAGGAAATTTTCCTTGTGATCTGATTGGAAAATTTCCTATGGATATCATTCTTCGCTTTGTTCTTCTTCGTTTTTAGCCACAACTGCAACTTTGGTTACCGTCTCATCATCAGCGACATTGATCAGCTTGACGCCCTGGGTATTGCGCCCGTAAACGCCGACGTGATCCAGCGCGATGCGGATGATGATCCCCTTATCGGTGACGATCATAGCATCTTCATCGCCATTGACCGCACGGACGGTGACCAGCGAACCGGTCTTGGTCGTCACGTTGATCGTCTTGACGCCTTTGTTGCCTCGGTTGGTCTTACGATATTCATCGATCTCGCTTCGTTTGCCATAGCCATTCTCTGAAACAGAAAGCAGATATTTTCCTTCGTGGCTGACGGCTACGCCGACCACGGTCCCGCCATCGGTATTAAAGCCGCGCACACCGCTGGCCGTGCGGCCCATCGGACGGACCTCATCTTCTTCAAAGCGGATGACCTTGCCATTGGAACCAGCAATCAAGATTTCATCTTCACCGCTGGTCAGCTTGACATTGATGAGCTCATCATCCTCACGCAGCTGGATGGCGAGCTTTCCTTTCCGCGGGATATAGTCGAAATCTTCTATTTTTACCCGCTTGACCAAGCCCTTCTGCGTCACGAAGAACAGATACTGAGCCGGTGAGTCCTTCATCATCGGAACCAGTGCCGTCACGCTTTCCTCTTTTTCCAAGCTCAGAAGATTGACCACTGGCAGGCCCTTCGATGTCCTGGACGCATTGGGGATGTTGTAGCCCTTCAGCCGGTATACCCGGCCAAGATTGGTGAACATCAACAGATGATCGTGCGTGGACATCGTGATCAGTGTCTCGATGACATCATCTTCATTGAGCGACATGCCCTTGACGCCGCGTCCGCCGCGCTGCTGTGTCTTATATGTATCGACCGGAGCGCGCTTGATGTATCCGCTCGTGGACATCGTGATGACGACATCCTCCACTGGGATCAGATCTTCATCGTCCATCTCCATTCCGGAATCAGAGATCTCTGTGCGGCGCTCATCGCCATATTTTTCTTTGACCTCGCTCAGTTCCTGCCGGATGATCTCATGCAGCTCGGTTCGCGGGCCGCGGTGCAGGTAGATCCTGCCGTTGGTCTGCGCCTTGCAGGCCATGCTGCGGGTGGACGGCGCCGGGGTGGAGCGGTTTTTGAAGGTGGTGGGGTCGTTGGTGTACCCCAGGCTGATGCCGAACGCATCCGGCAAAGC
>OGQT01002701.1_pt1 | contig 12278 bp, 9 predicted proteins | sample 1553261 | NCBI WGS metagenome assembly OGQT01 (sample SAMEA2579992, study PRJEB22360) | human gut metagenome | biome: human gut; feature: human-associated habitat; material: faeces | place: Denmark | collected 2008/2010
AGAAATGCACCGTCAGATAGCGTGTCAGCCACTTCGCCCAAGCACCTTCCCATTTTGGCAGGATGCTGAACGCCCACTGTATCGGCCCGAAAATCGTCAGCATTCCCAACAGGATTTGTTGGCAGTAAATCGTAGCCCACCAACCGATTCGGAACACCACGAGGGCAATCAGCATGATAATTTTGTCTATCCCCACGATGACACCTGCCGTCAAAGACGTGAACCACAACTTCGCCGCATCCTTTTCCATGTTCGTCACTTCGTCCACACCGGTCTGCTCCATTGTCGCCTCTATCAGATTGGGATCGGATGTGCCTGTGTGGGCGACATCCGCCTGTGCCTGCAGGTTCGTGTACATCGTGTCACGCACATGGATGAGCTGCTGAACTTCCTCGAACCTGTCCGATATCTGTGAAGCTTCGGCTTCATACAGGTCATGGGTGTACGAACCTATGCAGTTAGGGATGTAGGACAGGAAATCGAGAAAACACCAGTTGTTCCGGCTCCCCGCCATACCCGTGTCCGCAGGCGGATACCACCAGCAGATGATAATCGACACGGCAAGCGGCCTAAACAGCTTCATAACGTCCAACGGCTCGTGCTTTACCATCATCTTGTAGGCGATACCTGCCGCCATGACGATGGAGAACAGTGCCGCGAGTGCCATGCACATCTGCAATATCCACCAATTATTGCAAATGGGTAAAACCATAGGAAATCAAATATAACGAAATCGGTTAAATCCAACTGATTTATAGCTAGTTATGAATGTGTGCCGATTTTTGATTAGACCGTTATATTTGCCTAAATTGAGATATTTTCGTGCGCTTTTTGTCCCGTTTTTGTCCCTTTTGGATTTATCTTTGCAAAGTATGTAAGTGACTGATAAACAATATAGTAACAAATCCAAGAAACGGATAACACAGAAAAGAAAATGGGACGGAAAAAGAAAGAAATCAAAATGAAAGAGCCTGTCCGCATACGCGAAAAGAGGCTCAATGACGGCAATGTAAGCCTGTATCTCGACATGTATTACATGGGTGCAAGGAAGAAGGAGGGCTTGAAGCTCTACCTCGTGCCGGAAGTGAACGCTGCCGCCAAGTTGCAGAACAAGAACACGCTCAAGCTCGCCGAGCAAATCAAGGCTGAGCGCATCATCGACATCCAGCGGCACGGCCTTGTGAATTGGGAGAACGTGAGAAAGGGAAGGATGACGCTTGCCGCTTGGGTGGAGAAGTACACAAAGGATGAGAACGGCCTTACCCCGGCAAGCATGAGGTCGAAGCGGAACGCACAGGCAAGGGTGGAACAATACCTATTATATATAGGGAAGCCCAACCTTGGCTTGAAAGAGGTGGACAAGGATTTCTGCAAGGGCTTCATCGCCTTTCTGAAAACCTGCACATTCAACAACGGGAAGAAGACTTTGGGCAGTACCACCTGCCGCATCTTCATGAATCGCCTTGCCGCAGCCTTGAATATGGCAGTCCGCGAGGGGCTGATTGACAGCAATCCGTTCAAACTGTTGGACGCAAAAGAGAAGCCGCAAAAGAAGAGTGCCATCCGTGAGTTCCTGACCATCGAGGAACTGCGGACGCTTATTGCCACGCCTTGCCGCTATGACATCGTGAAAAAAGCATTTCTGTTTTCATGTTTCACAGGGTTGCGGTACAGCGACATGATGGCGTTGAAGTGGAACGAGATTCACAAGGCGGCTGACGGCAAGACGCTCTACATCGAGCATGAGCAGGTAAAGACCAAGAACACGGTGACGATACCGCTTTCAAACGAAGCCTTGAAGTGGATGCCCCGAAAGTCGAAAGACAGCGAAAGGGTGTTCCACCAACTCCGCATCACCTCTACAACAGTTGAAGTGGTGTTGGGTGAATGGATGCAGGAGGCCGGAATACAGAAGCACATCACCTACCATTGCTCACGACATACGGCGGCAACCTTGTTGCTGACCCTCGGTGCAGACCTCTATACGGTGAGCAAGATTCTCGGACACCAGAGCATCAGGATGACGGAGGTCTATGCCAAGATAGTGGACAAGAAGAAAATTGAGACGATGAACCTCGTGAACAATATGTTTGTGTAACCAATTAGGAAAGGATAAATATTATGAAAGTAGAAATCAAGGAACGGCAACTGACAGCCGGAAACCGCAGCCTGTATTTGGAGTATTACGAAACGGGCTTTCGCAAGAAAGAGAACCTGCACCTTTATCTAATTCCCGACGATGCGCCCCATGCGAAGAAGCTCAATGGGGAAACCTACCGCAAGGCGCAGGAGATACGTGCGCAACGCATCCTGAATCCTCCGACCTTTGAGAAGAAGAAAAAGACGGAGGACAACAAAACCGCCAAGACGATGACATGGCTCGGTTGGTGTGACGACTATATCCAAAGTGCGATAGACAGCGGCAACTGCGAGAAGATGATTGCACACAAGGGCGTTGTCCGCAAACGGATAGCCGCCTACCTGCAACGGATAAAGCAGACGAATGTCCTGCTGAAAGATGTGGACAGGGATTTGGTGAGCGGCCTGTTCGATTATATGCGGAGTTACCGCAACCGCAAACAAATAAAGACGAATGGCGGCAGACTGGCAGCTTATTCCCTCGTGCTGTTCGAGGAAACAGTCAAGGCTATTTTTAACAAGGCGGTGCGTGACGGGCTGATTGCGTACAACCCGGTTCAAGACCTAACAAGGGAAGAACACTTCCACGCGCCGGACAAGCACCGTGAATACCTGACTGCGGATGAACTGAAACGCTTTCTTGCCGTTGAACCGCAAACCGCAATGGAGCAGACCGTGCAGATGGCTTTCGGCTTCTCGTGCATGACGGGGCTTCGGCTCGGCGATATGCAGCACTTGCGGTGGAGCGACATCAAGGACGTGAACGGCGTGCAGATGGTTTCCATTATCCAGCACAAGACCAAGCGCCCCGTCACCGTTCCGCTCAACACATTAGCTTTGTCCTTGCTCCCTCCAAGACCGGAGAACGGAGAGGAAGGCATCATCTTCCCGTTGGTGAAGAAGCCCGACAACGTGGCGAAGTACGTGCGCCGCATCAAGGAAAAGGCAGGGATAGAAAAGGATTTCACCTATCACAGCAGCCGACATTCGGCGGCAACGCTGGCGATAACGGCAGGTGCGGAACTCTATTCGGTCAGCAAGATTTTGGGGCATGGCAGCATCGCTTCCACCCAGGTTTACGCAAAGGTGAACATGGAGAAGAAAGTGGAGGCAATGAGCCTGACGGATGGGGTGTTTTGATGAATAGTCATAGAGGCTTTGTTGAAATGGCATCCCTATATTCAATGATAACAAGGGGGTCGCCAAATCATCGACCCCCTAAACCTATATTTTGAGGATAAGACTGCATACAAAATAATTTTCTGCAAAAACACAACCCGATGGTTGTTTGGTTTGGGATATTTATTGTACCTTTGCAATCAAGACAGGAAAAGGATGTATCTCAATGAACACAACGACAGATAAAACGCTTTCCGTGGCTTCGATACCGAAAGCGCAAGAGGTAGAAAAGGAACAGAATATAAAGGATTGGGCACAGTACTCTCAATGGATTGCCGCCGCCATGTCTAAACGGATGTCGGAACTTGGTTTGACGCAGAAAATGCTTGCCAAAAAGATGAACTGCACCCAGCAATACATATCCAAGGTGTTGAAAGGGAAAAAGAATATGTCGTTGGAAACCATATGTAAGATTGAAAACGCGTTGGGCATTGAGATTATCAAAGACCTGAATGAAAAATGAGTAACGAATAAAACAGGAATATGTCAATACAAAGTGAAGCGGCATTGGAAGCCGGACTTATCGCCACGCTTCGGCAAATGGATTATGAGTATGTCCAAATAGCCGAGGAAGATAATCTTCAAGCCAATTTCAAACAGCAGTTGGAGATACACAACCGTAAGCGGTTGGCAGAGCACGGGCGTACAGAATTTACGGATGAGGAGTTTGAAAAGATACTCATCTACCTTGAAGGAGGTGCGCGCTTTGAAAAGGCGAAAAAGCTCCGTGACCTCTATCCGCTTGACACGGCAGACGGCAAACGTATCTGGGTGGAATTTCTCAACCGCCAACAGTGGTGTCAGAACGAATTTCAGGTTTCCAACCAGATTACGGTGGAGGGCAGAAAGAAATGCCGTTATGATGTGACTATTCTTATAAACGGCCTGCCATTGGTACAAATTGAGTTGAAACGCCGTGGAGTGGAACTCAAGCAGGCATACAATCAGATACAGCGTTACCATAAGACTTCTTTTCATGGTTTGTTCGATTACATCCAACTATTCGTTATTTCCAATGGAGTAAACACTCGCTATTTCGCCAACAATCCGAACAGCGGCTACAAGTTTACGTTCAACTGGACGGATGCCGCCAATGTGCCGTTCAATGAATTGGATAAGTTTGCAGTTTTCTTCTTTGAAAAATGTACGCTCGGAAAAATCATCGGCAAATACATCGTGCTGCATGAGGGCGACAAGTGCCTGATGGTGCTTCGCCCGTATCAGTTCTATGCCGTAGAAAAGATATTGGATAAGGTGACGAACTCCAATGACAACGGCTATATATGGCATACCACTGGAGCCGGAAAGACCTTGACCTCGTTTAAGGCAGCACAACTTGTATCCGAACTGGACGATGTGGATAAAGTGATGTTTGTGGTTGACCGCCACGACCTTGATACGCAAACCCAATCTGAATATGAAGCCTTTGAGCCGGGTGCGGTGGATGGTACGGACAATACGGATGAACTTGTGAAGCGGCTGCACAGCAATTCCAAGATAATCATTACCACCATTCAGAAACTCAATGCCGCCGTCAGCAAAACATGGTACAGCAACAAGATAGAAGCCATACGCCACTCCCGTATCGTGATGATATTTGACGAATGTCACAGAAGCCACTTTGGGGAAAGCCACAAACGGATAATGAAGTTCTTTGACAACGCACAAGTATTTGGTTTCACGGGAACACCTATCTTTACGGAGAATGCCGTGGACGGGCATACGACTAAAGAGATATTTGGTAATTGCTTGCATCAGTATCTTATCAAGGATGCCATTGCCGATGAAAACGTGTTGGGTTTTCTCGTGGAGTATTATCACGGAAGCGAGGAAGTGGAAAAGGGCAATGCCAACCGCATGGAAGAAATCGCCAAATTCATCCTTAATAATTTCAATAAGTCAACCTTTGACGGTGAGTTTGACGCATTGTTTGCTGTGCAGTCCGTGCCAATGCTTATCCGCTATTACAAGATATTCAAGTCCTTGAATCCGAAAATCCGTATCGGAGCTGTATTCACCTACGCTGCCAACAGTAGCCAAGACGATGAGCAGACAGGAATGAATACGGGGCGATATGTCAGTGAAAGCACAGGTGAAGCGGACGAATTGCAAGCCATTATGAACGACTACAATGAAATGTTCGGCACTGCATTCACTACCGAAAACTTCCGTGCCTACTACGATGACATCAACCTGCGCATGAAAAAGAAGAAAGCGGATATGAAGCCGCTTGACCTCTGCCTTGTAGTGGGTATGTTCCTCACCGGATTTGACAGCAAGAAGCTCAACACGCTTTATGTGGATAAGAACTTGGAGTATCACGGATTGCTGCAAGCGTTCAGCCGCACGAACCGTGTGTTGAACGAGAAAAAGCGTTTCGGCAAGATTGTATGTTTCCGTGATTTGAAAAGCAATGTAGATACGGCTATCAGGCTGTTCAGCAATTCCAACAATCCAGAGGAAATAGTAAGACCTCCGTTTGAGGATGTGAAAAAGGAATATCAGCAGTTGGCAACGGATTTCTTACAGAAATATCCAGAGCCAAGCAGCATAGACCTATTACAGAGCGAAAAGGACAAGAAGGATTTTGTACTGGCTTTCCGTGACATTATCCGAAAACACGCAGAAATTCAGATATACGAGGATTACAATGATGATGCGGATGACCTCGGCATGACCGAACAGCAGTTCATGGACTTCCGAAGCAAGTACCTTGACATTCACGATACGTTTATCTTAGTTGATTCTGTTTCACCTGTAAAGTCGGGTGATGAAACACCGGGCGATGAGCGGTTAGAAGATGTGGATTTCTGCCTTGAACTTCTGCACAGCGACATTATCAATGTGGCTTACATCCTTGAATTGATTGCCGACCTTGACCCGTACAGTAATGACTATGCGGAACGGCGAAAGAATATCATTGATACCATGATTAAAGATGCCGAAATGCGTAATAAGGCAAAACTCATAGACGGCTTCATCCAAAAGAATGTGGATGAGGATAAAGAGAACTTTATGGCGCAACGGAAGAAAGCGGATGGCACAAGCGAACTGGAAGAACGCTTGAACCGCTATATCTCCACAGAACGAGAAAAGGCAGTGAACTCGTTGGCACAAGATGAAGGTCTTGCCACAGATGTGCTTGACCATTACCTGAAAGAATATGATTACCTGCAAAAAGAGCAGCCTGAAATCATACAAAAGGCTTTGAAAGAGAAGCATCTCGGATTGATTAAGACCCGTAAGGCTCTGACACGGATAATGGATAGATTGCGTAGTATAATAAGGACTTTTAATTGGGATTGAAATAAAAGATGGCAGCGATAAAAGTAATAAAATCTATCAGACTTGATTCCAAGGGTGTACGTGTAAAAGATGCAAATGGGAGTATTGTGCCATTACATAAACGACAAGGAGATATGGATGGCGCGTGTGCCGTTTATTCGTTAGCAATGGCTATGCTTTGTATGGGAGTTGTTACAAATGAAGATTTGCAGATATACAATTGTGCTGATAAACGAACCCGAAAGGGAAAGCTTCTAAGCCACTTTTTGGAAGAACAAGGGTTAGTAAGAAATGGTTATTCTTTTGTTACTATGGCAAAGGAAATAAGGGCTTCAAACTTTAATATCAACGCAATTAGAAAGAATCCTAAAGAATATGCTGATGTTATCAATGAAATAGCTGATTTTCTTGATGAAGATAATCCCGTTATAATATCAACGGAGTTTGGCAATGGTGCTCATGCTTTGCTTGCCATAGGATACGAAACAGAAGATAATGATGATAAAATAACGAAAATATTATGCTTAGACCCAAGTGAAGAAGCTCCATTATACACCTATTGGAACTGTATTATAGATGTTTCGCGAACAGGTGGAAAACTCGAATATCCATTTGTGTATATAACATCAACTCAATCTTATAAAGTAGCGTTGGGCGATATTTTGGTTTTACTGAAAACGGAGTAAATATATGGATAAGGTAAGAGAACCGGGTTTTGTATATATCCTCACGAATCCAAGTTTTCGTGAGGATTGGGTTAAGATTGGCAAAAGCGCACGTCCTGTTGATGTACGCTCAAAGGAACTCGATAATACAGCTGTACCTTTGCCGTTTGAAATATATGCTACAATCAGAACTATAAAATACAATGAGGTAGAAAAGCTTGTACATGAGTTAATAGACAGTCTTACAGATTTTCGCATTCGTCGAAATAGAGAATTTTTCAATGTCAATCCGCAAAGGGCACTGGAAATCTTTAAAAAGATAGCACTAACTATAGACGATGCGGTTATAACTGAATATACTGATAACAGACCTATTTCAAATAATAGTGGTTCGGTCGTTTATCAAGATGCACATAATAAAGACAAGGATTATACAAAATACTCCCTTAATGGAAATGGTGTTTTTGGAAAAGGTAAATTGGCTTTAGAGGTTATACGTTGTTATGTCCAAGAAAATCAAATTTGTTATCAGGATTTGATTGCCATATTGCCCAAGAAATTGATTAAAACTGTTAAAGAGGTTGATGATTGGAAACGGCAAACAAAAGACAAGAAGAAAGATACAAGGTGGTTTGAACATGATGTACTTGAGAGCTGTGATGGTGTCAAATTTCTTGTATCAACTCAACATGGCAAAAATAATATAGACAAGATATTTGAGCTTGCGAATAAATTTGGGTATGAAATTAAAGAACTAAAATAGATATGAGCGAAGAATTACAACAGAAACTCCGTGACCAACTTTGGGAAGTGGCCAATAAGTTGCGCGGTAATATGTCGGCCAGTGATTTCATGTATTTCACTTTGGGCTTCATCTTCTACAAATACCTTTCGGAGAAGATAGAGGCATACGCCAACAATGCTTTGGTGGATGATGAAGTGTCATTCAAAGAATTGTGGACTATGGAGGGCGAGGATGCCGCCGAACTGCAAGAGGAACTGAAGAAGCAATGCTTGGAGGGTGTCGGCTACTTTATCGAACCGACTTACCTTTTTTCATCGGTAATAGACCGAATAAAGAAGAAAGAGAATATATTGCCCATTCTTGAACGCTCGTTGAAGCGCATCGAGGATAGCACATTGGGACATGACAGTGAGGAAGATTTTGGAGGTCTGTTCTCTGATATTGACCTCGCTTCACCGAAATTAGGCAAGACGGCTGATGACAAAAATACCCTCGTTAGCAATGTATTGTTGGCTTTGGACGATATAAAGTTTGGTGTGGAGGCATCGGAAGAAATAGACATTCTTGGCGATGCCTACGAGTATATGATTGGCCAGTTTGCCGCTGGAGCCGGAAAGAAAGCCGGGGAGTTCTACACGCCACAGGAAGTCAGTCAGATATTGGCAGAAATCGTATCTATTGGTCATGCGCGGCTTCGGAATGTGTACGACCCGACTTGCGGTAGCGGCTCGTTGCTTCTTCGTGCGGCAAAGGTGGGTCATGCCGTGGATATTTATGGGCAGGAAAAGAACCCGACAACTTACAACCTTGCCCGAATGAATATGCTGTTGCATGGCATTAAGTTCAGCAATTTCAAGATAGAGAACGGTGATACGTTGGAATGGGATGCCTTTGGTGATAAGCAATTCGATGCGGTAGTGGCTAATCCTCCGTTCTCCGCAGAATGGAGTGCAGCCGATAAGTTCAACAACGATGACCGTTTCAGCAAGGCTGGACGACTTGCACCGAAGAAAACCGCCGATTACGCTTTCATCCTCCACATGATATACCACTTGAATGAGGGCGGCACAATGGCTTGCGTTGCACCTCATGGCGTTTTGTTCCGTGGTAATGCCGAGGGCGTAATCCGCCGTTTCCTTATCGAAAAGAAAAATTATATTGATGCCATCATCGGTTTGCCTGCCAACATCTTTTATGGTACGAGCATACCGACTTGCATCCTTGTGATGAAGAAATGCCGTAAGGAGGATGACAACATTCTGTTTATTGATGCAAGCAAGGAGTTTGAAAAAGTCAAGACCCAAAACAAGCTCCGTCCGCAACACATTCAAAAGATAATCGAAACCTACCGTGACCGCAAGGAAATAGAAAAGTACAGTCACCTTGCCACGCTGCAAGAGGTAGCCGACAATGATTATAACCTGAATATCCCTCGCTATGTGGACACCTTTGAGGAAGAAGAACCGATTGACATCAAAGCGGTAATGTCTGAAATCAAGGAACTGGAAGCCAAACGTGCTGAACTGGATAAGGAGATTGATGTGTATTTGAAAGAATTGGGAATTATATAATTAGATATAATCATTTGAAGTCGCAATCTGCGACTTCAAGATTTGTAAGCTATGGCTAAAGAAAGGGAAAAAATAGAGGGCAAAGCAAGTAAACCGGTCGCAAATTGCGACCAGTTACCTTTGGCTGCGGAACATCAGTTCTCCGGGCAGGAAGAGATTGCGCAACTTATTATGAATGTAAGAGGGATGCAAGTTATGGTTGACCGTGACTTAGCTATTCTTTATGGTGTTGAAACCAAACGTCTTAATGAGCAAGTTCGCCGTAATATTGAGCGGTTTCCTGAACGCTTCCGCTTTCAATTGACAAAAGAAGAAACGGATGAACTGGTCGCAAATTGCGACCGCCTCAATTCCTTAAAACATTCTACGGTTATGCCTTATGTCTTTACAGAGCAAGGTATATCCATGCTTTCAACCGTTCTCCACAGTCAAACGGCTATAGCTGTAAGCATAAAGATTATGGATGCCTTTGTATCCATGCGCCGCTTCATCGCTACCAATGCCCAACTGTTTCAACGGCTTGAAACGATAGAATATCATCAGCTTGAAATGAAGCAGCATCAAGAAGTGACGGACAAACGCATTGATGAAGTGTTCAGACGGTTGGATGCGAATATTCCACCCATACAAGGTATTTTCTATGATGGGCAAGTGTTTGATGCATACCGTTTTGTGTCTGATCTGATGCGAAAAGCCAAGCGCTCAATCGTGTTGATTGACAACTATGTGGATGACACTGTACTTACGTTGCTTGATAAAAGGGGAAACGGGGTTACAGCAACTATCTACACACAGCGAATTAGTAACCAGTTCCAATTGGATGTTGACCGTCATAACGCACAATATTCGTCCATTGAAATAAAGCAATTCAACAAAGCACACGACCGTTTTTTGCTTATTGACGATGAAGTGTATCACATAGGAGCATCCATCAAAGATTTAGGTAAAAAGTGGTTTGGCTTCACTTTGATGCGTGACATCACGGCAACCGAACTTATCAACAAAATTAAAGAATGATGACTATGGCAGATAATCAAGATAAGAAAGTCCTTAATGTTCCGGCTTTGCGATTCCCGGAGTTTAGTGGGGAGTGGGATGAATATGCTATTGGCGAGATTTTGTCTATTGGAAATGGTCGTGATTATAAGCACCTACATAATGGAGACATTCCTGTATTTGGAACAGGTGGATATATGACCTCAGTAGATGATTTTCTTTATGATGGAGAGTCTGTATTTGTTGGTCGCAAAGGGACTATCAATAAGCCATTATATTACAACGGGAAGTTTTGGACTGTTGATACCTTATTTTATACTTATAATTTTACCGATGTACTTCCTAAATTTGTATATTGCTTATTCCAAACAATAAACTGGTTAAAATATAATGAAGCATCAGGTGTTCCCAGTTTATCAAAAGCAACTATTGAAAAAATCAAAGTTCGTATTCCATCAATGGATGAGCAGGACAAATTGTCAAATCTATTATTCTTGCTCGACAAACGTATAGAAGTACAGAACAAAATCATTGAGAAACTGGAAACCCTAATTAAGGGGATTATCGAAACTGTCATTTCTTTGCAAAAGCCTAATACATTTATAAAAGATTGCCTTGAATGTAATTCATCCATATTGCAAGAAAGCCAAGTTGCAGAATATGGCGCTTCCCCTGTCTATGGAGCAACTGGTATAACAGGCTATACAGAAGCAGCAGATGTAAACGGTGAATCCATTTTGATAATCAAAGATGGTTCTGGGGTTGGTACGGTTAAGTATGTGACTGGAGAATACAGCTACATCGGAACTCTCAACCGCCTAATAGCAAAAGATGGCTATTATTTAAAATACATATACTTCGCCTTGCAAGGATTTAGTTTTGAACCATATAAAACAGGAATGGCTATACCACACATCTATTTTAAAGATTATGGTAAAGCAAAAATCTTTTGTCCGACCATAGAGAAGCAATCTGCTATTGCCCAAAAACTTTCTTCTACTGAAGATAAAGTGTCAGTTGAGAAGCAAATCTTATTTTACTACCAAGTACAGAAATCTTATTTGTTATCGCAAATGCTTATATAAACATTTTAGATAAAAGATATTGCCTTTGTTTATTAAGTATGAGTGCCAAAGATTGCTCATTCGACAATTTGTAAGCTAAATTTTCAAACACTAAAGCAATAGTTTTAAGAGTATTCTCATCTGGCAATACGCAACTATATGGCTGAATTTCGGTAATATAATGTCGTTTATGTTCTTCCGTAGAGAGTTCGAGCGATTTCAAATACCCATATGTGTATCTAAGGATAAATTTATTGTTTGCGGTGAGTATTTTAATCGCAGATGACTTTACTTTGAATGGAAATGATACATATTTACAGTCCAAGGTAAAATCATCAATTATAATGCAATCGCCTTTATCATAGATGCCGTCTGTTTCTGTTGTATAGCCAAGTATAAAAGCCTTATTAGCTGTTAATACAGGAATGAAAGTGTCATCGTTGCTATATTCTGCACTTGATACAATGTATCGTTGCGGTTGTTCAAAAGAAAGTATATCACCGATAGTTGAATTAAAGCCAAAATCCTTTCGGAGTTGCTTAAAAACTTTATGTCTTATCCCCTTAATATAACTATGAAAATCCTTAATTCAGGCGATGTGCGATACCTTAATAGGCAAGGAAGAACAGCAGGT
>OGQT01002705.1_pt1 | contig 12253 bp, 8 predicted proteins | sample 1553261 | NCBI WGS metagenome assembly OGQT01 (sample SAMEA2579992, study PRJEB22360) | human gut metagenome | biome: human gut; feature: human-associated habitat; material: faeces | place: Denmark | collected 2008/2010
TATGTGATACCTTTACCAAGTTCTTTACCTTTTAAATCTTTTCCCATCGTATCGTATTCCTTTCATGCCCTACATACGATTACGACAGAACCTTTTCAACATTATTCTATCATAATCTACGGGCAATATCCAATTATTCACTGTTTTGTTCCACCCAAAAAGAGCATCCCAGCTCTTGCATGACATATTCTTACAGCCGGTCCAGCTAGAGTTTTCTTCTCACTGTTGCCGCTACTTCCGCCGCTGCTACCATCCTGTCACGTTCCGGGGATGCTCTTCACATCTGTTTTGTTCTTCCTTCGTATATAATTATTCGCATTCTTCCAGGTTCTGTTTCAGTATCTTTCCTACGTCCAAAACATGCGCTTCTGCTTCTATATCCTCCACATTGTCTGTTATTGTTGTCGTATACATGATCGCTTTTCCTCCACTTACATTACAATCATATAAAGCTGCCATTAACAAGTCCTGAAACTGTTCCTGTGAAAGCTGAAAGGATGGACTGTCCACATTTTTTATCTTCTCTTCCAACTCTTTGTTATGCTCTGCGTCCAGTTTGCTTGCATAATATGTCAGATTTTTATGGACCTCCCGGGGCAGCAGTTGCAAATTCTCCGCACGGTTGCACTCTTTTCCTTCACTTGGCTTATACTGGTTCTTTTTTCTGATGTGGTGAATTTCGTTATCTTCAGAACTAAACTCATTTTCACAGAAACAGTCGCTCATTACCCGATACATGGTAACGTGCTTATTGTGCTTCTGTCCTGCAACTTTGTACTCATAATACCAGTCCTGTCCCGTCCGACTGCCATCTTTATTCTTTGTCCCTGTATACCTGTGGTTTGATTTCACTACTTTGATCTTACTGCCATATGCAGAGAACAAATAACCTTTATTAGACATAAACCAGTATGCCGGGTATGGCTCCTTGCACTGGACGATCTGCTCTCCTTCCTGCATAACATAATTAAATGTATTCTCCATCAGATCATCAAATTTTTTGCTGTATTCTTCTCTGGTATATTTTTTGTATTTTCTCATTTTCATTTACTCCTTTTTATCCTTTTACTCATAAAATAAGAGCACCTGTAGCTGATACAGATGCCCTCGTGTTTCTATCTTTATCTGAATTTCTTAAATTCTTTTGCAAGTTCTTTGTCGTGTTTATCAAGCTCCCCACGGATAACCTTCTTTAGCTCCGACATATCATTTACATCCACACCATTTATCACGAACTGATAATCATTATTCATGGTAACTTCCTGTCTGACTGGTGTTTCTTTTACGCTTGGAGTTCCTGCTTTCTGCATAACCTCTGTAAACTCCTGCATGGTCGCTGTTGTTGGCTTCAGAAGCTTTGTGAAATCCTGTGTAAGCACCGTTTCTCCCGGCTTGGCACCAATGAATCCGGTATCACCATTTTTCATGATCGCATCTCCCAGAAGCGTTTCCATACTTGCCGGGATCAGGTTTCGGATCACTCCACCCTTGGAGAATCCAAATGTCTGAAGCTTCTTGACCATTGCATTCTTCTTTTTGGTGTCCCACTTGCTTACATTCTTTGCGTCCTTGTACCCCAGAATTGAAGCTGCCTTTATAATGTTTGCATTGCTGGCTTTCTTACCCTTCTTTGCAAAGTGCTTCACAATCGGATCTTTGAGCTTCTCGATCTCTGCATCACCGCCTATATAAACTGGCAATGCCTTATACCATTTTTTTAGCTCTGCTTCCTTCTTTGTGTTCGCCTTTACTGTATTGGCGTTTTGTCCAGTGGACATATTCAGGACACGGTTTTTCTCTTCTGTAGTAAGAGAATATTTTTTATTCTTGGCTGTACTGTTCACGATCTTGGAGTTTTTTGTTGCATCCTTCAGTACAGACACATTTAAGCTTACAGCTTTGCAATATCCGCCAGCTCCCTGAACTTTGATTACTGTTTTCCCGGTCTTTAATCCTTTTAGAGTGATACTGTCTGCTGTCTGTGTGATTTTCACGATCCCTTTTGCAGATGCCGTACAGTTAAAATTCTTATTGACTGCGCTTGCCGGGCTGAAGCTTACCTTTACCGTTGCTGTCTTTCCCACGTTCACAACAACAGATTTCGGACTTAATGAAAGTTTCTTCAGGGTTTTATCCTGTGCATCTGTGGCAGCATTTCGTATTACCTTGTCCGCAGCAGTACTTCCAGTCCCTGTAGAGCCAGAAACCTTTGTGTCTTTGATTCCTGTTACTGCTTTGTCTGCTTTTTTCTTATCTGTCTGTTCATTCTTCAGGCTGGAATCCTTGATGTTATTCTTGAACTGATCCGAAACCTTCAAACCTGTGTTCGCAATGATCTGGTTGATCTCTGTATAAGCATCCTTATATTTCCGCTTTGTGGTTTTCAGCATCTCGTCAATAACAGCGGTCTGCATCTGAGAGTTGGATTTCACTGCATTTAAGGTACTGTCCAGTGCTTTGTCAGCCTGATCGGTAAGGTTATCATAGCCCTTGGATATCAGATCAATTTCATGATCGTGTTTGGTATCTTCCAGATCTTCCTCTTTTTCTGCAAGATCCGCCTTTAACTGTTCCAGCTTGGCCTTGGCAACAGCATTTGTGGTTCCTTCCAGAGCTGCAATCTGCGCTTTGATTGCATTGATATCCTTATTTTTACTTTTAATAGTATTTACTGCCGGGAGCCTGTGATTCCCCGTTCTCTTCCCGGTACTTCAGTCTGCTTTCGATCACAGAACTGCTTGTAGAATACACTTTTTTCAGATCATCAAAGCGGTCTGTAATGTTATCCAGCTTCTGCTGATCTACTTCCTTCTCTTTCTTCTTCAGTTTTTCCAGCTCAGATTCACATTCATGAATCTTATCATACCATTTCTGATAAGCTTCCACCTTGGATTTCGTATCTTCATCCAAAAGGTCAATGTTAATTTCTCCGTCCTGAACCTTCTTTCTGAGATCCTGTGAAAGTCCGATCATATCTGCATAAGCTTCCGCCTGATATTTATAATATCCTTGCGCCTGTTGGTATCCACCCTTCAGCTTGGAAAGATCCGCAATCTCTTTATCCAGATACTTGTTTTTGTTTTCATAGCTGGAATAATTTTCTGCTTTTGCTTCGTTCAGATCTATGGAATTGTTATATTTTGTCGTGAACCGTTCAAACCAATCCACTGCATTTTTCCATGGATCTTCCCATGATTCCACTTTTTCTGCTGCATCCGTAACACTTTTTGCTGCACTGGAACTGTCTTTTGCAGCCTGTGCAACTGCTTTATCCGTATTTGAAGGTGATTTTAAACCACTGTAAGTCGTATGTTTCGATGCAATACTGGCCTGTTTTACAGGGATTCCACCTCTGACCATAGCCGATCCGCTTGCCTGTGCCAGACCTCTGCTGTTTATAAATCCACGATCCAATAAAGCTTCCGTCTGAAGATGATTGAATACAATGCTTCCTGCCGGGATATTTACAAACTCTGCTCCGTTATCACCTACGGTATTCCATGTACCAGTTACAGGATTCACTACAATTTCACGACCCAACTCACCTACCAGAGTAGTTCCACCTGTTTTCGTAGCCCAGTTACCACTTGCCTGTGCATGGCCTGAGAGATGATTGTATTGTGCTGATCCTGCTGCATGAGCGGTTCCACTGGCATGAGCGGTACCATTTGCACTGTTACCTCCTGATTTTGGTGGTGTTGTATTTGTCCAGTTCACGGTTCCAGTTGCTGTGAAATGCGTCTTTACTCTGGATGTTTCGTTTCCCCATGATACAAGACCAGAAGAACGGTGTACCTGTGCTGCAAACGCATCTACGGCCCCGGTTTCATTATCCCATGTCACTTTACCAGAAGATTGCTTTTCTTCTGCTGCATAAGCATCCACGACAGAAGAATCCACACCAGCTTTTACCATGATTTCAGGACTTAATGCCTGTAAAGATGCTGAAAGCGTATCTGCGGAAGTGGTATCAATTCCCAGTGTTGCTTTAATCTCAGGACTTAATCCCTGAATCTCACCAACCAGACTGTCCACTTTACCTTGTGCTTCTGAAGTGTCTGCACCGACAGAAGCCTGTAGCTCTACACTGTTCTGTGCTTCCTGAAACTGCTGTAATAAAGATAACGCATTTCCAAGCTCCCCATCCACCTGAGAAGTATCTACCGACATAACAGCAGGAGCTTCCAGCATCTGTTTCTGTGTAACACAATACTGAATCACTGCGTTGGCATCATCCACCTGAGAGGAATCTACATCCAGAGTAGTCTTGTAATTCTGCATCTGAGCTATGGTATTGTCCAGTGTCTTGACCTTATCCTCGGTATTATCAATGTCGGAAACATCAATCTGGATATTCATGTCGGTATCACCTGACATTTCCTCGATCCGTCCCTTGGCTTCCCCGGCTGCGACTGCCATATCACCTAACGTTTTTGTGGCTTCATCCGCCCAGTCAAACTCTCCACCAAATTCTTCCATTTCTCCAAACATGGATTGAACCATTGGAAGTGACAAGTTTAATCCTTCCGCAAAGTCCTCCATGGTTTTCTGGCCTGCAACTTTATATTCGCCACTGGCTTCATCCAGTTCCATCAGTCCAGCCTTGGTAGCTTTTGCACAGAACTCCTGTACATCAAGGCCAATCCGGTTGCCGTCCTCGTCATGATTAAAGTAATGTTCAATGGAACTCATATAAGAAGAAACAGATTCTGCGTCCTGACTGTCCACGGTATCAGGAACAATAAAATCCACAGCTGCCTTATAGGAGTTAGTTCCGACCCTTCCGTAATCCTCAGAATCACTGTTCTTTGTTACGTTATCAATCTTTTCCATAGCTCCCATGGCATCATCGAACATATCACCAGATTCCGAAGCGTTCTGTTTGTCAAGCCAGTTCTGGTAAGCCCCGGTTGCTTCCCTGAGAGATGCAGAGAGCAGATCCAGCTGATTGCACTGGTTTACGATTGCGTCATTATCTGATAAGAGAGCATCAATACTGGACTGGATTGCCTGTGCTTCCTCACCTTTTGCATCGGTTAATCCTCTTAACTGATCCTGAAGCTGTTCAATCTGTGCAATGTTCTGCATGTACTGATTCTGTTTTTCTGCTTTCTGGCTGTTGTTGGTCTGTATCTGTTCCTCTGCCTTGGCTTTCTGTAACTCACGTACTTTCTCTGCATTCAACTGCAAGGCTCCATTATTATATTCCAGAGCGGAAGTATAATCTGCAAGCTCGTCTGAGTTGAAATCATCCAGAGAGATAGATTTTCCTGTACTTTGTGCATCCAGAACAGATTCCGCTTTCTGGATTCCGGTTAATGCTGCACTGGCTTTATCAATCCTTTCACTGATATCCCCGATGGAATCTGCTGCTTCATCCAGAGAAGATCCGATACTGGAAGAGATTACACCCAACTCTGCAAGCATACTGGCAAGATTCGCCACACTGGATGCAGAAGTATCACTAATAACACCTGCATCTAGGGCAGCCTGTACCAGAGCATTGATCTGATCTTCACCCTCCTGTACTCCGTCTGTTTCAAAAGCATACCGGAAATCGGTATCTGAAAGATTCCATTCCTTCAGTGCTTTTGCATTATCTGAGACAGACTTTCCAAACTTACTTGTGTCCGTACCGTTCACGGCCTTGGTAAACTTATCATTGGCAATGGCTGTATCATTCAGCTCGTCCCGGACTTCTTTTACCTGATCTGCATAAGCGGACATGCCTGTATTTTTCACCAGACCGTTTACTGTGCTATCCAGTTCTGAGAATTTCTGGGATGCTTCTGAGATCTTGCTGTTATCTCCATCGGCAATCGCATTGTTATAGTCCTCAACTGCTTTTGCATAATCAGAGATCCACTTGGAAGCTTTCTGTTCCGTATCACCGGATTTATACAGCTTATCATCGGATATCAGCTCTGCTTCCTGTGCCTGTTTATAAATATCCTGATACCTGCTGAGTACATCTTTCGCTTTTGTCAGACCGGATGCTGCATTGTTAGCAAGCTGATCGGTTACATCCGTTTCACCAAACTGATCCTCAATACCGGAAACCTCAGTCATGAAATCATTCAAAGCGTCTTTTGCCGTAGAAGCATCCGCATTAAACTGAATATCCATCGTGATTCCGTCTGCACTGTCCAGCTTAAATACATCTTCTCCATAGGTTTCCTGAAGCTTCTTAATGGATTTCTTGATTGCTTCCGATTCCTCTGATCCGTTATCATAGAACCGCCCCAAGTATGTATGACGGTTTTTCTCCATCTCTTTCTGGGCTTTATCAATACCTTTTTTGTTCTCGTTCAGAAAACTTTGAGACTGTTTTTCGTTCACCTGATCCAGTAATGCGATCTGCTCCGTAAGAGATCCGTTTATCAGATCAAGCCCACTAACCTGATTTCCGTAGGATTCGGATAAAGATTCCTGTATGGATAACAGCTCGCTCTTTGCGTCCGCTGCTTCCTGCTCTGTCAGTGTACCGGATGCAAGTGCTGTCCTTAACTCCTGAATCCTGCTGATATTATCCTGTATGGAAGTCGTGTTCTCTTCCCATGTATTTCCTGCACTTTTCGCAGAGCTTACTGCTTCCTCAATGGATCTTTTATAAGCACTGTAAGCTGTAACTGCTGCGGTAACACCTGCTGCAACCAGAATCAGAGGATTTGCCATCAGTGTTGCAAGCATTCCCTCCATAGCACCGGATAATGTAAAGGTACTGGTAGCAGCAGCTTCATTGGCAGTGGTCAATCCCATTGCAGCAACGGCAGCCTGCGCTTCTGCTTCACTCATTCCTTGATTTACAAGGACTGCTGCCCTCTGTGCTTCTGTTAATGCTTCGCTGGACAGTACCATCCGGGTCTGGGATTCGCTTAGTCCCTGTGTCAGTCCTAACAGCTGTTCAAAAGAATCTGTAGAAATCTCTGTCATTCGACTGATATCCATAGCCTGTCCCATGTTGGAAAACTCCCGGAACAGATTAATCAGCTGTTGAAATGCGTATACACCGCCAGCAGATGCAAGTCCGGCCAGAGATGCCTGTAAGATATCTGTATTTGCTGCAAAGTCCGCCATTGCTTTTGCCCCATCCAGAAATCCCGAATACATGTTATCTGATACCAGAGAAGTAGACAGATTTTCCAGAGATGCTTTCAGGGCATTGGTCTTGGCTTCCAGAGAATTTAAATAATTGTCCTGAAACTTCTTCTCTGCGGTTCCTTCTGAATTATAAGCGGTTTCTGTCAGCATTTTTATCTTATCATAGTTATCCAGCATGGCAATCACACTGTTGGCCTGATGAGTTCCACCGAGAGCTGTACTGACCGCTTTCTGTGTGTTCTTATTTAAAGTATCCCATTTATCTGCTACAGAATCAATGATTGTTTCCGAATCAAGAAACTGATCGTTGTTATCCCTCATGGTAATACCGATCTTATTCAGGACTTTCTCCACATCATTCAGTGCTTCCCCGTTATCATCCACGAATTTTCCTGCTTTGATATTGTTCATTCGGGACAAAATACTCTTTAAAGAAGTACCGATGGTTTCATCACTGCCCTGTGTTACATCCTTGATCGTAGCAATAATGGCAGCTGTTTTCTCCAAACTCATGCCAACATTATTCGCCTGTGATGCAACTTTCTGTAAGGAAGTACCGATTCCACCTGCATCCGAAGCACTCTTTAAGTCAATGCTGGTCAGGATATCATTGATCCTGCTGGCCTGATCTGCACCAAGCTTAAATCCATTCAGTGTAGAAGTCAAAACCTGTGCTGCATCTTCTGAACTCATCTGTGCATCCTTAGATAAAACCATAGAATCTTTGATAAGCTGGTTGGTATCTGCCATGGATCGTCCCTGTCTCAGCCATGTATTTGCAGATTCCGCAACATCTGAAGTAATACTTCCGATCTCCTGCCCCAATTCGTTGTAGCTTTGCATCAGATCTTCCGTATAAGTCTTGTCTTTTCCTGTTACCATGGCAAGGTTGGTTTTCAGATCATCAAACTCTTTTACGGTAGAAACTGCTTCTTTTCCTGCATCTACGATCTTATACAGTCCATCCTGCATCATGTTTGCCAGACTGTATGCAGAAAACGCTTCCCGGAAGCTTCCACCTAAAGTCTGAAACACGCTCTGGCCCCGGATTCCTGCTACATTTACACCATTCAAAGCTTGCTGCATCTGTGCTAAACCAGAACTGTCTACTTCAGGAACACGGATCTCCGGTGTTTCGGTTGCTCCGTTTACTGCTGTATCAACGTCATTCTGGATATCTCTGGTGTTCACACGAAGATCAATCTCCATATCCTGAATACTTTCTACTGCTGCCCGGATCTGGCTCTCTATTTCTTCCGTATCAATCTTGAAGTGTACCGGAAGATCCATTTCATTCAGCGCAAGGTTCAGATCCTCCTGCAAGGATTCCTTATTTACCTGAAGATTGACTTTTACAGGCTCTTCTCCGGTTGCAAGACTGCTTAATGCTTCCCGTATCTTGGAAACCAGCTGTTCCTCATTAACTTCCATGTTTACTTTTAGAGCACCTTCAGCCTGATTTCCTGCATTTTCTACTGCCGACCGGATATCTGAAGAAATCTTATCTGTGTTTACATTTACATCAAGGTCAATGGTCGTCTTAGCTGCTTCGGATGCACCCATAATGTTACTCTGTAGGCTCTCCTTCAGCTTTGCTGCAATCGCTACAACCTGCTCCGCTGCACTGTCTGAGATCCCGGTGAGCTGTTCCGCAGTCATGTTCTGGGCTGTTGTTACCTGTCCTACATCCGCCCTTGCCTGATGCAATACATCAAACGCATGGACGATCTGATCCACCTGATTAGTAATGTTATCTGAAAAATGTTCCGGGAAAAGATCACGCATTTCTCCCCACAAGGAATCTATGGATATTCCTTTTGAAGCGTCCCGGACAATCTTGCCGATGTTATTCTGAAGCAGTTCCTTGTAGGTATCTCCACCCATGGCTTTCTTCAGTTCATCAGAAACATAGATTTTCTTATCTTTGAAGTAATTAAAAAAGGCATCATAGCTTCCGGTAGCACCTTCCACGATCTTTGCGTTCTTTGTGACCGTGTTCACCATGCTGTCCATACCGGAATAAAAGCCTGATGCTTTCCCAAAATCAAAATCCTTACCATTCCATGTCTTTCCCAGACTGGATATCATCTTGTCCATCTGGGATTGCAGCTTACTGATTACATTTTTGTCTGTAATATTAAAAGATCCGGCAAGCTGCTTAGAGATGCCGGATGTATCAATCTTCGTATCTTTTATACCTTTTTCTATACTGGAAGCCATCTTCTTTGCAGAATCCTGATTCACTTCCACATCAATCTTCAGCTTTCGCTTCTCGTTCAGAAAAGCATTCAGCTTACTCTCTGCTTCCGCCGTATCTAACTCAGCGGTTACTTTCGCTCTAAAATCCTCAGCCATTATCTTACTCCTTATATAATAAGAAGGACTGCCACCACAGACAGTCCCTCAAGTTTAAATTCATTATTAATAATCATTATAATCCAATCGTGATTAATCAAGAATTTTTATATCAGATCAATCAGGTTGCAAACACAGTTACCAATCCAGATCACAAAACTCTTCTTCGTCCTCAGTTTCAGAAGCGTCATATCCAAGTAATTTCACTATATTCTGGTTACGTCTGTTCCAATCAGTCATAATCTTATTAACATTCTCTTCATCCAGCAGCATACTTAATGCCACTGATAAAATTCTACGTTCACTTTTGCTCAGTTCCTGCCATAATTTCAATGCACGTGTAAAAAGTTCCTCAATGCTTTTACTCTCTTCCAGTCCAAAATGCACTAAAATAGCCTCAACCTGTACAGTCTCTTTGTTTGTCATAATCGTATTCTCCTTATATTCTTATATAAAATCTGTAAAATTATCAGTTAAAATCTATGTAAAAAAAATCAGTCCTACAATCCCAAAATCAGGAAAACCTGCTACCGAAAGATTCCTGTATGTGCCGGGGAACCTGATCCATCGTCCGTGACCAGAATCCTCCATTACCAAGCAGCCCTCCATCCTCAGCATAGTTATAAATAGTCTGTGTATCTCTTCCAGAAGGAGAATATCTGTGCCCGGTATTCAGCCGGATCTCCCCGGAAGATACAGAACCACCGCCAGAAAATTCACTCTCAGGAGACATACGCAATGTCCCGGTACGTGTATATCTTCCTTCTGAAGAACTGTAAAACTGATCTATATTCATAAATAAATCATCCATAGAAGCGTCAATTACTTCTGCTGTAGCTTCCGCAACCTCCTGTTGAAGTGCCAAAACCAAGCCACTCCAAGACGTAAATGTGTTACCCATAGTGGCAATACCTCCAATCATATGTAAAAACAAAAACCTGATCCATTATGCTGCATCACCCGGATTAGAGCCAGAAACCTTTCTTTTAACTCCACAAGCATATGCACAGGCAATCTCTACTGGCTCTCTTTCACAAAGATATGGGTGAGAAATAAACTCTTCCACCATAAGCATATATATGTCTTTTTTGGTAAGTTCTTCCTCATTATTTCTCATACGCTGTTCATAAGTACGTGCTATAATTTTCGGCATATCTTCGTTAGAAATCAGACCTTCAAATTTAAGATTCAACTTTTCAATTCCTTTTATTAAGAGTTCTACTGGTAAATATAATTGCGTAGCGTTAGCGGAGCCTGGAGCGTTAGCGACCCCCGGAGCGTCAGCGACTCCAACTGATCGATCCGAACTCATGACAGCGCAGCGGTCATAGTCACGGTCGATACAATTATAATTATCATTATTATTATCATTAATATTATCTTTATTATTATATACCGTGTCTGTCTGTTCAACTATCTCACCTGTCGGGCTATAGATAACGCCTTTGATTTCAATGTTAAAATCAATATCATCAGCATATCCGCCTTCCTTAAATCTATTAATGACCTTGTTGACTTTACCTTTACTACAACCAACGATTTCCTTAATGTTATCTTGTGAATATTCCGGATGGTCACGCACTGTTTCCAAAATTGACCGGGTGAGTTCCATATTCTCTCCAAACGATCTTGATCGTCTATTCTGTGATGAATCAATCGTTTCCAGAAGAGTTTCCCCGATTAATAGCATAAGCTCATCATCTGTGATAGGCTTCTGATCTAAACCATAATCTATGATTGCCTCATAATAATCTGCTGCCATTTTATCTCCGTACTTCTCACGGATTCTTTTACCTTGTGTACGGTATGTGTTAAAAAATGTGAAGCATTTGCTTCTATCAAACTGTCTGGTTTTACTCATAATGATTCTTTCCTCCGACTCTCTTTTTATTCCTACTTATTCCGTATATTATCTTTGTTTTTGATATGTTCATTTAACGCAGCACATAATTCCGGTGTTGCTTCAAATATGAACACATTCAGGTTTGGCATACATCTGTTTGGCCTTATATTTATGACCGGGAAACCTTCATTCCTTAACATCCACGCAATCCTCTGGCTACGTACTGCCTTTGTTTTGCATTGAGTTTTCTGCTCTTTCTGATTCTTCATTACTTCTTACCTCTGCTTTCTGATTATTTCATTTTTTTCAGCTTTTTCATGTCATTCTGCACTAATGTCAGGATGTAATCCTTTAATGTCATGTTGCGTAATGCAGAAAACATCTTGATTTCTCTGTGGAGATCTTGGTCAACCTCTATAGAGATTCTTCTTTTCTTACTCTCTTCTGCCATGATTTTCACTCTCCTTTCTGCACATATTGTTCTAATCTATGGTAAAAGTTATTTCCCTCATATAGCACACAAAACTGCATTGCCCGAAAAGCCTTATTTTATCAGGGTTTCAGGCCAATATTTTTTTCGAATTTCTGCATTTTTGTTCATATGAACTTTTGCTTCCCTCATATAGCGGACGCTAAACGATCTGCAAAAAAGCCAGTAACCACAAGGGTTAAATGAAGAAAAAAATATTGAAGTTGAAAATATAATCAAAAATATCAATGATCCGAGAATAAGATTGATTCAAAACAAGAAAAATATGGGCGGAGCGCTTGCACGAAATGAAGGAATCTATGCAAGCAATGCTGAGTTTGTAGCATTTCTTGATGATGATGACCAGTATCTCCCTTTAAAGATTGAGAAAGAATTAGAGGTGCTGAAGAAGAATGAAAAAATTGCATTAGTATACTGTTGGCAAAACCTGATTGGGAAAGGTGAAAAAGTTTCTGGAAGTAATA
>OGQT01002710.1_pt1 | contig 12239 bp, 8 predicted proteins | sample 1553261 | NCBI WGS metagenome assembly OGQT01 (sample SAMEA2579992, study PRJEB22360) | human gut metagenome | biome: human gut; feature: human-associated habitat; material: faeces | place: Denmark | collected 2008/2010
GTGCCTTTCTCCGGGCTGATATTTTCCGGCGCTGCGATAATGAGCTGCATTTGCAAACGTTCACACAATTCAAACAGCGTGGCGATGGAACGGGCGTCCAGTCGCGCTGCTTCATCGAGGAACAGCAGGCGGCAAGGAGAGATATCTTTACCGCGCAGGCGGCGAGATTCATCTTCCCAGCTTTGTACCACCATCACCAGAATCGACATACCGGTACCAATCGCCTCACCGGTCGACAATGCACCAGACTCTGCACGCAACCAGCCATCGGAACCACGGTTAACCTCAACTTCCATTTCCAGATAGTTGCGGTAATCCAGCAGTTCTTCACCGATGGTCTGCGGCGTGCGCTGCCCCATATCAATCTGCGGGTTAAGACGTTGATACAGTTTCGCCAGCGCTTCTGAGAAGGTCAGGCGGTTGCTGTTAAACAGATCCTGATGCTGCTCGTGCTGTTCAGAGAGCACATCCAGCAGCATGGCGTGCGTTTCACGTACGTTCACGTTCAGACGTACGCTGTTCACCTGGCCAAACGATACGTTCTGCAACCCCTGGTTGAGCATACGGATACGGTTCTGCTCGCGCTGAATGGTTTTGCGAATGATGTTCGCCACGCTGCGGGAACTGATCGCCAGTTTCTGTTCACGGGAGGTTAATTCTTCGGTCAGACGGCTAAGCTCGATCTCCATCTGTTCGATAGCTTCCACCGGATCATCGGTACGAATAATATCCTGACGAATACGTTCACGCAGATGCTGATAAACCGCCACGAAGAACTGAATTTTACGTTCCGGACGTTTTGGATCTTCCGACATCCGCAGCACGTCGCGCAGATGTTCGTTATCTGCCACCGCCAGACGCAGCGTACCTAACGCCTTATCCGACATGGAACGCAAATCATCAGCGGAGAGATAAGCCAGCTCACGACGGTGTAAGCGACGCTCAACGCCATTATCTTTCACCATGCGCATCACCGCACACCAGCCCGCTTTGGCGGTCACTACCTGCTCGCGCATCTCAAAGTAATCCCGCTCCAGCTTGCGCAGTTTACGGGTCAGGTTGTCCATCTCCGCTTCGCAGAATGTAAGCGCTTTTTCCAGTTGATTGCGTCGTGAACGGTTATTGCTCAGTTGCGCGTGCAACTCGTCACGGCGAATACGTGCCCGCTCTTCTGCCCCGCTATCAGCACGCACGCCGATATCCTGCAATTCACGTTGCAGATCGTTAAGTAGCTCTTTTTTGGTGTCATACGAACTTTTCAGCGAAGCCAGCACCTGGTTGTACTGATTCAACTGCGCTGCGTGTCCGCGCAACGCTTCACGAGCGCGGGTACGCTCCGCTTCCGCCTGTTCCAGACGTTCACGCAGTTTTTCGTTGAGATCGCTGTTACCGCTAAGCATTTCTGCCGAGTCAGAGTAGCTAAAGTGCGCACGACGCTGCACCACTTCCGTCAGGGCAAACGCCTGCTGACGGGCATCGCGCTGCATCTGCTGAGAGTACGCGTAATCTTCTTTTAACTGTTCGAACTGTTCCGGGTCGCTCTGCAATACCGAAACGATCGGTTCCAGTTTCGCCAGTTGATTGCCAAACTGCTGAACAAAACGCGCGGCTTCCTGGGCTTCATCCAGACGTTCGCGGATTTCATCGACGCGATCCGCCAGGCTGTCATCAGCCAACAGGTTGAGACGCGGCAGAATGCGGTTCAGCGCCGTAACGCCCTCTTTCGCCTGCTCAAACTGAATACGCTGCTGCTGGTTATCATTTTCATGATTACTCAACGCCCGTTCCAGTTCGACGCGACGGCTGTTCAGTTGACGGATTTCTGCTTCCGGGTCAGACTCAAACGCCACCGCCAGATGACTGCCGATAAAGCGGCTGAACGCCTGATGCAGACGCTGGGTTTTCTGTACATCAAAGGAGAGCGTGGCGAAGCGTTCGGAAAGCACTTCCCGCTCGGCATGGAGGCTTTCAATACGGCTTTCACGCGCAGCACGACCAAACAGCGGCACTTCCGGGAAACGTGAATAACGCCACTGACGATCGGCGATTTTCACCACCACCGCTTTTTCCAGCTCATCAACGCTGAACACGCTGTCATCGAATGACTGCGGATCCCCTTCGATCAGATAGAGATCTTCCGGGCAATCGGTCAAGCCTTCCAGGTGTTCGGTTACCTGTGACAGATCTGGCACCACGATGGCGTGGCGTGACGGGCCATACAGCGCTGAGAAGTACGGCGCATCTTCCAGGCTAACGTCGTCATAAATTTCTGACAGCAGCACACCACCAAAACGCTCCGCCAGCGCGTTCAGACGCTGATCTTCAGAACCACCTGGCTGGCTTAAACGTTCGATCTCTTCATCGACGGCGTTTTTGCGCGCGCCTACTTCATCGCGTTCAACAATTGCCTCGCGCTCACGCTCCAGCAACTGTTGCAGAAATTCGGTGACATCCTGGCTGGAGGTGAACTCTTCGCCGCACTGTTCGCTCAACTGGTTGAGACTGTTTTGCGCTGCCAGCCAAACCGGCGCACGCTGCATCAAACTCTGAATGCGAGACTGCAGCTGTTCCTGCTCCTGGCGCAGTGCCATCCGCTCTTCTCGGGCGTTAGAGACGCTATCGGAAAGAGAGGCAATGCGTGCTTCCAGCTCCTGATGCAGAGCTTCCAGTTCATCAATATCAAAATTCTTGCCCTGACGTTTGCAGAAATCTGCCAGCAGACGCTCAGCTTCTTGCTGCTCACGCAGACGCTGTTCCAGTTCGCTTAAGCGCATCCGCAACGGCTGAACCTGCTCTGCCAGGTGACGCTGATCGACCCCTTCGCGCAATAGTTCGCGAGCGACATCCCACGCCTCGTTACGCGCCAGCGGGCCGTTGATTGCCACCACCAGCTGATAAGCCTGCTCAAACTGGCTGTGCGCGGTTTGCGCCATGCTCATTTTCTGCTCAAGAGAGAGCATTTTTTCGGTCGCTTCCAGCTCTTTCGCCTGGAAGGTTTCCAGCCATTCGGCAGCGCTGTCGGCGGTTAAGTCCGGCAGATGGCACAGTTCTTTGGCACGATTAAGCGCAGCAATCGCCTGGTTATACTGGATCGCGCGCGTTTGCTGGACGTCCAGCGCCTGCTGGTAGTCAGCAAGCTGGCTTTTCAGCTCGTCCACTTCCAGTTCGGCAGCTTCCGCACGAGCCTCGTTCTCTTCCTGGCGTTCGATGGCTTCTGCCACCACTTCGTTTTGCTCTTCCAGACGGATCTGCAGCTCATCGAGATCCGCTTCGTAGCGTTCGATCTTCTCCTGCTGACGCAGTGCGGTTTGCACCAGGTTCAGGTGATCGCTGGCCGCCTGATAATCCGCTTCCAGATCGCCTTCGGCACCGTTGTGCTCAGCCAGCTCTCGCGCCATGTCGACGTGTTTGTACTGCTCAGCCGCCAGTTGCTTACGCGAAGTATGTAGCTCGCGACGAAACTCCAGGGCCTTATCGAGATGAACACGGCGCTCGTTGGCGTGACGCATGTAGTCCGCCGCCACGTAGTTGGTGGCTTCGCTGATCAGATGCTTAAACAGGTCACGGTCCGACTGGGTGACACGAATCGCTTCCAGCGTCATGCGGTTTTCACGCAGCGCCGCTTCCATGTCCTGGAACGCTTTCCGCACCCCGCTGTTTTCCGGCAACAGGTAGTCGCGCAGAGAACGAGTAATGGCGCTGGAGATCCCGCCATACAGCGAGGCTTCGATCAGACGATAGAATTTACTACGGTCAGACGCTGAGCGCAGACGACGCGCGATGATGCCCAGATCGAACATCAGCGAGTGGTAATCGGTAATGGAGTTGAACTGCTTAAACTGCACGCCTTCCATCGCCTCGAGCTTGTCTTTCAGCTCATTAAGCGGCAGCACGCGCGCCTGGCGTTCGTTCAGAGTTTCGGTCACCAGTTGTGTCGGCTGCACCGACATCGGCAGGCCCTGAATGGCAAATGGTTTGATATCCACTTTACGATCGCGTCCGGCAACCTGTTGCAGGCGCACACCGACCACTACGCGCTGGTGGTGCGAGTTAATGGTGTCGAGCATCGAATAACAGACACCCGCTTTCAGCTTACCGTGCAGACCTTTATCGCGCGAACCGCTAGTAGCCCCGGCTTCCGTAGTGTTACGGAAATGCAGCAGGGTCAGGTCGGGGATAAGCGCCGTAACGAACGCCGCCATGGTGGTGGATTTACCCGCCCCGTTACCGCCAGAAAGCGTCGTGACCAGCTCGTCAAGGTCAAAAGTTCGGGCAAAAAAGCCGTTCCAGTTAATCAGCGTCAGTGAGCGAAATTTACCGCGTTCAATCATTATTCTTCCTCTCCGCTATCTGGCTGACTCTCTTCGGTTTCATCGTTGAGTTGCAGATGATTTTCAATCGGCATTGCTTCACCATCACGAATCAGGCGACGCTGTGCTTCACGGGGATCGTCGCCAGCACGCACATCGGCGCCGAAGCGGAACACCGATTCGGTAATGCGGAACTTGCTGCTGTCGTGGCCCATAAACCACACCATGCCTAAACGACGCAGACGGTTGAGCGAAGAACGTACTTTTTCCTGCAACTTCTGACGGTCAACGTCTGAACCGGTTGAACGGTTGTTCACCAGTTTCAGCAGTTTCGCTTCATCGGCCAGGGTGAGCAGTTCGTCGTACAGTTCCTGTTGAGTAAAAATCCCCTCATTCGCCAGCCGTTCCGGGCTGAGATAGAGATAACAGAGGATTTTCCCGACCATCATATCCAGTTCCGACAAGACGGAACGAGGGATCAGCGTGGTGGAACGTGGGCGTAGATAGAAGAACCCTTCCGGTGCGCGAATAAGCTCAACGTTATAACGCGCGTAAAACTCTTCCAGATATTCCTGAAAATCCATCAGGAATGCATGATTATCCAGTTCGTCGAGGCCAATATGACGGCCTGAACGTAAGGCGCTATCCAGCGCCGGAAATAACGGATTCGCCAGCGCCTGCGCCAGCTTAACCGGCATCACTTGTTCAATATTTGTCGATGACATGCGCCTGTACCTTGGCTCCGTAATCATTAATCGGCTGCCATTTCGCTGGCAGTCCGGTGAAATCTGCTTGCGCTACGCCAAGACGTACCGCCTGATCAATAACAATGCGCGCAACGTCAAAGTGACGTGCACGCGGATACTGTGACAGATATTCGCGTACCACCAGACCAAGATCCAGCGGCACTTGTCTGGTTTTGTACACGGCAAGTTGTTCTTCGATGATCGCCGCCAGCTGTTCGCGGATCTCGTTAAACTCTTCGTACTCCAGATCCTCAGGAAGTTCCCCAGTCACTTCTTCATCGCGCAGTACCATCTCTTCGTCACGCATATCCAGCAGACGATCGGCATTGGCATAAGTTAGCGCCCACGGCTCATCAAAATAGGTTTGTACCGACTGACGTAACCGCTGAGCAAAGACGCGGTTTTTATCCATATCGATCGCAGTACGAATAAATTTGTGTACGTGGCGGTCGTAGCCAATCCACAAGTCGATGGATTGCTGGCCCCAACTGATAATACGGTCGAGTTTGCTCTGAAGATCGAACACCAGACGATCGACAAAATGCAGGTCGTCATGGGTCATCGTCGCATCCTGAATGCGTAACAGGTTGGCCTGCAATTTATCGCCTGCCGCTTCCAGCGTATCCTGCAATTCACGCAGCGTTCCGGAAGTTTCTGAAAGCAACAATTCACAGCTGGAAATCGCCGCCCGCCAGTCTTTGTTCAACAACTGGGCGATATCATCCTTCACCTGCTGCTGCTGTTCATCCATCAGACGTTGCGTCAGGTCGATACTGTCGAAAATTTCTGCTACCGAATATTTCAGTGGCGCATAAACATTACGGTGCCAGTGAAATTCATCACCGCCCTCTTCGGCGGCATCTGCTGCGCGCTTGAGCTCACCCGCCACAATCGACAATTGCATAGAAAGGCGCAGCGTAGAAAACTCGCGCTGACGAATGTAATAGTCAGTGATGCCGATGCCGAGCGGCGTCAGACGGTAAATTGCGTTCCCTTCCGCCTGCTCGCTGGTAAAGCGGTTCAGCAGACGTTGACGCACCATGTCGTTGATCGCGTTGTTGGCGCGCACGCCGATGGTTTCGCTGGTTTGCTCAAACGCATCACTCACATGGCGGAATGCATCCACCAGCTCGCCTTCACTCATCTCACCATCCAGACGCTCGCCGTTCAGCGTGGCAACCGCCAGCAGAAAAGAGAGTCGGTCTACCGGCAGCGAGATGGAGAAGTCATTTTTTCTGGCCCAGGCAACCAGTTCGGGGACTGTCTGGGAAAATTCACTCATACTTTATCCTTGCTCTGCGGTTTGCGCGCGGTGACATGAATATAACGCCCCAGGGTAATATACGGTTCCTGACGGCAATAACGCGTTTCTAATTCAAGTAATGCTTCATAGCAGTCGCGCTGCTGGTGCTTCTCGCGCAGATAATCATGAAACACGCGAACGCCTGTCTTACCCATAATTTGCCAACCAGCTTCTTCCAGCCACAGATAAACCTGCGCCGGGTCGCGTGGATAATCTGGCGAAAGCGTCCGTTTTTTCTTTTTCGGCATTCCCGCCTGCACGTAATCAAAATTCCCGGCGACCATGTTATGCATCAACAAACCATGCGCATTGTAGAACATTAACGACAACACGCCGCCTGGACGCAACACTGACCACAGGGTCTGTAATACGCTGCGGGGATCGGCCACCCACTCGAGCACCGCATGGAACAATATCAGATCAACGGGCGTTTCCAAATGCGAAGCAACATCCTGAGCGGCGCAATGTATAAATTGCATGTTGTCGCTCACACCTTTTGCTTCTGCCGCCTGTTTTGCGCGGTCGATCATCTGCACAGAAAGATCGCATAAAATGACCTGATGCCCGCGCTCGGCCATTTTGATTGCGGTCTGCCCTTCTCCACCGCCAGCATCCAGCACACGCAGTTTTTGCGGGCCCATTTCCGCCAGCACGCGATCGAGATCCTGCCACAGAATAGCCTGTCGAAGCTGCCCTTTGGTGGTGCCGTAAATGTTACGGGAAAACTTTTCCGCAATATCATCAAAATTGCGATCCTGCATTGCTTTCTCCACCGGTTGGCTAAGACGTTTTCTGATAAAGACGCTATTTTGTCACAGCCACGGCGAGAATGAACCCGTCTGGTGTAATATCGCTGGCGATCCCTTGCTATATGGTCAAAAAAGGAACCAGAAAGGATGCTTTTTACACTGAAAAAAGTGATTGGCAATATGTTGCTGCCACTTCCGCTGATGTTGTTGATTATTGGTGCTGGCCTGGCGCTGCTGTGGTTTAGCCGTTTTCAAAAAACCGGGAAGATTTTTATTAGCATTGGGTGGCTGGCGCTCTTGTTATTGAGTTTGCAACCGGTAGCCGACCGCCTGCTGCGTCCCATCGAAAGCACCTATCCGACATGGAATAATTCGCAAAAAGTGGACTATATCGTGGTGCTCGGAGGTGGTTATACCTGGAACCCGCAGTGGGCACCAAGCTCGAATTTAATCAATAACAGTCTGCCCCGCCTGAATGAAGGTATTCGCTTATGGCGCGAAAATCCGGGATCAAAACTGATCTTCACGGGAGGCGTAGCAAAAACCAATACGGTGAGTACAGCCGAAGTAGGTGCAAGAGTTGCGCAATCGCTGGGCGTGCCGCGCGAGCAAATTATCACTCTGGATTTGCCAAAAGATACCGAAGAAGAAGCTGCGGCAGTGAAACAGGCAATTGGTGACGCCCCTTTCCTGCTGGTGACCTCCGCATCACATCTGCCGCGGGCGATGATCTTTTTTCAGCAGGAAGGGCTAAATCCGCTGCCAGCCCCGGCGAATCAGTTGGCCATCGACTCGCCGCTTAATCCGTGGGAACGGGCAATCCCTTCTCCGGTTTGGTTGATGCATAGCGATCGTGTTGGCTATGAAACGCTTGGCCGCATCTGGCAGTGGCTAAAAGGTTCGTCAGGCGAGCCACGGCAAGAGTGATTTTGATGCCAGATCGAAGTTACGCCGACTAAATCGTCCGGTGTTGACCAGTTGCGCAACTTCATCCCATAACACATACAACCAACGCCGCCAGATGAACGACTCCGCCACTGGCGCGCGTTGCAGATAACTCCAGAGCAAATCTTCCGCCAGAGAATTATCCATTAGTCGGAACAGTTCGTATTCTCGCGGTGCCCAAAGCATTAGTCCCGGTCCGACCATCGCCAGTAACTGATCGCTGCGCGAATCTTTCAGCATGCTACGTAAACAGAAGTTACCGTGAATCAGTACACAATTGTCGTTAAAGCCTTCAAATAATGCCGGGAGACATTCGCGAGTGCGAAACAGGATCCGCTTATCCTGCATCGTTAGACCGGTGTTATTGAACTGATTGAGCGTGGTCCATAGCACTTCAACATGTTGCCGGTACCATGAGGGCCAGAAATTTTCCTGAGTATTGTCGACCGCGCCGACGCAACCACGACTGTCCTGACGGTGCCAGGCCAGTAAGGCTTCAACGATTTGATCTTTGAGTTGTTCCCAGCGTTCTGGTGTTCGGGCTGGTGCCTCCACCGAAACACCACGCATTCGCTCCAGTAGCAGGACATCGGGGCCGGGGTGTTCTTCATGCGTCATCACACCATAAATAGTCGGCATACGGACAGTCCCACTTCTTGCCAGCATGGTGGTTTTCCATGCCAGTTGTCGGGCTTTTCCGGGCGCACTAAAGCTTCTTGCCATTAACGGCATTGGGTTTCCCTGGCTGTCATACAAAGCCCACAACGCCGTATCCGCTTTTTCATTGACGCACTCAATACGACTGAGTTTTTCGCCCAGTAAATGGCTTAATTCGGCACGCAGCTGTTCCATTCAGATTACCCTCATAAAAGCTACTGCTTTCATAATGAGCGCCAATATAAAAGATGTCACCTGAATGAGATCAATTGTTGAAAAGAAAAATTGAGGAAAATCGTAACGGTACGACACTCCTCCCAAAATTGGCTGGAGTGTCGTGAAGTGAAATTAGCGCATTTCGGCGCGAACGCGCTTGAGATCTTCAGGGGTATCCACACCTGTGCCAGGAACTTCCTGGGCGACAGCAACGTGGATTTTTTCGCCGTACCACAGAACACGAAGCTGCTCTAACATTTCGATATGTTCTAACGGACTTGGCTGCCAGGTAACATAACGACGGATAAAGCCTGCTCGGTAGCCATAAATACCAAGATGACGCAGGAAGTTATCGCCTACGGTTTCAAGGTCTTTTGCAAAACGATCACGATCCCACGGAATGGTGGCGCGAGAGAAGTACAGTGCGTACCCTTCAGCGTCGAGAACCACTTTCACCGCATTCGGGTTAAACGCTTCTTCCGCATTGTGGATTGGCACCGCCAGAGTCGCCATACCCACCTGACGCTGAGCGAGGTTATCAGCAACCTGACGAATGATTGTCGCAGGGATCATCGGTTCATCACCCTGCACATTAACGATCACAGTGTCGTCGCTGAATGCGCATTTTTCGACAACTTCCGCCAATCGTTCTGTACCTGACTGATGATCGGCGCGCGTCATACATACTTCGCCGCCAGCGGCTTCAACAGCGCGGGCAACATCCTCATGATCGGTTGCCACGATGATGCGCTCGGCACCTGATTCGCGCGCGCGTTCAAGAACATGAACAATCATGGGGTTGCCGTTAATATCAACCAATGGTTTACCGGGCAGACGCGTGGACGCGTAACGCGCGGGAATAATGACCACAAAACTCATGATTTACTCTCATCAGCAGTCAGCACGCGGGCTTCCGTTTCCAGCAACACTGGAATGCCATCGCGCAGCGGGAAAGCCAGGTTGTCCAGTTTGCAAATAAGCTCTTGTTTTTCCTGGTTATACCAAAGTTTTCCGTTGCAAACCGGGCAGGCAATGATTTCAAGCAGACGATGATCCATAGTTCCTCCAGATGGATCGGGTTATGAATGCATAAATCTTATCATAATCATTTATGCGACGGGGTCTATTTCCCAGCCGGCGCGGCAATCAGTAAAGAGGCCTTGCGGGCAGCGTCCTAATGTCACCCGCGTTGCCTGCTGCCAGTTAGCGAAATCAGTAATCGCCTGACGTAACCCTTTTTGCAGCGTTGTCGTTGGTTTAATGCCTTCCTGTAACCACAGAGAGATAACTTCAAGGATGCCTGTCTGGCGATGCATTTTGGCATCCATTCGCCCAACTAATTGCCCACGATGTAATAACGGCAGAACAAAATATCCATACTGGCGTTTCGGCGCTGGGATATAGCACTCCAGCCGGTAGCTAAAATCAAAAAGCTGCTCCGCGTGTTTGCGATCCCAGACAACAGGATCAAAAGGCGAAAGTACCGCGCTGTGCGTTGCAGTGAGCTTTCCGGCGAGCGCACGCTCGAGTAGCGGCAGCAAATCAGCATGCAGCCAAAGATTGCCCAATTTTTCAACATGCACAGCAATGATTTGCTGCTGTTCAGCCCTCGCTTCACGCCACGCCGCCAGTGCCGGACGTTTTAGCCGGTAGTAATCTGCCAGCCACTGTTCGCGAAATATTCCCAGGCTACGCGCACTGTTATCCAGCATGATGATTTCTGCTTCTGCTTGCGAAACGAGATCGCGCTCATCATCCCAGTCAGGCATGACACGGTGAGTTAAATCATAAACGCGCTGGAAGTTGCGCCGTTCAATCACCATCACCTTTCCGGCAGTAAATAAACCTTCCAGATGTCGTTTATGCGGCTTCCACTCCCACCAGCCGCTCGCCCCTTTACGAGGATGCTCAAAATCGGCTGAACGTACCGGCCCCTTATCATGAATATGCTGAATTAACAGTGCAATTTCCGCCGCATGTTCCTGCATCCAGGCGTCTTTATATTTCCAGCCCATTTTTTCAGGTGCCAGCATGCGGTGGCGAATAAGACGAAAATCGCTACGCGGCATAAAGCAGGCTTCATGCGCCCAGTATTCCATTAATTCTCCACGCGCCAGAGACTCATCCAGCCACTGCGCAGGATAATCTCCCAGACGGCTGAAAAGCACCAGATATGGGCTACGGACAACAATATTGATGGTATCGATTTGCAGCAAGGACATGCGGGAGATCGTTGCCGGAATATCCTCCAACGACGCTCGACGGCGGGGTTTGTTTAACAGGCCTTGCGCGGCAAGGTGAAGATTACGCGCATCAGCAAGGGAGAGGTGCGGCAGCGACATTCATGACTCCATCAATCGAACGCTGCCGCGGCGTAACTAGTGGCCAGAAGCCAGCGAGGTTAGTTGCGCAAGCAGTTTCGCTGGTTCATCACCTGAAAGCTGTGCGTCTACAGGCAAATACCACCAATTTTCTTCTGCAAAGGCCCGGCATTTCACCGCATCTTTTTCAGTCATTACCAGCGTTTGTCCGGCGCTTACCAACGCGCTGACATCCGCATGATTCAAAGACTGATGATCGGCCAGCGGTACACATTTTTCCGGTTGTACGCCGCACATCTTCAGCGTGGCAAAAAAGCGCGGCGGATGCCCAATCCCCGCAATCGCCACCACATGTTCAAGCTGAGCAACGTCACAACGCGTACCGGTACGTAAATTCACCGCCTGACCCGGCAGCAGATGCATGGGGATTTCACCGCTGCGGGGGACACCGCCGTTGACGATTACCGCATCAACCGACTTTAAGCGCCCCGCTCGCTCACGCATTGGCCCCGCCGGCAACCACCAGCCATTGCCAAAGCGACGCACACCATCAATAACGACAATTTCCACATCACGCGCCAGACGATAATGCTGTAAACCATCGTCGGTTACGATGATCTGCACATCAGGGTGTTGCGCCAGAATGGCTTTTACCGCGTCAGAACGCACGGGAGAAACCGCAACAGGTGCGCCAGTGCGTTGATAAATCAACACAGGTTCATCACCCGCCTGTGCTGTGGTGGTATCTGCCGACAATAACAGCGGATAAGATTCAGCCTTACCACCATATCCCCGCGATACAACCCCCACGCGAATACCGCGCTGTTGCAGCTGTTCCACCAGCCAGACAACGACCGGGGTTTTTCCGTTGCCGCCTGCGGTGAGATTACCAACCACGACAACCGGTACGGGGGCACGCCAGGCGCGCTTCAGTTTTAGTTTATAGCAAAGACGGATCGCGCCACTCACCAGGCCATACAACCAGGAGAGTG
>OGQT01002711.1_pt1 | contig 12237 bp, 9 predicted proteins | sample 1553261 | NCBI WGS metagenome assembly OGQT01 (sample SAMEA2579992, study PRJEB22360) | human gut metagenome | biome: human gut; feature: human-associated habitat; material: faeces | place: Denmark | collected 2008/2010
AGCCGCAGGCGGGGCAGGGGTAGTGGGACAGCCGGGAGAACATCAGGCGCAGGCTGTTCAAAAGCTCGGTCATGGTGCCAAAGGTGGAACGCATTCCGGGCACGCCGGGCCGCTGGTGGAGGGCCAGTGCGGCGGGAACATAGCGGATCTCGTCCACCTGCGCCTTTTCGGCCTGGGTCATCCGGCGGCGGGTATAGGTGGAAAGGGCCTCCAGATAGCGGCGGGAGCCCTCGGCGTAGAGGACCCCCAGCGCCAGCGAGGACTTGCCGGAACCGGACACGCCCGCAATGCCGACGATCTTGTGGAGCGGCACATCTACGTCGATGTTCTTCAGGTTGTGCACCCGCGCGCCCCGCACCCGGATGGCGGCGGGGAGAGCGGAACTGGATTCTTGGTTCATCGTGTCTCCTTTCTCTGAATGGGGTCACAAAAGGCTCCCCTGCAGGGGAGCCGGAAAGATCATAAACCGAGGGGATTGAACCGCTGGTGTTCGAGCTGGTCGATCACCGCCTGCGCTGCCGGTGCAATGGGGGCGGGCACTGCGGCGGGGCGGCTGAGGTAATAGCCCTGCAGCAGGTCCACGCCCAGACCGATGACGGTGCGCAGCTGGGCCTCGGTCTCAATGCCCTCGGCGATGAGTTGCATACTGCGGGCGTGTGCGTAAGCCACAATGTTGGAGACGATCTGCTGCTTGTCGCGGTCGGTGTCGATCCCGCGCACAATGGAAATGTCGATCTTGATGTACCGGGGCGAGAGCTCCAGCAGGTTCAGCTCGTTGCTGTAGCCGCTGCCGTAGTCATCCAGTGCAAAGGAGCCGGAGAAGCCCGGAACGTTCCGCTTCCGTTCCAGACATGCGCGGTCCAGATCTTCCTGTTCGGTGATCTCCACCACCAGCCGCTTGAGCAGCTCGGGGTAGCGCTGAGCATATTCCTCCACATCCTCAACCGTCAGGCTGACATTGGCGATGGAGTTGATGAAGAGCAGGGCATCGCTCTGGAGCAGGCCCTGTGCCTGCATGCGCTGGAAGATCTCGCTGGAATGGAACACAGTGATCCGTTCGATCTCATACAGGCGGCCCGTCTCATGGGCCAGCTGCATGACCTGAGCGGGGGAGTGCAGGGTAGGCAGATCGACCCGCATGAGGGCCTCGTAGGCTGCGACCCGGCCGCTGCGGGCAGAGTAGATGGGCTGGAAGTGGTAGGACACCAGCTCCTCCTGCAGCAGGCGCTCAAAGTCCTGCTGGGTCTGGGCGGCGTATGCCTCCTGATGGTAGCTGCCGATATCAAAATCACACATGCGGCCCTTGTGGGAATGTTTGACCTGATACATGGCAAAGTCGGCATATTTTTTCAGGGTGAGCAGGTCGTGGCCGTCCGTGGGGTACCAGGCGATGCCGCCCGAGATGCTGATGTGCAGCTGCTTGCCGTTGGGCAGGATGGACACGCTGCGCTGCAGGGCGGCACTCAGCAGCTCCAGCTGGGTGCGGAGCTGTGCCTGATCCTGATAGCCATAGAAGAAGATCAGGAATTCATCGCCCGAAAGGCGGGAGCAGATGGTGTTGGCGGGCGTGTTGGCCGCAAAGCACTGGCCGGTCTGGCGGATGTACTGGTCACCCCAGTCGTGGCCGTAGGTGTCGTTGATCTGCTTGAGGTTGTCCAGATCCATCATCAGCAGGGCGGCACAGCCCAGCTTTTCGGGCTGCTGGAACAGCGCGTCACAGGCGCGGTCAAAGGCACGGCGGCGGTACAGGCCGGTCAGGGTGTCGTAATCGCGCTCGTGCTCAATGCGCTGCTGCTCCAGCACCGTGGTGGTCATATCCTCAGCCAGACCCACCTCGGAGGCACTTTCACCCATGATATGGGTGATGCGCAGGGTGATGTAGTGGGTGCTGCCGTCGGGCTGGGGGATGGCAAAGACCTTGTTGTTGGCCGGGGACAGGCGGTAGAACCACCGCTGCTCCAGTGTGCCCATCAGGGCGCGGAAAGCCTTTGGCGTGAGCGGATCTGGCTGCTCCTGTGCAAGGCCCAGCATGGAGAAGAAGTTATCAGTCACATAAACGCTGTCATCGCGCAGCTCATAGCCGCCCAGCTCCGCGCTGGCCAATTTCATAATGCGCAAAAAGCGGGTGGAGGAGTCCAGCACGTCTTTGCTCAGCTGGGTAAAGGCAGAGGAGAACTGATCCAGCTCCCTGATGCCGGTGGTGGAAAGATGCGGGATGGCGGAGGAATCCGCTTCGGCAGCGGCTACCTCGGCCGAGAGCTTGGCAACGGGCCGGGCCAGCCGCCTGCTGATCAGCCAGCTGCAAACAAAGCCAACGGCCAGCGTGATCAGCATGATGAAGGAGAACAGCTGCTTCAGTCGCTGGGCGAAAGCAAAGAGCTGCACCGCGGGAACGGAGCCCACGAGAAGCCAGTGCTTGCCCGAGAAAGGGGCGTTCCGGTTATAGAGGTTCAAGGGGGAGACCGAGGCAATGTAGAGGGCATTGCTGAAGAGGTAGCGGTGGGTATGGGCACTGTGGAGGCGCAGCGTAAGGCTTTCGTCCGCAGAACCCGGCTGCCCGTCGCAGTGGGAACGGAGCACCGGACGCAGCTGCAGTTCAGAGGCAGAGAGCTCCTCCGTATCGGTCACGGCAAGGAAATATGTGCCGTTGTTCTGCAGCTCAGAGCAGGGCAGGTTCTCCCACAGGTAGTCGGCCAGCAGTTCCACGCCGATCACGCCGTAAACGGTGCCGTCCGGCAGGATCAGGGGCTGGCTGTAGGCAATGGCCTCGTGGGTGTCCCCGGGTACCAGATAGGATTGTGAGGTCCAGTGGCCATAATCGGAGGCGGCAAGGCTGGCTCCGTCTTTATAGGCGGCCTGGAAAGGGGGATAAAGGAAGCCGCGGTTTCCCAGTGCCCGGTAGCGGATGGTGGGGGACCAGCTGTTGTCCGTGGCAATGGAGAGGGACTGCACCAGCTGGGCCGGTGCCCGCACAAAGGTCAGGTCGGCGTTGCGCTGGGAGGGGGCGGCATCCGGGTCAAGATCCCGCAGGTAGATGGCGGGCATGAGGCTGTCCTGCTTCCGCTTGTCCAGATCATGGGTGTTCAGGATAAGGAACACGCCGGTCACCGACTTGATGCGCAGGGTGCTGATGAGCTCCGGCGCGGCGGCTTCCAGCAGGGGATAGGCCGCGTCGCTGCTGCTGTCCAGCGTGCTCAGGCTGATCTCTCCCTCGTCCAGAAGCTGCTGGGTCAGGCCATTGATGGCATCGGAAAGGCTGGTCAGCTCCTGTGCATCGTGGAAGATGGACTGAAGATACCGGCTGCGGTTGTCCACCTGCATGGCAAGGATATCCTCGGCGTTCTGGTTCAGCTGGGGGCCAAGCCGGGTGACGTGGACGGCAAAGGTCAGCAGCAGGAACTCCACCGCCAGCACAGCCAGCAGGGAGAAAAGGATGGTGCCGAAGATAGAATGGCCCGTCTGAGGGGCCTTCTGGCTGTGCGGCTTGTGGTTCTGCATCTGAGGGTCTCTCCTTTTGTGGTTGTTCCAAGGGCATCTCAGCCCGCAAAGGCGCTGAGAGCGGCCAGAGTCTGGTCGTACCAGGCATCAAAATAGGCATCGGTCAGGAACTCGGCTTCGGCTTCCTCGGGGGTCTGCCCGGCAGCCAGCCGCTCCAGCACCGTGGCACGGTCGGCAGTGACACGATCCTCCAGCGCGTACTGCAGGGTGTTGCGGGCGCGCAGGGCATCCGGGAAGGCATGGGTGGTGTAGAGCTTGCTGCGATCGATGGCATCAATGGACAGGCTCAGCACTTTGTGGATACTCTCGGAGACCGTCAGGCCGCTGTTCTCAAGGGCGGACATGCTGTTGGCGGCATAGGTCACGGGCATATAGCCGGACTGCACCGAGAACTGCAGGTTGTTTTCCGGCTGGGTGAACCATTTCAGGAAGGCAACGCAGGCACTGATCTCGTCCTCGGTGCCCGGGATGACTACCATGCCGGCCCCCTGCTGGACGGCCACCGGCTCACAGCCTGCAAAGCTGGGGCAGGGCAGCGCGGCCATCTCGATGCCGTGGCTCTCGGTGTCGCTGGTCAGCACCTGGGTGGGGAAGAAGGAAGCGCTGGAGGAGGAACCGACATAGGCCAGCAGGCTGCCGATCTTGATATCGTCGCTGCGGAACTTGCCGCTGGCACTGCACCAGCCCTTGATGTAGGGGACATAGTAGTTATCCCACAGCCTGCGGAGGGTCGGCTTGTCAAAGTGCAGGGTCATCACGCCGTTCTCGGCATCAAAGAGGGTCGTACCCAGTTCCTGTGCGCCGCAGAGCAGGTAATTGGTCAGCGCGTCGCGGCCATACAGGGCCTTGCCGTCGTTGGGCGCAGCCGTCTGGGCATCGGTCCAGTCGTAGTATTTGTGTGCGGCCTCGTTCAGCCCCTCCACGGTGGAAAGATCCGCATAGGTCACGCCCGTGGCCTCGGCAAAGGGGACAAAGTCGGTGACGTTCAGGTAGAGCAGCTCAGTGGATTTTGCTATGGGAAAGACCTTGAGCTCCCCGTTGTTCATCAGGTCACCCTCCTCGAGAAACCCGGCGATATAGGCGGACTTCTCTTTTTCGGTCAGGTAGGGGCTCAGGTCAACGGCAAGGCCCATCTGATCCAGCGTAAAGGCGGTGTCTGCGTAGGAGGAGACGATGTTGGGGAGCTTTTCGGCACCCACCTTGCCCTCGGCGGCGGCCAGCACGCTGGTCTCCAGGTCGTTCACGCTGCCCTGACTGGAGCTTTCGACTCGGATGTTCTTCTCTTTGCCCACGGTGGAGTTGAACTGCTCCACCAGCTGGTTGAAACATTCCAGCTGATCGCCGTTGTAATAGGTCCAGATCGTGATGGTGGTGGGCAGCTTGCTTCGGCCGCAGGCAGTGCCGCCCAGCGCCACGGCGGCGCACAGCAGCAGACTGACGGCAGAACGAAGGATTCGTTTCATTACATTATCTCTCCCATTCCGACAAAAACGGCTCACGGAAAAACCGGATCGTGTACGGCGCGTTCTGTCGTTTCTGAAATGATACCAGACGAAAACATTGTAACACTTTTTCGGGGCGGGGGCTACTGATTTTTGAAAAAACACCCGAAAGCAGACGAAAAAAGAAAGAATCTCTGGCCTGCGCTTCCATTTTTCGTAAAGTCCGGATATAATACAAGCATAAAATACAACAAAAAGAATGGGAGAGCTTATGGCACAGAAGAAGGACGAGGGCCTGAACGGCAACGAAAAGATCGAACAGGCAGTCTGCCAGTTACAGCAGGAGCCTACACAGGAGCAGCTGGCGCATACCCTGACCGTGATCCGGCGGCGGATGCGGGAAAACGGACAGGTCGTGGTGGCGGTGGAGCCGAACCCGGCCAGTGAGCAGATGCAGCTGCGGGCCCTCCGCACGGCCGATGGGGCCAGCTGGTGGTATGCCTTTACCAGCTTTGAAGAGGAGATGAAGGGCGCGGAAGCGGTGCAGTCCACCTTTCTGGTGGAGCTTGAAAAGCTGTTGGATGCCGCACTGCAGGTGCCGGAGATCCAAGGCATCATCCTGAACCCCTGGAACCGCACCATCCAGCTGGACAAGACCCTGCTCCGGATCATCAAGGGATAAGCAAGAAAGGACCCGTCTGCCGCATTTTGGTGCGCGCAGACGGGCCCTTTTTATATGGTAAAGGAAGAAGGAAAATGGCAGATCAGGCAGCGTCGGTGCGGTCCTTCTTGAGCAGGCTCAGGATCACGGCACCCACCACGCTGCCAGCGGCCAGAGCCACGCAGTAGAGCAGGGCATGATCGACCACGGGGAACACGAAGATGCCGCCGTGGGGAGCGCGCAGGGCGCAGCCGAAGGTCATGGAGAGGGCACCGGCCAGCGCGGCACCGGCCACACAGCTGGGCAGGACGCGCAGCGGGTCGGCGGCGGCGTAGGGGATGGCACCCTCGGTGACGAAGCACAGGCCCATGACGTAGTTCACGATGCCGTTGCGGCGCTCGTCGGGGGTCCACTTCTTGGGGCAGAAGGTGGTGGAGAGGGCGATCGCGATGGGAGGAACCATGCCGCCCACCATGACAGCAGCCATGACCTCGTAGTTGCCGGAGGCCAGTGCGGCAGTGCCAAAGACGTAGGCTGCCTTGTTGAAGGGGCCGCCCATGTCAATGCTCATCATACCGGCAACGATGGCACCCAGCAGGACTTTGGAGGTGCCGCCCATGGCGTTGAGGCAGTTGGTCATGGCGGTGTTGATCATGCCCATGACCGGGTTGATGCCGCACATCACCGCGCCGAGGATGAGCATACCGCCCAGCGGGTAGATGAGCATGGGACGGATGCCGTTCAGGCTGGCGGGGAGCTTTTCGGTGATTTTCTTGAGGAACTCCACCACATAACCGGCCACGAAACCAGCCAGCAGAGCGGCCAGGAAGCCGCCGGAGATGCCGGTGGTCTCACCGGCGGCGATACCGGCGAAGTTGGTGCCGTTCATGGCCAGCACGCCGCCTGCGAAGCCGACAGCCAGACCCGGACGGTCTGCGATGGACATGGCGATGAAGCCCGCCAGGATGGGGAGCATATAGCTGAAGGCCGCAGAACCCACCGTCTTGAAGAAGGCGGCCAGCGGAGTGTTCATGCCGAAGTTGGAGGGGTCAATGCTGTAATCGTCCAGCAGGAAGGCCAGCGCTATCATGATGCCGCCGCCCACCACGAAGGGCAGCATATGGGAGACGCCGTTCATCAGATTCTTGTAGAGGCTGCGGCCAAAGCTGTCGGAGGCAGAAGCGTCCTCCGAGGCCTGTGCGCCGCCCTTAGCGTGGAACTCCGGCACCTCGCCGGAGGTTATCTTATGGATGAGCTCTTCAGGCTTGTGGATGCCGTCGTCCACGCGGGTGAAGAGGACCGGCTTGCCGTCGAAGCGGGCCGTCTCGATCTTCTTCTCCGCTGCCACGATGATGCCGTCGCAGTTTGCAATTTCATCTTTCGTCAGGATGTTCTTTGCGCCGTCGGAGCCGTTGGTCTCGACTTTGATGGTCACGCCCATCTTGGCACCGGCCTTGTTCAGGGCTTCAGCGGCCATGTAGGTGTGGGCGATGCCGTTGACGCAGGCGGTGACAGCCAGCACCCGGTAGCCCACATTGACCTCCTGATCGGTGAAGCTCTCATCGCCGAACTGTTCTTCCTCCTGCGCGTCGATGGCGGCGAGGAAGTCCGCCGGGGTCTTGGCGGTGCGCAGCTTCTCCACGAAGTCCTCGTTCATGAGCATCTGCATCATACGGGCCAGCATATCCACGTGGAGGCTGCCGTTCTTGGGGGCTGCGATTGCAAACAGCAGGTCGGTCTTGCCGTCGTCCTCGGCATTGTACTGCACCGGGGTCTTGAGGCGGAGGGCCGCCAGACTGGGCCGGGTCACGCAGTCGCACTTGGCATGGGGGACGGTGATGCCGTTATCAACATAGGTCGAGCCCTCGTCCTCGCGCTCATACAGGCCCTTTTTGTAGGCTTCCTTGTCTCTGATGTTGCCGTGGGTCGCCTGCAGCTCCACCAGACGGTCGATGATCTGGCTGCGGTCCTGCTGGGCTTCGTCCAGCGCGATGGACTGTGCCGTGAACAATTCCGTGATTCGCATAGTGTGTCTCCTCTCCTTGTTTCCTTCTATCGCTCAAATCGTCGCCAGCAAAGCGTCGATCTTTTCCTTCTTTGCCAACCCGAGGCTGAACGCAGTGGCACTGCCGCAGGCAGTACCCAGACGCAGGGCTTCCAGATAGCTGCCGCTGCGCAGATAGCCTGCCACGAAACCGGCCACCATGCTGTCGCCTGCGCCCACGCTGTTGACCACCTTGCCTTTGGGCGTGCCGATGCGGTGGACCTCGCCCTTCTCGTCCAGCAGGAGCGCACCGTCACCGGCCATGCTCACCAGCACGTTCCGGGCGCCCTTTTCCTGCAGGGTGCGGGCGGCAGCGGTAATGTCGGCGTCGGTGGTAAGGGTGCGGCCCACGATCTCACCCAGCTCATGATTATTGGGCTTGATGAGGAAGGGGTGATACTGCAGCACATTCACCAGCAGGTCGCGGGTGGCGTCCACCACCGTATGCACACCGTGGCCTTCCAGACGGGCCAGCAGACGCTCGTAGGTGGTCTGGGGCAGGCTGGACGGGATGCTCCCCGCCAGAATGAGGATGTCGCCCTCGGCCAGCTTATCGAGCTGTGCTTCCAGCTGCTCCATGGCGCTCTCGGGGATGTCCGGGCCTGCGCCGTTCAGCTCAGTCTCCTGCCCCGCCTTTATCTTGACGTTGATGCGGGTCATGCCCTGCTCGAGGTGGATAAAATCGGTGGTGATGCCCTGCGCGGCCAGACCCCGCTCGAGCCACGCACCCGTCTCACCAGCCACAAAGCCCAGCGCCGTGTTCCGGCAGCCCAGCTCGGCCAGCACACCGGACACGTTGATGCCCTTGCCGCCCAGCACGCAGTCCTCGCCTTTGGCGCGGTTCACCTCGCCCACTTCCAGCGGCGTGTCCAGCCGCACGACGTAGTCGATGGCCGGGTTGAATGTCACGGTATAGATCATTCTGCTGCCTCCTTTACCAGAGTGAATTGTCTGTATTTCGGATTTGGACAATGATTCGTCAGGATAGCGCCGCCGGACAGCTCGGCGATGACCGCCGGGTAGATGCAGGCGAACTTCGAGTCATCCACGAGGAACCAGGCTTCTCTCGCCCGGCGCACGACCGCGGCCTTGACAGCCGCTTCCTCGGGATCAGGGGTCGTGAATCCTGCGTCCAGCGCCACGCCGTTTGCCCCCAGGAACGCTTTCGTGAAGTTGTACTGCTGCAGGCTGTGGAGGGCCGCAGCTCCGATGATGGCCTCCGTCTCGGGCCGCAGCAGACCGCCCACCAGAAAGACCTTGCAGCCCTTCTGGGCCAGCAGGCGGGCGTGAGCGACGCCGTTGGTGACGTACCGGGCGTCCAGCGCCGGGCCGTTCAGCTCCCGGGCCAGCGCCAGCGTGGTGCTTCCAGCGTCCAGAAAGACGAAATCCTCTGCAGTGATAAGGGCCGCTGCTGCCTTTGCGATACACTTTTTCTGGACGACAGCCAGCGTTTCCTTCGTGGCCATCGTCGGCTCGTCGGCGAGGAACTGGCTGTCCGGTAGGGTCGCGCCGCCGTGTACCTTGTTCACCTTGCCCATCCTGTCCAGCTCGTTCAAATCGCGGCGGATGGTGGACTCGCTGGCATCCAGCGCCTCGCAGAGCTCCTGCACCGTCGCGGTGCGCTGCTGGCTCAGCAGCTTCATGATGCGGGAAAGCCGCTCCTCTGCCAACATCTTCATCCCTCCTGTTGCACGTTTCTGCTTGTGTTTGAATTGTTTTGGTTGTTTCTGTCTGTATTATAGCAAGTCTTCCGTCAAAATCAATCACTTTCCGTCAGTTTATCTGCCAAAATATTTCCGTCAAAATCATGCATTCTGCACAATAAGTGAGATACAACTCGCAAAAGAGCGCAAAAAATCCGTCCCGGAGCGGTCAGCTTCGGGGCGGATGACGGTTTTGTGGTTTGATTTGACCGTTTTTGACGGTTTTGGTTTTGCCGGAAATGATTTTTCCTTCCGGGTCTGATGCGATTTAGGCGTCCGAACGGGCGTAAGCGTTCTTCATGCCGCTGCTCAGCTCGAAGAGGACCTTATCCAGCGTATCGGAAGCCCGCTTCTTCAGCTCGGCAGCGATGGCGGTGTTAGCCTCCTCCCGCAGGGCGGCGCGCTGGCTTTCCCCGGCAGAAGCGATTTTCTTATCGTACTGGTTCAGCAGTGCGCGGCTGGCGGAGAGGACACCCTCCTCGTACCGCTCCACATGGATGAGGCTCTTGGCGTAGGAGGCATCGGCCATGGCGGCGATCATCCGGCTCACCCAGTAGAAGCTGTCGGTGGAGACTTCACCGGTGGTGCAGGCCAGATAGGCCGGGGTGCGCTCGACGTTGGCGTAGAACGGCACCATGGTGTTGAAGGCATTGGAGGCATAGGCGATCCACTCCACCGCGCGGATGTCTTCCGGCACGTCAGGCCGCATCTGGATGAGAGCCATGAAGTCGTTGCGGTTGATGCCGATGGAGCGGTAAGCTCCCTTCATGCTCTTGTCGCCGTAGCTGGCGTAGGGGTCGAAGGGAGTCCCCTGATAGTGGGAGGACAACACATACTTCACATCCTCCGGGGTCAGCTTCCGCTCCGGCACCATGCACCAGGGCAGGTCGTCCGAGCGGGGGCCGTAGTCGGCGGCAGGGCCGTCCCAGACCCAGGTGTTGGGGTTGAGGTGGCGGAGCATGAACCATGCGCGGGGGGTGTTGTAAACGTGGTCGGCGTCGTCGTGGCTGCCGAAGGCGTCGCGCGGGTTCAGACGGCCATCCAGCGAGAGGTCGAGGTAATTGTCCCGGATGAACTCCCTCAGGTCGGCAGAGCAGAGATAATTCTCCTGTGCGCCGAAAGCGTCGTCGAGGTCTAAGGCGTCGATGCCCAGCTGGTTCGGCATGACCACATAGGAGTCATCCGGCACACGGCGGGCCATCCAGTGATGGCCGCCGATGGTCTCCAGCCACCAGATCTCGTCCACATCCTGGAAAGCGATGCCGTTCATCTCATAGGTGCCGTACTCTTCCAGCAGCTTGCCCAGACGGAGCACGCCCTCGCGGGCAGAGTGGATGTAGGGCAGGACGAGGTAAACAATATCTTCCTCGCCGATGCCGCCGGGGACTTCCGGCTGGCCGTCCCCGGCGGGCTGATAGACCCCCCGCGGGGCTGCGCCGGAACGACGTTGGAGGTGATGGTCTCGGTGGCGGTCATGCCGACGTTGGCGGCGTTGACTCCCGAAGCAGCCCAGATGCCCTTGCCCTCCACGGCGTTGGGCATGGCGGTCATCCGCAGGGCATTGCCCGGCAGGGGAACTTCTACATGAGAGATGACCGACTTGTAAACAGCCGGGTGCTCCTCCGGCTGAACGACAACGAACTTTTTTGCGGTGAAGTGGCCGGAGCCGGAATCGTCGTTCCGGGCGATCATGGTAGAGCCGTCATACGAGGCTTTTTTGCCGACAAGGATGGTAGTACAAGCCATAGCTGTTATCCTCCAAAATTTTACATCTTGTATGTATAGTGCTCATTTATACAGTTTCGCAGGCGCGTTTGTTCTGCAAAACCCATTGTATCGCGTTTGGCCTCCGGGCGCAAGCCCTTACATTTCGCCAATGTAGGCAAAGCGCGGCTGACGCTTGCCGTCCCGCTCCACCTCTTCGGCCCACATAGCCGCCGGACGCACCCAGAGCCCGCCCTCGCCGTACAGAGGGCGGTAGACCACCATTTCCTCTTCGGTCTCGCTGTGGCGGGCCATCCCGATGACCTGATATTCGTTGCCCTTGAAGTGCCGGTAGCGGCCCGGCTTGATGTCGTATTGGAACTGGTACATAAAAACTCCTTACAAAAAGCCCGGCCGCAGACTGGTCTGCGCCGGACTTTTCCACTTGCTTCACCCCTGCGGGTGGAAATATTCGTAAATGGTCTGGGCCATCTGCCGTCCGACGCCGGGGGTGTTCTCCAGCTGGTCAGGGGTGGCCTCTTTGACGGCGCCCACGCTCTTGAACTGGGTCATCAGGGCCTTGGCCGTCTTGGGGCCGACGCCCGGCACCTCGGTGAGAGTGGACGAATAGCTCTTCTGCTTCATCTGCTGCTTGCGGTAGGCGTTGGCGAAGCGGTGCGTCTCGTCCTGAATGGCGGTGACGAAGGTGAACGTCCCGCGGTTCATGTTGATGGCGATCTCCCGGCCCTCGCTGTCCACGATGGCGCGGGTGCGGTGGTGGTCGTCCTTCACCATGCCGTAGAGGGGTACATCGGCCAGTGCCGTCCCGGCCAGTGCGGCCTTCGCGGCGCTCACCTGTCCCCTGCCGCCGTCCATCAGGAGCAGGTCCGGCTTCTGGCCGAAATAGTTGCTGCTGGGTTCGCCATTTGCGGCCATTCCGGAGTATTTTTCGTATTCAGCCGCACGGCGGGAGACGGTCTCCGCCAGCGAGGCGTAGTCATCGGTCCCGGCGACGGTCTTCATCTTGAACTTCCGGTAGCCCGCCTTGTAGGGCTTGCCGTCCCGGAACGTCACCATGCCGCAGACGCTGGTGCCGTCGCCCCAGTTGGAAATATCGTAGCTCTCGATGGTGCGGGGGGGCTTGGGAAGGCCCAGCACCTGCGCCATCTCGTCCAGAAGCTTTTC